>Ga0157369_10002611_pt1 | contig 21545 bp, 14 predicted proteins | sample C25metaG_FD_113461 | JGI IMG/M metagenome (GOLD analysis project Ga0157369, IMG submission 113461) | Corn rhizosphere microbial communities from Kellogg Biological Station, Michigan, USA - C2-5 metaG | ecosystem: Host-associated > Plants > Roots > Rhizosphere > Soil | place: USA: Michigan...
ACTTGGTGGCCGAGGCAAACAGCGGCAGCGCGCAACCGGCACAGGCAAACGTACCGGCACGGTGTTCATCGTTGAGCGCGCTGCTGTAGGGGCGTTCGGTGCCCTCTTCGCGCAGGATCGCGTATTGCTCGTCGGTGAGCAGGCTGTGCCATTGCGCGTCGGTGTGGCTGACCTCGAAGGTTTCGGCGGCTTCGGCGTCAGCGACCCTATTGAGTTGCTTGAGCAGGCCGCCCGGCAGGACGGCGACACCCAGGCCGCCACTGGCCAGGAGTATTTGTCGGCGTGAGTACATGGTGCTTTCCCTCTTTGAAGTGAGGGAATCTTGGGCTGTTTACGGTCGCGGAATCCTCACGCAGAGTTAAACAATTCGTGATAACTACACTGTTGCAAAAGCCGCACAATGCGCGAACTACAAGCGAAGGTTTCTCTTACATGGATCAGCCCAAACGTGTCCTGGTGGTCGAGGACGATGCCCATATCGCAGACCTGATCTGCCTGCACCTGCGTGATGAACAGTTCGACGTGGTGCACAGCGCCGATGGCAATGAAGGCCTGCGCCTGCTGGAGCGAGGCGGCTGGGATGCGCTGATCCTCGACCTGATGCTGCCCGGCGTGGATGGCCTGGAGATCTGTCGGCGCGCCCGTGCCATGACGCGCTACACCCCGATCATCATCACCAGCGCACGCTCCAGCGAACTGCACCGCATCCTAGGCCTGGAGCTGGGCGCGGATGATTACCTGGCCAAGCCGTTTTCCATGCCGGAACTGGTGGCCCGGGTGAAAGCGTTGCTGCGCCGGGTCGACGCCATGGCGCGCAACCTGAAGATGGACGCCGGCAGCCTCGACCTCGGCCAATTGTTCATCAACCCGCTGACCCGTGCCGCCACCCTGCAAGGCCAGCGCCTGGACCTTACCCCACGGGAATTCGACCTGCTGTACTTCTTCGCGCGCCAACCGGGCAAAGTGTTCTCGCGCATGGACTTGCTCAACGCGGTGTGGGGCTACAGCCACGAAGGCTATGAACACACGGTCAACACCCACATCAACCGCCTGCGGGCCAAGGTCGAAGCCGACCCGGCCAACCCGGAGCATCCTCACGGTGTGGGGCCGTGGCTACAAGTTTGCCGAGAGCCCGCCATGAAGCTCACCCTCACCCAGCGCCTGTCGCTGGTGTTCGCGGTACTGCTGTTGATCTGCAGCGGCACCTCGGCGTGGCTGCAGGTTCGTTCCAACCGCATGCACGAGCTGGAGGTGGTGCAAGGCCTGTCCCGCGATCTCGCGGCGCACATCGCCCGCGACACCCAATTGATGGACGCCGACGGCCTCAAGCCCGACGCCGTGCGCAACCTGTTCAGCCAGTTGATGCTGGTCAACCCCAGCGTCGAGGTGTACCTGCTCGACATCGACGGCCGCGTGGTCGGCAACGCCGCACCCAGCGGCCACCTGTTGCGTGACAAGGTCGACCTGGCGCCCATCCGGCGCTTCCTCGCGGGCTTCATGCTGCCGATCCTCGGGGACGACCCGCGCAGCGTCGATGGGCGCAAGGTATTCAGCGCCGCGCCACTCACCGCCGGCGGGCAGCAGACCGGGTTCCTGTATGTGGTCCTGCTCGGTGAAGCCCACGATGCGTACGACGCCAAGGACGCCACCGGCATGGCCTTGAAGATCGCCCTGTGGTCCATCGGCCTGGTCGCCCTGCTCTGCCTGATGGCCGGCCTGATCGCGTTTGCCTGGATCACCCGACCGCTGCGTCAACTCACTGACAAGGTTGGCCAGTTCGACATCAATGGCGCGCCCAAACCGGCAGAATCCGTCGCAGTGCCACTCGCCAGCGGCGATGAAATCGCCGTGCTGGACCACGCCTTCGTGCAAATGGAAAACCGCCTGGGCGAACAGTGGCGCGCCATCACCCACCAGGACCAGGAACGCCGGGAAATGGTCGCGAATATCTCCCATGACCTGCGCACACCGCTGGCCTCGTTGCACGGTTACCTGGAAACCCTGTCGCTCAAGGATGCCAGCCTCAGCCCTGAAGAGCGCCGTCGCTACCTCGGGATTGCTTTAGACCAGAGCCGTAAAGTCGGCGGCCTGGCCCAATCGCTGCTGGAACTGGTGCGCCTGGAGCATGGCTTTGTGCAGCCGGTGATCGAAGGTTTTTCATTGCCTGACCTGGTGCAGGACATCTTCCAGAAATTCGAACTGACTGCCGAGGCACGCGGCATCACGCTGACGGCGAGCCTGCCGCCGCAGGTGCCGACGGTGCAGGCAGACCTGGGGTTGATCGAACGGGTGCTGACCAACCTGCTGGACAATGCCCTGCGGCATACCCCGGTCAACGGCGAAATCGAGGTCATCCTGACGCCTCAAACCCATGCGGTAGCCGTCACCGTCAGCGACAGCGGCCCGGGCATCGACGCCGAATTACGCGAAGGCCTGTTCCTGCGCGCATTCACCATTGGCGGCGCCCGGCGCGACGGGGGGTTGGGCCTGCGAATCGTGCACCGCATCCTGCAACTGCACGGGCGCAGCATCAGCCTGGTGGACCGCCCTGGCCGAGGCGCAACCTTTACGTTTTCCCTGGAAACCCGAGCATCAGCGCGTTGACCCGCTCCGGTTCGAGCAACGCCGGGGGCGGGAGGACCGACTCCGGCACCAGCCTCATTGATGGCAGGAAAAACTCAAGCCAGCGCCCACCAGCGCGGCAACAACTGGCGTACCTGGCCTTCGCCGAAACGGTCATCGATCAGCATCACCACGCCACGGTCCTGCTGGCTACGGATCACCCGCCCCGCCGCCTGCACCACTTTCTGCAGGCCGGGATACAGGTAGGTGTAGTCGTAGCCAGCGCCGAAGATCGCGCCCATGCGCAGTTTCATCTGTTCATTGACCGGGTTCAGTTGCGGCAACCCGAGGGTGGCAATGAACGCACCGATCAAGCGTGCCCCCGGCAAGTCGATGCCCTCGCCAAATGCGCCGCCCAGCACGGCAAAGCCGATGCCCTGGCTGTGTTCGGTGAACTGGTCGAGGAACGCCTGGCGCTCGGCCTCGGCCATGCCGCGTGACTGCTGCCATAGCACGATCTGCGGATGTCGCTCGGCGAGCAACTGCGCAACCTGTTGCAGGTAATCAAAGCTTGAGAAAAACGCCAGGTAGTTGCCTGGTTGTTGTGTGTACTGGCGGGCAATCAGCTCGACGATTGGCTCCAGCGAGGCCTGGCGGTGCACAAAGCGCGTGGAGATTTCAGCGACGATGCGCACCTGCAACTGCTCGGCCTCGAACGGTGACTCCACATCGACCCACGCCGTATCCGCCGGCAAACCCAGCAAGTTGGCGTAATAATGTCGGGGGCTCAGGGTCGCGGAAAACAGCGCGCTGCTGCGGGCAGCCGTCAATCGCGGGCGGATGAATTCGGCGGGCACCACATTACGCAGGCACAGGGTGGAACTGCTGCGTTTGCCGCTGAGCTGGCGCTTGCTGATGTCGAAAATGAAGTGCTCGTTGAACAGCTCCGCCACCTTGGCAAATTGCAGCACATCGAAATAGAAGGCCTGCAGGTCGCCGCTGAGGGACTCGGGGTGCTCGTTGAAGTATTCGCCCATGGCGCTGACGCACAGGCTCAGGGCCTGCAACAGTTTGTCCGGGCGGGCGGCGTAGGCCTGGTACGGCGCAAGCTGGTCCTTGTGCAGCGCATTCCACTCACGGTTGAGGCGCTGCAAGGGTTTCTTCAACGGCTGCGGGGCGCTGTCGCGCAGGGTCTTGAGGTGGTACTGGTCGAGGCTGGCGCTGTACATCGAACGCGCCCGTTCGACCAGGTTGTGGGACTCGTCCACCAGCACCGCTACACGCCATTGGTTGAGCTGGGCCAGGCTGAACAGCATGGCGCCGAAGTCGAAGTAGTAGTTGTAGTCAGCGACCACCAGGTCAGCCCAGCGCGCCATTTCCTGGCTCAGGTAATACGGGCAGACCTGATGGGCCAGGGCCACGTCACGCAGGTTGCGCTGGTCGAGCAGACGCACCTTGGACGCGGCGATGCGCGCGGCGGGCAAGCGGTCGTAGAAGCCCTTGGCCAATGGGCAGGAGTCGCCATGACAGGCTTTGTCCAGGTGCTCGCAGGCTTTGTCCCGCGCCACTAGTTCCAGCACACGCAACGGCAAGCCGGGGCTGCTGGCATACAGCACTTGGGCGGCGTCCAGGGCGAGCTTGCGGCCGGGAGTCTTGGCGGTGAGGAAGAACAACGTGTCCAATTGCTGGGGCGCCAGGGCCTTGAGCAACGGGAAAATCGTGCCGATGGTCTTGCCGATGCCGGTCGGTGCCTGGGCCATCAGGCAGCGGCCGGTGCTGACTGCCTTGTACACCGACTCGGCCAGTGAGCGCTGGCCAGGGCGAAAATCCGCATGGGGGAACGCCAGGGTCTGCGCGGCGTCGTTGCGCGCTGCGCGGTGTTGCATTTCCTGCTCGGCCCAGCCGAGGAACAGCGCGCATTGCTGGTTGAAGAACGGCTCCAGTTCACTGGCTTGAAAGCGCTGGTTGAGCAAGGTTTCGCCCTCACCGACGATATCGAAGTACACCAGCGCCAGGTCGATTTGCGCGAGCCCGAGTTTGCGGCACATCAACCAGCCATACACCTTGACCTGGGCCCAGTGCAATTGCCGATGGTTGGCGGGCTGGGCATCGAGGTCACCGCGATAGGTCTTCACTTCTTCAAGGCGGTTGGCATCCGGGTCATAGCCGTCCGCCCTGCCCCGCACCGTGAGCTGCTGGTATTGCCCCTCCAGCGCCACTTCATTCTGGTAGTGCTGACTGCGCCGCGACGCTACGGTACGGTGGCCGGCGATGCCTTCCTGGGCACTCGGCGATGGTGTGAAGCGCAGGTCGAGGTCACCGACCTTAGCCGTGAACTCGCACAGCGCCCGCACAGCGACGGTGTAGCTCAAGCGGATTGTGCCCAGCGCACATAGCAGACCGTCACCGGCATCTGGTACTCGCCGCAGAACTCCAGCCAGCGCAGCTGGTTGTCTTGCAGGCGATCGCCGGGGCCTTTCACCTCGATCATGCGGTAGGTCTTTTGCGCGGGCCAGAACTGGATCAGGTCGGGCATGCCGGCGCGATTGGCGCGGATGTCCAGCAGCAGCCGCTCGAACCAGTAGCGCAGGTGCTCGGCGGGCAAACAGGCCAGGGCCTGCTCCAGCAGCTCTTCGCTGAGCAGGTTCCAGAACACGAAGGGCGACTGGATGCCCCATTTGTCGCGGTAGCGTTGGCGGAGAGTGGTTTTGTAGCGCTCGTCCTGCAGTTGCTCGAAACACGCGGCGAACAGCGGCGCACGGCGCTGGTGAAAATCCGCGCTGTGCAGGTCGGCGGGGCCGCGCTGGAACGGGTGGAAAAACGAACCCGGCAACGGCGCAAAAATCACGTCCCAGCACAGCAGGCCGAACAACGAGTTGATCAGGCCGTTTTCCACGTAATGCACCGGCCCATCCGGCTCGCTAAGGTGCGCCTGCACGCAGTACTCCACCGACATCAAGGGTTCCGGCGGAGTGAGGGCCAGATCCAGGCGCGTGACCGGCCGTGGCTTGACCTTGGGCAATGCCGGCTCGCCCAGTTTGCGGCGCAGGCGTGGGATGACACGCAGCAAGTGCTGCTGTTCGGCGGCGCTTTCCGGGGCCTGTTGGGCCGTGTTCGCCAGGGCCATGGCCTGGGCGTAATCCTCCTGGCGCTCCAGCACGCGGATCAACCGTGAGCGGGCACCGGGGTAGGTGCAGTTCCGGTAAATGCGCTCCGCCACGGCCAGCTCGGCAGTGCGCTCGCAATATTGACCAATCTGGAACAACAGCTTGGCGCGGCGTTTTTCCAGCCAGGGGTTATCGGTGTCCAGCGTGGCAACCCCGGCCAGTACATCTTCCAGCGGCTCACCGGCATCGAAGGCCTGCTGGCAGTGGTGCAGGAACAGATACCCCTGCACATCGTCACGATGGCGCAAACCACGGGATTCGGCGCAGAACTCGACCTTTTCATAGGTGTAGATGCCCAGGTCAGCCAATACAAACTCGGACCAGTCCTGATGCAGGTTGCCGAAGAACATCAGGCGCAGACGGTCGCACAGCTCCATCACAGTGAGGCTGAACAACCTGTCGGCCAGCTCGGGGCACCAGGTGGCAAAGCTGCGGCTGTCCATGAATTGCGCCGACAGCCCTTCCAGCCAATCGGTTTTCTTGCCTTTGGGCTGGTCTATCCAGGGCTTGAACGCGGCCAGGATTTCACCTTTTTGCAGCACGGCGAACAGCTCTTCAAAGGCCAGTAGGTACTGATCGTCCACCCAACCCAGTTCCATCAGCGGCCCGGCAGCGGCATGGGGGCAACCAATCTCCAGGTAATTGAGCTTGCCGGCCCGAAAATGCACGCCCTTGCGCATCACCATACGCACCAAAAGCGCCTGGGACGCCTGCGGCAACCTGTCAAATTGCTGAATAAAAAGCTGTTCGTCCGGGTCGAGCAAATCGGCATTGCGCTGTGCCAGCCAGAGCAGCACTCGGCGGAAGTTATGCAGGTAATACAGGGGATCGTCGAGGGGGTTGGCCATTTAACGCGCTGATCGAATACTGGTTATGCATACAGAGTGCCGTCCCAAATGCCCTGTTGCAATCGGTAATAGATAAATGGCACCTGCAACTTTTCTTATAAAAGTGATCAGATGGGAGAATCGATGGCGTAACATTTGTCGCCCGCCGCCTCTGGCGCGGGACTTTTCAAGGTCAAGGTAAGGGTTATGAACATGAAGAATCTGGGGCTGCCGCTGGTTGCACTCACTTTTCTGGTACTGGCCGGTTGCGCAACGCAAACCGTAGTAACGCTGCAAAATGGCACGCAGTATTTGACCAAGGACACCCCCAACGCCAAGACCGCCGACGGGTTCTACGAATTTACCGATATCGCCGGCAAGCGCATCCAAGTCAAAGCCGCCGACGTCGCGACGGTTATCAAAGAAAAATAACAATGAAAAGCCCCGCAGTGCGGGGCTTTTTTTGCATTATCGCTCGGTTAATACCGGTAATACGGGTGGTAGTACGGGTGATAGTAGGGATGGTAATAGTACGAGTGGTAGTACGGGTGATAGCAGCACGGGCCAGGATACGCCGGGTACACCGCACACCCAGCCAACCCCAGCAGTACCAGGGCGCACAGCAACAATCGCAATCGGGACATGCTCGGTTCCTCCCACGTCATCACGCGAAACGGCTCGCTTGATCGTTAAACGCAGGCACACCGAGCGATCCGTCGCGACAACCAGGTAGATATTTATTTACCGAAGGATTTTCCACGCCGCTGCATTCAGCCGATACCCCAGGCCTTCCTGGGGGATTGGCTGGCTGAACGCCATAAGCATCATTCACCCGATACTCGCACCGTCCGCCCAGAGGCCGCCTTGCCCGATGCCGACCAAGGTCACTGAGTCGGCGCCAAAGGTGAGCACCGTATCCGCGCCGACCACTTTTGCATGGTCACGCAAGTCGGCGCTGCCTGCCACATCCTTGAACACCAACTTGTCCGTGGGCTGATAGCCGATCACCCGATCGTTACCGAAGTGGCCGCTGAACAGGAAGGTGTTGTGCCCACTGTTGTCGCGAATGGTGTCATTACCCTTGCCCCCCTCGATAAAGTCCACGCCCTTGCCGCCCTGGATCAGGTCATTGCCGTCGCTGCCGATGATGAAGGTATCGCCTTTGTGCGGCTCGGCATTGCGGTTGAGGTCCTGCACACAGGTGTTGGCACGTGCCGGGTCGGACAGGTTGGCCACGATCACCGTGGAATCGCGGGTCATCTGCTCGTAGAAGCCCGACTCCAGGATGCGCGTCATGCCATCGCCATAGCCGGTGGGCAGGTGCGAGATCCAGGTCGGCAGGTTGACGATGGAAAACGGCATTACATTCCACAGCGTCGACGCATAGTGGTCGTTGAAGCTGACGATGTTGTCGGTAGTCGACACATGGGGTGTGTCGTGCACGCCCAGGGACGACAGGTTGAAGGACGAGCCATCCAGGGCCCGGAACACTGGGTCGTTTTCGTAGCCGATATTGAGCACCTTGTCGCCGGCACTCTGGGTCGGCGAGGCATAGGCCACGTAGTTGGCGTCCTTGTAGAAGCCGGACCATTTACTGTTGCTCAGGTCGGCCATGCTGTTGACCGCCAACCCACCCAGGCTGTGCCCACTGACCACCACATCCTTGCCGCTCAGGCCATGGGCGCTGGCGTAGTCGGCGACATTTTTGAGCAAACCACCGAAGGCTTCGCCGGCGTAGTTCTTCGCGTAGTCCTTGGGCCCCAGGGCCGCGAGCAAGTCGCTGACCAGATCGCCGATAGAATCGCTGATCAGGGTTTCCCGTGGTCCGGAGGTGCCGCGAAAGCCAATGCCGATTTCCAGCAGCTTGCCGGCATCATCGTACTTGCCCAGCACCTCGACCTGGGCCGTGGTGTAGCCGGCCTTTTCGCCGAAGAAGGTACCTCGCGCATCGACCTTGCCGCCGTAGCCCAGGGCACTGGCGCTGATCGGCGTCCATCCGGCCTTGTGCACCGCGTCCAGGGCGGCTTTTTCCGAATCCGGTTTCCACGGGATGCCGGGAATCACGCCCTGGGAATCGGTGCTGCCGAGCAATGCGCCGACCAGCGTGGCGGGCAGGCCAAGCCCCAGGCCATTGTGCTGGTACCCCACGGCAAAGCCGTTATCCAGGTTGTGATAGGTGTACAACGTGATCGCCATTGCATCGGCGAACAACGCCTTGGAGCCCTCGGCACCGAGGTTTTTATAGTCAAAGATCCCCATGGGGTGTGCCTCTCTTTTGTTGGAGTTGTCGAGAAAGCCAAACCTGCGGGTGCCGGTGTGCCGGCACCCGCAAAGGTCGCTGAACCCTCAGAACGCCCAGTCCAGGCTCAAGCCGACGCCATGGACTTTTTCCTTGCTTGCCAGCAGGCCGTTGTAGTCAAAGTTCACTCGCGCCTGCTTGCTTAACGCCAGGCTCACCCGCGCCCCGACCAGCGCCGCATCACGCACCATCGGCGCACTTTCCACCGCAAACGACGGGCCGCCCGAGGCAAACGCCAGGTGCTGTTCAGAGTCATTGCTGCTGAGGTTGTGCTGCCAGCCCAGGGTGCCGGACACCTCCAGTTGCTGGTGGTCATTCACGGTGAAGGTTTTCAAGGCACGCATACCCAGGGTGCTTAGCACCAGGTCGCGGCTGTCGTCGCGACTTTTGAGTGCAGCAGCGTCGCCTTTTTCAGTCGCGCCATCGCTGTCCAGGTGCACGTAGGCCAGGTTGGCGAACGGTTCCAGGGCCAGCGGTTGCAGGGTCACTCGGTAGGCCGCTTCGCCGAACACTTGGGTGCTGCGTGCATCAACCTTGGCTTTCTGCTTGCCTGAAACATCGCCGTATTGCAGGTCACGTTTCACGTCTGCGCGGTGCCAGCTGTAGGTGGCGCCGCCGCTCAGGCGCCAGGCGCCGATCTCATGCCCGGCGTACGCACCGAAGTGATAGCTGTCGACCGAAGCACGGGAATGGGTACCGCTGCCCATGTTGAGTGACGTGTCGCTGTAACCGGCGACCAGACCGATGCGCGTGGCCTCGTCGAGCGCACCGTCCACCCCGGCGAGCATGCCGCCGACGGACGTGGTGTAGCCGGCCGTATCGCTGCGACTGTCGGTCTTGCCCCAGGCGCCCAGGGCCTTCACCCACACGTTGCCACGGCTGTCGAGCGTCTCGCTGGGTGCGCCCATCTCGCCATTGCGCAGGCGCTCGCCCACGGCTTCACGCACGTAGCGACTGTCATTGACCAAGGCCGTTTCCAATGCCGGGTAGATTTCTCCAGACAGCTGCTGGAAAGCCCCTTGCGCCGATGCCGCGTTCGGCGCCGACAGCAGGCTTTCATACACGGCGTTGCCCGCGCCCAGTTGCTCAGCGGCGCTGGCCACGGCGCGCTGGTTGTCCGTGGCGCCCACGCTGGCAAAACTGTTGGCGTTACGCGCCACGTCCAGTTGCACGCCGTTGGCCGCGTAATTCAGGTTGCCGCCAAGGAACAGGTAGTTGGGCAGCACCGCGCCAAAACTGCCGGTAATGCCGCCGGCGGCTTGCAGGATGTTGTACTGGCGCCCGATCAGGCTTTGCGCCTGGGCACCGCTGAGCAGTGTCGGGCTGTTTTCCAGCGCGAGGGTCACCGTGCCGCCGTTCAAGGTGGCAGTGCCTCCCGCCACAATGCGATCGCTGTTGGTGGGCGACAGCTCCACGGCATAGGTCGACCCGGGCTCAAAGGTGACGTCCCCGGCCACGTTCAGCGTGCCGATGGAATTGCCCGGCGCAACGGTGCCGCCGTTTTTCGCCAACAGCGAACCGATGCGCCCGCTCCCCCAACCACCCCACTCTGGCTGACGGTGACGTTCGAAATGACTGAGCCGTTGATGGCCAGCAGGCCCTGGTTGACCAGCGTCGGGCCGCTGTAGGTGCTGGAGCCGGTGAGCACCAAGGTGCCGATACCTTGTTTGGTCAAGCCGCCGTGTCCGGCGATGTCATTGCTCCACACATCCAGCCCGCAATGCACATCGTTGCACAGCCGCTGTGTCGGTCTGCCGGCATCGACCACCGCGCCCACGCCCGGCAGATCCGCGACAAACTGGCCGCTGCCATAGGCGCCGTCGATGCGGAACTCGGCCGGGATGTCCTCGGCCGTGACAAACATGCCTGGGCCATTGATGGCTTTGCCCAGGTTGATCATGCCCCAGCCATACAGCGAGTCGATGCCCGGTGCGCCGAGGTCGGTGGCGGTGGTCTTGAGCAGTGTCGAGATCTGGTCGCCGCTCATGTACGCAAAACGCTGCATCAGCACGGCCGCGCTGCCGGCCACGTGGGGCGCGGCCATGGATGTGCCGTTGAAGTTGGCATAGTCGGTGGTGAGGTTGTCCAGGTTGGTGCCATTGATGACGGAACTGTAGATCCTGGTACCGGGGGCCGACACGCAGAAGCTCGCCGCGTAGCCGCAACGCGAGGAGAACGTACTGATCACATATGGGTCGGCGCTCGCCGTGTCCGGGTTCTGCTGCAAGGCCGCGACGGACAGCCAGTTGGGCGCAATCTCGGGCACAAAGTACGCCAGCCCGGAAATCGCATCCGGGTTGTTGCGGTTGTAGTCGTTGCCGGCGGCGAAGATCGTCAGTACGCCGCTGCGGGCCGCGTCGATGGCGCCCTGGTAGGCGCCCCCGGCGATCGTACCGAGGATCGGCCGGATGTTATTGAACTGCGCCTGCGCTTCATTGACCGTGAAATTCGGGAACGCCGGGTCGCGCCCACCCTTGGCGTACTGGTCACCGATGCCGATGCCCCAACTGTTGTTGATGATCCGTGCGCCACTGGCGACCAATGCGTCCCAGCCGGCCTTGTACACCGCGCCATCGTTGCCAAGGATGATGCCGTCTTCCGGGCCTGGGTCGCCGTTCTCGGCGCTGATGATTTGCGCATCGAACGCCACGCCATGCATCGGCCCCCCATCGCGATTGCCCGCGGCGATACCGCCGACATGGGTGCCGTGGTTGCCCAGCTTGCCGTTGGAGCCCAGCGACGGCGTGCCGTCATAACGAAACGCATCGCCGGCCTTCACCGGGATATACGGGTCGGTGTACTGGCGTATGCCTTCAGTGACAATCGTCACGACTTTGCCGGGGCTGGCGAACTCCGGATGCTGGGCGTACACCGGCTGGTCGAAGATCCCCAGCTTGACCCCCTTGCCGGTATAGCCCGCGGCATACGCGGCGTCGGCATGCACGGCGCCCAGGCCCCAGTCGGCCTTGAATTCAGTGCTGCGCCAGCTGGCGGCGTCACCCAGCTTGCCGGTTTCCACATAGGGTGCGGCCTGGGCGGTTCCCAGGCTTGCCAGGCAGCACAGCAAGGCACCGTATGGCGCGCTGCGGGTCGCGTTGAGCGGGTAGCCCAAGGCGGTGTGGATGGCGGTTGTTAACCCTGACTTGCTTTTGTTCACGCTGACCTTCCTTAGTTTTCTTATTGAACGTGTGTAAGTCGCTTCAGAACTGCCAGTTGAGGCTCAGCCCCACCCCCTGGTTTTTCTCCCGTCCACCCAATTGGCCGTTGTAATCAAGGTTGACCCGCATGGCGGGGCTCAACGCCAGGCTGGCCTGCACGCCGACCAGCGCGGCGTCCCGCAGCAAGGGTGAACTGCCCACGGCGAATGACGGTCCACCGGCGACAAACGCCAGGTGCTCTGCGGATTCGACGGCGGTGAGGCTGTGTTGCCAGCCCAGCGAAGCGGAAAGCTGCAGTGGCTGGTGATCGTTCAGGGCAATGGTTTTCAACGCACGCACGCCAAGGGTGCCGAGCACGGCGTCCCGGCGATCACTGCCACGCTCAAGCGCGGCGGCGTCGCCTTTTTCGTGGAAGCCGTCACTGTCCAGGTGCACATAGGCCAGGTTGGCGAACGGCTCCAGCGCCAAGGGTTGCAGGTTGATCCGGTAGGCGGCTTCGGAGAACAGTTGCGCCGTGCGCGCCTCCAGTTTGGCTTTCTGCTTGCCGCTGACGGCGCCGTAGTGCAGGTCGCGCGTCACGTCACCACGATGCCAGCTGTAGGCGCCACCGGCACTGATGCGCCAATCACCCAGCTCGCGCCCGACATACGCGCCGAGGTGATAGCTGTCGATGGACGCCGAGGCATGCGTGCCGCTGCCCATATTCAATGAGCTGTCGCTGTAACCGGCGACCAGGCCCACGCGCGTCTGCTCGTCCAGCGCACCATCGACCCCGCCCAGCAGGCCACCGAGGGACGTGGTGGAACCCGCCGTTTCGCTGCGGCTGTCGCGCTTGCCCCAGGCACCGAGTGCCTTGAGCCACAGGTTGCTTTCAGCAGTGACCGGCACGTGGCGCAAGCGCTCGCCCACGGCGTCGCGCACTTGCAAGCTGTCGTTGATCAGCATGGCGCCGATGGCCGGGTAGATTTCACCGGACAGTTGCTGCAAGCCTTGTTGCGCCACCTCGACGGAATCGGACTGCAGGATGCTTTCATACACCGGGTTGCCCGCGCCCAGTTGCTCGGCGGCGATCGCCACATTGCGTTGGTTGCGGGTCGCCGCGACGCTGGCAAACGTGGCGGCGCTGCGGACCACGTCCAATTGCACGCCATTGGCGGCGTAACCCAGGGTGCCACCGAGGAACAGGTAGCCGGGCAACACCTGGCCAAATCGGCCCTGGATGCCACCCGCCGCCTGAAGGATGCTGTACTGGCGGCCGATCAGGCTTTGCGCCTGTGCGCCGCTGAGCAGGGTCGGGCTGTTTTCCAACGCCAGGCTCACGTTGCCGCCGCCCAGGATCGCCTTGCCCCCGGCGACGATACGATCGCTACTGGTGGGCGTGAGCTCCACCGCATAGGTGGAACCCGCGCCCAGGTTCACGTCACCCGCCACCTGCAAGGTGCCCACCGAATTGCCCGGCGCCACTCGTCCACCCGTGTTGACCGACAGCGCGCCGATCCGTCCGGAACCGCCCAATGTGCCGCGGTCATTGACGGTCACCGCAGACGTCAGTGAACCGTTGACCGCCAGCAGCCCGCCGTTGCCGGTGGTCGCACCGCGATAGGTGCTGTCGCCGTCGAGTACCAGCGTGCCTGCGCCGGACTTGATCAGGCTGCCTTCATATATCCGTGTCGCGGCCGCCTGGTCGCGTGCTGTGCCGACCGCGTAATCGGTCTGGTCCTGCTGGCTGGCAGCGGCGCCCACACCGTTTTGCCAGCCCTTGTCGATCAGGGTCTGCTGCCAGGCGCTGTGCTCGGCGGCGTCTTGCGCCTGGCGCTGGAGCAGGGCCTGGTCGGAAATGCCATTGCTCCAGACATCGCCCTGCCCGGCCGCGAGGCTGACGTTCATCGGCCCGAGTAACTGCCCCGGACCGTGCATGGCCCGGCCCAGGTCCGGTACGCCCCAACCCACCGTGGTGTTGGGCGCCTGGGTAATCGAACCATCGAGCTGCGTGGCGGTGGTCAGCAGCACCTGCAACGCCTGTTCGTTGGTCATGTAGGGATAACGTTCCATCACCAATGCCAACGCACCCGTGGCATGCGGTGCCGACATCGAGGTGCCGGACTTCACGCCGTAGCCACCGCCGGGAACGGTACTGTTGATCAGCGCGCCCGGCGTAGAAATGCACCAGTACTGGGCGATACCGCCTTTGTTGTATTTCTGGCTATTGGCTTTATCCAGCCCCGATACCGCCAGCCAGTGCCCCTCCAGTTCCGGCTGGAAATACGGCAACGCCGAGCGCACGCTGGCATTCGCGTAACCACTGTTGCCGGCACTGAACACGTTGATGACACCGGCCTTGGCCACGTCCGCCGCCGCATCCAGCCAGGTGCCCTGGTTGTAATGCTGGGCGTAGGCGGCGTGCAGATCACCCAGGGTCTGGTAGCTGACATCCTTGGGTTGGCTGCCCCAACTGTTGTTGATGGCGCGCACGCCGGAATCCACCAGGGCGCTGTACACCGCCTTGAAGTACTTGGGGTCTGGGGTCGGACCAAACAGAAAGCTGTCGTTGGCGTTGGTATTGCCCACGAAGATGTGCGCGTTATAGGCCACGCCGTGCATGCCGACGCCATCACGGGCTGCGCCCATGGTGCCGGTGACATGGGTGCCGTGGGAGTCATTGTTGGGGTTGAGCGCGCCGCTGGTGCTGAAGGGGCGGCCATCGACGTAACTGCCATTGGCGGTGACGGCGTGATAGCGATCCTTGGCGGCTTCCGGGTGGTCGGGATCGAAACCTGAGTCCAGCGCACCGATCTTCACCTCGTTACCCGTGATACCAGCGGCGTAAGCTTCATCCGCCTTCATGCGGCCCAGCCCCCAGTCGCTCTGGAATTCGGCGGAACGCCAACTGGCGGCGTTCCCCGGTTGACCGGCCTCGGTATAGGCCGCCTGCGCCGCAACGGACACCAGCAGCAAGGAACCGGCGGCAAGCGGTTTGAAACGGTGTGAGTCGCAGAGCATTGAAACCCTCCTTATTGTTGTTATGGCGGCTTATTTCATCGGGCCGAACGCTTCATCCACTTTGGCCAGATCGGTATCGCGCAGGTTGCCCGCGTAGTAGTGCAACTTGGTCCAGGCCATCAGGTAGTCATACCGCGCCTGGGCCAGGTCGCGCCGGGTGCTGTAGAGCTGCTGCTCGGCGTTCAAGGCGTCGAGGTTGACCCGCTCGCCGCCGCGGATGCTTTGCCTGGTCGACACCACCAGCGCTTCGGCTGATACCAGGGCTTTCTGATACGCGCGCAATTTGCTCACCCCCGACAGGCAGGCGCTGAACTGCCGGCGCAGTTCGATCAGGGTTTCCCGGGTCTTGCCCTCAAGCTCGTACTCGGCCTGCTCCATGGCGCGGCTGGCCTGGCGGGTGGAGGCCGAGACGCCACCACCGGCATACAGCGGCAGGCTGACTTCGACGCCAATGGTGTTGGTGTCGTAGCGCTGGTTGTAAGTGTTACCGCTGTCGGATTCCTGCTGGCGCGAACTGGCATACGCCGTGACCTTGGGCAGATGCCCGGCACGGTTGCGCTCCACTTCATAACGCGCCACTTCCAGGGCCTGGCGCTGGGAGGCCAGCGTGGGGTTGTTGCTGATCGCCAGCTCATGCCAGGTGTCGTAGTTGGCCGGGGTCAGGGTGAACGCGGCAAAACCCTGGTTCAGTGGCGCCAGGTCGTGGATGTCGACGCTCTGTACGCCGATCAAGGCGCCCAGCTCGCGCAAGGACGCGTCCTGTTCATCCAGCGCCTGGATCTCTTCGGCGGTGGCCAGCTCGTAGCGCGATTCGGCTTCCAGAATGTCCGTGCGAGTGCCCTCGCCCTGTTGGAACAAGTGCCGGTTCTGCTGGAACTGTTGCTCGAAGGCCTTCTTCTTGGCGCGGGCGATGTCGATCTGGTCCTGGGCGAACAAGGCCTGGGTGTAGTAGGTCAGCACCCGCACCAGCAACGCCTGGCTCTTGTCACGAAAGCTTTCATCGGCAAACAGCGCCTGGGCCACGCCCTTGCGGTAGTTGGCGTAGGCCTCGTAGTCGAACAGCGGCTGTTGCAGGCTGAAGGTGGAGCCGTAGCTGTTGTAGTTACGGTCGTCGTGATAATTGCCACCGCGCCCGTCTGGCAAGGTGGCCTGGGAGTTGTTACGGCCCTTGTTGTAGTTGTACGACAGCCTGGGCAGTAGCCCGGCGCGGCCGATGGTGCGGTTTTCCAGGCTGGCGTCGCTCTCCTTGATCGCACCGAGAAACACCGGATCGTTACGCAGGGCCTGCTCGTACACATCGAACGGGCCCATGGCCGCCTGGGCACTGGCGCAGGTCAACAGCAAGGTAATAAACACGGGTTTCATGCTCATTCCTCGGTCAGCGCCGAGCCGGCACGGTCGAGCAGCGGCTTGAACAGGTAATTGAGCAACGAGCGCTCGCCGGTGCGCACGAACATCTCGGCGGGCATGCCCGGCTTGATCACCAGCCCATGGAGTTTTTCCAAGGCCGCTTCGCTGACCGTGGTGCGCAGCACGTAGTAAGGCGCACCGGTCTTTTCATCGAGCATCTGGTCCGCGGAAATCAGGCTGACCTCCCCCGGCACCCGGGGCGTGCGGCTCTGGTTGAAGGCGGTGAAGAGGATGTCCACCGGCAGGTGCGTGCCGACCTTGTCCACCAGGTGTACCGGCAGGTGCCCTTCCACTTCCAGGCGCGTGCCCTGGGGCACGATTTCCAGCAGGGTTTCGCCGGCGCGGACCACGGCGCCCTCGGTGTGCACGCTGAGATTGACCGCAATGCCATCCGCCGGGGCGTTGATTTCGCTGTGCTGCAGGTCGAACCCGGCCGAGGTGAGTTGCTGCTCCAGGGTCAGGCTGCGCAGTTGCGCATCGGCCAACTGGCTGCGTACCTCTTTTTGATATTCCTCACTGTGTTGTTGCAGCTTGAGGCGCGACTCGAGAATGCCCTGCTCCACACGGCCACTTTCGCCGGTGTTTTGCGCCAGGTCCTGTTGCACCTGGGACAACTGCCGCTGGTACTCCATCAAGCGGTTGCGCGTGATGTAGCCGTTGTCGGCCAGGGGTTGCAGGTTGCTCAGTTGATCGCGCAGGGACTGGGCCTGGGCGGTCAGGTCAGTGCGCGCACGGCGCATACCGCCCAGCTGTGCGGTGGCGCCCTCGATATTGGCGCGGATGCCGGCCTGCTCGCGGGCAAAAGCTTCGCGGCGACTGCTGAACAACTGGCGCTGGCCTTCCAGCACCAACGCCAGGGCGGGGTCGGGATCGGCACTGAGTTCGACGGGAAAGCGGATGCTGGCGAGGTTGTCGCGCTCGCTCTGCCAGCGCGCCACGCTGGCCCAGGCCATGCGGTACTGGGCTTGCAGGGATTGCACGTCGGCCTGGTGCTGGGTCTGGTCAAGGCGGAACAGCGGTTGGCCTTGTTTTACAAGCTCGCCCTCCTTCACCAGGATCCGGCTGACGACGCCCGGGCTGAGGGTTTGCACGGCCTTGCGCTTGCCCGACACCCCCACCGTGCCCTGTACCGGGATGCCCTGGTCCAGTGGTGCCAGGCTGGCCCACAGGAAAAACCCGCCGGCGCCGACCACGGTCAGCAACCATCCCATGCGCGTAAAAAACCTGGCGTCGTGCTCTTTGAAGCGTGGTTCAACTGTGATGCTGCTCATGCGCCTGGATTCCTTGCGGCCTGGTACTGACGACTGAAACTCACGCCCGTTTTCTCCCTGGGCGTTTCCTGCTGGCCGGACAATGCGCGAAGCACCTCCTGGCTCGGCCCGAACGCTTGCAAATGACCGTCGCTGAGCACCAGCAACTTGTCGGCCTGGGCCAGCGCCGACGAACGATGGGTCACCAGCACCACGCTGCTGCCCTGGGCTTTCATCTGCACGATGGCGCTGGCCAGGGCGGCTTCGCCCACGGTGTCGAGGTTGGAGTTGGGCTCATCCAGCACGATCAGGCGCGGCCCGCCGTACAGGGCGCGGGCCAGGGCCACCCGTTGCTTCTGGCCGCCGGACAGGCCGCCGCCGTTGTCGCCCAGCACGGTGTCGTAGCCCTGGGGCAAACGCAGGATCAGTTCATGTACACCAGCCTGCTGTGCGGCACGCACCACCTGCTCGGGGTCGGCCTCGCGAAAGCGTGCGATGTTGTCGGCGATGCTGCCGCTGAACAACTCGATGTCCTGGGGCAGGTAGCCGATGTGCGGGCCCAGGTCGTCGCGGTCCCAGCGATGGATGTCGGCGCCATCCAGGCGCACGGTGCCAGCCAGTGTCGGCCATACGCCCACCAGCACACGGGCCAGGGTGGATTTGCCGGAGCCCGACGCCCAGAGCACACCGAGCACTTCGCCGGCGCCCAGATTGAAGCTGACCTGGTGCAAGGTCGCCATACGCCGCCCGGGCGGGCCGGCGCTGACCTGTTCGAAGCTGACCTGGCCCTTAGGCGCCGGCAGCTTCATCTGCTCGACCTCCGGGGGGAACTCGCGCAGCAAGTCATCCAGGCGCTGATAGGCCAGCTTGGCCGAGCTCCATTGCTTCCACACCGCGATCAACTGGTCGATGGGGCTGAGCACCCGGCCCATCAGGATGGAGCCGGCGATCATCATCCCGGCGGTCATATCGCCCTTGATCACCAGCAACGCCCCCAGGCCGAGCACCAGCGATTGCAGGCACAGGCGCAGGGATTTGCTCAGGGAGGTGATCACCGAGCCGGTATCACTGGCCTTGTTCTGCAAGCCAAGAAACTGCGAATGCAACGCGAACCAACGGCTGCGCAGTGCGCCGAGCATGCCCATGGCCTGGATGGTCTCGGCATTGTGCAGGTGGCTGGTGGCCAGTTGCGTGGATTGCTGGGAGTAACCACTGGCCTCGCCCAAGGGCTTTTTGGTCAGGTATTCATTCAGGCACGCCAGGCCGATCAGCAGCACGGCGCCGGCCGTGGCCAACACGCCAAGCCACACGTTGAACAGGAAAATCACAAACAGGTAGATGGGAAACCACGGCGCATCAAAAAACGCGAACAGCGCCGGCCCCGTGATGAATTGGCGAATATGGGTCAAATCGCCCAGGGACTGCCCGGCGTGCCCCTGGCCGCGTTGCAGGTTGCGTTCGAATGCAGCCTTGTACACGCGCAAGTTGAAACGCCGCTCCAGTTGGCTGCCGATGCGGATCACGATAAAACTGCGGATCACCTCCAGCAGGCCAATAAACGCAAAGAAGCCCACCACCATCAGCGTCAGCATCACCAGGGTGGTTTCATTCTGGGAGGACAGCACGCGGTCATACACTTGCAGCATATAAATCGACGGCACCAGCATCAGCAGGTTGATCAACGCCGTGAAACAGCCAATGCTGATCAAAATACTCTTGTACTCACCCAGCGCCTTGAATAACGGCGCGGCGGCATGGGACTTTGCCATGGTGTCTGATCTTCCTTGAACCAAATTACGCGCAATAGTTTCCCCAGCCCCGGCGAACGAAGCGGTCAACTAATGAAATCAAGTTATTTACTTATAACGGCAACTAAGGTGCGCGTTGCAGTACAACTTCAAGACCCGTCGGTGTGCGGCCTTTATATTCACCTTCTTTCTGTCGGTTGAGGTGAGTAATACCACTGCCTTCGGCGTTCATCAGCCATATACCGTCGGGTGTTGGCGTCCAGGTCAGGGGCTTGTCGCCCAACCAGTTTGCGACACACGCCACATCGCCGCCCAAGGCATTGGCCTGTTCCAGCAGGTCCAGCGCGCAGACCTGATCCTGCTGGTGCAACTGCCAATGCCCGGCCAACTGGGCGGAGGTAGGTAATACGAGACTGCTCGCCATTGCGTGGGCTCCTGCCGACACGAACATCACCTGCAACACGCAGGCGATCACATTAAACATACGCCGCATCTTCATGCTCCATCCGTAAGGCGCGGCGCCGAAGCGCCGCGCCCGTGCATCACGCTACGATGTCGCTGACCGCAGCCTGGCCGACGGTGGTGACGAGGAAGTCCGCCACGCCGTGCCCGGAGAAGTCCACAGCCAGGGTGCCCAGGTTGGTACCTGCGGCGTAGGTGAGGACTGCATCGCCGACATGCCCGGTAAAGGCATTGACGAAGGTCAGGCCTGCGCCCTTGGTGATGCCGGACAGGTCGATCTTGTCGGAACCGGAGGTAAAGTCAAAGATCTTGTCCGCCGCGCCCGGCCTGGAATCGGAGCTGGCACCGAACACAAAGGTGTCGTTGCCCGCGCCGCCCCACAATTGGTCCGCCCCGCCGCCACCGTAGATGAGGTCGTTGCCGGCCCCGCCCTTGATCACATTGGCCGCGTTATTGCCGATGATCAAATCGTTGCCGGCACCGCCGAAAGCGTTCTCGACGGTCACGCCCTTGGCGATGGACACGTTGCCCACCAGGCCGCCCACGTCGGAGAACGACGCTTCATTGAGGTTGATCTTCTGGTTCTGGGTGAAGCCGGAGAAGTCCAGGGTGTCGTTGCCACCGCCATCCCACACCGAGAACACCAGCTTGTCGGCATTGGAGGTGGCGCTGTAGAAGTCACGCCCGGTGTTGGAGTTGAAGCCGTAGGTGGTGTCGCCGGCACGGGTGTTGTAGTTGGCGCCGTAGAGCTTCTAGATCGCCGCGATGTCGTCGATCAGCGGAGCGGACGCGTAAGCCTCGACCCCACCCTTGCTGAAGTTCTGGTTGGTGTTGCTCTCGCTCCAGTAGCTCATCAAGCTGTAGCCGCGCGTGTCCTGTCCATAGGTCGCGTCGTTGTAGGTCGGGTTGCCGTTCCCGGCGTTGTAGTCGCCAGGGTGGGCCAGGCCCAGGGTATGGCCGATTTCGTGAGTGAGGGTCTGCCGGCCGTAGTTGTTCAGGTCCGGGGTCTTGTTCGGCGTGTAGCTGTTGTTGGTCAGGTACCACGAGGTGCCGTCGTAGCCTGCGCCGGTGCCGGGCAGGTAGGCGAAGGCGGCCGCGCCGTCCTGGCCGCTGCTGTAGTTGCCGAAGGTCATGTGGCCGTCACCGCCGGTGGCTTTCTCGGTGAAGGTGACGTTGGCCACGTCCGCCCAGGATTGCATGGCCAGTACGGCTTGTGCTTTCTGCTGGGCATTGAACTGGCTGAAGCCCGCGATGCCATGTTTGTTCATGGTGCTCGAGGAGGCCGAGGTCAGGAAGGTGTAGGTCAGGTCGATCTTGCCGTTGCCGTCAAAGTCCCGGTACGCGGCGCCGTCGCGCAGCAGTTGGGTGGCCGCCTGGTCAACGGAATAGGAGGGTTTGCCATTGATCGTGAGGTTGCCGCCACGGTCGTACAAATGGCTGAAGCTATCGATTTGCGAGTAAGCGGTGCTGGCTTGCGCCGCCGACACGATAACCTTGTCTTTTACTTTTGACATAAACGTACTTCCTTGTTTGCAAGTGCATCAGTCTTTGATCGATAGGAACCCCGCGGGCGAGATCGTCCTATCACTCGCCTCTTTTGAAGGCGTAAGAAAACTGACACAACTTGAAATCTTTCGTCTACATCTTTTCCAGCACTAAAAA
>Ga0157369_10002612_pt1 | contig 21544 bp, 14 predicted proteins | sample C25metaG_FD_113461 | JGI IMG/M metagenome (GOLD analysis project Ga0157369, IMG submission 113461) | Corn rhizosphere microbial communities from Kellogg Biological Station, Michigan, USA - C2-5 metaG | ecosystem: Host-associated > Plants > Roots > Rhizosphere > Soil | place: USA: Michigan...
CGTTCCGCAGTGATCCATTGGACAATCCCGAGCAGACGTTGCTCGGCAGCATGTACGCAGACTACTTCAACGCCGAGTTGCCCGCGGCACCATATGTCGTTCAGAACAGCACGAATTGGGTATACGCGGGCACAAACTTCTCCGACGGCAGCAGCATTCCTGGAATCACCGGCTATGAGCTCGATCAGGTATTCAGCAATTTCCCTGGTCCCGTCGCAGATCCGAACACTTACTTCTCGTTGTCCAATTCGCCGTTTACCGGCGCGAACGGCACCAACTTTGCCAACGCGACCATCTACGAAGCGCCAAGCGGAGCTTGGGTGTTTAACGCCGCAACGATAGATTGGAGTTGGGGCCTTGATAATTATGTTCCGCCTGCGGGAATTGATACCCGAGGAGCACCAGCTCCGAGTGCGCAGCTTCAGAAGATTACGGCTAACCTTCTGACAAGGTTCTTAACCGCGCGGCCAGCGAGCCCGACGAATCTCAACGTCACGGCCTCCACGAACAAGATTGTGTTGTCCTGGACTGACAATGCTGCTGACCAGACTGGATTTGTGGTCGAAAGATCAAACGACGGGATCAGCTTCATCATTCAAGCGACGCTTGGCAAAGGCAAGTTAAGCTACTCGGATGGGACGGTGCTTCCGGGTGCCGGTTATTACTACCGTGTTGCTGCTTTCAACACCGGAGGAAACTCTCGATACGCAACCTTAGCCAATGCGGTAGGCACGCCGCCCGCCGCTCCCAGCAACCTGACTGGGACGCATGTAGGCACCTCCCAGATCGATCTTACGTGGTACGACAACTCCAGCAACGAAACCGGATTTATCCTCTCGCGTTCCACTAACAACGTGAACTTCACCACAGTCGTGACCACCGGTCCCGACGTAAAGTCTTACAGTGACACCGGTCTGCTGGCAGGCACGAAATACTACTACCATGTCGTGAGCTTCAACTCGTTCGGAAGCTCCAGTTTCGCAAGTACCGCGGTACAAACGCTCAAGAAGTAGCCCATGGTGAAGCAATGTCGATGATGACATTACTGCTTAATACGTCTCTGGCACTGGTCTTACAAGTCTCCAGCGCAGTTGCGGGCTCAGCGCCAGAGGGTTCTTATATCCTTGGCCCAAACGACCGGATTGCCTTGCGGTGCCTTAACGCCGAAGAAGTTTCATCGGCTCCGATCCGGATTGATGCCGACGGGCACGTCACCTTGCCCTTTGTAGGGCGAATTATGCTAGCAGGCCTCACTGTCAGCGATGCAGAAAAGGAATTGACTGACCAGTTCTCGAAATTTATCAAACATCCAGAGGTCGAGCTAACCGTGGTAGAGAGCCACAGCCAGCCGGTATCAATATTCGGAGCGGTTAGGAACCCGGGGGCGTACCAGCTAGAAGGGCGCAAGACATTAACCGAGGTTCTGGCGATGGCTGGCGGCCTGCGCCCGGATGCAGGAGATACGCTCAAGCTCACTCGGCGGAAGGAATGGGGCCCCATTTCCTATCCCTCGGCGGTGCAACAAACCGCCGGAGACGTAACTGTGGCCGAGATCAGCATCGACGAACTCGTTCGCGGACGCAATGCATTTGTCGACATTCAGATGCTTCCGCACGATGTGATCTCTGTTTCTCGTGCAGAACTCATCTATGTGGTTGGACAGGTGCGCAAGCCAGGAGGTTTCCCGATGTCCGGCGGCTCCGATTTTTCCGTTCTGCAGGCGCTATCTCTTGCGGAAGGGCTCAACAATACAGCAGCGCCGAAAAGGGCTGTGATATTGAGGAAGGGAAAATCCGGACGGATTGAGGTAGCGGTAAACCTCGCACGAATACTGGCCGGACGCGCTCCGGACACTCCGCTGCAGGCAGAAGATGTGCTCTTCATCCCAGATAACGCGGCCAAAACCGCCGGGATGAGAACCCTTGACACGATCCTTCAAACCGCGACTGGGATGGCGATTTACGGACGTTTTTAGGAGGGCATTAGGGTGAGGCATTATGAGCGAGCTTCTGAATCTTGTTTCAAAACTCGAGACAAATGGGACTGACCCCAGAATAGCGGGGGCCTCCGGCTCAGCCTCGCCCGAGGAAGCATGCCGCGCAATCTCCTTTCTCCCTCAACCTGTACAGACCGTTGATGCAGTTCCAGAGAACATCGGTTCGGTTGGATTGGATGAGATCGCATCAACTCTGTGGCGGCGGCGCCTCGTGCTGTTTGCGTTTGTTGCCTCCGGCTTGGCGCTCGCAATCCTCCTGAGTCTGTTCTCCAAGCCCGTGTATCGGGCGAGAACAGCAATCCGGCTGCAAATGCCACCAGACCCTTATGCCGCAGTTGCGATTCAGTCGCCGGCATCCGATCTTGAAGGCAGTTCCACGAGTGAATCTTATGTCCAGAACGAAATAAAGGTGCTGCAGAGCGACTCGCTCGCTGAAAGAGTTGCGGATCGAATCGACGAGGAGGTTCCAGAGAAACAAGAGCGGCTGCCGCTATCGTCGCCCTTGAAGAAGCTACTTGCACATTTCAAGCGGCCAGAAACGTCCTCGCCGGAGCAGGCTCGCATCCGATTGTTCCACCAGGCTCTGACCGTCCACACCTCACTCAAATCACAAGTCGTGGAGATCTACTTCGATTCAGCCGACCCTTTGCGAGCTGCGACGGCAGCGAATGCAGTCGTTTCGGAATATATTGCTATGAACAGGGAAGCTGAGATCAAATCGGCCCAGGACAGGACGGAATGGCTGTCATCTCAGATCTCCGATTTGAAGACGAAACTTGATCGCGAAAACCAAGACTTGAAGGCGTTCGCGAGTGCGTCGGGCCTGATTTATTCGACGAACCAGAGCGCCCTAGCAGAACAGCGTGTCAGCGAGCTCCAGACGCAGTTAACCAAGGCGGAGGCGGAACGTGCTGCGATGCAGTCCCGTTATGAAACTGCTGTCTCCAATGCGCCTGAATCGATTTCGGAAGGCGCAGATGATACCTTGCTGCACGAGTACGAAGCTAATCTCGTCGAAGCAGAAAAGGACTTGAGTCACCTCAGTAGTATTTACACACCGGAAAATTATAAAGTGACCGATGCGGAATCGCGAGTTGCGCAGATCCAGGCGTCGATTCAGCGCGAACGGAAAAGTCTCATCGAACGGCTGCGAACGCAATACGATTCAACCGTTCGTCTTCAGAGTTCTATCGAACGCGCCTATCGAGCACAGACTCAGGGATTGCAATCGCAAAGTGCTGATGTTTTTCGCTACAACACACTGAAGCATGACTTAGATACGACGCAGCAGCTATACGACTCGCTATCGCAGAAAATCAAGGAAGCAGAGATAGCTTCATCGCTTCAGACCACGAATGTCAGATTGATTGATGCTGCCAGGCCGCCTGCGACTCCGTACTCGCCAAATTTTCCACTGAACGCGGCTATCGGATCCGGGCTTGGCATTCTGGTTGGCATGGTAACCATTTTGATCCGTGATCGAGGCACCATACCCAGGGGGCCTGGTGCGCAATCAAGAGTACTCCAGTTACGGGAGCTTGGATCAATTCCGGATGCCTCACGCGCTGCAGTGCTGGGCGATACTGGTCTCACGCCGCTGGCTTGGAAGCGGGACGCCCCCCCGCTCGCGATGACCACCTGGCACGCGCAGGGCCCACTTACGGAGGCGTACAGTTCTACCATAGCCTCAATCCTATTCTCTCCCAAATTTGGAAAACAGCATCGCACTTTGACGGTCACCAGTGTTGAACCACAGGAAGGCAAAACAACAATCATTGCAAACCTCGCCATTTTGCTGGCCGAGAATCTTGACCGAGTTTTGCTGATCGACGCTGACCTCCGTCGCCCCAGCCTGCATCGAATTTTCGACGCGTGCAACGACACTGGCCTTACGTCACTTTTGGCAAGCGAAGAACCAATTGCCAGCGTTGATCTAAGCCGGTTCCTGCTCGCAACCAAAGTCGCGGGACTATTCCTCCTACCAAGTGGTCCCGGGGTGCCAAGTGTCACTCCGCTGTTGCGGTCACCACGCATGGCCGAGTTTCTGGCTCGAGCTCGGCAAGACTTTGATTGGGTCCTGATTGATACGCCTCCCACCTCTCTGTTCTCCGATGCAAGAGCACTGGGGCGACTGGCTGATTCTGTCATTCTTGTCTTCGACGAGCAGCGAGCACATTGTGATGCTCTTACTGCTGCGTGCTGTCAATTCGCAGAGGACGGAACGATCGTCTTTGGCACGATTCGTAACCGAGCGAAAGTCCATTATGGCCGCCGAACCCATGAGTATTACAAGGGCTATGGCACACCGTAGCATTTTCCTCTTGATCGCTGAGTACGGCCGTCGAGCCCTTGGGTTCTTTGGCCGCGACTTCAGTTTGGTTCTATCAAGTAACGTCATTTACTACGCCTGCCAGTGGGGTCTGGTGGTTGTGCTGGCTAAACTGGGCACTCCGGCAGACGTTGGTGCTTACGCGCTCGGAATCGCAGTGACGGCCCCTATTCTAATGTTCGCTAGCTTTCAGCAACGCAACCTTGTTGCCTCCGACGTCCGAGAAGAATACAGCTTCAACGACTACATTACATTTCGCATTGTTTCGCTTGCAATTGCGATGATCCTCATTTGCGGTATTAGCACGTTTACCCAAGCTACTCTCAGCAACGTGCTAATCATCAGTTTGGTCGGCCTGGCACAGACTTCTGAATATGTGAGCGAGACTTATTTTGGTCTTTTGCAGAAGCATAGACGGCTGGATCGAGTATCGCTATCGCTGGCGCTCAAGGGGCCTTTATGCCTCATATCCGTAGGGCTGATCATGTGGGCCACTCATAATGTGCTCTGGGCGGTGGTTGCGCTTGTGCTTACGCGCTACCTCGTCCTATTTTGTTTTGATGTCCCCAGTGCCCACATGGCATTCGGTCCACATGGGTTGGCCTGGAACTGGCGAACGCAGCATAAGTTGTTCTTAACGTCACTTCCTCTCGGCGTGATTGTCGGACTTGGTGGCTTCACTCTCAACATCCCGCGCTACTTCATTGAGTATTTTTTAAACAAAAAGGACTTGGGCATTTTCTCCGCTTTGGCATCACTCATCGGCGCTGGAAACCTCGTAATGGCCGCTCTCGGCAGTTGCATTATTGTGGAGATGGCAAAGGCCTGGGTCCGACATGACGGAAGGGCATATCGTTCACTATTTCTGCGCTTCATTGGAGTAAGTGCCCTCATAGGTACTGCTGGTGTGGTCCTGGCTCTTGTTGGCGGAGCAAGACTGCTAAGCGTACTGTTTCGTCCCGAATATGCTGGCAACGCCGGTGTGCTCGCTCGCATAATGGCGGCCGGCGCATTGGGCTACGTGGTGTGTGCGCAGGGCTATACACTCACCGCGGCCCGCAAACTCCTACACCAGATTCCGGCATTGGCGGGCAGCGCTGCTGTAACTGGCCTCAGTTGCTGGATCCTTATACCCAAAAGGGGTCTCGCCGGTGCTGCAGAGTCGTGGTTGCTTGGTTCTTTATTTCTTCTGGCCTGCAATGCCGTCCTGCTCGCTCGCATGAACGTAGAGATGGACCGGGTTGCCGCCTGGAAGGGACAGACATTAGCCACCGCACTGGAGAAAGAGTAGCGGCCGAATCCATGACTGCTGAGAACATATCCCGTAAGCGTCGTACACCGACGCTAGACGTTGGCGGGTTGGCTTTTGCATTTCTTTGGCTGCTGATCTTCTGTGTGCCCTGGGAGGAAGAGTTTGCGGTTGCAAAGGGAATTGCCCTAAGCCATGTGGTTGGAGCTGGGGCGTCCGTGGCGGGAGTGTTCGCTGCCCTGGTGTCATCGCGCGTTCGAAAACTTCACCCCGTGCATTATCTTCTGGGAGCACTGGTGCTTTGGATAGTAGCGAGTTATCTCTGGAGCTATGCCCCCGACGCGACAATAACCAAAGCTGGATCATGCGCCCAGCTGCTCTTGATGACATGGCTGATCTGGGAGTTTGCTTCGACGGAGAGCCGGCAGCGGTCACTACTCGCAGGGTACGTCCTTGGTAGTTACGTGTCGGCGACGAGCGTACTTTTCGCCTTTATCACGCACTCGGGCAGCAACCTTGGTCTAGTTGAGGGGAGGTATACCGCGACTGGATTCGATGAAAACGAACTGGGAGTCACCCTGGCGTTGGCTTTGGTGATGTCGTGCTATCTGCTTGCGCTAAACCAAAGGTATCAGTTTGTGTGGCTGCTACATATACCCGTCTCGATCCTCGCAATCTGCCTAACGGGATCCCGCGGCGCATTTCTCGCGATTGGCGTGGCGGCCATCATAATTCCATTCAGCCTTGCGGCTTTGGACAAACGGAAGAGATGGATTGTTCTTTCGGCGCTGATTATATTTCTCGGGGTGGTACTCGCGGTTATTCCAAAGGCGAGTTGGCAACGGATCGGGACAATCCATAGTGAGTTCGCCGAAGGCACCCTCACCAACCGGACTCGTATTTGGGCGGCCGGATTAGAGGTGTATCGAGAGCATCCGATCGTCGGAGTCGGATCTGGAGCTTTCGGTGAGAGCGTCTATAGCAGACTTGACATTCCATATGTCGCTCATAACTCCTATTTATCTATTCTCGTAGAACTGGGTGCGATTGGAGCCACTCTCTTCGCAAGCGTCCTCTGCGCATTGTTCTACTTGACAAACACTCTTCCCAAGCTACAGCGGAGAGTATGGCTCATTATGCTTCTTACCTGGTGCGTCGCCATATCCTCGCTGACGTGGGAGCATCGCAAGCCTACCTGGTTTCTGTTTGGCTTGCTGATCTCACAATCCGCCGCTCTCGAGTGTCGCGCGGGCTCTCCAGCGTTTAGCCGGAACCGCACTCGGGTAGGCACTATGTCCGAGGTAACTCCTTTCTAGGTAACTCGGTCCAGGGTTCACCGTAGTGGGTGAAAGCATCCGGCTCGCAAACGAGGAGTACTCCAGTGACACAATCCTTTCACATGAAATCTATCGTCCACGCAGCGGACTACGGGCCTAGCTACTCAGGCAATTTCATTGCGTCGCTCAAGGCGCTAGCTGTGAAGTGCAACTCACACGGTTACAGGATGGTATGGGTGTTTCCAGATGTCGTGAAGGAGTTTACCTGGTTCAAAGAGCTCGGCCAACTGAGGGATAGTTCCTCATACACTCTTTCGCGTGACGCAAGTTGTTTTGCGAACGCGAAAGCACTCGCCGATATTGCTGCGCAGGAGAACACCACCATTATCCACACCCATTTCAGCTTTTTCGACCTTTCGGCGCGTATGGCACAGATACTATTGGCGACCAAATTTCACCGTATTCGGCTCGTTTGGCACGTACATTCCGCATTTACCGATACCTCTCGCTTGCGCCGGATCAAAGACTTTCTCAAGATCGGTGTATTCGGAAGATCCTGCGAGTTCATGCCGGTCTCCTCGCCGTTGGGTGATGCGGTGGCCGAACGTGGATGTCCCCGTATGCGCATTCACGTCGTAGAAAACGGAATTGACGTAGCACATGCGACGGCGCAAAGAGCGAGTCGGGAATCGATACGTGCGGCATGGGGAGTGCCAGACAGCACACTCGCACTGCTGGGGTTTGGCTGGACACCGATTCGCAAAGGAGTTGACACCATGCTCGAGGCGCTTGCGGCGCTGCGCAGAGATGGCATGGAGATTGCGCTCATAATTTCGGGTTCCGAGGAATTGAAAAGATTCGTAGACAACTGGCCGGATCAGGACATCCGTTCTAGTGTGCGGCTTATCCCTTCTGCTGAACGGGTCGCCGAACTCTATTCGGCGGCGGATATCTTTCTATCGCCGAGTCGGGCTGAAGGGTGGTGCTACTCCCTTGCGGAGGCGATGCTGAACAGAGTGCCTGTTATAGCCGCCGGAATTCCCGATCTCATCTATGCCGAACATTGGCCTGGACTTTACTTTTGTGAAGTGGGGAACGGGAATTCGCTAGCAAAGTGCATCCGACACGTTGCAGCACTATCCAAAGTCGAACTGAGCGCCCGAACAGCACAGGCGGCAGAGTTTATCAGCCGTAGGCATTGTGCAGAGAGTTGGGCCCAGGAGGTTTGGTCGCTCTATCAGCAAATCCTTGGCGATATGCGACCTCGCACCGTCGCAGGGCTATCCGGGAATAACCGATCTGGGCATTCCCGGCAACTGCCAAATGAATAACTGCCGGTCACACCAAATCGTAGAGAGGAGCGACCACAATGATTGAGCAGCCAACGCCAGATCTGCACAGATGGCTCATCCTTACCCAGTACTACGCGCCTGAGACCGGCGCACCACAGATTCGGCTTCGTTGTTTCGTCCGCGAACTTCGACGAAAAGGGAAGGATGTCGTTGTGACCACAACGATGCCCAATTATCCGACAGGAAAGATATTTCCCGAGTATAGTGGACGGCTTTACTGCAAGGACCAAGTCGATGGAGTGGAGGTCCGGCGCGTGTGGGCATATCCGGCAACAGGAAGAGCCGCACTGGCACGATTGATCAACTACTTTAGCTTCGCCATAACCGTGTTCCCATTCGTAATGCTGGGCCCCACGCCCGACGTGATCTTCGTGGAAGCCCAACCGCTCCCGCTTGGGATCGTGGCCATTCTGATGAAGCTCATCCGGGGGGTGCCTTACATCTATAACGTCCCTGATCTCCAAGTGGACGTGGCCCGAGAGCTTGGATTCCTGCGGTACGGCCTGCTGCTACGCATCGCCGCGTGGCTTGAGACTACCTTGCTTAAAAACGCAATGAGCGTCTCTACAGTGACGGACGGCTTCATGAAGCATTTCGAACAGCGCGGGGTACCATGCAGCCGTATTTCCTTTCTTCCAAATGGCGCCGACACTGATCTTCTCTGCCCGCGCTCGCCCGACCCTGCGTTTGTGGATGAATGGCAGCTTAAACAGAAGCTGGCGATTGTTTATGTAGGAACCCACGCGTACTATCACGGCCTCGATACATTGGTGAATGCCGCAGAGCTTCTCTCGGTCGATCCACGCATAGCCATCTTGATGGTCGGTAATGGGCCGGAGCGTCAACGGATCCGGCAACTCGCATTGGAGAAACGACTGAACAACATGATATTTGCCGACGTTCCGTATGAGCAAACGGCTGAGCTGTATTCGGTCGCGTACGTTTCGGTGGCGACACTACGGAACATTCCGGTGGCACAAGGTATGCGTCTCTCAAAAATCTTTCCAGCGCTCAGTTGCGGTGTTCCCGTCATCTACTCTGGCGCTGGTGAGGCAGCGCAGCTGCTAACCAGCCATGCATGTGGAATTGCTGTGGAGCCCGAATCGCCAGTTGCTCTTGCCGAGGCAATTAGACGTCTTGCCGACGACCATACTTTGCGAGATCAGCTAGGAAGCAATGGAAGGAAATATGTCGAGCACGAGTATAGTTGGTCGACAATCGTCGAGAGGTGGTTGGCGAAGCTAGAGCATTCTATCTGGAATGAGGAACCCGCTAAAGAAGAGCCCTCGCTGACCAGGACGCACGATACAGTGTATTCCACAGAGGCCGCAGTCGCTTCGACCGAATCCCGTTTACCTGTCGGTGCCGAATGAAAGCACAGGACCTCTTCACTCGCATTGCCGCGGGATTACTGCTGATCGCAGCCGCCCCTCTGCTTGCCGTCTGCGCCGTCGCCATCCTTCTGGAAATTGGTCGGCCGGTACTTTTCCGCCAGCTACGGATTGGCCGCTCGGGCCGACCATTTCAGATCCTGAAGCTGAGGACGATGAAGTTCGCAGTCGGCTCTTGCAAGATCACGGCTGACGGAGATACGCGGATCACCCTTTCGGGGCGGATGATGCGACGCTACAAGATCGACGAGTTTCCGCAACTCTGGAACGTATTATGCGGCGAGATGAACTTCATTGGTCCTCGTCCCGAGGTGCCCGAGTACGTTGATCTGTCCGACCGACGATGGCAAACAGTCTTGTCTGTTCGCCCCGGTATCACTGATTTAGCCTCTCTTGCTTTCCGTAACGAGGAGATCTTACTGTCTCAGCAACATGACATCGAGCGGTTCTATCACGATTGGCTCCTGCCCCGAAAGCTCGATATGAGCGCGCATTACATCCGACATCGAGGCTTCACCTCAGATGCCAAGCTGCTGGTCCTGACAATCAGGCACTCTTTAGTTCCCCGGCAACATGACCCAACTCACATCGCACAAGAGTTTGAGTACAGAGGCTAAGTTATGATCGACAACCGCGGGTTTGTTCCTTTCCACAGGCCAAGCATTGGTGATGAGGAGGTCCAGGAGGTTCTGGACACTCTTAGATCGGGTTGGCTTACCACCGGGCCGAAGACTGCACTGTTCGAGCGAGAATTTAGGAATTACGTTGGCTCTCCATTCGCGCTCGCCGTTAATTCCTGCACCGCTGGCCTGCACCTAGCCCTGGCTGCAATGGATATCGGAAGCGGGGACGAAGTAATCACCACGCCCGTAACGTTTTGTGCCACCGTAAACGCAATCATGCACGTGGGAGCGACGCCCGTGTTAGCTGACATATGCTCGGACGGTAACATCGACCCGCGCGCAATTGAAATGCGCATAACCTCCCGCACCAAAGCGATCGTTCCTGTTCACATGGCGGGGCTCCCGTGCGATCTTTCAAATATCTGGAGGATTGCAAAGAAGCATGGACTACGAGTGATCGAGGATGCCGCACATGCGGCTGGAACCGTGTATCAGAAATCTTTGATCGGGGCAGCTAGTCAGGATCCGCCCTATGGAAGCGACGCCGTCTGCTTCAGCTTTTATGCGACGAAGAATATGACGACCGCAGAAGGTGGTATGGTTACCACCGCGGATCAGAAGCTCTACGACAGGATGAAGTTGCTGTGCTTGCATGGAATCAGCCGCGACGCATGGAATCGATACTCCGAATCAGGTAGTTGGTTCTATCAGGTCCAGGAGTGCGGGTTTAAGTACAACCTCAGTGACCTCCAGTCCGCAATCGGCATTCACCAACTCAGGAAACTTGAGCAGTTCGTAAAGACCCGCAACCAATATGCATGTCGGTACGAAAGCATTCTCCGCAACATGGAGGAAGTTGAATTGCCGGAAAGAGCGCGGCGAGGCGATCGACATGCATGGCATCTGTACTCGATCCGCCTCAACCTGCAAAAGCTTTCTATAGACCGCGCCACGTTCATTGAGGCACTGCGCGCGAAAGGGATAGGAGCCAGCGTTCACTTTATTCCAATCCCTCTGCATCCATTCTTCCGGAAATTTGCTGATGCACCGCAGAACAGATGCCCTGCGGCATTGGCGCTGTACCCGCGGCTGGTGACGCTTCCACTCTATCCAGCGATGACCGAAGCAGAAGTCGATTACGTAGGCAAAACTGTCCGAGAAGTATTGAGACTGCACAGAAAGGCGTTCACCCACATTCCGGTACACGTCGATGTTGCGGTTCCCCTCGTCTGCGCAGATCAGCTAGACAGAGAAGGCCAAGCCAATTCAGACCCAAGGTGCTAAAATGAATCTCCGACGACACGTAATGCTGCTAGCCGCCGGTCCTCTTGCTGCTCTCTCTCTGGCGGCATCATTTAAGTTGCGGTTCGACTTCTCCGTACCTGCAACTCAATACTCTAATCTCTACGCTGGCATCGCAATCTTCACTGTGGCAAAGCTACCCACCTGTTATCTATTTGAGCGACAGCGTCGATTGTGGAGCTATGTGGGGTTGCGGGATCTATCAGGAGTGCTCGCAGTCAGCGTTTCTGGGTTTGCAATCGCATCTGCCGGCACCTTGCTGCTGGTCGGACCGTCATTTCCCAAATCTATCTACTTCATAGATGTATTGGTGTTTTTCATTCTGACAGCTTTACTGGTCTTCAGCCCGCGACTATTCCGAGAAGTAATCTCGACGAAGACATACGCAAATGAAAAGGCGAAACCGGTACTGATCTATGGTGCGGGAACCGCCGGCCTGACTCTCGCCAGAGAGATTCGAGGAAATCGAAGGCTGGGTGTTAAAGCGGTTGGGTTTTTGGACGATGATCCGGCCAAAGCCGGGGCGTCTCTGGCTGGACTCCGGGTTCTCGGTACAGGATATTTGGCCGCCCAGGTAGTGCGGCATGTTAGTCGGCGCTCTGCACCCATCTCGGAGATCATAATAGCCATACCTTCAGCAAACAGACGGCAAATGCGAGAGGTAATCGCGAACTGTAGGTCAGCGCAGGTACCGTTCAAAACGGTACCAAGTCTATTGGAGTTGCTTGAAGGGAAACTCCTTACCAGGCAAATTCGGGAGGTGACTGTCGATGACCTACTTGGCAGGGATCCCGTAAAGGTATCGGAGGATGCGATCGGAAAGCAGATTACCGGGAAGATCATCATGGTAACCGGTGGATGCGGTTCGATAGGTTCCGAGCTTTGCCGCCAAATCGCCCAGTTCTTCCCGAGGCGCCTTGTGATATTCGATCAGGCGGAGAGCGAGATGTTTATGTTGGCGATGGAGCTGCGCGGCCGCTTCCCCGAGATGGAACTATCGACTGAAATCGGCGATATTGCAAACCTTCAGCGTGTTAACGAGGCCATGTCTCAGCAAGGAATTCAAGTGGTTTTTCATGCGGCAGCGTACAAGCATGTGCCACTGATGGAATCTCACATTCTTGAAGCTGCGAAAAACAACGTGATCGGCACATATAACGTAGTGATGGCAGCACACAAACACCAAGTCGAGAGATTCCTGATGATCTCATCGGATAAGGCGGTCAATCCAACCAGCATCATGGGCGTTACGAAGCGAATCGGTGAACTGATTGTCTCTTCTGTGCAATCGAGCACACTCGAGGGTTCTGGAACCTATCTTTCTGTACGCTTTGGGAACGTGCTTGCTAGCAATGGCAGTGTTGTCCATATCTTCAATCGACAAATTGCTGCGGGTGGGCCAGTTACCATCACACACCCGGAGATGCGCCGCTTTTTCATGAGCATCCCGGAGGCCGTTCAACTCGTACTACAGGCATATGCAATGGGGAAGGGGAGGGAAATCTTCGTGCTGGAGATGGGCCAACCAGTTCGGATCGTCGAACTGGCAGAGAATATGATCCGTCTTGCTGGGCTCACTCCGGGTGAGGACATAGCAATTGAGTACACAGGGCTCCGTCCCGGAGAGAAGCTGTTTGAAGAGATCAACACGACCAGTGAGAACGTGCTACCCACGTATCACGAAAACATCAAAATCTTCCGCTCGGCGGCTCTCAGCTCAAGAGATGTTGCCGAATGGATAGCTGAACTCGAAGCGCTTACACGAATCGGGGACCCAGACGCGATTAAATCTCACCTCATTGAGCTCGTTCCCGAATACCTAGGATCCAGACCGCAGAAGCGAATCTCTGGATTTCAACCGCCCACGGTTGAGGGCGTATGCGCTTGACTCTCTGGATATGGGCCGCGCTCTGTGCGGCCGTGATTTGGGCGGCCTGGGTTACACATGTCGGAGCGAGGAGTGGATCTGACTCGACGTCAATCCCGGATCGGCGGTGGAGCGTGTGGACTGCGCCGCAGATGCGAAGAATTGGTAAGACGGATCGACCAGCCGAGAGCAAAGCTGTAGAGCTGTGGGCAGCGGGCGGCGAATATGAATCATTCCAGATCATTGTCAGTGCGGGGACACAAACGGTCGATGACGTAGACGTCAAAGTTCCCGATCTTACAGGACCGGGGCAGAGCAGAATTCGTAGCTCAGCTTTTGAGTTTTATAGAGAGCACTACGTCAATATCACCAGGTCCAGTCCGGATCCGGGATCGGGAAACCGGCCGCTCGGGAAGGGGTGGTATCCGGATGCATTGATTCCACGGCTCGATCCGGAAACGCGATTGCTAACGAAGGGACGACTGACCTCATTTCCGTTTCACACGGCTCCTAACGAGAACCAGCCCATATGGGTGGATATCCATGTTCCCTCCGGCACCCATCCCGGACTCTATGCGACGAACATCCTGGTCATCAGTAATCAAGGAGAGGTTTCCGTCCCTGTCACTCTCCACGTGTGGGGCTTCTCGCTTCCCTCAACACCCACACTAAAATCCAGCTTCGGCATGCATCAACCCGCGCTGTTCGACCCTCGTGTGCATAGAATCCTACTCGAGCATGGGATCATGCCGGTGAACATCAACCCGCGTGACGCTCACGAGTTCCAGAAGACGATGGGTCTGAACATTACAGGGCTACGTTTTTGGGGCGCTTCTGATCGCAAAGCCTGCCATATGGATGCAGCCCCGCCTCCGACCAGCTTCTTGTCGGAATTGGCAAATTATCCGGCGGATTTGCCGGTTTATGTCTACCCGGCGGACGAGATCGACCCGTGCCCAAACTTATTTCAGACGGTCCGCGAATGGGCCGCAAACATGCACACTGCCGATCCACGCGTTAAGGACCTAATCACAATGGCTCCCGTTTCTGACCTCTTTGATGATGGTACTGGCACGGGGCGCTCTGCCGTGGATATCTGGGTACTGCTGCCTAAGCTGTATGAATCTCACCTGCAACAGATCCGAAACGTTCGAGCAAAAGGCGACGAAGTATGGTCCTACACAGCATTGGTTCAGGACTCGTACTCCCCGAAATGGGAAATTGATTTCGCTCCAATCAATTATCGGATCATGCCCGGGTTTCTCAGCCAGAGCCTCGGCTTGACGGGAATTCTTTACTGGCGCATCGAACTATGGACTCAATCGCCGTGGCAGGATGTGTACGGGTTCAATAATGAGAAGAATACTTACCCGGGTGAGGGGATGCTCGTTTATCCAGGTGCCGAGGTTGGTGTCGAGTCCGTGGTGCCTTCCATGCGTCTGAACTGGATTCGCAAGGGAATAGAAGATTACGAATACGTGGCGATTCTGAACCGCATGGGCCGCGGCCAGTGGGCGAACGCCCGTATCAGCAGAGCCGCCAAGGACTGGCACAATTGGACGGAAGACATTACTGTCATCGAGTCAGTACGACGGGAGTTGGGGGAAGAGATCACACGCTTGTCGGCATCGCAGAACGCACACTAGGCACCGAACACTCTGACGTGGTTATGGACTCCAAGATCCGAATCCTCGAGGTCACGGCGACCTTGAAGCCCGCTGGGGCCGAGCATATGCTCGTGTCGCTAGCTTCGGCGCTGAATTCAGACCGCTTCGATGTTTCAGTCGTGTCTCTGTTCAATGCTTTCCCAGGTGGCCTGGAACCGGCGCTCGATCAAAGACGCATACCGGTCTGGCACCTTGGAAAGGTTGCAGGCCCGGATGTTCGCATGTATGGCCGTCTTAAACAGGTCGTAGACACGTTTCGGCCCGATATCATTCATACTCATTGCTACGTTACGCGATACACTTTTCCCCTACGTGCAAAGGCGATGGTCCACACCGTTCATAACATTGCTTCTCTCGAAGCTGATAGAGTTGGGCGTGCCATCAATCGATACGCGTTCCGTAAAGGAGTGGTACCCATTGCCGTGGGAGGAGCGGTTGCCGACTCGGTCCGTGAATTGTATCGTTTGGAGCGCCCGATCTCGATCCCAAATGGGATCGACACACTGCGATTTCGGTACCCGGCTAACCGCAGTTTGTGGCGCCGGCTGAACGGGTTTTGCGAAGAGGATTTGTTGGTGGTTTCGGTTGGCCGCCTGACGCGCCAGAAGAATCCAATGGCTCTCGTCGATGCCATCACGCAGGTTCCAGGAGCGCAACTGTTGCTGGCAGGGGAGGGCGAACTTCAGAATGAGCTCGTGGGCCATCCTCGCGTGCATTTACTCGGCGTACGCCAAGACATACCAGAGCTATTGTCCTGTTGTGACATCTTCGCGCTTGCATCGCGCTGGGAAGGTCTTCCTCTCGCCGTTCTTGAAGCTATGGCAGCAGGTATGCCCATTGTGGCGACTTCGGTCGGCTGTGTCCCTGAAATTGTACAGCATGAAAAATCCGGCTTTCTCGTCCACCCGGGGAATCAGGAAGAATTAGTTACTGCGTTGCGTCTTCTGGGCCAGAGTGCCACGTTGCGCCGAAAGATGGGCGAAGAGGCTCGTATTCGTGCCGAGTCGTTCAGCCTGCAGGCGATGGTCTCCGCATACGAGCATCTCTTCCTGCGGCTCTTCTCTTCGCCGGTACCTGCGTAGGACTAACTGCTCGCATTTCGTTTTGCCTCAGCGATCTGTATGCGAATTATCTATGTCACTGCGTGTCTGCCATTCGGCCCTGCAGAGGCTTTCGTCATCGACGAACTCAAGGAGCTTCTTCGCAGGCACGAGGTTCTCATCGTGCCGCGCTCTCCGGCCAAACCAGGACCTCACGGGATTGAACTCGTCCCACACTCTAGGCGGGAGAGCATCCTCTCTGCACGTGTGCTGAGAACCGCCGCGTGGGTATCCATGAGAATGCCTACCCGCGTGGCTAAAAGCTGTGGGTATTTGCTCCGCTCTCGGTCAGCCAGAAACCTTGCGCGGAATGCTGTGGTTGTGCCCAAAGCACTCTGGCTTGCTCAAGTTGCCTCAGAATGGGCTGCAGATCATATTCACTGCCACTGGGCTGGTACTACCGCCACTATGACCCTCATTGCAAGTACAATTTCTGGTGTTCCTTGGAGTTTAACGGCTCACCGGTCGGACATCGTCGGGAATAATCTACTAGTCGAAAAGGCGGCGAGCGCCTCTATGGTGCGTGCGATCTCTCAGGACGGCAAAAAGATGTTGATTGAGCGGGGAGTGAAACCTGAGGGCATGATCAATGTCCTGCCGATGGGAGTCGCCGTTCCAGTGCTCTGCAGATTCACCCCTCCTGAAAGACCGATCGTCTTGTGCCCTGCGGACCTCTTTGCTGTGAAAGGACACCGATACTTGCTTCACGCCTGGCGCATCCTTCACGACCGGGGCATACACGCGGAACTATGGCTCGCTGGGCAAGGCGAGCTCCGCTCAGAACTGCAACAGCTTGCAGAGAGCCTCGGAATATCACACGCCGTCAAGTTTCTGGGCACCATGCCTCACGCAGAATTGCTCGAGCACTATGCGAACAATGTAGTCTCAGCTGTCGTCTTGGCCAGTATCGAATTGGGAGATGGATGTCACGAGGGCATTCCCGTCTCGCTCGTCGAAGCGATGAGTTATGGGATCCCAGTGGTAGCAACCAGAACAGGTGGAATTCCTGAACTGATACAGCCACACACCGGATTGCTGGTACCATCCCGCGATCCCATCGCCCTGGCCGACGCCATGCAGCGGCTTTTTTCGAGGCCTGCGTTCGCGCAACGGCTTGGGCTCATCGGCCGCCGCTACATTGTTCGCACTCGTGATGTAGCGTCTGTTGTCTCGACGCTTGAATCCTTCTTCCGCGAATCAGTCCGGAACTCAGAATCGATCCTGCATGATAGATCGAATGATGCTGTGTGACCTCTCGCGCCTGTACACATCCTCATGCATTCAGATATCACAGTCCAGTCTCCAGACTCCAAAGCGGGTTTACACCGAGATAACCCCGATTTGGGTAAGGCTGCCGACTGTTTGGTTCACCACTCTGAACTGAGCGCGGATCCATGGAATGTATGCCAACGTTATCTGCGGACGTTGTTGCATCTGGAGGCGATCCAAATCTATTCTCGATTCCGTCAGCGTCCCTCGCCCCGAACCGTTGCGAGAACTTCACGGTTCCGCACCATCCCGGGACAGTGGATCGAAGCGATAAGCAGAGGTTCCGTTCAGACAGCGCCAAATCGCTTTCGACTACTTAATGAAGAACGTGAAATTGAGACTTGGAATGATGCAGGAATTCCAAAGCTATGGCTGTACAACTTGCATTACTTTGCATATTCCGACGCGGCACTGATTGAGCGCTGGATCAAAGAAAACCCGGTCGGAACCGGAGTCGGCTGGGATCCCTATCCCACATCTCTACGTATCGCGAATTGGTGCAAGTGGGCCCTCAGCCAAGAAGCAGTAGCACAGACCATTTGCGATAGCATCGCGACGCAGACAGCCTGGCTCGAGGGGTTACTAGAAACCCACCTCCTTGCCAACCACCTATTGGCCAATGCCAAAGCACTTATCTTCGCAGGGACTCTACTCGACTGCGCGGATAGTCCCCGCTGGTATGAACTCGGAATGCGTCTGTTAGAAAAGGAACTGCCCCGTCAGATCCTCAATGATGGTGCCCATGTGGAACGATCTCCCATGTACCACAGCATCGTTCTCGAAGACTTGCTGGACTTATGCAACCTCGGATGTGCTCTCGATCGGCCGATGCCTGAGATCTCGCGTTATATACCGGCGATGCTTGCTTGGCTTGATCATATGACTCACCCAGACGGCGAGATCGCCTTCTTCAATGATGCTAGTTTTGGCATAGCTCCCGACCCAGCGACATTGCATGCGTACGCTCGCAGGCTTGGTTTCGAAGCGGCACCTGTATCTTTAGGAGAAAGTGGATATCTGAGGCTTGAAACTAACGATCTTGTACTGATTTTCGACGCTGCCCCTCTTGGCCCCGACTACCAACCCGGCCACGGACATGCCGACGCGCTCTCATTTGAGCTTTCGCATTGCGGTCGTCGCGTATTTGTTAACTCCGGGACTTCAACGTATGAGATGAACGCGACGCGCGCTTTTGAACGAGGAACGGCTGCGCATAACACTGTGCGCCTCGACGGCGTAGACCAATCGGAGATGTGGGCAGCGTTTCGCGTTGCCCGACGTGCTCGGACCTTCGATCTCGCCACCGACCATCAGACGTTCGTCGCAGCCGCGCACGACGGCTACCGTCATCTGCGCCCATCTCTTACTCACCGGCGCAGAATTGATGTCAGTCCTAAGTACGTAGAGATAACAGATCGGCTCGAGGGTTATGGTCGTCACAAAGCCGAAATCTTCTTTCACTTAGCTCCCGGCGCGGACCCCAGAATCGAACTCGATCCACACCTCAAAAGTTCCGTGGGATACACCTACTATTCGACAGGCTGGAATTTGCTTATACCTAACCGCGCTATGGTTGGTCGCTGGGAAGGTGACTGCCCAACCCAATTCGTGACCCGAGTCCGATTCGACTGAGCCCGAAATAATTGATTAGACCGAAGGCACGCACTTAGGTGGGCTTTTTCATCAAGAAAAAGCCCACCCGTCACTGCCTTTAAGAAGTCTGCGTGTATTCCGAAACTGCTCTAGTAAGCGGGGCCGTGGGGCGAGAGGACACGCAGTTTGCTCAGAATAGCCGTGATGCTGGGCGTGTAGATCACATTATCAGTACCGTTGCCTGTCACCATCCCGATCTCGTTATACGCCGCAGCCGAAAGACCGGGTGTTCCTGCGGGCGTCCACGGATTCGTGTTGTGCTGCAATCCATTCGAGTCTTTTCCACTGAACTGACCGGAGAATTTTGGTCCGTAACTCCCGTAGTCGGAGATCACCGCCCCGAATACCATCAGAGTCTTGGCGAGACGCTTATCGGCCGGATTGAGGCAAGATACATCAAACTCGATTGAGCTACAGGCATAGGGATCCAGCTGAATGATCTGACCATTCTTCAAACTGCGATTCGTTCCTCCTTCATTGGGCGTTGGCCATACCGCGTTCGCGATGTAACCGGCGGGAATAATTGTATAAAGCGCGTGGTGAAAGGTTCCGACCGCATCGCCGCCCCAGCCAGTATCATCGAAATCCTGTGGCATGATGTCCCCATAAGGTGACATGAATGCATTGCGATCGCTGGCCGAAGTCCCGCCGATTGCAACCCCAGCCCCGACACCAGTGATGTTGTTGCATGGAAATGCGGTGCAGCTCGAGCGATTTGCTACAGCCGAAGCTACTGGCAGATCTCCCCCTGGGTTCGCGAGATAGTCACAAGCACGATAATCCGACTCCCAATTTCCGTTATAGATGCCTAGGTGGTCACCCGCTGAGCTATAGAATGCAAAGATCTGGTTATTAGTTGTATCTATAACCGAGAAATGCTGGTCATTGGTTGTGCTGTATAACCCATTCCATGTGGAAGTAACGACCGAAGGAATGTGGACCGTACTGTACACAGTTCCGCCACCCCCCATGCAGGATTGAGGATTGCCACGTGCATCAGCTAGCGTGTAAACAGGATCGCTGTTGGTCGCGTAGTAAGTTGCAAAGGAGTCGTCGCCGATGGTCCAGTACATCTTCGAGAAGCTGCTCAAGGACAGTGCCGCTTGCAGATCAGACGTTGCAGAAGTATCCACACCAACGTTCCAGAACGATATCGGCAGGTTCATCGGAGAGCTTTGGGTTCCAAATAGAGGCTTGTTCGAAGCGGTTGTCGACGTGGGATTGATCGTGACGTTTGTCGAAGCAGATTTCGTCGGATCAGCTTGACTAGTAGCTGTCGCCGTAGCAATGCTCGTCGAGCTCACGTTGGGAGCGGTAAACAGTCCGCTGCTGGAGATCGTTCCCGCAGATGCAGTCCATGTCACCGCCGTGTTCGCCGAGCCGCTCACAGTCGCGGTGAACTGTTGAGTTGTCCCTGAGCTAGCGGTCGTGTCCGTTGGATTAATTGAAACTGAAATGGTTGTAGAACCGCCGAGGTTTGTGGAGTGGCGCTTCGAGCTTTCGACGGTACTCTCTAAGGAAGCTGCCCCGCAGCCGCACCATATTATGGATATTCCGAGCAATGCCACGTATATCCAAACTAGAGTAAAGGAATGTAAGTCTCGTTGAGGGTATTGGTCATGTTTCTGTAAGAGCCTGCAAATACGTGAAACTTTCTTCATTTCTATCCTCGCTATATTCGTTATTGCAATAAGCACCAAATTGCCACGCAGTAATTGCATTTGGCGGCAACTCGCGGTGATCTAATTCTGTTCAGAAATGCAGGTGATTGCCTGAAGCATACTGCGATGCCATCTCAATGAGGTACCGAAAATCCTACCAATGGGGTACGAAAGTGTACCTCGCTAAGAACGCAAAAGATGGCCACCCAGTAATTGCCTTAGCAGCAACTCGCGGTGTTCTGGTTCAAAACCAGAGGTGTATGTGGTGCCTGGCTGACTGCAGGAAAAACAAGAAGTTCAACTATTTAACTACGGATCTATATATGGATACAGCCCGAACTCGTGTACAATGCGGACGATCTGCGGATAGAGATACTTCACACCTGAAGGCGATCTTTGTGGTCTTCGCAAGCCCCATCACGCCCAAGGTCTACGAATAGTGACGCACAAGAATTTTGCAATCGATATAGCGATTCCCATGCCAAACCTCGGGATATACGCCAGTGGATTTGTCGGTTGATATAGAAAGCACTTAGCGGTCAATTCGCAACTGAATATCAAACTGCGATGCGCTACGTTCCTTTGTCCGGTGTAATTTCTACATCGGATTCAGTATTTTTTACCTGAGACCGTAAGGGTTCAGCCTACCTCGAGCATATTGAGGATGGCAAGGGACATCTGCGTTGCACTAGGAGAACGGATTCGTGAGTTGCGCTTGAAGCGTGGCTGGCGGCAGATTGACTTTGCGGAAGAGACGGGAATGCATGAGAATTATGTCTTGGAATTTAGAATAATCCCCCGTAGAAAC
>Ga0157369_10002613_pt1 | contig 21537 bp, 13 predicted proteins | sample C25metaG_FD_113461 | JGI IMG/M metagenome (GOLD analysis project Ga0157369, IMG submission 113461) | Corn rhizosphere microbial communities from Kellogg Biological Station, Michigan, USA - C2-5 metaG | ecosystem: Host-associated > Plants > Roots > Rhizosphere > Soil | place: USA: Michigan...
CGTCCAGGTTGGCGCGGTCGGGACGCGCGGCGGCAGCTTCGTAAAAGTACACAGGGATGCCGTACCGGCGCCAGATCTCCTGTCCAGCCTGCCGCGCAAGAAGTGCGCACTGTTCCAGGCGGATCCCGGACACGGGCACGAATGGGATCACATCGGCGGCGCCGATGCGCGGGTGCTCCCCTTGCTGAACTGTGAGGTCGATCAACTCCGCTGCCTTACCCGCGCCCCGGATGGCCGATTCAACCACAGCGGCGGGATCGCCCGCGATGGTGACAATCGACCTGTTGTGATCCTCGTCCATCGTCCAGTCAAGCAGGTGTACGCCATCAAGGCACATGACGGCCAGGATCGCCTCGATGCGGGCAGGGTCGGCGCCCTCGCTGAAGTTGGGCACGCACTCCACCACGGAGCCCTTCCCGGTCAGGCTTTCGAGTTTGCTGAGAGGGCTCATCGCCAGAATGTGTAACCCACTTGAACCTGGATGCTGGCGTTGACGCCGGGATTCTTGTCTCCCAGAGAAGACGAAGAAATATGCACTGCGTTCACACCCATATCTATCGATCGGTGCGAGCGAGTGAACCAGTGAACGCCGACCCCGCCTTGTGGCGAGAAGTTCCATACTGAAGTGCCGCCGGGGATGCCGTGCGGGACAAGCACGTCCGGCGGAAACTTGTGCGTGGTATAGATCAAGCCGCCGGCGCCTTGAAACCATGGCTGAAAGTGCCGCGCCCGGGTGGCGAAGTTCCAGCGCAAAATCACCGGGGTGAGGCTCACGCCGTCGAACCTCCCGCCACCCACCGGAAGCACGCACGGGCTGGTTCCGCCGTCCGGGTCGGTGCACCGGCGGGTCTCCTCGTGGGGCGCCGGCGTGAACCCATCCCAAAGGGGCATGAGGTTCGCTCCAAGTTCGAACTGCCCGCTGAGCGGGCCGAGAGGCAGTTCCGGAGTGAGCGGCTTGCCGACCTCAACGCCCGCAGAAAGAAAATGGTATTGCGACCGGGCTCCGACACCGTTGCCGTAATTGACGAACGGACCGAAATGCCAGGATTTGGCGGCGCGAACGAGTGCGACGGGGTTATCGGAGGCCTGCGCGACACAGGCGGCCGGAAGAGCAGAGGCAGACAGGAGCAGCAGAAAGAGCTTCAGGTATCGGATCAACGATCATTCCTCAAATGGTTCCATCAGGAAGACTAAGCGCTTGTTGTATCCATAAGAAAGGCCGCCCGATCCGGCGGCCCTTCCATTCTGCGGAAGAACCCGGATCAGCCCGCTACCTGCTCCATCTGCTCGGCGGTCATGTCGAAATTGGAATAGACGTTCTGCGTGTCGTCGAAATCTTCCAGCGCCTCCAGCAGGCGCATCATCTGCCGCGCCTGCAGGTCGTCAAGCTTGGTATATGTGGAGGCGATCATGGTCACCTCGCTGTTCTCCACCGGTATCGTCGCGGCTTTCACCGCATTCAGCACGCCCTCGTAGCTGCCCGGATCGGTGATGATCTCCCACGTATCGCCTTCGTCGCTGAGATCTTCACCGCCGGCTTCGAGGACGATATTCATGAGCTGGTCTTCGCTGGCAGCATTCTTGTCGACGGCGATAACGCCTTTCTTCGAGAACAGGTGCATCACCGAACCGCTCGAGCCGAGGTTTCCGCCGTTCTTTGAAAAGGTGTGGCGGATTTCACTCACGGTGCGGTTGCGATTGTCCGTGGTGACCTCGACCATGATGGCAACGCCGCCAGGGCCGTAGCCCTCGAAGGTGATTTCTTCGTAGTTGACGCCCTCGAGTTCGCCGGTGCCGCGCTGGATGGCCTTTTTGATATTGTCGCCCGGCATGTTCTCGGCCTTCGCCGCGAGAACAGCCGATCGCAGTCGAGGATTGCCGTCAGGGTCGCCGCCGCCCTGCTTGGCGGCCACGGTGATCTCTTTGATCAGGCGGGTGAATGTCTTGCCGCGCTTGGCATCCAGCGCGCCCTTCTTGTGCTTGATGGTGGCCCATTTCGAATGGCCGGACATGAGAACCTCAGAGGGGTTGAAAATGCAGGCGTGTACACCGCCCGCCCCTGCGAGTATACCATTCGCAGGATTCCGGCCGAGAGAGCGCGCGGCGGCCGCATGCGCCAAAGCAGACCGACGCCACGTCATATAAATAGATAGACGGGTATTACTTTTCATTCGGTTCGAGGAGCGCGCTTGAGGCGAGTCCTGCTTTGCTTTATTCTCGCGGCCATTTGCCACTGCGGGACGGCACGTGCACAGGGCAATTACGAGATTCAGGTTTATGGCGCGGACACGGTTCCAAAGGGCAACATGATGTTCGAGCTGCATTCCAACTTCACGGCGAGCGGCCAGCAGCATTTCATTGGCGGTGTGGCTCCCACCTACCACGCCGAGCACGAGACCATCGAGATCACGCAGGGCATTAACAACTGGTCGGAGGTGGGGTTCTACATCTTCACGAGCCAGAAGCCGAATGCGGGCTTCGACTGGGTGGGCGACCACATCCGGCCGCGGGTGCGGGTGCCGGAGAGCTGGCACTGGCCCGTGGGCGTGAGCTTGAGCCAGGAGATCGGTTACCAGCGCGCGCGGTTCTCGCCAGACACCTGGACGTGGGAGATTCGGCCGATCGTGGACAAGCAAATGGGGCGCCTCTACTGGGCTGTAAATCCGGCCCTGGAGCGCACCCTGCACGGGCCCGGCATTCACGACGGCATGGACTTTGCACCGGGCGTGAAGGTGGGCTGGGATTTTACGAAGGTGGTGAACGCCGGGATCGAATACTACGCCGATTACGGCAACATCACTGACATCCTTCCGCTGCACGATCAGCAGCAGCAGATCTTTGCCGCAACGGACCTTACGGTATCGCCGGACTGGGAACTGAACTTCGGCGTCGGCGTTGGACCCACGGCCGCTACTGATCACTGGCTCATCAAGTGCATCGTGGGAAGGCGGTTCAGTTGGGGCTTGCCGAAGCGAAGACCGCAACCGCACTAGCCCTGAAATCGGCAGGGAATATGGAACAGGAAATAGGGAATTGAGCTTTCCCAAAATCTAGAAGCTAAAGCTAGAAGCTGGAAGCCTAGAAGTTGAAAAGCGTAAACGGATGCGGTTCGCCGCGCTGGTGCAGGATGTGCAGGGCGACGTTGCATACGCGCACGCCCCCTTTTGTCTCGCCGGAAAAGCTCCCGTGATGGGCATGCCCATGCAGAGCCAGCGCAGGTTTGTGCTTATCCAGCGCCCGCTGCAGGCGCGAACTTCCGAGGAACGGAAACACCGGCTCGGGCTCTCCCACCACTGTGTCGGGAATAGGCGCATAGTGGGTGATGGCGATTTTCAGCGGCGTCTTCAATTGTTCGAGGCCGTAGTCGAGCTTGATGGCCTCCCGCTCTGCCACTTCGACAAAGGTCTTAATTCCGTACTCGCCGAAGGGCATGAGTTCGTAAGGAGCGAAACCGCCTGCGAAGCCCTTGGTGCCGGCGAAGCCCAAGCCATCCACCTCGAAGCAGTGTCCATCGAGCAGGTGAACTCCCGCGACGCGGAGCATACCGGCAAGTTCGTCCTGGTGTCCACTTTCGTGGTCGTGATTGCCGAGCACCGCGATGATGGGGATTTTGATCTGTTCGAGCACGGCAAGACAGGCGCGCATTTCGTCGGGCAGACCGTGATTGGTAAAGTCACCGGCGACCACCAGGGCGTCGGCCAGATCATTGACAGGGGAAAATGCAGTGACGTTTTTCTCGTGGTCCTCAGCTTTCAAATGAATGTCGGCGACGGCTGCAACCCTCATTCTTCGCTCCCCATCAAGTCTTCGATGCGCAATGGCGCAGGGTGATGATCGCAGTAATCCTGATAGAGGTTGCGTTCACCCCACTCGTCCACGTCGATTGCGAACATCCGAGGATCCACCAGCGATCCGCGGAACGGCGCATTCTTGTCAGGTTGCCGCAGGCGCTGCTCGAAGCGCTGCGACATGTCGCGCCACACCTGTTCGGGTACTGCGTCGGTGTGCGCGGGATAGATGTACGCATACAAAATGAGTGACCAGTAGAGCAGTTCCCAGTGGCTGCCGACGAGGTGCAGGACGCGGCCCCAGTCAATCGTTCGGCCGCAGGCGCGGACCAGGTGTGCCACATCGGCCCCGTCGAATCGCTCTCGAAACGCCACGAAGACCTTTGTGGCGATGCACTCCTCGGCGGCCAGCACGCGGCACGGGATGCCGAGAACGATTTCGGGCAAGCCGCGCTCGATCCACGAAGAATCGATTACCAGGCTGGCATTTCCCACCCCGGTGATGAGGTCGACGAACTCCTCGCCGCGGTGTGCCTTGGCGAGCCAGACAGGGTCTTCAATGTTTGTTTCAAAGCCGGCTGCCTGCAGGCGGCGGAAGGCTTCAGGAACTGCCTGCGGCTCGAGGAACACATCGATGTCTTTGGTGGTGCGCCAGATGCCGGTATGGCGATGAATGGCGAACGCGCCGCCCACGACGAAGGGAACCGGCGGATCGGGGGCCAGAAGGGCCTGCAAAGCTTCGCGGTAGCACTCACCGGCTTCTGCTGTCCATGACGGTTCTTGCGAGGATGTGACCGGCAGCCGCGGGTCCCAGTGCGTCATGCATTGCTTGGACGCATGAACTGGTGTGAGTAGTCGCTTCCAGGCAGCAAAGTAGTTTCCCGTCTGTCCTTTGCGGAACCCAGGTACACGGGAGGGCGGGGAATCGGAGGGAATCTGGCTCTGCAGTAAAAGGGGGCCCTGCCGCGTAGCACAGGGCAGTGGAAACGAGGGCTGGAGACTTGATCGCGCAGACGAATGAGGTGCGCACCCAACAATGCGCGACAAGCATCTCGCATTCATGGTCGGCAACTTCGGTTTTTGGCGACCTTTAAAATCCCGTTATCCTGTCGGAAAGAACGAAAAGCAGCGTAATGGCTGCATTCAATCGGTAATCCCGATCGGATCCGACCTGGAGCGGATTTCCCCAAAACGGCGGCGCGAAGGGCGCTTCGACGGGCAGGCAACCTGAGTTGACCTTGCACGCCAATCCCCTTATGATGAATGGGTTGGCTCATTCAAGTCCGGCGCTCGCCGTGGCTGCGCCAACGCGGCCACAAGCCTTCAGTATTGTGTCGCTTGTTGCCCCCTCGTTCAATGGTAGGACAGCTGACTCTGGATCAGCATATCGGGGTTCGAATCCCTGGGGGGCAGCCACCGTAGAATTAAGCGCTTACCCTACATACGCCCGCACCGATCACTCGCTATACGATTTGCCACTGCCAGCAGAGCTACGACCCCAGCATGTATCGCGATCCAGCGGCCAGCAGCGTTCTTCTCTTCCAGACGAGGAGCACACACGCGATCGCCGCGCCGCCCAAATGAAAATGAGGTAGACCCATAATCAGAAATGCGGTTTCGAGGAGGAGTCTACGGCATGGTGCGGAGTTGCGGCGCTTTGCGGCGGCGATCGCCCGGGCTGCAAAGGCGAAAAGTTCGACGAGGGAACCATCGCTCCGGAATTCCAGCTTGGAGTGGTTGTGATCGACTGGATGTCGGCCCTGAGTGCGATCGCGAACAATCGTGGTTGGTGTTGTCCCAACGTTCCGTAGTGAGGTGGTTCCTGTACCATGCGGCTCATTGGAGGAGGTCGAGTGAAGTCGCTTGTTTGCATATTGAGCTGTCTTCTTTGCATTGGCGGCGCCTTGACGTCAGCTCCGGGACAAAATGTCCACAATAAGGAGACTGCATCCAAAAATCGCCCAGCTACACCTGCGGATGCCGCGGATACTGCGTACCCGAGGATCGTCGATATCACGAAATCAACCGGAATCCACTTCGAGCATCTTTCCAGCCCGGAACAGAAGTACATTGTTGAGTCGATGAGCGGAGGCGTGGCGCTCATTGACTTTGATCGTGATGGCTGGACCGACATCTATTTCACCAACGCACAGAACGTGGAGATGGCGCGCAGCGGTGAGAAGGCACGAAGTGCTCTATATCGAAATAACCACGACGGGACCTTCACGGATGTTACTGACCGAGCTGGTGTCGGATATCCATGCTGGGCGCAGGGGGTCGCCGTTGGGGACTACGACAATGATGGGTGGCCCGACATGCTCGTCACCTGCTTTGGCGGGGTCATTCTGTATCGAAACAATGGCGATGGCACATTCACCGATGCAACGCGGACCGCGGGCCTGAGCGCCGACAGCGATTGGGCTACAGGCGCTGCCTTCGGAGACTATGACGGAGACGGCCGGGAAGATTTGTTCATCTCCCATTACGTGGATTTGCACCTCGACAACCTGGCGGCCTTTGGCTCCAAGGATACGTGCCGATACCTCGGGATCGATGTCCAGTGTGGCCCGCGGGGCCTGAAGGGCGCTCCCGATAGCCTTTACCACAACAACGGGAACGGGACTTTCACCGACGCGTCGAAAAGAGCGGCCGTTAGCGACGAAGATCGACGCTACGGGCTGACTCCTTTGTGGGCAGACTTCAATGGAGATGGCAACCTTGATCTGCTGGTTGCGAATGATGCGGGGGCCAATTACCTGTATCAGGGGGATGGGAAGGGCAACTTTTCGGACGCTGGATTTACTTCCGGTGTGGCGTACAACGAGAACGGAGTCGCTCAGGCGAATATGGGTATCGCAGTGGGCGACTATCTACACACTGGCCGGCTATCGATCCTGATCACTCATTTCGACAGCGAGTATGCCGCACTCTATCGGAATGACGGAAAAATGAGCTTTACAGACGTGTCGGCCTCGTCGGGAGTCTTGAAATCGACTCGCGGCTACGTGCAATGGGGAGATGCGTTTGTAGATTTTAGCAACTCCGGCTGGCCTGATGTCTTCATCGTCAGCGGCCACGTTTATCCGCAAGTTGATAGTATTCCGCGGGGTCCAAAATACCGAGAACCGAAGCTGCTTTTGCTGAATCAGCGTAATGGAACCTTCAAGGACATCAGCAAAGAAGTCGGGCCGGCAATTCAGGTTCCTCAGGTGAGCCGCGGCATGGCCGTCGGGGATTTGTTCAACGACGGGAAGATGGATGTAGTGGTTGAGAACCTTGTCGGCCAGCCTATGATCCTGCGACCTGAGGGGGGTGAACAAAACCACTGGATCAGCTTTCAACTGGAAGGCAAAAAGAACAATCGGCTGGCCCTGAATGCCCAGATTCGTGCGAGTGCGGGAGAACTGGTGCAGGTTGCGGAATTATTCAGCGGTGGCAGCTACCTTTCGCAAAATGAGCTTCGAATTCACTTTGGTCTGGGAGATCACGACCGTCTGGATCGGGCAGAAGTTAGGTGGCCAGATGGCGAGATTGAGGTGCTAAAGAATCTTGCCGCCGATCGCCATTACCTTGTCCGTGAGAACAACGGCGTCGTCTCATCCACGCCCGCCTCCTCGGTCGTGTTTACCAATCGTGATTAGTTCAGTCCGCGTACCGGTCGCACGCGCTCCTGCCTGGGTCGGCGCTTATACACAACTCAAGCCCCGGAGTGGCAGATCTGGTCGAGGTTCCCGAACATTCGATGTAAAGCCATTTCTTGCTTGATCTCATGCGAAGGCATCAGTAGCACATCGATTTACGTGTGCGAGCTCGCTCGGAATTTTCGGTTGACAATCGCCTTCACAATCGGCTAAATCTTATACCGTTGAGAAAACGCTTCCTCAAAAATATCTCAGCGCCTGGGCCACTCCCTGAACGGGGTTAAAGCTATTGAATTTTTGGGGTCCTGGATAATTCCGAGACCCTGCACGATTTCCCCATTTCTTGCACAACACGAGACGACTTGACGGGCGGACGCACGCCCGCGCGCGATCGCCGTTCCACGCAGTCGTAACGGTTCGCAAGCGAGATCCGAATCTGGAAAGGCATTCCCCTCTTAACCAAGGCTAGTACAGGTTCATTTGGAGGCAATCTGATGACGCACATGCTCGAATTCAGGAGAAACCGCGCAGGGTGGCGGAGAAGCGGAGCCAGGCTCTTCTGGCTTGCTTTGCTGGCCACACTAATCGTTGCAGCACCCAACGTTTACGCTCAGGATAATGCCACAATTAACGGTACCGTGCTCGACGCCAGCGGAGCAGTTGTTCCTAATGCCGCCATCTCCATCACGAACCAGGCGACGAATCAGATCCGCGAGACTATCTCGAACGGTACGGGAGCATATCGCTTTGCAAACCTGGGCATTGGACGGTACACGCTGAATGCTACAGCGCAGGGCTTTCAGAAGTTCACTAAGACCGACATCGTGGTGAACGTCGCTCAAACCGTGGAGGCAGATGTCACGCTGACGGTCGGCAGCGAGTCGCAATCGGTCACGGTTGCGGCCGATGCCCTCCAGGTTCAATCGCAGACCAGTGAAGTAAGCACCCTGATCAGTGGCCAGCAAGTTGAACAGCTGGCGACCAACGGCCGAAATGTCACATCGCTTGCGGCGCTCGGTCTGGGCGTATCGAACAACCTTCCGGCCTTCAGCGGTGTTAATGCGCTGACTTCGGCAAACGGCATCAGCTTCAACGGTGCGCGAACGAGCCACAACATCTACATGATCGACGGCGGCGAACAGAACGATCGCGGCTGCGGCGGCTGTTTTATGAACCTGCCCTCGCAGGACGCGATCGCTGAGTTCCAGCATCTCGACAGCAACTACAGTCCCGATTATGGCCGCGGGTCAGGCGGAACCATCTTGATGGTGTTGAAGTCTGGAACGCGCAGCTTCCATGGAAGCGTGTACGAGGCTAACCGGAATACCGATTACAATGCCAACGACTACTTCCTGAAAGCCGCCGGCAAGGAGCGCCCGAAGTTCCAGTTGAACATCCCTGGCGGCAATATCGGCGGCCCCTTGTTCATTCCTCACATCTACAACGACGCCCGGAACAGGACGTTCTTCTTCTGGAATGAAGAATGGCGCAGGCTGATCCAAGGCAGCTCGCCTTCGATCACAAATGCCATTCTGGCCAACAACTTCCCCACCGCCGGGCAGGATTTGCACTACACCCCTCCGAACGGTGTAGCTCCGATTGTGCCGGTCACAAATGATCCTGCCAAACTCGCACTCTACACGCAGGATGGCTTGACGCCAGGGCAGCCATTCCCCAACAACATCATTCCCGCCAATCTCATCGATCAGAATGCGGTGCTCGAGGTGAACGCGGGAACCTTCCCAAAGCCCAATTTCAACAACGGCACACAGTACATTGTCTCGATTCCTCAGCCTACAAATGTGCGTGAGGACATCGTCCGCATCGACCACTCGATCAGCAGCAAGTACCAGCTCATGGGCCATTACCTTCACGACACGCTGGCTCAAAACTATTTCCCGCCGCTTTGGGGCGACAGTACGTATCCGACTGTGGGTACGGCAATGAATAACCCTTCGTATTCGGCGGTTATCAAGCTGACCCAGACGTACACTCCGAACCTGCTTAACGAGACTGGGATTTACTACAGTGGCAACAAGATCACTCTGACACCGATTCCGGGACCAGGCGGCGGAAATTTTGTGATGCCTGACGGGTGGAACGCCACCAGCTTCTTCCCAGTGGCTAACAACCGCATGCAGCGGATGCCCGAAGTACAGTTACAGGGATCGCCGCTCAACGTAACGTGGAGCCCGAGCTACTATCCCTGGAAGAACGGTTACGAGGGCTTTGACTATCGAGACGATCTGTCCTGGACCAAGGGCAAGCACCAGATGAAGTTCGGGGCTTCTGTTCTACACGACTACAAGAACCAGGAGTTGCAATACAACACGAACGGAGTGATCGCGTTCAACTCCAGCAACTTCTCCGGCGACTCCTACATCAATTTCATGCTGGGGATGGCGTCAAGCTACTCGCAGTTGGAATACCTGGCCGGCAAGCATTGGGTGAACAACAATTACAGTTTCTATGCAAACGACAACTGGCACGTCTCTCCAAAGCTGGTCCTCAATATCGGGCTTCGCTACGATGGCATGCCGCACGCGTTCGAAAGGTACAACAAATTCTCGAATTTCGTGCCAGCCTACTACAACTATTCACTGGGCAACCCGGTAGACGTGACAACCGGCACGCTGGATCCTGCTTCGCTTTCGACCTTCCAGCAGACTGGAAGTGAGCAATTCTACCTGAATGGCATTCGGGAAGCGGGTGTGAACGGATTCCCGCGCGGTGCTGTTCACGACCGCTTCAACACCTTTGAACCGCGAGTTGGTTTTGCCTACGACGTGTTCGGAACTGGCAAGACCGTTCTGCGCGGCGGATACGGTATGTTTTACGAGCGCGTTCAGGGCAACGACGTTTACAACGCTGCTCTGAATCCTCCATTCGCATACATCCCGTCTGCCAACAACGTCTATTTTTCTAACCCCGAAACGAGCGTGTTGACGGGCGCGACCACGGTGAACCATTTCCCGTCAAATCTGACGACAATCAAGTACGATTACCCCTCCCCAGGTACGGCGAATTTCAGCCTGGGTGTTCAACACCAACTCGTGGCGTCGACCATCGTGGTACTCCAATACGTCGGCTCCAGAGGCTGGGACCAGGACAACGATCGTCAGATCAACACCCTGCCACTCGTCGATCCCGCATACAGTGCGGGCATAGCGGGCACTACCCCGTACGGCGCTCGCGAAGCAGTGGCGAGTGGGGCCGCAAATCCCAACCATTTCCGTATCTTCCCGGGCTTCGGTTCCATCAACCAAGAGGAAAATGAGACCAATTTCAACTACAACTCGTTGCAGGCAGGTCTTCGTATCGAGGCACGCCATGGTCTTACCACGCAGATCGCGTACACGTGGTCTCACCTGATTGATGAAGTCTCGAACGATCTTGGTGGACTCTCAAACCCTTTCAACGCCAGGTACGATTACGGTTCGGATACGGGCTTCGATCGCCGTCACGATTTGAACATCAGCTACATCTACGCTCTGCCCTGGTACAGGAAGAGTTCGAACCTGTTCGCTCGCGAGGTGCTGGGAAGCTGGACCATCTCCGGAATCACGGTCGCGGAGACTGGTGTGCCTCTGAACGTGCGCTACACCGGCCCGGATGTGCTGGGCCTGACTGCCGGTGCCAACCGGCCCGACGTGGTGGCGAAGATCACCTATCCCAAGAAGCAGACCGCGTGGTTCAGCACTAGTTCTTTCGCTGACCCGGTCGCTCCCTGGAAGGGTGGTCCCAACCAGGGTTTCGGAAATACACGTAAGGATAGCGTGCATGGCCCGGGACTTCTCAATTTCAACCTGTCACTGCTGAAGACGATTCCGCTATCTGCGAGCGAACGAACAAGCATCCAGCTCCGCTTCGATTCGTTTAATACCTTCAATCACGTGAACTGGACCGGAGTCGACGTGAACAATCACGACGGAAACTTCGGACAGGTCACCAGCGACTACGGTCCTCGCATCCTGGAACTGGGCGGCAAGTTCACGTTCTAAGGTGCGATATTCGCAACTTGGCGCGGTAGGAACAACCTGCCGCGCTTCTTCTTTTGATCCCGTTGATTGCCGGTACGCTGTTGCTTGTTTACCTGACGGCAAGCGACAATTCCCACAGGTAATTCCGTGAAGTCATTTGCGAAAAGCGGAGCCCTCCTCAGCATTGCCGGCGTTGCCTTGAGCCTGGCTTGCTCGGCCACGCTGGTCTTGTCACAATCCGATTCTCGCCAGATTGCGCTCTCGCTTCAACAGCAGGGCAGGAACATTGAGGCCGAAAGCGCGTGGCGCTCGGTGTTGAAGGAGCATCCGACAGATGCCGACGCCTTCGCCAATCTCGGTCTTCTAGAAGCTCATCAAGAGCACTACAAAGAGGCAGTGACTTATTACCGCAAGGCGTTGGCGCTGAACCCGCAACTGCCAGGCCTGAGGTTGAACATTGGGCTCTCTGAATTCAAAGGGGGCGACCTAAGGGCCGCTATCCGGACCTTTCTCCCCCTGCTTAAAATGCAACCAAAGTCTTCTCCCGAGGCCGTTCGTCTCAGTGCCTTGATTGGGCTGGCCGACTATGGATTGGGTGACTACACGGCGGCAGTCCCTTACCTGAAGGAGGCGACTGCGAATGACCCGCAGAACCTTCCTTTCCGGCTCGCTCTTGCCCACAGTTGCCTCTCCGCGAGACAGTTTCACTGCGTTCTCGACGTATATCGCGAGATTCTGAGCTTGAACGCCGAATCTGCCGAGGCGGACATGCTGGCCGGCGAAGCTCTCGATGAGATGCGGAACCACGCAGCTGCCATCGATCAATTCCGCGCCGCGGTGAAAGCCGATCCCAAGTTTCCTGAGGTGCACTTCGGGCTGGGCTATCTCCTGTGGAGTCAGAACCAGTTTGAAGAAGCGGCGAATGAGTTCAAGGCTGAATTGGAAAACGTACCCGACAATGCCCAGGCGCTCGCCTTCCTTGCCGATGCGGACATGCAGATTGGAAAGTCCGAAGAGGCACTTCCGCTAGTCGAGAAGGCAATCCGCATCGATCCCCGTATCGAACGAGCCCATCTCGACAGAGGCATTCTGCAGGCCGATGCAAATAAGCGAGAGGAGGCTTTGCGCGAATTCAAAGCTGCTGAAAAGCTCGCTCCTGACGATCCGAACGTCCATTGGCGTATGGCGCGTCTATATCAATCCATGGGGATGAAGCAGCAGGCAAGAATCGAGTTCGACAAGACCAGCAGTCTGCACAAGGCCGAGAACGCCACGATCTTCAGCAAGCTCAAGGCAGCGCAAGAGAAGGGAAAGCCAGCGGAGGAACCAACCCCCCTGCCGGCGGATTCGAAGTGAACTGGAATCTTAATCGTCTCCGGCGAAATCTCACGGCAGATCGGCTGCACTGGCGTTGCTCACAGATTGGCCATTGAGTTTTACCGGCGGGAGCAGGTGCCGTCCTGGTCGTTTTATTGGTTTACCAGCCAAAACGACCGAGCCCGGATTCGCCATTGTGATGGTCGGCACCCCGTCTATTTCTATGTACGTTCCCTCAACCCGAAAGCCACGCCGAATACCAGAGTTGAAGCGCCAGCGAACTACTCTCAATGCATCTGGCGCGAAGGTGCTCGTGCGGGTCCTAGTATCAGGAAAACAGATAAGTTGCCACGATGTGACGCGGTTTTCTGTTGGGCACCGGCTGCAAATGCAACCTGGCGGGGCGGGCTTAATGCCCGCCCTCATCCTCACTTCGTTGACTGCTGTCCGGCGACTACGAGAACAGCGACATAGGAAGTCAGCAAATTACACCGGAACTTCTTTGCGATCGCTATCTTCCGAGGGCGCGAACAAGTCGAATCGATCTAGGTTCATCACCTTGGTCCACGCCGTCGCAAAGTCCTCCACGAACTTCTGCTGCGCGTCGCGGCTCCCATACACCTCCGAAATCGCTCGAAGCTGGGAATTCGAACCAAAGACCAGATCGACCACAGAGGCGGTCCACTTCAACTCGCCAGTCCTGCGGTCCCGTCCTTCCAGCACGTTTTCAGACTTATCCACCTTCTGCCATTTTGTGTGCATCTCGAGCATGTTCACGAAGAAGTCATTCGTCAGCGTCTCGGGTTTGTCGGTGAACACGCCTAGTTTGCTGTGCCCATAGTTAGTGCCCAGCACGCGCATGCCGCCGATTAGCACTGTCAACTCCGGTGCGGTCAGTCTTAGCAGTTGCGCCTTGTCCAAGAGCATCTCTGATGTATGCCCCTCATACCCCGCGCGAACATAGTTGCGGAACGCGTCGGCGATCGGTTCCAGCACGCTGAACGATTCCACATCCGTTTGCTCCTGCGCGGCGTCGGTGCGACCCGGTGAAAAGTTCACCTTCATTTTGTAGCCGGCCCTATTTGCCGCGGCTTCGATCCCCGCGCTGCCTCCCAGGACAATAAGGTCGGCCAGCGAAATCTTCTTCCCGCGCGGCTGCCTTCCGTTGAACTTCTTCTGAACCGCTTCCAGCTTCGAGAGCACCTCCGCCAACTCCGAAGGCTCGTTCGCCTCCCAATTCTTTTGCGGAGACAGCCGGATCCGCGCGCCATTGGCGCCCCCGCGTTTATCGCTGCCGCGGAACGTCGTGGCCGATTTCCACGCCGTAGTCACAAGCTGCGCAATCGACAGACCTGAAGTCAGCAACTCTGCCTTCAGCGCCTCGACGTCCGCATCGTTTACCAATTCGTGATCCAGCGGCGGAACGGGATCCTGCCAAATCAGCTGTTCCTTCGGCACCAGCGGTCCCAGGTAGCGTGAAATCGGACCCATGTCGCGGTGAGTCAGCTTGAACCATGCGCGCGCAAAAGCATCGGCAAGCTCCTCTGGATGTTCCAGGAAGCGCCGCGAAATTTTCTCGTAAACAGGATCCATTCGCAGTGCCAGATCCGACGTAAGCATCGTGGGCTGGTGCCGCTTCGATGGATCGTGCGCATCAGGAACCGTGCCCGCGCCCCCACCATTCTTCGGTTTCCACTGGTGCGCGCCCGCAGGGCTCTTCGTCAGTTCCCACTCATAGCCGAAAAGCGTCTCGAAGAAGCTGTTGTTCCACGTGGTCGGAGTCGGCGTCCACGCGCCTTCCAAGCCGCTGCTGATTGTGTGCAACCCGGTTCCTGTCTCAAAGCTGTTCTTCCATCCCAGGCCCTGGTCTTCGATGCTTCCACCCTCAGGTTCGGCGCCCACATTCGTCACAGGTGCAGCCCCGTGAGTCTTGCCGAATGTGTGGCCGCCTGCAATCAGCGCCACAGTCTCTTCATCGTTCATTGCCATGCGAGCGAAAGTCTCGCGAATGTCATGCGCGGAAGCCAGCGGGTCCGGGTTGCCGTTCGGTCCCTCCGGGTTCACGTAAATCAGTCCCATCTGCACAGCCGCCAGCGGATTGGCAAGTACGCGCTCGCCGCTGTAACGCTTATCTCCTAACCAATCGCCCTCCGGACCCCAATCGGTGTCGAGTTCCGGCTCCCATATATCTGCGCGGCCGCCGCCGAACCCAAACGTCTTGAACCCCATTGACTCGAGCGCCACATTGCCAGCAAGGATGAATAGATCCGCCCACGATAGCTTCTTCCCGTACTTCTGCTTCACCGGCCACAGCAGCCGCCGAGCCTTGTCCAGATTCACGTTGTCCGGCCAGCTATTCAGCGGCGCAAAACGCTGTGAGCCCCTACCTCCGCCGCCGCGTCCGTCGTAGATCCGATACGTTCCGGCCGAATGCCACGCCATGCGGATGAACAGCGGACCATAATGGCCATAGTCGGCCGGCCACCACTCCTGCGAGTCCGTCATCAACGCGTGCAGATCCTTGATCACCGCGTCCAGATCGAGACTGTTGAATTCCCGGGCATAGTTGAATTCCGCGCCCATCGGATTAGACATTGACGATTGCTGATGAAGAATTTCCAGTCTCAATTGGTTGGGCCACCAGTCGCTGTTTCCCTTTGCGGCTGCCGTTGTGTGGCGAATCATGTCGCCCGAAAACGGGCATTTGGCTTCGCTAGACATTCGAACCTCCCCTGCACGTCTTAATAACGAGCGAGATTAGTATAGGAGTAGCACGTCAATTTTTGAATGTTTGAACTTGTCTAGGCATCATGGGGCTCAGCCCTTGGCTATGCCCCGTTCTTAACCCACAGACTCCGCCGGCAGCACCGTGAACCGTCTCCGCACCACCCATAGCAGAATCCCAGTGAGCGCCCAGCACGAACCAACAATCTTCGCCTTGGGATCGAGATTCCACCACAGCACTGCGCATGTTGCAAATCCGCCCAGCGACAGCAGCATGGGCCACCACTGCGTCCAGCGCCCTTGCCGCCATCCCCTCATCATTGACGCCACGTTGACGCCCATGAACGCCAGCAGCGCGCCAAAATTCAGCAGGTCCGCGCCCAGCGAATAGCTGAACACCATCGCGCCGAGCAGGCAAATGGCGCCGATCAGAATCACGTTGTTGCGCGGGATGCGGTTTTTGCGCGATACCGACCCGAAGAAGCGGCGGGGCAGCGCACCATCCTGCCCCATGGCGTAGAGCAGCCTCGCCGCGCCAAGCTGCGACGCCATGCCCGAACCAATGTTCGCCAGCAGCAGCGCGGAGTTGACGACCGCAAACAAAATCGGCCCGCCGACGCGGCCCGACACGTAAACATATGCGGTGTTGATATCGGGAAACGCGGCGCCGCGCGGCCACACGAGTTGCGCGAAATACACTTCGATCACCGCCAGAATTCCGGTGATCAAACACGTCAGCACGATTGCCCGCGGCACAGTGCGCTCGGGATCGCGTGCTTCGTCCGTCAGCGTCGAGATACCGTCGAATCCTATATAGGTCAGCACGGCCGTCGCGGTCCCTCGCAAGACCGCGCCGGTGTGAAAGCTCGACGGATGATACAGCGGATCGAGGAACATTGCGGCCGATGGGTGCGCCAGCGCGATGACCCAGCGCACAGACGCCACCAGCACCCACACGATCACCAGGCCCAGTATCGCCGCCATTACCGCGTTAATCCGCGCCGACGTCTCAATGCCATTGCAGTTCAGGGTAGTGAAAAGGATGGCGAAGAAGGCAGCCCACGCCACGTACGGCACGTGCGGCAGAAAATTCATTGCCGCGCTCGAGCACCAGATCGTGCAGATCAGAGGATTGATGATGTAGTCCATCACCAGGCACCACCCGGTGATGTATCCCAGGCTCGGGTGAATTTCCTTGCCCACGTAGAGAAACGCCGACCCACCGTGCGGATACATACGCGCCATCCGCCCGTAGCTGATCGCCGTGAACAGCATCGCGATCAGCGCCAGCAGTATCGTCGCCGGCACGTGCCCGTTCGATTTGTCGTAGAGCACGCCAAACACCGGCATCGGCGCAGTCGGCTGGATGAGAATGATCCCGTAAAGCACCAGGTCCCAGAACCGCAGGCTGCGCCTGAGCCCGAGCGTTTCCGTCGGCGCCCGTGCTTCCGCCATCAGTTGCCCTCGTGCGTGGTCGTTGCGGCCGTCGTGGGCGTCAGCGTCACCGCCTGCACGTTCCAGCCCTCCACCTGAATGACCGGCGAGGCGGACGCATCGTCAGGCAAACTCGCCGTCAGCGTAGCCGATTCTCCCGGCGCCAGTTCGATCCAGTTGTCCGACCACAGCACCGGCGCAATCAACCCGCCATCCGCTGTTCTTGGCGCCACCCACACCTGGAACGCCAAATTCGATGACGGATTGTTGAGATGCACCCGCACCTCGCGTCCGTGCGCCGTGTGCGCAATCTCCGCGTCCGCCTTCACCTGCGCCTGTGGAAGATTCGTCAGCGCCGAAAGGTCCTCGTGCCGCAGTGCCGGCGTATGCGTATAGTCGGTGCGGTTCCAGTCGAACGTGGTCTGCGTGTAAGGCACCCAGTAGAAGTTGCGGCTCACCACGCGTCCCGCGCCATTCTTGAGCGACAAATCGATAAAGAAGATCTTCTCCACGCCGTTGAGCAGGCTCTCTGGCAGCTCGAAGATCGTCTGCGAACTGTCGGCGGATGCGCTCAAGTCCCTCTGCGCCGTGTACAGCTCCTTCCAGCCCAGCCCGCGCACATCCACCGTCGCGTGCAGTTTGTCCACCGGCACGTAACTGCTATTGACGACCACAATGGAACGATCGTCGTAGGAATACTGAATGTGCACAGGCTCGCATGCCTTCTTCGCGGCGTAATACCCCGCGTCAGTGTCGAGGTAGTAGTCGTACAGATGCCAGATCATCGACGGCCAGGCATTGTTCAGCATCCACTGAATCACGCCAGTCGAGACATACTTGTTCTTGCTGTAGGCCTCAAACATTGCGCGCTCGGAGTCGTAAGCCATTGTCTGCGCAATTCGCTCGTAATCGGCCGCTGAGTTAGGCTTGGCGTAGACGGCCTCCATGGCCTCGTCCAGCACCTTCAGGTTCGTAAACTCGCCGCCCCCATAGTGAAACGACCAGTCTGCCGTCGGCGGCCATGCCTTCGGATCGGGCAGGAACTTCGCACGGCTCGCCTCCGAGACAATCGCCGGCCCCGGGCTGGTCTCCGTGTTATAGCCGAATGCGCCGCCATTGTGCTTATCGTCGTACCAGTAGTTTGGTGCAACGTAGTCGTACGGCCCCGTCATCTTCACCCCGTTCGGCCCCTGTCCCACCGTGTTTTGCGACGACGCCGCGGAAAGAACGGGATTGGGCCAGTGCACATCCGACTCCACCTGCAGATACGCGTGTTCCACATTCGGGGGCGGCGCATTGTCGCTGCCGTTCAGCCAAACCAGCAGGCTCGCGTGCGAACGCAGCCGCAGCAGTTGCGAGCGCAACGATTCGGTCGCGATGTCCAGATCGCCAGGCTTCCACTCTTTCCAGTGCTCCCAGTGATCGCAGCAGCACCAGCCCAGCATCACCAGGATGCCCTGCTGATCCGTGAGCTTGAAGAAATCCTCCGTCTCCAGCTTGCCTTCCAGCCGGATCGTATTCAGGTGCATGTCGCGCACCATGCGGATCTGGTCCTGCAGCCGATGCTCGTCCGTGCGCAGCAACATGTCTTGCGACCAGCCCGCGCCCCGAATCAGAATCGGCTTGCCGTTAATCCGGAACAGCCGTCCGCCCGTGGCCGTCAGCTCCGACGTAATCTCGCGAATCCCGAAGGCCACCGTCTGCTCATCCGACTTGACGCCGCCTTCCGCAAAGCTCATCGAGAGCTGCTCCAGGTGCGGCTGCCCCATCTGCGCCGGCCACCACGGCTTAGGATCGTGCAGCCGCAGGGCAGGGAACTGCTCCGGCGAAAACACCACTGTCTTGTCCTCATGCGCCGTCAGCCGCACCGGTTGCTCAAATCGCGCGCCCGCCGCCGTTCCCGACACCATTCCCTGCACCTCGTGATCCGACGCGTTATGCAGTTCCGCATAGACGGTGAGTTCGGCAGTCCCCAGCGACGTGTCGGTGAAATGCGTCACAGCCATCGGCGACCGCAGCGTCACCGGCCCGGTCTCCACCAGGTTCACGTCCCCCCACAGCCCCATGTCCTTGTCCGGCGGGCAGGGGTTCCAGTCCACCCAGTTAATCCCGAGGTCCTTCTCCGTAGGCGCGAACGTCTCCACGGCCAGAACATTCTTCGCCCCGTGTTTCACCACATCCGTCACATCAAAGTCATACGTGCGATACGCGCCCGCCACCTGCGATGAATCCGCGATTCGATGCCCGTTGACCCACACTTCGCCACGATAGTTGATACCGCCAAAGTGCAGCCAGACACGGTGATCCCTGGTCGCGGAGGGTGTAGCAAACTCCGTCCGATACCACCAGCCGCAGCGATACGGGCTGTTCTCCGGCATCGGCAGATTCGCAAAGTTGTGGCCGATCGGATATTCCGTTCCCGGAATCTTGCGCAAATTCATCCCGAAGTACGGGTCGGGATAAACCTTGTTCGCCACCTGCGTCGCCAGCACCGTGCTCGGCACAGTGGTGTTCAGCCAGCCGTCGGTCACAAAGCCCGCCGCCGAGATTGCCGCTCCGTCGGCTTTCACCGTGCATGCGGATTGCAGCCGCCAGTCCTGGTGCAAAGGTGTTGTGGTGCCCGCAGCCGCCATCCCCGGCAGCAGGATGGATGCGAAAAACAAGAGCGCATTTCGTGTCTTCATCTTGATCATCCGTATATTCAGTGCGTATGTCGGTTGTGCGCAGAGCGCGTTTAAAACGTTTGAGCTGGAGAACTCTTCCACCCCTGACACTCGCATGTCAAGTGCGCCGCGCCGCTCGAACTCCTCGGGCCGGCACTTGTGCAATTGCCGCATCCGTCGACATGCGAACCACCAATTCCGGTGTCGGCATGTGTAGCCAGGGTTTTTCTTCGCCGCCCTGGCCTCGGCGAATCGCCTCGAGCACGCGTGTCGCCGCCTCCAGCCCCATCTCTTTCAACGGTTGCCGGACCGTCGTCATCGGCGGGGTAGCCACTGCGGCGGGCAGCACATCGTCAAAGCCCATCACCGAGCACTCCTGGGGCACGCGGATCCCGGACTCGCTCAGTCCCCGCACTACACCGAGCGCAGTGAGATCATCAAATGCGATCACGGCGGTGAAGGGGATACCCGAGCCCAGCATCTCCTTCGTGCATCGCACCCCCCCTTCGAACCCGGAAGTGGGATCGACCAGTCCAGGTAGTTCGAACACCAGCCGAGCGTCGATCTCGACCCCGTGCTCTTGCGCCACCCTCTGAATGCCCGCCCAGCGCGGCTCGCTGTCGCACATCTGCTGCGGCCCGCGAATCACCGCAATTCGCCGGTGGCCAAGCTCGAGCAAATGCCGCATCGCGATGGCTCCGCCGGCCTCATTGTCCACCAGTACAGACCCAATTCCACGCGTCGTCAGGTCGCGCCCCACAATCACGATCGGAACATTGTTCTTGCGCACATCCCCCAGCAGGTTCGTCTCCTCGAACACCCAGCTCGCGATGACGACCACACCCTCTGCGCGCCGCTCCAAAATCATATGCAGATAGTTGTCGAATAGCGTGCGCTGCGTCTGCGCATCCATCATCAGCGGCAGATATCCGGCCTCGTGCAGCCCCTCGTGAATTCCGCGCAGAATCGGAACGCAAAATGGATCGGACAAATCAAAGGCGAGAATGCCAATGGTCTGCGTGCTGCGCCGCCGCAGCGACCGCGCATACGCGTCGGGATGATAGCCAAGCTGGCTGGCGATTTTGCGGATGTGCTCGCGCGTGCGCGGAGCAACGTTCTGAGAAAGCGGCGCCTCGCTCAACACAATCGACACAGTTGAGATTGAGAATCCGCTGGTACGTGCGATATCAAGCAGCGTTACGTGACCGGATTTTCGCTGACCCATGGCCCCTCCGCCACCACTGCGGGACTCGTGCGTGCCCCGCCGTTTCTTATACTCCGCCTCGCCTTGAACGCCGCCAGCCGGAATCCGCTTGACACTCTGCACCGCCAGTCCTATATTCATCCGAACGCGGGTTCAAACGTTTGAATGAGCATAATTCAGGAGGCCCGATATGAAAACCCAAAAATCGCGACCCATGTGGTTCCTGCCCTTATTCCTCCTCGGCGTGGTATTGTTTGCCGGCCTCGTCGAACCGGCATGGGCGCAGGGCGGCCGGGGTGGCATTAGCGGGGTCGTGGCCGACTCCAGCGGAGCCATCATACCTGGCGCAACCGTGATCGCCACCAATACCGCCACCGCAACAAAACTCACCACCACCACCACCGGCGCTGGCCTCTACTCCTTCGTGTCCCTGGCCCCCGGAATCTACGACGTGAGCGCCGCCGCGAAAGGCTTCGAAACCACCATTCAGAAAGGTGTGCGCGTCACCATCGACCAAGTCTCTACCGTGAATCTCGCGCTCAAGGTCGGCTCCGTCAATGAGGTGGTCACCGTTACCGAATCCACTTCACTTGTCGACACCAGCAACTCCACCGTCGGCCAGCTCATCGGCGCCGACACCATCGACCGCGTCCCCCTGCTCACGCGCAATGTCTATGACCTTGTTCAGTTGAGCCCCGGCGTCACCCCGGCCAATGGCGCGCCGAACTCCTCCAGCTCGCAGCAGATCAGCAGCATCACCAGCGGCCGCCCCGGAATTGACGTCTC
>Ga0157369_10002614_pt1 | contig 21536 bp, 23 predicted proteins | sample C25metaG_FD_113461 | JGI IMG/M metagenome (GOLD analysis project Ga0157369, IMG submission 113461) | Corn rhizosphere microbial communities from Kellogg Biological Station, Michigan, USA - C2-5 metaG | ecosystem: Host-associated > Plants > Roots > Rhizosphere > Soil | place: USA: Michigan...
ACCAGCCACGGGCTGTTGGATTTCAAGAGCGACTTGGAACATCTGCCCGACAGCAATGGCAACACCACGTTCGGTTCCGAGGTCACCGTCAACGCAGGCGATCTCACGCCGGCCCAGCAGGCCTACGAGAACGGAGCGAACGCCGGCCAACAGTTGCCGGGCGGCACGCCGTTTGGATATCCCGTTCCTCAGGTCGGCCAGCCCGATGCCGCGGGCTTGCGCAACGTGAAGCTCACGACCGCAAACGGTAAGGAGTTGGATTTGCAGGAGGACGGCCAAGGCGACCTCTATGATCATGGCACGGAAGTCGGCACGCTCGATCAGCAAAGCGGCAAGATCACGATGAATTCGTCGGAGCAAGGGCGAAAGGACGCCGGCGTGTTGAGAGCGGGCACCAGCCACGGGCTGTTGGATTTCAAGAGCGACTTGGAACATCTGCCCGACAGCAATGGCAACACCACGTTCGGTTCCGAGGTCACCGTCAACGCAGGCGATCTCACGCCGGCCCAGCAAGCCTACGAGCAATCCGCCAGCGCTATCCCCGCACCCCGTAGCCCGAGCTTCTTCCCACTGCAGATGCAGCCGAACATCCAGCCGATTCCGCTGGCCGACGCCTCACAGTCGGACATCGAGTCTGCCTGACTGCCTCGCCAAATAGCTATGACGGGACGGTTCCGGCTGCCGCCGGGGCCATCCCGTCGAGCGATCGTCGGTTCTGCTTCGCCCTCCCTGATTTCCTCGCCCGGCTGAATTGGCTCGTTCGCGCCAAGGGACGCCATACGTGTCCGCGTGCGTTGCCTGGCCTTAGGTCAAGCCGAGGCTATTTCAGTTTCAGCGGCTATTACTCTCGTATCTATTCCCGAGCGCGCCCGAAAAGACGAATAAAGGCCCGGACCTCAGCGAAGTCCAGGCCTTCGTCGCAGACCTGCGGCGGCACGGTCTTAATAAGTGCTCAAGGCGGACTCAGGAATACGACATTGCCCCTGTTACCGGTATAGGTGTCGTTGGAAACCACCTGCGGTCCGCTACCGCCTTGCGTGTTGTTCGAGCCAATCAGCGTAATGGAGCCGTTGTTGTTCTTCGCGACGAGTTCGACGTGCTCCGGCGTACCGCTGCTATCGAGAACGAAACATACATCGCCCGGCTTGGCCTGTGAGCGACTGACGGTGCGCCAACCCTTGCCTTGGAGCGTGCTCTTCAATTGCGGCGCGCTGTCGGTGTGCTCCGACGACGAAAGGAGCCCAGCCTTTTGAAGGCATGCCGACACGAAATTCGCGCAGCATACGTCTGTCGGGACGCCTTGATGCATCGGCAAGCGCTGGCTCGACATCAGTTGGGCCGCGGATTGCCCCCTCACGCTTTCCGCGATGCCCGCGGGATTGCTCCCGCTGATAGGGCCCACATTGGCATCGCCGGTCCCTCCCGTACCTCCGGCTTGAGCGTTAGCCATCGCCGCCTGGATGAAAAGCGGCATCAATATGCCGGTTGCGCTCATCGGCACAGGTACATCGTCGCCACCCTCGTCATCGTCGCCACCGACCGAGGTAAGCTTCGACATCGCCGGTTCCATGATCATGTCCATCATCAAAGCAATGAACATCGCAAGCTCCGAGTTGGGCTCGGTAGCCGCACCGGCATCGCCGCCGCTCAATTGAGGGTTGCCGTAGGCAGCCGGCGAATTGGCGTTCGCATTTCTGGGGCGAGGTACAACCGGGTGGTAGGTCGGCCATACAGCGGGCACGGGGCTCGTCAACGTAGCTGCGCTCATACGGATACTCCGTCCGTGAAGCCATTACATCCATAAAATGCACACCGATGCGCCATCCGCGCGCGGCGTCTCCTCATATGACTCTACGGAAGGCGGAAGCAGCCGCACATCGCTACGCGCAGCGATGTGCGGCAAAACGAAGCGGCACGCAATCGGGTACGAATTTACGCACCGTGTGCGCTTCGCTCATGTTTCGCATCGATATCGCTACGCGTTGCCGTACATGTTTTCGCGTCGACGGTACACCGTGCCGAGGTTGTTGCAGGTATGCTCGGCCATACCTTCCGCATACGGTTCGTCGATGATTCGCAAACCCCGTAGCAATGGCGCCTTGCCCATTGGTCGCACGACGCACATGAGCCACATGACGCCGCCGTTGCGGCTGGCCGCGTTGGCAGCCATGCTGGCCGGCGCACTCGCCGGATGCGCCACGCGCGACATCCCACCTGCGAACACCGCACTCCCCGAATCGCTACGCACCCCGCCACAGGAAGTACTCGAGGATGTCCTAACGGCCGTCGGCGAGACGTTCTATAACTGCCGCCGCGACGGCGCTCAGCTGTCGTGGGTTCGCAAAGGCTCCGAGGCTACGCTGGTCGACCAGGCGCGGCGCAACGTCGGCACCATCGTCCCCGGCCCGCGGTTCCTTGCTTATGACGGCAGTTATGTGTCCGGTCGCGTCGCGGCGCAGGAAATCGTCGCGACCGACGCGCTTCCGTGGGAACTGATCGTTGCACGGCGCACGAGCGGCACCGAGAAAGACACCGGCCGCTTCGCCAAAGTCACATCGCTTCAGCAGGTGCGCACCCGCGGCGGACTGCCGCCGCAGACGCACTGCACCCAGCAAGGCATCTCCCTTCTGGTGCCATTCTCAGCAACGTATCTGGTCTATCGGCCCGCCACGGGTCAACCTCCTACGACACCGGCTCCAGAGAGCGCGACGGCGCCGGTGCCGACAACGACACCGGTGGCAACGCCACTTTCGTCGGCCGCCGGCGCACGAACGGCAGCACCTGCGTCGACGCCTTCGGTGCCTGCGGCATCGCCTCTCGACGCGGCCGCTTCGAGCCCCATCGCCGCAGCGCCTATAGCAGCGCCTATAGCAGCGCCCGGAGCCGTTTCAGCATCCTCGCCCGCCCCGATTTTGACCATTGCTTCAGTGTCGGAATCATCGGTAGCCGGCATGCCAACGTTCTTCGACTCCCTCTACATCAGGCCGTAACCGATAGGACGCCGTTTGCGTCCCGAACGCGATGACTTCGTCAAGTCACGAGCCTGCCGGCGTCCTCGCCGAGCGCGCCGGCAACGCGCTCTTTACGGCTGACCGGCTCGCCGCGCGCCGCATCGGCGATCTGCGTTTGCGCTTCAGCGGCGATCAGCCTTTCGAGGATGCGCCGCGCACGGACCGCGCCGGCGTCGATCGGCAGCATAACGGGCCGCAGCGACCAGAAATCTCGATCGCCGATCACTTGCTGTTGCGCTTCAAGCATCGGCAGATCTTCGTCGCGAAACGGCGTCATCAATGCCTCGACGCCATCGCGCAGCTCCGCCGCGCCCTCCAGGCCGGCCTGATGGGGCACCCCGAAAACATAGAAGTAATGTGTGCTCCGCTCCGTCTCGGGTGTCAGCCAGTGCGCCGAATGGCTCACACGTGCGAACTCGTCGGAAAGCGTCGTTTCGCAAATACGCATGCTGACCGTGTGCAACGCGGGCGGCTGCCATCGAACGTCGAGCTGCCGATTGACCAGCGCCCCATCGGCCACTTTAAACGCTCGTGCGACGAAAGGCGCGAGCGCCTCTTCAGCAATCCTGCGCGTCACCGAGACGCAGTCCCCATCGACGAGACACTCGACTTGCGCCGCGGCGATGTGCTCGCTGCCGAGCGTATTCGGATGCAGAAATTGAAGATGACTGAGATCGAGCACATTGTCGGAACTCAATTGATAGTTCGCGCGCGTGAGCAGATAACCGGTGCTCGTGAAATTCCGGCGGGGATCGACGAACTCGAAATCGGGCAACGAGGTGCTTTCGGCCCGTGATGCTTCACCCGGCCAGAACCAGATCGCGCCATATCGCTCCCGCGTGGGATAGCAACGCACGGTCGCTCCTTCCGGCAGGCGGCCATTCCCGTGCGGATTCATGACGCAAGCACCCGAGGAGCCGAAGCGCAAGCCGTGGTAGGGGCACTCGATCGCGCCGTCGATAACCCGTCCGCGCGATAGCGGAGCGAACCGATGAGGGCACCGATCGTCCAACGCAACGATCTTGCGGGCGTCATCGCGGTACAACACAACGGGCAAGCCGACGAGCGTACGCGCAAGCACCTTGCCGACCTTGATTTCATCGCTGAACGCCGCGACGTACCATGCGTTCATCAAAAAAGCCACACTCGCCTCCCGACGACATCCCTTTTTGTGAAAATGCGGCGGACAACCGGTTTCATCGACATGCCCCCTTATTCCACGCATTAACGGTACGCGAAAAACAGGCAAAAGCATTTTACGGACCCGTAAGCGACAAATCGGCAATTAGCTCAATACTACGAACTCGCGGATTGACTTCCTCGGCTCCTTCCCTCTTATCGCCGCCTCCTCCCCCCTTGCCTTCCTTTCGACCTTGAAAGACTTCCCCTTGAAGAACAGGGGCTCGGCCGCTCGGGTCGCTTCCCCGCGCACGCTTTTCAGTTCATCCCCCATGGCACATGCGATCTCGGAGTCTGGCGACCGGGTACGCACCGAATCTACGGATTTTCGAACTCATTTCTTTCAAGGTTCGTGAATTATCATTGAGCCAGCTTATGCGTCAATTCGAATGAAACAAAACGTTACATCCTAAGGACGTCTAAACGTTTACTGTCCGGCTATTCGGAGTCTTTTCTAGCCGGAATGCAGTTTCCCTTCGTGCGAGCACATCGTGCGACCGGAACCACTGGAGGGAAGATGAAACTTGCAGTCATGACCAGAAGCACAGCGCTCTTCCAGTTGATCTGTCAGTGCTTCGAGCCGGACGGCGCGCAATGCACCCGGTTCTCGGACGAGGTGGTGTTCGCGCGCGCCATCTACCGCGATGACTACACTGCCATCCTGATCGACGCCGAGACCGGCATGAATCCTATGCGCCCGGTGCTGGCGAGACGCTCGTGTTACGCGGATCGGCGCGCGCCGCTCATCGTCGTGGGCGCCCATCAAAATCGCGAGAACATCGTCGAGCTGTTCGACGCCGGCGCCGACGATATCGTGCTGTGCCCGATCAACTCGGCCGAACTCGTATTGCGCGTGCATCTCGCGGTACGCCGTTTTCAACCGCTTCAAACGGCCGAAACGGCCGATCGCCTGGAATGCGGCTCCTATCTGCTGGACCGCCGCACCTGTACGGTCTGGGTCGACGACGAGCCGGTCCGGCTGACGTCCCGCGAGTTCGCCATCGCATGGCTCGTATTCGCGTGTCCCGGCGAATACGTGAGCCGCCGCCAGATCGCCGGCGCGGTATGGAGCAGCTCCGAGGATATCGTCGGACGCACGCTGGAACAGCATATCTACAAGCTGCGCAAAAAGCTCAGCTTGAACGGGTCGCACGGCGTGCGCCTGCGCACGATGTACGCACACGGCTACCGCGTCGAGATCGAGCTTCCCAAGGAAGTGAGCGATTCGCGCGTTGCCTCGGAGGAATCGGCACCGGGGATCGCTCAAACGCCCGACGTTCTCTCGGCAATTGCATCGATGCTGCAGGTCGAGGCGCTGACCACGACTCCGGCGGACAGCTTTGCCTTGCTCGGCTCGTCCCGCGCCGAGTTGCATCCGGCCGACAGCGAAATGGCACGCAGCGCCCGCGCGTGGTCCGCAGAAGACTGCAGCGATGTGCTGAGTGCATGCGCCTCGAGTAACCCGTCGCGCACCATTACGTTCGGCACGAGTGAACCGGTGCGTGGCCGCGACGGCCACTGACGGTAGCCCCTTTTTCCGCGCGCCGCCAACGAGACGGCGCGCTTCGGCGCACGCCGCATCGGCGTGTCTCGCGTCAGAAATCCAGGATGCGAGGCGAGAGCAGGAAGAGCCGCTCCATATGGCTGTTTTCATGCGAACGATACCGGAACAAGGCCCCCAGGAACGGAATCTTCGACAGCAATGGAATGCCGGTCTCGCCGTTGGTCGAGCTGTCGACGCGATATCCGGCGATCAACAGGCTCTCGCCCTGGTTGACGAACGATTCGGTGTTGATCGTGCTCGTGGTGATGATCGGGATGTTGTCGACCTGCTGTGAGGTAACCGTCCCATCTTCAATGTTGACCTTGAGCTTGATTTGCTGCTGGCCGTTTTCCTCGACAACCATCGGCAGAACCCGCAACGACACCCCGGTCGAAATGCTATAGAGATCCGCTGCCGTGTAGCCCGACACGCGCACGAAAAAGCGCGTCTTGTGATCCATGACAGCCTCGACGTTATCGAGCGTCGCGACCTTCGGACTCGCATCGATCTTAGCGAGGTTACTTTCCTGCAATGCGTTGACGCGCGCGAGCAGATAGCGACCCGCGTTACCCAGCACCGCTGTGAGCGATGCGCCGACCGGCGACGTGTTGATGACCGTAGTGCCGTCTTGCAGTGTCTGCGTGCCGAAGACTGGATTGATGTTGCCGTTGTATCCGTTTTGCTGCGTCGTGCCATTGCCGGTCTGAAAATCGATGTGGCTGTTATGGGCACGCCAGTCGACTCCGATCTGCTTGAGCGCCGTATCGTCGATCTCGATGATGTGCGCTTCGATTTCGATGAGCTTCGGCTTGACGTCGAGCCGATCGATGAGATCCTGATATTGTGAAAGCCGCTGCGGGACATCGCGAATCAGCACCGAGTTCGTGCGCGGATCGGGTTCGATGACGGGAAGCGACTTGCTGCCGACGATCCCGTTCGAACTATCGGCATCGCCCATCGGTCCGTTGTTCGACGCGAGCGTGTAGTTCTGCAGCGAAGGCATCGTCGATGGCGCGCCGCCCGCCGCCATACCGTTGAGCAGGCCGGCCAAGCCCGGCTGCGGTGCATTCACACCGTTCATCGACTGCGGCAGAGGCGGATTGATGCCGCCTTCGAATCCACCGCCCGTGGTTGAACCCGTCACGTCCTGCATCGGTTGCATGCGTTGCATCGTCGGGGCTTTTGCCGGACGGCCGCCGTCGAGACCGGTCGAGCCGTTGAGCGTGTCGCTGCTGCCTTGCGGGTGATACATGCGCGAAAGCACGGTTGCCACACCGGGCACCGTGATGGACTTGCCGTCGATCTGCACCTGGTGATCGTCGGCCCATGCGTGATGAAGCGAATAAACGCGAACCGAGGAACCGAGACGTTCGCCCGCGCGATCGTCGAGGCGGTGTGCAATTTCGGCAACGAGCTGAACATACGGCTGGGGACCGCTTACGAGCGCGGTGCCCTGGGTCGCGTCATAGGTGATCGGAAAGCGCGGATTGCTGATCCGCAACTGCTCCAGCGCACCTTTCAAGTCTTCGGTACTCGCATGGTCGAGTTTGACGACCTGCCGGGTCACACTGTTCGCGTCGCTGATCGACAGTACGTTGCCATCGTAGAACCAGACGAAACCAAACGTCGAGGCGAGCGTGTCGAGAAACCGCTGCGGCGACATATCGAAGCGACCCGTCACCGTGCCATGCACATCGTTCGAAATCGTTGCGGGCACACCTTGTCCGGCGGTGAAGTCGCGCAATACGTCCTTCAGTTCCTTGCCTTCGACAGATAAATGCACCATCGAGCCGTGCCAGCGGATGGGCGCCGCGTACGCATGCGAAGCAGCGAGAGAACATGAGAGGTATGCCGCCACGCAGGCAGCGCGAACGAGCCGTTTTATTTTCATGGCATCCGATCATCGAAGGTTGACATCCCCGTACCGTGCGCGCGGGCAGATGACCGTCTCGTGAAAGACGGGCGGCCCGCCTCATGAGAGGATGGCCGCTGCTCGCGTGAGATCAATGTAGCGGAGGTGAACTGCGCACATCTTCAACAAATCTGAGTTCGCGCCCCGATTTGAGAAGGATTGAGATTCATGCGTTCAAGTGCCGCCGCGCACGGCATCATTTGCCCGCGGCCATTGACGTAGCGATAGCGCGCAACTGTTCCGCCAGCCCTTTGAGAACGAGTTGGTCCTTCACTTCGTTCACGAAAATGCCGACGAAAAGCGCGAGGATGAAGACCGTCACCGCTCCCTTGACTGGCTGACTCAAATTGGCGAGGTCGAGCTTTTGCGCGCTTTTGGCGGCAAAGCCGATCGCGACGTCGATGAGCACGAGTACGAACATGATCGGCGTGGCGAGCTTTGCGACGGTCTGCATCAGCGTATCGGTCTGGTGCAGGACGAAGCTTTCGATGACATTCGTCGCCACCGGCGCTCGAGAGATGATCGGCCACCAGTTGAACGACTCGTAGACGACCGCAAGCAGGAACGTCATTCCGCCGAGCACCCAGAACGCGACGCCGGCCACTTGCGAAAGAAGAATCGAAGTCGGCGTGGCCGACTCCTCTCTCAGCGGGTTCGTCATCTGCGCGTTGTTGTAGCCCGTGAGATCGTCGATATACGTTCCCGCAGATTCGGCTACCCAGAACACCGTCGAAGCCGCGAAGCCGAGCACGAGGCCGATAATGGCCTCTTTCAGTGCCATCACGATCATGAACGTGCTGCTCAAGGACTCCATGACCATGACGGGCTGCCCATAGGCAACGAACGAACTGAAGAGAAGCACGATACCGTTGCGCACCACGCCCTGAAGGACGCCGTCCGCGGTCGGCGGAAAGATGGAGAAGACCACATAGAGCCGCACCGACGACAAGCCCAGCAAGGTCAGGATGCGAACCGGGTTCGTCTCGGGCGACGAGAGTAGATAAAGTAGATCGTTCATCTCGTGGGGCGCGCGTTTGCGGCGATCGCCTCGTTCATGTGTTCGTCATCCGTTGTTCGACCTGCCGTGCGCCATCATCGTGACTGCGCGGCAAGGCGTGCCCTGGCGAGCGCAGCCTCTTCCGCTTCCTCGTCGGCGGCGTCGGTGGTCTGCATGGTTTCGCCGCGTCGCAATTCGTCGATCCTGTCGTTGCACAAATCGATCCGTCCTCGGTTATTGGCTACGGCACGTACGGCATGCGCGACTTGCTGCACCTTGTCGGCGAGATCCGCCTCGTATTGCTGCAGCTCGCCTTCGAGCGCGCGCAGGCCCTCCGCGACTACATCCGCGTAGCGCATCGTCGCCGTCATTTCGGTCACCGAAACAACCGAGCCGCCGCTCATCATCCGGGCGATCCGGTCGTAGTATTGCTGCAACTGCCCTGCTTTCTCGCTGACCTCGGACGCCTTCTCGTCACGCGCCTGCTGTGCCTGGCTTTGCTCGGCACGGCGAGCCGACAGCTCGGCCGTCAGAGTCTCGTCGAGCCGGCGCCGGCGCGATACCGTTCGTTCGAGCGCCGCGATACGCCGGGCGATGGCGGCCAGCTCCATTGCGTCAGCGATCGGCCAGCATGAAAAGGTGCGCCTCGGTATCGTCCGGCGACGCATACTCCTGAGTCGATTGAGAGAAGAACGCACGAATGGCGTCGTTCTTTTCGATCGCCTCGTCCGCCAGCGGATTGCCGCCGGGTTGATATTCGCCGATCTGAAGCAGCATTTCGACCTCGCGGAATTTCGCGAGCAGCTCGCGCACGCGCGCCGCGGCGCGCACGTGTTCACCGGACACGACTTGAGGCATCACGCGCGACAGACTTGCCAGAACGTCGATGGCGGGATACTGGTTCTTCGCGGCAATATCGCGCGACAGGATCATGTGCCCATCCAATATGCCGCGCACTTCTTCGGCAATCGGGTCGTTGCCCGATTCGTCTTCGGCAAGCACCGTATAAAGTCCCGTGATCGAGCCCGTGGCCCCCATTCCGGCGCGCTCGAGCAAGCGCGGCAGTTCCGCGAAGATCGACGGCGGAAAACCGCGGCGAGCAGGCGGCTCGCCGGCTGCGAGTCCGATCTCGCGCTGGGCGCGCGCAAAGCGCGTCAACGAATCCATCATCAGCAGCACGCGCCGACCCTGATCGCGAAAATACTCCGCAATCGCGGTCGCAACGTAGGCCGCCTTCGCGCGCTCGATCGACGAACGATCGGAGGTCGCACAAACCACGATCGAACGCGCCATGCCCTCGGGCCCCAGGATCTGCTCCACGAACTCACGCACTTCACGGCCGCGCTCGCCGATCAGTGCGATCACGGTCACGTCGCATTGCGCGCCGCGCGCGAACATGCCGAGCAGCGTGCTCTTGCCGACACCGGCAGGAGCGAAGATACCCATGCGCTGCCCTTCCGCTATCGTCATCATCGCGTCGACCACGCGTACTCCCGTGGCAAGCGGCGCCTCGATCAACTGGCGGCTCATCGGCTGGGGGGGATCGCCGAAAATCGGCCGCTCGTCGTCGACCTCGATGGGGCCGAGCCCGTCGATGGGCTCCCCGAGACTGTCGATGACTCGGCCCAGCAGCGCGTCGCCCACCTTGACCGAGAGCGGTCGCCCCAGGCCGACGACCCGCGTCGACCGGGACACGTTCGCCAGGCGCGAGAATGGGGAAAGCAACGCAACGTCGCGCGTGAAGCCGATGACCTCGGCATGCTGGAGCAACGTTCCGTTGGCTGCGCGCAGCTCGCAAAGCTCGCCTAGCGTCACATCGAGCCCGGCCACTTTCACGAGCGTGCCGATCACCTCGAGTACTTTGCCGGTGCGTTCGACCGACGAACTCGAAAGGATCTCGTGCTCGATCGCCTCGGTCAGCCGTTCGACGTCGAGGCCTGAGACGTCCGGGCTCATACGCTCAGCGACCGCGCTCGTGGTCGGCATGGCCTGCATCGTGTCTCGCCACTGTTTCGTCGTCGTCATCGAGTTCATCGCCGGTTTCGCATCGCTCGAACTCGCCCAATTCGTCGAGCGCCTCTTCCCGCTCGCGCGGGGCACCGGGCGCGCTCCATGAACCCTCGCGTTGCATCTCGTTGACCGATTGCTTCAGCGCACGGGAGACCGCCGAGCGCATCGCACGGAGCTGGGTTGCGAGACTCGCATCGACGGCGCCGAAATCGGACTCGCACAGACAGGAGCCGGGCGGCAACCGCTTGTCGGCAACGACAGACAACGGAAAGGGTCGCCCCAGCTCGCGCCAGCGCGCAGCCAGGCGCTCGAATGCGCTATTGGCAACCTCATAGTCCGTCGGGCTCACGCTGACACGCAAATACGTGGCCCCTTCGACGATACGATCGACGGCGCTCAACGCCTTTTCGAAAAGGCTGCGGGATTCCTGAACGCTGACGATCTGCTCGACGGCAACAGTCACGATCTGCGCGAGGCGCTCGCGCATCTTGGCCTGCAGGCGGCGCTCATCGGCATGCGATAGCGCGAGCCGCTCCATCCACTCGCTGACGGCACGCCGTTCGCCGTCGCGATAACCATGTTCGGCGGCAGTTTCGAATTCGCGCCGCGCTTCAGCCACGAGCGCCTGCGCTTCCTCGCGGGCCGCCGCAAGAATACCCTCGGCTTCGAGCCCCGCTTCGGCCAGTATTGCCTCGCGATCCGCGGCAAGCTGCGCGTATGCCTCGTCGATTTGCATGAGGGCGCCGAACGCATCGCGCGGGACGACGTCGCCGTGCACCCCCACGCGCGAAGCGTCCGGCTCCAACCCCCTCCGATCCGATCTCAGCCAAATAACCATGCCCACTCCGGAAGCAATTTGGGAAGCATCGCGAAGAGCTCGGCAGTACCGTTCGGATCGACCTGCGCCGCCCCCTCTCGCATCCAGCCCGCATCTGGCAGGGTCTTGGGTAACGCGAGCCGCAGCAGCGGAAATGGCGGCGCAACGCTGCGCAAGTCGCGAATCACGAGCGCGTAGCCCTCGAAAGTCAACGCTTGCGCATCGAGCCTGTCGAGCGCCGGCATCTGGCCGCGCTCGATGAGCCGGGCGATGTCGGGCGCGTTGCCGCTCGTCGAGCCCCCTTGATTCATGACCTGGTCGAGCGGTATTCCCAGCCACTCGGACAATTGCATGCGGCTGCGCTTCTCGATGAGCCGCCGAGCCTCCGCACGTCGCAGCCGTACCGCACGCATACGAAGCACTTGCAGACCCAGCCGCGCCGGCAAGCAGTCGAGCAACGCCGGTCCGCTTGCGCGCAAGACCCCGAATCCCGGTTGCGTCACGCCCGCGGCGCGCAACAGCGCCCGCGAGCACAAGTCGACCTCTTTACGCCCCGCGGATTCGATCGCCTGGCGCAGCAGATCGAGCGCACGCGTCTCGATACGCAGCGCCGAGCCGAACCAGCTCGCGTGGGCCCAGCGCGCGGCGTCCCGCGCATTGCGCTCGTATGCGGCAAGCGCCGCCGCAGCGCGGGCGAAGGGGAACGCCGTTGCGGTTTCCATCAAGCTGCCGAAGACGGTTTGGACCGGCGCAAGCGCGCCATCAACGCTTTGGTCTTCGCCTGCATGCGCGCCGCAAACGCTTGCACGTCGAACGACGCCGGCATGCCGCGCTTGAGCCAGACGTAAAGTCCGGCCGCGCAAACCAGGAAAACGATCGCGGCGGTCAGGACCACCGTCGGCGCGCTACCCGTCTTCGGGCGCTTCGCCAGCTCGATGGGGTCGGCCGCCACGGCCGTCACGCTGACGGCGTCGTAGGTCAAGCCTTCCACGCTGTGCATGACGAGCGTCTTGATTTGCGGCACGAGGGAGCTCACGTCGGAATCGGGGCGGTACTTGATGAACACCGCGGCGGAGGACGGCTTCATCTGCTGCGCGAGCGGATCGTTGTTCGGCAGCACGATCTGCACGCGAGCAACGATCACCCCGTCGATCTTCGTCAGCGTCGACGACAATTCCTGCGACAGGCCGTAAATGAAGCGCACGCGCTCTTCGGTCGGCGTGGATACCAGACCATCCTTCTTGAACAACGCACCGAGGTCGTCGTACTTCGCGTGCGGCAGGCCTCGGGCCCGCAACACCTGCATGGCACGCACGATCTGATCTTCGTCCACGTCGAGCGCCCAGGTCTTGCCATCGTCGGCAGTCGTCTTCGCCGCGTCGACGTTCTGCTCGAGCAACGCCTCCACCATTTCGTTGACGTCTTGCTCGCTCAGATTGCCATAGAGCTCCTTCTTGCAACCTGCGAGCGCAAGACACGCCACGAGGACGGCGAACACCGCGAACGCGCGCGACCGTGACACGAGAGCGCCCATCATTGCCTCATGCATGGCTCATTGATTCTTCATCAGCGTTTCGACAGCCGACTTGGACGAATTCACGATCCCCATCTTTGCCTCCATGTCGAGCTGCGTGCTCGCGATTTCCATCGTCACACGCATCGTCGCGGCGGTCATTTCCTGCATCGACATATTCGGTGCCTGATTCATCATCGTCACTGTATCGTTGACCGACTGCTGCAACTGCGCATCCTGCTGCGCGGCCATGGCCGCAATCATGCTCGTGCCACCGTTATTCCCGTCCGATGGAGGCGCCATGTGCGGCTTATCCATCATCGACTTGAATTTGTCGCCGAGCTGTTGCGTCGCGGCATCGGACGCACCGGGCTGCACGGCTGCTTGCAGCGCCTCTTGGATCTGCTTCGCGGTAACAGGTACGCTCATGACATGTCTCCTTCGCCAATAGGCTTTCAGATCCGCAGGTAGCCTGGCTGAGGCACAGCCTCCTCCTGTGCGTGTCCGGCCGGTACGGGCGCCGGGTCGGCCGCCTCCCGCGAAGCGGGCGCGCTCAGAGTCGAATCGGCATCGATGTCGTCGGCCAGCGTCGCGATCGATGGGGGCACCTCGAAGGGCGCACCGTTCTTGTGGGCACGCAATGCATCCTGCAGGTCGTCGCGTGCCGCCAACGCGCGAACGAGCTGGCGCGTTTCGCGATCCGGATTCTCCCGTATCGCTTCGGCCGCGCTCTGACGCCAGTTCGGGTCGCCCTTGAACGACAGGCAAAATGCCAGCAGCGCCTTGGCGTAAGCGAATTGCGGTACGTTCGCCACCAGGCGCGAGAAAATGTGGATCGCCTCGTCCCAGTGGCCTCGCTGCATCTGCAACAACGCGGCAAACGTCTCTAACTCGACCACCTTCGGCCGCAGCACCTTGAGCGCGTCCAGCGTCATTTCGATATCTTCCGGATCCGCGTCGATCACCGGAAAGCTGTTCAGCAGGGCCGCCGTCACGGTTTCTATCAAACCGCCGACTACTTCCTGACTGCAGTTCAGATACGTCGGCAAGGGAGTGCTCATGGCGCGAAACTCCTGCAATGTGAATTCGACAGAGAAACGACGCCCGGCCGCCATCATTGCGTCGCGGAGGCACGTTCGCTCCGAGAAAGATATCCAAGCGCGACAGCGGGTTGCATGCCCGACACGAAGCAAGAACATCGTGCGCGAAGTCTCTCAGACTTTCGTAGGAAATGAGCGGGTCGCTTCGCGCGTGCGTCGCTTGCTTCGCATCGCGCGTACGGTCTGGCGGGCGCTCCGATATCGTCGGAAGTTCAGGGATTCCCGGATTCCGGCGCTCCCGCCGGAATGGGCGGGACGAGGCCTCTTGCCGGATTGCAGCGATGAGCGAAGAAAAAACCGAGCAGCCAACTGACAAAAAGCTGCGCGACGCCCGAAAGGACGGCGACACGTCGAAGAGTACCGATCTGGTCGAGGCCGTCACGATGGTAGCCGTGCTCGGCGTACTGGTGTTCGGCGCGGGCGCGTTCGCGGGCGCCTGTCGTGCCATCGTCGATGTGGCCCTGAACTTCATGCGAGGCGATCGCGCGCTGACCGAGCTGTATGCCAGCCTCCTGTCGATCGGAACACGGTTCGTGACGATCGTCGGGCCGTGCGTCGTCTTTGCCGGTATCGGGGCCGTCGCAGGACTCGCGCCGCAAGTCGGCTTCGAGATTGCGACGAAGCCGGTCGTGCCGGACCCGAACCGCCTCAATGTGGTCGAGGGGCTCAAGCGCATCTTCACTTGGCGCTCGCTGATCGAGCTCGCCAAGATGATTCTCAAGGCAGTCGTGATCGGATGCGTGATGTGGTTCACGATCACGCGGATGCTACCGCTTATCGTAGGATCGCTCTATCAGCCGCTGCCGCAGCTTTCGGTCATGTTCTGGGGCCTGCTGGTTAAGCTTTTCGGCGTCGCGGCACTGGTGTTCATCATCATCGGCGCCGCCGACGTCAAGCTGCAAAACATCATGTTCATGCGCAAGATGCGCATGTCGAAGGACGAAGTCAAACGCGAGCACAAGGACCAGGAGGGCGATCCGCGTATAAAGAGCGAGCGCAAGCGGCTCGCGCGCGAGCTCGTCATGAATGCCGCCCCGCAACAGCGCGTCGGTCTCGCCAACGCGTTGATCGTCAATCCGACGCATTACGCCGTCGCTATCCGTTACGCGCCCGACGAACACCCGCTGCCCCTGGTGACCGCCAAGGGCATGGACGAATCCGCGGCGCAATTGCGCCTTTTTGCCCAGGAAGCAAATGTGCCGATCATCGGCAACCCGCCGGTTGCGCGAGCCCTCTATAAAGTCGGGCTCGACGAGCCGATTCCCGAAGAACTCTTCGAGACCGTCGCCACCATCCTGCGTTGGGTCGATTCGATCGGCGCGAAGGGCGGGCGGCCTTCCAGCGCCAATCCCGCATCGGCTCTCCATTGACCGGCATGGCGCCGAGCTCGATGAACATCGCAACGGAATTCAACGCTTCATGTCACTGATTCGCGTTACCAGGGGATGGTCGAAATGCTGAAAGCGTTCAAGACTCCGGCGAGCGGCGAAATCGGCATCGCGCTGTTGGTGGTCGCGATCATCTCGCTGATGATCTTGCCGCTGCCTCCGGCAGTGATCGACGTCCTGCTCGCGCTCAACATCACCATCAGCGTCACACTACTGATGGTCACGATGTACGTGCCGAACGTCGTGTCGCTGTCGGTTTTCCCCTCCCTGCTGCTTTTCACCACGCTTTACCGCCTGTCGCTCAATATCGCGTCGACGAAGTCGATCCTGCTGCATGCCAACGCCGGGCACATCATCGATAGTTTCGGGGAGCTCGTCGTCGGCGGCAATCTCGTGGTTGGGCTCGTCGTCTTTCTGATCATCACGACCGTGCAGTTCATCGTGATTGCCAAAGGCTCCGAACGTGTCGCGGAAGTGGGTGCCCGGTTCACGCTCGATGCACTGCCCGGCAAGCAGATGAGTATCGATGCCGACCTGCGCGCCAATCTGCTCACGCCTGAGGAAGCGCGCCGCAAACGCGCGACGCTCGCCGTGGAAAGTCAGTTGCATGGTGGCATGGACGGCGCCATGAAATTCGTGAAGGGCGACGCGATCGCCGGCCTCATCATCACGATGGTCAATATCGTGGCTGGCATTGCGATCGGCGTCGCCTATCACGGCATGACGGCCGGCGAAGCCGCTAACCGCTTCTCGATTCTGTCCATTGGCGATGCGATGGTTTCGCAGATTCCGTCGCTGCTGCTCTCCGTCGCCGCAGGCGTCATGATCACGCGCGTGTCCGACGACCGCGATGCCAAGCCGCAGTCGCTCGGCAACGAAATCGGCAAACAATTGTCGGCAAGCTCGCGCGCGCTTTACTTCGCGGCGCTTCTGCTCGTCGGTTTCGCCGCCGTGCCGGGCTTCCCGACCGCGCTTTTTCTCTTGCTTTCCGCAACGCTCGCCTTTTGCGGCTATCGCCTCAGCAAGAATGAGCCGTCGGCGGCATCGCACAGCAGCGAACCCGTCACCGCGATGCAGCGTGCCGGCGCAAAAGTCGACGTGCCGGCGATTCTGACGCGTCCGCCGCAGTTCGCCTGCCCGCTCGGCGTCAGAATTTCACCCGATCTCGTGCCGAGACTCTCGACTTCAGCGCTCGAAAAGTCGTTCGACACGGAACGGGAGGAGCTACAGGAGTTTCTCGGCTTGCCGTTTCCCGGTATCACGATGTGGACGAGCAATGCGCTACCAGGCTCGACCTGCGAGCTGCTGATGCATGACGTGCCCTACTGCAAGATCGAACTGCCGGCCGGCAAAGTCATGATCGCCGAATCGGTCACGCGCGACGCGGCGCTTCTTGCCACACCGGATATCGCTCAGTTGCTCGATCGCTGCGAAAAACGCGGCGGACTGGACGGCGGCCCCGGTCCCAGCTACTGGGCCGACGAGAAATCGGTGCCGCAAAAAATCGCGTCATGGCGCGCGGAGCATGTCATTGCGCATGCGTCGATCATCATGCTGCGCCGGCACGCCTCGCTCTTTCTCGGCATTCAGGAAGTGCAATGGATTCTCGAGCAGCAAAACGCAGAATATCCGGGGCTCGTTGCCGAAGTTCAGAAGGTCCTGCCTCCGCAGCGTATCGCCGACGTGTTGCGGCGTCTGCTTGAAGAGCAGATTTCGATTCGAAGCATGCGAAGCATTCTGGAAAGCCTGATCGTATGGGGCGCCAAGGAAAAGGATATGTTGATGCTCACCGAATACGTGCGCGGCGACCTGGCCCGCATGCTCGCGCATCGCGCCGCGGGGGGCGGCAAGCAGCTTCCTGCCGTGCTGCTCGATCTGCCAGTCGAGCAGCATATCCGCCAAGCCATCAAGCAAACGCCGACCGGTAACTTCCTTGCGCTGCCCCCGGACGAGGTCAACTATCTGATCGACAAGATCCAGTCGTTCGTCGGCGAAATACCGCGCGAAGGCGTTGCCCTCGTCACTTCGATGGATATTCGCCGTTACGTGCGAAGGATGATCGAGGCGCGGCTCGGCTGGCTTGCGGTTTATTCGTTTCAGGAACTGGGCGATCACGTGGAGTTGAAACCGCTTGGCCGCGTGACCGTCTGAACCAGAGCATGTCCTGCGCGATGCCTATCATCGAACCCCGCCCCCTGCGCATCATCGCTGCCGAACTCGACGCACGCGAGCGTACGGCGCGCAGCGGCGGCTCGCATCGCTTCGATTACGCGGCGCTCGCACGCCGCATGCGCGCGAAACCGGGCCACGTCGAGGCGCGCGCCGACGAAGATGCGTCCGGCTCGCACTCGGACGCTGCGGCCGAGGATCGTCTGTCGGGATTTCGCGAGGCTTCGGGGGACGACGCGAACGAGTCCGAGACACATCCGCCCGTGTCCGGCCAAAGCAGGTCAGGCAGCACACCGGATCTGTCCGAACGGATTGCGCGGACGACGCTACCCGTCGTCGATGCGATGTATCGGACACAGGGCCAGTTTATTCAGTTGGCGGCGACATTGGCTAACGAGGTCGCCGCATTTTGTGCGGATCCTTCGATCACCTCGAACGGGAATTGGAACGTGCAGTTGCCGCTCGATTCAAAAATCGTTCCGGATACTGTTTTGTACCTCTCACTTTCGCCTTTCCATCTTTCGCTTCGTTTCGATACCCAAAGTGCACGATCCCGGCAGTTACTCTTGGACCACAGTTCGCTCCTCCAGCGTGAGCTGGACGCACTGCTGCGGGCATGGGGCGCCGCGCGCGACATCGAGTTGACGGTCTGGTAGGCCGCGTGTTGCACAACCCAACATCCATCCGACCGGTGAAACCAACGTATGGGCTTTCCGATCGCTGAAATGCCGGGCGTCGGTCCTGCGCAAAGCCGTGGGATCGACGCTCCCGCCGACGATGAGCGCGCTCGTTCGCCGGTCGACGTTGTATCAGACGTACCGGTTGGGACTCTCGCATTGCCCGCCGTCGCGCCGCTCGTGGCCCGCACCGCCCGGGTCGTTTGCGATTTGCGCACCATGTCTGTCCTGCAACGCCTTCCGGAAGTCGAAGCATGGGAAGCGGCGCTCGCCGACGACATGGGAGCCGGGCGCCCTACATTCGAGGACCCGGGGGTGATCGAGCTCGCTCATTCGCGCGGTACCGCGCGTGTCACGATCGACCTCGCCGCCTACCCGTCCCTTCAGATCGCCGCCTGGGCGCGAGACGATGCCGCATCGCCGCTCGACGCCGAGCGCGCGTTGCGTGTCGCCGTCGCTGGCGTGCTGCTCGAGCCGTTGCTCAAGCGACTGGCGGCGGTCGGGCTGGGTGAAGTACGCGTCGTTCGCGTGCTGCATGCCGCGTCCACCGCCACCCGCTCGAACGATGCCGCGCCGGTCGTTCTATCGTTCACGATCGAGGGGCGAACGCATACCGCTGAAATATGCGTCGATACGCCGCTGCTCGACGTGCTGGAAACGCTGCGTTCGGCGCAGCGAATGGCATCGACGTGGCCCGGCATTTCACCGGCCGGCGCACCGGGCGACAGGCCCGCGCCGTACGCGGACCATCGCGTACCCGGACGACTCGTACTGGGTGCCCGGCGCCTGCCCGTTCAAACACTGCATGCTCTTGCGCCCGGCGACGTGTTGTTGCGCTCGCTGGCCAGTTCTCTTTCTTCGCTCGTCAGCGGTGCGGCTCACGAGGCCAAAGCAACGGCCATTGCCGCCTGGGGCACGCCCGGCCTTGTCCGGCTGCACGTCCCGGTGATGATCGACGGGCTAAAACTTTTCGTCATGAAGGAGCCGACCATGACCGATGAGCTGGATCCGACCCGTTTGGGCGAGACGCTCTCGAGCGATCCACCGGACGATCCGATCGACATCGGCGACCTGGATCTGCCAGTGCAATTCGAAGTCGATACGATCGCGCTGCCGCTCTCACAGCTATGCGCACTTCGTCCAGGCTACGTGCTCGAGTTGCAAACGCCGGTGGCGGACGCGCAGCTCAAACTCGTCGCGCACGGTCAGACAATCGGCTTCGGCGAGCTCGTCACGGTCGGCGATCATCTTGGCGTACGGATTCTGCGAATGGCACACGGCGATGGTTCAATTCAGTGACCTGACGGGGCTGCTGCTCGTCATCGTCGCGATCAGCCTGGTGCCATTCGTTGCCATGGTCGTGACTTCCTATGCCAAGATCGTCGTCGTCTTCGGCTTGTTGCGCAATGCATTCGGCGTGCAGCAGGTGCCGCCGAACATGGTGCTGAACGGCATAGCGATCCTGGTGTCGCTCTACGTCATGGCTCCGGTGGGAATGAACGCGCTGCAGACGCTGCAAAGCCAGTCGATTTCGCCGCAACCGACGCAAGCGGTCATCCAGCTTTTCGGCGCCGCGCGCGAGCCGTTTCGGACCTTTCTCAACAAGCACGCGAACGAGCGCGAAAAGCGCTTTTTCATGCGCTCCGCGAGCGTGGTATGGCCGAAGCAAATGGCAAGCGAGCTGAAGGAAACGGACCTCATCGTGCTCGCGCCGGCTTTCACGCTGACCGAACTCACGGATGCTTTCAAGATCGGTTTCCTGCTCTATATTGCATTTATCGTCATCGATCTCATCATCGCGAACGTGTTGCTGGCGATGGGGCTCAATCAAGTGACGCCGACCAATATCGCCATTCCGTTCAAGCTGCTGCTTTTCGTCGTCATGGACGGATGGTCCACGCTCGTGCACGGCCTCGTGATGACCTACCGATAGCTTGCGCTCGGCTATTCCTCCGGAATCCCATGTATGGAAATCGATACGCTGGTTCGAATGACAACGCAGGGCATGCTGTTATGCCTCTACGTCTCGTTGCCGATCGTGATCGTCGCCGCGGTCGTCGGCCTCGGCGTGTCCTTCATCCAGGCCATTACGTCGATGCAGGACCAGACGCTTTCGCACGCGGTCAAACTGATCGCCGTGACGATCGCGCTCGTCATCATGGCGCCTTTTTCCTCCGCGGCGCTTCTGCATTTCGCCAATGAAGTGATGCGAACGGCTGTCCCGCAATGACGCGTGTCCCCGGTTCTCCTGTCGATTCGACGTCGTTCAGACCGACCGCGGCCGAAGACAGTACGCCCACCGGCCATTCGCCGGGCGGCTTGGGCGGCGTCGTGGAATATCATGGCACGCGCTTTTATTACGGCCACCCGACTCCGCTCCAGACCGATCGCGGCTCGCTCATGGCCCGCCAGCTCGCGAAGATCGCGGCGAGGCTCGCGGCGCTCAAGCGGCGTATCGCGGCACGCCGTCAACGCCGCGGCATGCCGGGCGGCGGCGACGACGACTTCGACGGCGAATTCCTCGACGGCGGGCACGGCGAGCACCGACGCGCGGAGGCCGGCGGCGGTGCCGGCGAAGGCGGCGGCGGCTCGGGCGGACAATCGCATCACGACGAGCATGGCGGTAGCTCGCGCTCGGGCGATCCGACACCGAAGGTCGAGATCAAGCCGCAGAACATCCGGCCCGTGCGCGATCCGACACCCGGCGCGTTGATGGCCCGTCTCACGGCGCAATCGGGCCTCGGCAACGTCAAACCGGAGCAGGTCCCCGACGCGTGGATCGCCGCTCTCCTCTCGCAGCGCGACAAGCTGGCCGCCGATCCCAACTACCGGCTCGACGTCGAATATATCGACATGTTGCTCGACCTCCTTTATACGAAGGAGCAAATCGGCCCGCTCCAACCGCAGGGCATGTCGACCTGGCGCGAAAAGCTGAAGGCCCTGGTGGGCGAACTTGCGGCAAAACGCGCCCCCGCTGATTCCACACGTGCTGCTTCGGATGCGGCCACCGTGCCGGCCAGCCGCCGCGAGTTGACCAAGCTCGAAAACTTTCATGCGCTGCTGGCGCTCATTGCGATGCAGCACGATGTCGTAGACGTTCCCTCGAGAAGGAGCCAATCGAAGAATAGGGTCACGACGCTGCGTAACGCAGCGCTCGCTCGGCAATCGAAGCGCTGAGAAGCGTCGGATCCGCATGCGCACAAATTCGCATAGTCGCGGT
>Ga0157369_10002615_pt1 | contig 21530 bp, 19 predicted proteins | sample C25metaG_FD_113461 | JGI IMG/M metagenome (GOLD analysis project Ga0157369, IMG submission 113461) | Corn rhizosphere microbial communities from Kellogg Biological Station, Michigan, USA - C2-5 metaG | ecosystem: Host-associated > Plants > Roots > Rhizosphere > Soil | place: USA: Michigan...
CTCGAAGCCCACGAGCCAGATCTGGTTGCGGTCGCTGAGGAGCTTGGCGTGAAGCCCGACGTTCTCGTACAGGCGCGGCGGGAGCTCGAAGAAAGAGGCCGATGAAAACCATCCTGATCACCGGCGCCACAGCGGGGTTTGGCGAAGCCGCGGCGCGCAAGTTCGTTGGCGGCGGGTGGCGGGCGATCGGCACGGGCCGCCGTGGAGAGCGGCTCAAGGCGCTTCAGGAAGAGCTAGGCGATGCCTTCCTCCCGCTCGAAATCGACATGCGCGATTTTTCTGCGGTCGAAAGCATGGCCAAGCTGTCGCCGCCGTGGGATGGGATCGACCTCCTTCTCAACAATGCCGGGCTAGCTCCGCCGACCGATCCGCTTTCCGAAACCGACTGGGAGCGGATCGAGACGGTGATCGACACGAACATCACCGGGCTGGTCGCGCTGACCCGCGCGCTCCTCCCGAAGCTGATCGAGCGCAAGGGGCAGATCATCAACCTGTCGTCGGTCGCCGCGAGCTATCCGTACAAAGGCGGGGCGGTTTACGCCGGGACCAAGGCTTTCGTTCGTCAGTTCTCGCTGGACCTCAGGAGCGACCTTGCAGGCACCGGAGTCCGCGTGACCTCGGTTGAGCCCGGAATGGCCGAGACCGAGTTCACCATCGTTCGCACCGGCGGAGACAAGGAAGCGTCGGACAAGCTGTACGCCGACATGAACCCGATGACGTCGGAAGACCTTGCCGACCTTTTCTGGTGGCTGGCGAACCTGCCGCCGCACCTCAACATCAATACGATCGAGCTGATGCCTGTCAGCCAGAGCTTTGCCGGGTTCACCATTACCCGCGAGGGTTGATTCGCGGGCGCGTGAGTGCTTGGGGCTCGGCGCATGAGCATCGATAACCGCCTCGCCGAACTCGGCATCACCCTCCCGCAACCTGCTGCCCCGGTCGCTTCCTACGTCCCGGCCGTGGAGGCAAATGGGCTTCTTCACATCTCCGGCCAGATCAGCGTCGGCGAGGATGGCAATCTGATCCTCGGCCGCCTCGGCGAGGACGTGAACCTCGACCGCGGGATCGAAGCCGCCCGTCGCTGCGGGATCATGCTGCTTGCGCAGATGAAGGCAGCGCTCGGGTCGCTCGATCGCGTCGAGCGGGTCGTGAAGCTCGGCGCATTCGTGAACAGCGCATCCACGTTTACCGACCAACCCAAGGTCGCCAATGGCGCGTCCGAGTTGATGCAGGAAGTGTTTGGCGAAGCAGGGCGTCACGCACGCAGCGCCGTCGGAGTTCCTGTGCTTCCTCTCGGCGTCGCCGTTGAAATTGATGCCATCGTCGCGGTGAAGCCCTAGTTCATCTCGGCTCGCCTACCCACGTTCAGGGAATGGCCGACCGCGAAACCGAGATCATCGCCAAGATCGCTTCGGGCATAAGTGGCCTCAACGCGCGCGCCTGGGACCGCCTCGCGGGTGACGACCCTTTTCTCGGTCATGCCTTCCTGTCGGCATTAGAGGATTCGGGCAGCGTCGGTCCCGGGACCGGCTGGACTCCCGCTCCCATCCTCGTGGAGGACGATGTCTCGCGTCTGACCGCTGCCGCGCCTGCCTATCTCAAGACTCACAGCCAGGGCGAATATGTGTTCGACCACGGCTGGGCGGAGGCGTGGGAGCGCGCGGGCGGACAATATTATCCCAAGCTTCAGGTATCGGTGCCTTTCACGCCTGTGCCGGGGCCACGCCTGCTCGGTGCCCGCCCCCAGCAGCTTCTCACCGCAATCGAGGCGGTCACGGTGCAGAACGGCATCTCGTCGGCGCACATCACCTTCATCGACGACGCCGGGGCTTCCGAATGCGAGCGCCGCGGCTGGCTGATCCGTCACGGCGTCCAATATCATTGGTTCAATCGAGGCTATGCGAGCTTCGATGATTTACTTGGCTCGCTCACGAGCCGGAAGCGAAAGGCGCTTCGCAAGGAGCGAGCCGCCGCGCGAGAAGGTCTCGATTTCAGCGCTCTTCGCGGATCCGACATAACGCCCGCCGACTGGGACGCGATGTGGACATTCTATCAGGACACCGGATCGCGGAAGTGGGGGCGACCCTATCTCACGCGCGAGTTCTTCGATCTGGTCGGCGAGCGGATGGGCAATCAAATCTTGCTATTCCTCGCCTATCGTGACGGCCTGCCGATTGCGGGAGCGCTCAACTTCATTGGGTCGGATACGCTCTACGGTCGGTACTGGGGAACGATCGACGAGGTCCCGTTCCTCCACTTCGAGCTTTGCTATTACCAGGCGATCGAATGGGCGATCGAGCACGGGCTCGGCTGCGTCCAGGCGGGTGCACAGGGCGAGCACAAGGTCGCACGTGGCTATGAGCCGGTGATCACCCGGAGCGCTCATTTCATCCCGAACGCGAGCTTCAGAAACGCCGTTGCAGAATTCCTCGAAGCGGAGAGGCAAGGAATCGCCAGCGAAGCCGAGTGGCTCCGGCGCGACCTTCCCTACCGTTCGTCGTCTTCCGAATAGACCCGGACCGTACGGCCGCTGGCGTCGGCCATTCCACGGTACATTGCCGGAGTGGTGAAGCCCCAGGCCGCCTCTCCGTCGGGAGCTACCGCGATAAGGCCGCCCTTGCCGCCGAGAGTCGCGACATCCGCGAGCACCGAATCGAGGGCTTCCTGAAGCGACTGCCCGCCGATGCGAACTCGCTCGGCAAGTTGGTGAGCGGCGACTGCGCGGATGAAATATTCTCCAGAGCCCGTGGCGGAGACCGCGGCTGAGCGATCATCAGCGTAGGTGCCCGCGCCGATCAGCGGCGAATCGCCGACCCGACCCCAGCGCTTGGCGGTCAGCCCCCCGGTGGAGGTCGCGACCGCCACATGCCCATCCACGTCGACCGCGACTGCTCCGACAGTCCCGTACTTAATCTCGTCATCGAACCCGTCCTCGCCGAGCAGCTCTTCGAGCTGCCGACGACGCTCGGGAACCTCGAACCAGCTATTCTCGACCTGCTCGAAATCATGATCGCGCGCGAAGTCGTCGGCGCCATGACCGGACAGGAAAACATGAGGCCCTTCATCGAGCAATCGCCTCGCGAGGCTGATCGGAGCGCGCGTAGTTCGCAGTCCGGAAACCGCGCCTGCGCGTCGGTTGGTCCCATCCATGATGGCCGCGTCGAGCTCGATGCAGCCGCTCGCCGTCAGTACGCTTCCGCGCCCGGCGTTAAAGCACTCGTCTTCTTCAAGGACCCGAACGGCGGTCTCAACGGCATCCAGCGCGCGCTCGCGCTTCTCCAGGATTTGGGACCCCGCTGCGAGCGCGGCCTCGAGTCCTGCGCGCGCACATCGTTCCTGTTCCGGATCGAGCCGTCCGGGCCGCATCGACCCGGCGCCGCCGTGCACCAACAAACGCCACCGTGTTTCACTCATGAGCGGCGCCATAGCGAGCAGGTCTGCGCTGCGCCAGTTGACACTCCGCGATGAGCATATTATTATGATATCATATTTAGGGAGGCAGAAGTGGCAAAGGATAAAGTCATTGCACTGACGGCGACCAGCGAGCGGCCCGCCTCGACGATGAGCGGCTATGCGATGTTGGTCCTGCTCCTGGTGGCGATCGCTGCCGACATTTACGGGATCGCGAGCGTCAATCGTGCGCCGCACGGCCTAAGCATCGCCATCATCATCGCCGCGACGATTGTCTTTATTCTGGTGATGCCCGGCTTCTACATGCTTCAGCCGAACCAGGCTGCGGCGATTACGTTGTTCGGCGACTATCAGGGCACGGATCGCGCCACCGGGCTGCGGTGGACCTGGCCATGGATGGGCAAGAAGAAACTGTCGGTCCGCGCCAACAACTTCATCTCCGACAAGATCAAGGTGAACGACCTTCGCGGCAACCCGATCGACATTGCGGCGCAGATCATGTGGCGAGTCGTGGACACCGCGCAGGCTCTGTTCGACGTCGATGACTACAAGCAATTCGTCCGCGTCCAGGTGGAAGCTGCGATCCGGACGATCGGCTCTCGTTACCCCTATGACGACTTCTCGCATCAGGAAATCACGCTTCGCGGCAACCACGACGAGGTCGGGGCCGAACTCCGAAAGGAGCTTCAGGAGCGCTTGAACGTCGCCGGAATCACGATCGACGAATGCGGATTCACCTATCTCGCTTATGCGACCGAGATCGCTGGAGCGATGCTCCGCCGCCAGCAGGCGCAGGCCGTGGTCGCCGCGAGGCAGACCTTGGTCGAAGGCGCAGTCGGAATGGTCGAGATGGCGCTGGCCTCGCTCTCAGAAAAGAAAGTCGTCGAGCTCGACGATGAGCGTCGCGCGGCGATGGTCTCGAACCTGATGGTCGTGCTGTGCGGGGAACGCGACACACAGCCCGTCGTCAACACCGGCACGCTCTATCAATAGGCGGGCGGAGTGGCCGACGCCGAGCGCAAGGCATATCCACTGCGCGTCGATCCGGTGCTGTGGTCGGCGGTCGAGCGCTCGGCCTCGGCGGACCTTCGGAGCGTGAACGCCCAGGTCGAATGCCTGCTCCGTGAAGCACTGAACGCGCGTGGAGTGAAGCTGAAGGCGCCGGCGCCAAGAAAGCGCGGCCGGCCGCCGAAGGAGAAGGGATGAGCGGCGACGCCGAATGGTTCGCGCCGAAGCGCTACGGCATCGGCGCCGTGCCCGTCAGCTGGCAGGGCTGGGCAATCACGCTCGGTTTTGTCGCCGCTCTTGTCGCGCTGGTGTTCGCCTTTCGAGGGCAGCCGATTCAAGTGGTTGCCGCGATGATACCGCTGACGCTCGTGTTCGTGTTGATTATCGCCCGCACGACTCGCGGCGGGCTGCGCTGGAGATGGGGAGAAGACGAATGATGTTAAGCGTAATGATTGCTGCCGCAGCGGCCGTGGCGGCATCGCCAATAACCGCGCCGGGCCCGAAAGCGCCGCTTGAAGGGACCTATGTCCACGCCGGCAAGAAGGCGCCCGTCGTGCTCATCATCCCCGGATCGGGTCCGACCGATCGCGACGGAAACAACCCGATGGGAATGACCGCGGCGCCCTATCGATTACTTGCCGAAGCGCTGGCGGCGAAAGGCGTGTCGACCGTCCGGATCGACAAGCGGGGAATGTTCGGAAGCAAGGCTGCAGTCGACGATGCCAACAAGGTGACGATCGGCGATTATGCGACCGACACACGCAGCTGGGTTGCGGCAATCCAGAAGCAGACCGGCGCGAAATGCGTCTGGGTCTTGGGACATAGCGAAGGCGCCCTCGTCGCGCTCTCTGCGGCTCAGAATCCGCAAGGCATGTGCGGTGTCATACTCGTCTCCGGTGCCGGACGCTGGCTCAGCGACGTTATCCGCGAGCAGCTCAAATCCAATCCGGCTAACGCGCCCCTGCTCGACTCCGCAATGGGGGCGCTCGATGCGCTGGATCACGGCCAGCATGTCGACGTGACAAACATGAACCCCGCGCTGCTTCCACTGTTTCGGCCGCAGGTGCAGGACTATCTGATCGACATGTTCCGGCAGGATCCAGCGAAGCTCGCGTCATCGGTCAAGGTGCCGCTGCTGATCGTCCAGGGCGAGCGCGATCTCCAGGTCACCACCGTCGACGCAAAGGCGCTCGCCGCCGCGCAGCCGAAGGCAAAGCTGGTCCTGGTTCCGACGATGAACCATGTGCTGAAGGACGTCGCCAGCGACGATCGGGCGGCGAATATCGCCACCTACAGCGACCCGTCGCTTCCGGTGGATTCGTCGACGGTCGATGCGATCGCGACGTTCGTGAAGCGCTAGCCGACCGAGAGGTCGCGCTGCTGGTTCACGAGCCGCCACTCGTCGAGGTCGGAGAGCATGAACCGCGCCGCCTGTTCGGTCAGATCGGCGGCGCGTGACAGGGTCGTATCCTTCCTTAGCTCGCGGTCGATTTGCTTGAGACTGTCCGCGGTTGCGAGCGACCGCAGCGCATCGCCGCCGAAATCGCCCTGGAACCGGATCCCGAACACCGCCGTCGCGAGCGCGGGGAAGCCGGCGGACACCAGAGTGAACCAGTTGCTGTATTCGGTGACGTAATAGGCATTGGTCGAGAGGCCGACCAAGGTGATGTCCGAGACAATCAAGGTCGCGAAGAAGAGGAAGGTCCCGAGCCGCTCGAGCCGATGATCGAGAAGGTGAATGACGTGGGCGTTGCGCTCGTGATAACTCACCTGGGGAGCGACCTCGTGGTCCGCAATCGCCTCAGCAATTCGCTTCGCGGTTGCGCGATCGATTGATCCTGAGGGGACCCCCATCGCGCGCCAGATTCCGCTTGCATAAGTATCGATCCATCGCTGGGCGACCGGGTTCGTTTCGGTCCCCGGCGGATCGGGGGCCGCAATGCCGAGAAGCTTCAGGCTGCGCATCGGGCGCAACCGCTCGGCCAGCTGCCGATAGTCCAGCCAGCGGCGGTGCCACTCGCGTTTCGATCCGATGTGCGCGTTGAGGATGACGGCAAGCGTCACCACCATCTCGGCCAGCGCCTCCTGGATCTTCAGATGGGGGAACATGAAGGCGCCAAGACCCATGCAGACGGCGACCCCGCCCATAACGAAGCTGAAGATGTGCCCGCTCCGATAGGTCAGCGCGAGGTTTGTCGCGACGCGGTCGGCCCAGCCATAGGCCTCCTCGAGCAAGTCGATCTGCGCTGATATTTGGTTGGCCTCGACGCACTTTTCGCGAAAGTCGCGCCATTCCTGCTCAATCCAGACTCCGCTTTGCGCCTCGGTGAAGTCGGACAGCCGCATTCGCCGAATACCCGCTGCTGCCTGGAGCAGCCGATATTCAAAGCGGAAACGGAATCGCGGCAGCCGCTCTTTGAAGAAGCGTTCAAGAAAGCGATGCTCTTGCTTGCCAGGCGGGGGAAGCAGCACCGCGCTCAACATCCGGTCGACATGATCCTGATCGAACGGCCTTTCGGACATTGGGTCCGCACCCGAAGTGTCTACGACGGGATCGAATGCAGCCCAGAGCAGCTTCGCAGGCTCATTCGGGCTCGGGGGCACGTGAATGACGGGCCGGCCGCGTGCAATCGCCATCTCGACGACCTCGGCGGTGCCGCCGCGCCCGCGAGCAGGCTTTCCATCCCATACGGCGATGAGCAGGTCGCAATGGGCAACCGTCGCTCGGCCCGCCATGACATAGGCTTCGACGTCGCCCGGCTCATCGCCCGGCAATTCGAGCACCCGGCTCGCCCGACCGAGCAAGGCATCGAAACTTTCGCGCCCCGGTACGTCGGCCAGGCTTTCGCGATAGTCGGCACGGCGAAACGGAAGGATCGCCTGGAGCCCCCATCCGAGCGACAGGGCCGCTTCGGCGGCGATCTGGTCCGATCCGTCCGCGATGGCCGACACGAAATGGAGCTCCGGCGGAGCTGGCGAGAAGGCGCTTCGCTCACGCTCGAGCAGCGCTCGGGCGCACTCGCCGATCAACTCGAGAATTGCCGAGATTCGCGGAGGAAGCGCCGCGGCAGCCTCCTCGCCGAGCGCTTCGGCTCGATGCCCGGTGATGCCGACGCACAGCATGAAGGGGACCGCCGGCGGGCCGGCGGAGGTCCCCCTTGCGATACCATCGGCGTTCTGGTCGGTAACGCGCGTTTGAAGGATTTACCTTCTCCTTACGACCCAGCCGACGATGGCTCCGACGATGAAAGCGGCCACGAGTGCGATGCCCAACACTGCATATTGCAGCGTTACGGTATTTGTCGCCATCGCCGTCGATCCCGGGAGGACGCCGGTAATGGAATGGCCGCCGTTGTCGAGGATTGGGTCAAGCTTCGTGTGCCCGTTGAAGCGCAAGCTGTAGTAGAGCGTCTGGGCGTTCGGATTATCATTCTTGTCGAGCACGAACAGGTCTTTGCCGTCACTCGATGCGGCCACTCCGATGATCTGAGAGTCGATGGTGTGACTCGTGGGTTTCGAATTTTGCTGGACCCAGACCGGGTCGGCCGCGAACGTGATGTTGTTTCCTGGATTGTCGATCTTGAAATGGATCATCCACGGTCCCGTATTGAGCGGGAGCGATACGTGCGGGTAAGTGCTCGGGTTGGAGCCGCTATGGCCCCCGTGGTTCACCGTCCAATTGTTTCCGACCCCTCCGTTCAGAGGATCGAGCGTGACCTCCTGGACATTCGTCTGCATGGTTTATCCCCCTCCAATGTAGATTCTGGAAATTCAGAGTCCTGGCGTCGTGACGCTTATTCCGGTCGTTCCCCCGTTCCTGATGATTGGATCGAACGGCTGGACCTGAAGGCTCGAGTCGCTGCAGCTGAAGTTCCACTGGTAGCTGACGTCCATCGCATCATGGTTGCTGTTGTTGTCGGTAAAACCGGCTGTGTCTCCGTTCGGTCCGATGTGCACAGCGACGATCTGCCGCGAATTTTCACCGGAAGCGGGCGGGCAGGTCGAGCAATTGTCCTGAGTGTCGAGGCTTTCAAACTGGACAGTCACTCCCGCTGGACTCGCCAGAGAGAAGTCGAACCGGTGCGCCCCGGAGTTAGCCGGCAGATTGGCGCCGCCATCGCCGCTTACGACGATTGTGCTGCCTACGATTGTCGCTGTCAGCTGTACGGTATGGGGTGTCACGTTCGTATTCCTTTGAAGAACGTTCTGCATGTTGATGCCTCCTCTCAGAGTTTGCGTGGTTCGAGCTCAGTTCCTTTCGAATCCCACTTGCTTGAGCCGGGACCGCAACGGTGCCGCTTCGTTTTCACGCCCAAGACGTTCGAGAATGGTGGCTCGTACCGCGGTTTCGTCGCTCCGCTCCGTGACATTGGTCGGTATTGAGGCCAGCGCTTGATTCCACGCAGTTTGCGCTTCGTTCGAGTCACCAATCGCACGCTCGACGTCGCCGAGGGCGAGATAGGCTTTGGCGCTGACGTAACCGTCGTCCACGGCGTCGTTTGTATGGACGGATCGTGCCGCCGTGACCGACCGCTGGACAAGATCGAGCGCCTGCGCCTTCGATCCCGACTTGAGGGCGAGCTGTCCTTGCAGAAGGAAGCAGATGCTCACTCCCTTGCGCCAGTTCGGATTGCTCGGATCGCGCTTCACCAGAATGCGAGCGGTCTCGCAGCCGTTGCTTGCCTGCGCCGAAGCTTCAGCCAACTGGCCGCTACCCATCAATTCCTTCGCAAACGAGAGTTGCGCCCATAGCCCGTATTCTAACCACTGCGTGTTGCTTGGCTCGACCGCACGAAGAGCGTCGAAGTGCGAGACAGCGGTCCGATATTGTTCGAGCGCCGCCGCAGATTGTCCGGTTTCGGCATAGAGATCCCCGAGCACGCGCCGCGCCGGCACGAGGCGCTGGCGATAATCGACATCTCCCGTTTTGGAGAACATCCCATCGAGCAATGCGACATCGCGCTGGCGGGCGGCGATCGCGGCGCTGTAGTTGCTCGCGGCCTTTTGAGCATCCGCGAGCCACGCAAGCGATTCCGCTACGGATTTGCGATAATCGTTGTTCGACGGATCGGCCGTTGAGATGGCTTCGATCGTCTTCAGCCCCTCATCGAATTGAACGGCGGACTCGCGGAACCTTCGCTGATCGTAAAGCGCGACTCCGAGGTCCACATCGGCGTACTGAACCTCCATTCGCCACTTCAAATTATCGGGCGCGATCGCGACCATGGCCGTGGCGAGCCGCTTGTATTCGCGCAAGTGTTGCTCGGCGGATTTGAACTCGCCTCGCTGCTGCGCGATCTCGCCGACATAGAAGACATTTTGTGCGTGATCGAAGAGGCGCTGCGGATCGTCGGGCTTGCGGCTGATGGCTTCGGCGGTTCCCGCCATCGCCTCACGATACAGGCGAAGAGCGCCGTCGACGTCGCCGCGTTTGGTCGCCACTTCGGCCATCAGGCTTAGCGCGCGCGAACGCTGCATCAGCGAGGCGTCGCTCAGGTCGGACGTGCCTTCTTTCTGGTAATAGGCCAAGACTCGCGATCCGACGCCGTCGAGCGCATCCAAGCGACCGATCGGCTCGAGCTTGTCTTTCAGGTCGCCGAGCATGAAGCCGATAAGGCCCTCGGCTTCGCGCCTCTGGTCGCGCGCCGCATCGCGCGCCTGGATTGCGGTCACTGCGAGCGTGCTCGTCACCGCCATTCCGGCCAGCGACGCAGCGGCAAGCATGCCGAGGCGCCGATTCCGCCGCGTGGTTTCGCGCTGCACCAGCTCGTCGAGGCCCACGCCGAGCATCCCGGCGACGAGCTTCAAAAACGCCAGGCGCTTGCCGCCGCCGCCGTCGCGGAAGTCCGCCGCCAGCGGCTCGGCGCGCTTCGCCGTTCGGTGCCCGCGCCGGTCATATTTGAAGCGAAGCGCCGGTGGGAAGCATTCCTCCTCTTCGCGACCCGGGATGTCGCTCGCGAACGGCTCACCCGAGAGAACGGCTGCGAGCACGCAGCCCTCCGGCCGCGTGCGCTTGAACGATTCGATTTCAAGGTTCGTCCAGCGCGACTTGGCCGCGGTCGGCGAGCAAAGCACAACCAGGAACTGTGAGGCGGCAAGCGCTCCTTCGATCTCTTCCGCGAGATCGTCTCCGGCGGCGAGGTCCTGCTGGTCGCGGAAGATAGGACTCAATCGCTTCGGCACGACCCCGTTCGCAGTCAGCTTCCCGGCAAGCGCGCTCGGAACGCGAAACCGCTCGAGCTCGCGATGAAGCCAGTCCGCGGTCTCTCTGTCCTTGTGACTGTAGCTGAGGAAGGCGTAGAAGCGGGTCCGGAGCCGGCGGGCACGGCGCGAGCGCGGCGTCTCCCGTTCCGGATCGCGGTCAAATGCCGGCAATCGGGCAAGCTTGACCATAGGCCGCCCCCAGCTGGTCCCGTAAACCCCGTTAACACAAAGAGATAAGAGTCGCGATAAGCCTTTGGATAAGGGGGTTTGTCTTTGCCCCGCCGCGCCGATCACTTATATGCGGCGACGAAAGGTCCCCAATGTCCTCCATTCGTCCCTGGCGCGATATCGAGCGGCGCAAGTCGCGACAGATCATGGTCGGCTCCGTCCCCGTGGGCGGAGACGCGCCGATCAGCGTCCAGACCATGACCAACACGCCGACCGAGGACGCGAAGGCGACGATCGACCAGATCCGCCGTTGCGAGGATGCGGGGGTCGACATTATCCGCGTGTCCTGTCCTACGGCGGCCTCGACCGCAGCGCTCAAGGAGATCGTGCGGGCGGCGAATGTCCCGATCGTCGCCGACATCCACTTCCACTACAAACGCGCGCTCGAGGCGGCGGACGCTGGCGCGGCGTGCTTGCGCATCAATCCTGGAAATATCGGCTCCGAAGAGCGGGTCAGGGAAGTCATCGCGGCGGCTCGAGCGAACGGCTGCGCGATGCGCATCGGCGTCAATGCCGGAAGCCTCGAGAAGGACCTGCTCGAAAAATATGGCGAACCGTGCCCCGAGGCGCTGGTTGAAAGCGCGCTCGACCATATCCGGATACTCGAGGACCACGGCTTTCGCGATTACAAGGTCGCTGTCAAAGCGAGCGATGTGTTCCTGGCTGTCGCTGCCTATCAGCAGCTCGCGGATCAGGTGGACTGTCCCCTGCATCTCGGAATTACGGAGGCGGGCGGATTGATCGGGGGCACCGTCAAATCAGCGCTCGGCATCGGCTCGCTGCTGTGGGCGGGGATTGGCGACACGATCCGGGTCTCGCTTTCCGCCGAGCCGGAGGAAGAGGTCCGCGTCGGCTACGAAATCCTGAAGACGCTCGGAATCAGAAGCCGCGGAGTCCGCGTCGTCTCGTGCCCGAGCTGCGCTCGCCAAGGGTTCGACGTGATCCGGACGGTCGAGGCGCTCGAGGCGCGGCTTCAACACATCAAGACTCCGATGTCGCTCAGCGTCCTCGGCTGCGTCGTCAACGGCCCCGGCGAAGCGCGCGAGACCGACATCGGCATCACCGGCGGCGGCAACGGCACACACATGGTCTATCTTTCGGGCGTCACCGACCATCATGTCGCGGATGCCGACATGATCGATCACATCGTCAAACTGGTCGAAGCAAAGGCCGCCGAGATCGAAGCGTCGGAGGCGCGAGAAACGACGCTCGACGCCGCCGAGTAGTTTAGCGTTTCTTCATTTGTGCGGCGCATTTTGCCGCCGTGACCAAGCTGCTGCTCATTGTCATTGCCGTCGGAGCGCTCGCAAATTCGCTCGCGCCCAGGGCTGAGCCGCCACTGTTGATTGATACTCACCCGGAGCCCGCGCCGATCACTCTCGACGAGTCGAACTGAGCCGCTACAGCTGACGCGTGCGCCGCGTCGCTCATCCGGTCCAAGGCTTCATCGCAGCGCTCGGCGCGGTTGCGGTGCTGTCGGCGATGGATGCGGTCATGAAGCATCTCGTGCTGGCGATCGGTATCTTCGCCGTCAGCGTGTGGCGCGCAGCCGCCAATTTCATTCTGAGCGCGGCGCTCTATCTCCCGCAACGGCGGACATGGCCAGCCCGAAGGACGCTGTGGATCCATGTCGCCCGGAGCGTCGTCGTGACGCTCATGGCGGTGCTGTTCTTTTGGGGCATCGGCCGCGTGCCGCTCGCTCAGGGGATCGCGCTGACGTTCATCGCGCCGCTCATCGCCATGCTGTTGGCGCCATTGTTGCTGAAGGAGCGGCTCGCCGGACGGTCGATCTTCGGCGCGCTCGCCGCTTTCGCCGGAGTGATCGTTATCGTCGTCGGGCAGGCGCGCGCCGAGATGGGCGAGGATGTCATGCTTGGCATTGCCGCGATCCTCGGTTCGGCGGTCTGTTATTCCGGAAACATATTGATGATGCGCTGGCAGGCGCTCGCCGCCAAGCCGCTGGAGATCAACTTCTTCCAGTCGATGGTCGTGCTCGCATTGTGGGTTGCAGTGCTTCCGATCATCGGACTCCAGCCGTGGCCGGAAGGGCAGATCAGCTGGATCGTGGTCGCATCGTCGCTCTCGACCGCAGGCGGCCTCCTGTTCGCCTGGGCCTACGCGCGCGGTGAGGCGAGCTACCTCGCGGCCACGGAATATAGCGCCTTCCTATGGGCCTCGCTGTTCGGGTGGCTGGTGTTCCAGGAGCGCGTGTCGCTCTACACGCTTGCCGGCGCACTGCTAATCGTTGGGGGCTGCCTTGCCGCCGCCGGGCGCAAGCTCGCCGAACCGCCCGAGATGGATCTGATCTAGCCGCCCGAGGCAAGCAGGTTCACCGTGAAGGCGAGAACGCCGATGTTGAATGCGAAGGCGGCGAGGCAATGGAAGGTGACGACCTTGCGGACACTCCGGTCGGTCACTTCGACGTCCGACGTCGCGAACGCCATCCCGCAGGTGAAGGCGAAGTAGACGAAATCCCAATAGACGGGCTCCGCGGTTCCCGGGAAACGGAAGCCAGCGCAGCCGGCGGGCGGCTGAACATAGGCCATGTGCGCGTAGTGGACCGCATAGACGCTGTTGCTGAACATCCACGCGACGATCAGGGTTACGATGATCAGGGCCTTGGTCAGCGGCTCGGGGTGCCTTCCCATCGTTTCCGCTGCAACGGCGATCAGTAGCACCGCAATGACGACGAAGGTGATGACCAGCAGGAAGCTCCTGTTGGCGTCGTTGGCCTTGGCGTGGCTTTCGATCACCGCCGGCTCGCTGATGCTAAGCAGATTCGCGCACGAGATCAGGAAGATGATGGCTGCGATATCGAAGGCGGCGATGATCGCGAGCGTCCAACTGCCGAGCCAAATGGCCGCGGGGTAAATCGAGGCGAGCCCGACCAGAACGAACAACATGAAGCGCCAGGGCGCCACCATGTTGCCGATGCTTCGCGCCTCCGCCATGACCCCAGAGCGTAACGACGAAAGGGGACATGCTCAAATGCCGTGGCTCTGGCTGATCGTCGGCGGCCTGTTCGAGGTCGGGTTCACGACATCGCTCCGTTTCGTCGACAATTTTCGGAACCTGCCCTGGACGCTCGCCTTCCTTGGCTCCGTCGCGGTCAGCATGGGCCTTTTGCAGGTCGCGTCGCGCTCGATTCCGATGGGCACTGCTTATGCGGTGTGGGGCGGCATCGGCGCGGTTGGAACGGTCGCAGTGGGTATCCTTTGGTTCCACGAGCCGGCGACGATTGTCCGGTTGCTGCTCATCCTCGCGATTGTCGCGGCGATTGCGGCGCTGAGAGTGGCGTCGTGATTCGCTCCGCCGCCGCGGTTTTGCTGCTGCTCAGCGCATCCTGCAGCCGCGGCGGTCCTGCCCATGAACAGTCGCGAGCGCCCGAGATCCTCCGCATCTGGCAGGGCCAGCCTCCCGGCACGGAAAGTTGGAGCGGCGCGGAACAGGAGGCCGACGCCGAGCTGCCCAATATCGGCAAGGTTCACGTCGTTACCAACGTCACCATTCCAACGCTCACCGTGTTCAGGCCGAAGGACGGGCAAGCGAACGGAACGGCGATGATCGTCGTTCCAGGGGGAGCATTCCGGGCGCTGCCGTGAGACCTCGACGGGATCGAAACGGCGCGCTGGCTGACCGCCCACGGAATTACGGCCTTCGTCCTCAAATATCGCGTGCGTCCGCCGCCCTCGGACGCTCCGCCCGACCGGACCTTCGACGACTTCGCGCGGCGGACCGAGCCCGCCCGCGCTATTGCGGTCGCCGATGCGGAGCAGGCTGTTCGCCTGATCCGGGCCCACGCCAAGCAGTACGGAATCTCTCCTCACAAGATCGGGATGATCGGGTTCTCGGCAGGAGGGATGATCACGATTGACGTCGCGCTCGATCCCGACGAATCGAGCCGGCCCGATTTTGCAGCGTCGCTTTATGGTGCTCTGCTGGCACGGAAAGCGCCGGCGAAGGATTCACCAGCGCTCTTTATCGCCGCCGCTCAGGACGATCCGGAGCTGTCGCCCGAAAAGAGCGTCCAGATATTCGACACCTGGACCAAAGCTGGATTGCCCGCCGAACTTCATGTCTATGAGCATGGCGGCCACGGCTTCGGTTTCCGCTCGCACCATACGTCGTCCGACCAATGGCCGGCCGCATTCCAGGCGTGGCTTTCGGCTCACGGTTTGCTCAAGCCGTAGCCAGTCGTTGCCTGCTCGGCGCCGAACCGCCCCGCGCCGAACCGCCCCGCGCCAGGTTGTCTATTGCTGCCCTAGAGATTAAGCCTCGATCGAGAGGAAGGGCGAATGCTTCGAGCGAGCAAGCGACACCTGGCGGACGTCGGCGAAACCTATTTCGAGCATATGCGGTTCGCGCTTCTGGTCGGCACACTCGCAACGGGCGCCGGGCTGGCGTGCATCCTGCACGCACTGATCCCGGCCATGTGCGAGCGCTCGTGCAGCCGCGCAATCGCGTCGCTTCAGAGGCTTTTCGTGGATCGCAGCCGGACCGAGGAGGTCATCGCGGAGAATTCCGCGCTGCTGATCTTCGTCGTCCTGACCGCAATCTCGCTCATCACCTGCGTCGCGGTGACTGTCTGCACGGCCGGCAGCTGGCTCGCGCTGGTCGTCATCCCCCAATCGTTCACTTTGCCGATCGTGTTCCTTTCGCAGAATCGCGGGCTCGACCCCGCGACCGCCTAGCTCAACGCGGCGCAGGCTCGAGATAGGGCGCGACTTCCGGGTCCTGCTCTTCGATCGAGCGATAAAATTTCGGCGCTGGGAAGGGCCCTCGCGCCTGCTCATAAGCGTAGCCGAGGTTGAGCAGCAGCTGCTCCGACCACTTAGGTCCCATGAAGCTGAGACCGACCGGAAGTCCCTTCACCAGCCCCATCGGAACTGTGAGATGCGGGTAGCCTGCAACTGCCGCGAGCGAACCGGCACCGCCGCCCGCAATCTGGTCACCGTTGACCGCGTCGATCTTCCATGCGGGCGGCATCGTCGGACCGACCAGCGCGACGACATGATATTGCTTCAGCAGCCGGTCGATCCCGTCAGGCCCCGCGGCCATGAAGCTCGCCTGCCGCGCCTTCCTGTAGGCCGGATCATTGAGTCCCTTGGTTTTCTGGGAATCCAGAAAATAATCCTGCCCGAACAGCGACATTTCCTGCTGCGCATGCGCTTTGTCGAAGGCGATCAAGTCTGCGAGACTGCGCGATGCAATCGGCGCTGGGCTGCCCTTCAGATATTTCGCCATGTCGGCCTTGAGCTCGGTCTGGAGGACGAGATTCTCGTTCTTGCCGATCGCGCTCTGGTCGAACTTCTTGATCTCGACGAGGGTCGCCCCCTGCTGCCTGAGGATCGCAAGCGCGGTCGCGAATGCGGCGTCCGTCCCGAAGCCGGATGCGAAACGCATCACGCCGATACGCTTGCCCTTGAGCGAGTTGGAATCGATGTGCGCCGCATAGTTCGTCTTGTGCTTGTCAGCGTCGCGGGTCGCGGGATCGGCCGGATCATTCCCGGCGATGACGCTCAGAAGCTCTGCCGCGTCGTACACGCTGGCCGCGATCGGACCCGCCGTATCCTGGCTATGGCTGATCGGGACGATGTGCGTGCGGCTGACCAGGCCGACAGTCGGCTTGAGACCGACGACCCCGTTGATCGCAGCTGGGCAGGTGATCGACCCGTCCGTTTCGGTCCCGATCGCGAGCCGCACGATCCCGGCGGCGACCGCCGCGGCGCTCCCGCTCGAGCTCCCGCAACTATTGCGGTCGAGCGCCCACGGATTGTGGGTCTGGCCCCCGACCGCGCTCCAGCCGGAGATCGAGTGCGACGAGCGGATGTTCGCCCACTCGCTTAGATTGGTCTTGCCGAGGATCACCGCGCCCGCCGATCGCAGCCGCGCCACCAGTGGCGCGTCGCGATTGGTGACGTTGCCCGCGAGTGCCAGGCTACCGGCAGTGGTCGGGAGCGGGCCGGCGCTCTCGATATTGTCCTTGATCAGCACTGGCTCACCGGCCAGCGGGCCGCGCTGGCCCCCGGCATCGATGCGTCGAGCTTGATCGATGGCAGTAGGGTCGATCGCGATCACGGAATGGAGCTGTCGGTCGACCTTATCAATGCGCTCAATCGCTTTGCTGGTCATTTGTTCGGACGTGGCAATCCCAGGTCCTTGCGCGAGCGCCGCTGTTGCCGACAGGGCAGCAACGACAGCGACGATCGGTGAACGAGCGATCATACCCCCTCCAGCAAAGGTCAGACGCTATCTCGGCGCGAGCAGCGCGTCGAGCGTCCCCGGTTCCTTTCCGGTCCTTTCGAGCCTCGGATAGCGAAGGCCGCCATGCCAATCGAGAGCGACGGTCCGGTACAAGTCGCCATCGTGGACGAGCAGCTGAGGCGAAGCACCGCCGTTGGCGTCCCTGATCGCCTGCTTGATCCCGTCCATGTCGAAGGTGCGCCCGTTCACCGCGACGATCTGCGAGCCCACCGTGATTCCGGCGTTGAACGCCGCGCTGTCCCACAGGACGCTCGATACCTTGCCGTCATTCCCGACCACGAACCCACCCGAATAAGTGAGGTCGGTGTTCTTGCCTTTCATCTCGAGACTTTTGGTCCAGGCGGTCGGCTCCGACGTGTAGATGAGGCGGTAGCCGCCGTCGGTGATTCCTTCGACCGGCGCTTCGGGCGCGATGCTGTAGACCTTGCGTTGCAGGTAGCTGCGCCAGTCGTAGGGCTGGACCTTGCTCAGGGTCGCGACGATGTCGTCCAGATCATAGGTCATCTCGCCCCAGTCGCGATCGCGAACGCCGAAAAATGCCTTGGCGAAATCGTCGATCGAGCGCTTGCCGCCCGACTGCTGGCGGATGATGCGGTCGACGTCGATCCAAATCAGCTGGCCTTCGCTGTATAATCCTCGCTCCGCTGCCAGCTTCGCCACGGCTGCGGCGCACGCTGGGCGATGATCGGGTCGTTCGTCGTATCGACCAATGCTCGCCAACGACGACCTGGGGTGCCCACGCTGTACGAGGCGGCGGTGGCCGCGATCGCATCGAGCGTGTCCTGCTTTGACAGCATTCCCGAGCGGGCGCCGAGCACGTAACCCCAGAATTGCGTCTGGCCTTCATAAACCCACAAGAGGTCGTCCTGCATCGGCGTGCGGTAATCGGGCGTCCAAAGGTCCGCGGCTCGGCGGAATTTACCGTTCCAGCTGTGGGTGAACTCGTGCGGCAGCAGGTTGCGGTCCCTCAGTGCCATGTCCCACTCTGTGAAATACCCCCGGTCCGTTCCATCCTCGGAGCTTCGGTGATGCTCCAATCCCTCGCCCCCGAGGTTGTTCGAGATGGTCAGCAGGAAGTTGTAATGATCGTAATGCTGGGCGCCGAACGCTTTTACAGCCTGCTCGACGAGCCGGCGGTGCGCGGCAATCTGCTCGGGCTTGGCTTCGAGCTCGTGCTCATTGTCCGCAATCACGTCGAGCGTGACGTCGGGACTAAGCTGGAAGGCGCGATAGTGCGCGCCCGCGATCAGCGGCGAGTCCATCAAAATCTCGTAGCTGGTGATCGGATAGTCGATGCGCCCGCCGGTCTGTCCGCTCGGCCGAAGAGCCGTCGCGACTTTCCAGCCCGTTGGCACGATCACAGAAGCCTGAACCGGAATGTCGCGGACGTAATAGCCCGCGGGGTACATCGAGTTGGCGATCCACTCGATGCTCGCCATGTCCGGCGTGGCAACGACTCGACCCTGGTTGTCGGCGGTCGGCGACAAATATTGAAAGTCGATATCGATCGCGCCCACGCCCGGCGGGACCGCGATGTGGAAGGCGTAGACGTCGAGATTGTCGCGCACCCACTTGAGCTCGGTGCCATTGGCGCTGGCGCGAAACCCCGCGATCTTGTTGATCTGCCCCTCATCCGAATGGGTGCCCGGAAGCCACTCGGGATAGAGCATGACGAAATCGCCGGGTCCGGTAACCGGGACATGCTCGTGGACCTTGAAAATCGCCCGGGCGACGTCGGTGGCATCGACGGTCAGCTGGATCGTGCCCGGATAAGCCACGTCCTTCGCCGGCGGAATCATGTCCGTCTTCGGCGTCGCGCCAGGCTTGCTGTTCTGCGCGGGCACGATTTGCGCAACGGCAGAGCTTGCGAGGCATGAGGACAATAAAGCGGCAAGCGCGGCTTGGCGCATCGGGCGGGTCTCCTTCGGCTGAATGAATGCCAACTCTAACGAGGCATTCGCCGCCGCGACAATCTCCGTCGCGCGTTTGCAGACGGCATTCGGCACTTTGTCGAACTTCACCGCGTTGTCAGGGGTCGTTCAGTTCGCCCCAGTAACGGAGCCGGCATGAAATCGCTTCCGAAGCTGCTTGCCAGTGCTGCCATCATTTTGCATTCGTCGGCGGCGCTCGCGCAACAGACGCCTACGCCGGTGCAGCCCGCTACGAGCCAGCCAGCTCCCGCGCCTGACGCGCAGCCGGTAACGCCGGATACGGCGCAACAAGACAGCTCGGCGGCGCAAAGCGTCGACGAAGAAGATCTTGGAGACCAGGAGCCGATCATCGTCCAGGGCACGCGCGCGCGCGGCTCGGTCGTCGGCGATATCCCGCCGCAAAACATTTTAGATTCCCGCGACGTTCGAGCGACCGGCGCCACCAGCATCACCGACCTGCTCGACGCGCTCGCGCCGCAGATCGGAAGCTCGCAGGGCCGGGGCGGTGAAAAGCCGGTCTTGCTCCTCAACGGCCAGCGGATCTCGAGCTTCCGCGAGATGCGCGACATCCCCACCGAGGCGATCGAGCGGGTCGAGATTCTGCCCGAGGAAGTCGCGCTCAAATACGGCTATCGCGCGGATCAGAAGGTTGTGAATATCGTCCTTCGCCAGCGCTTCCGTTCGACGACGGTGCAGTTGGCAGGCACCGTTCCGACCGAGGGAGGTGAGGTCGCGGGCAGCGGGGACCTCACGCAGTTCAGCATCGAAAAGAATGGTCGAACCACACTCAACGCCCATGCCGAGGGCAATACGATGCTCACGGAATCCGAACGCGACATCGATCTCGCCAGTGGGTCGCCCGAGGGCGAGCTCGCCGCACGCTCGCTGGTTCCAAGCAAGCGCGACATTCGGGCGGGCGGCGTCTTCAACCGGACGGTGTTCGGGGATGTTTCGGGTACGCTGAACACCGAGGTCGAGCATGTCGACAGCCACGCGCTGATCGGCCTCGATGACACGTTGATCTCGGCGCTCGCCCGGAACACCAGCACCGATACCGCGCATGCCGGAGTGACGCTCAACGGAACCAAGAGCGGCTGGCGCTGGACCTTCACCAGCAACGGCGATCTCGAACGCGATATCACCAAGACCGACACCGACGACGGCCGCGAGCGGGCGCGCGAAACGACCGCATCGGCAGACATGAAAGCGACCGCAAACGGTAATTTGTTCAAGCTCCCCGCGGGCGACGCCAGCTCGACGATTACCCTCGCCGGAAGCACGGTCCACCTGAACAGCCTGAGCCGCTCGGGCGATAGCAACTCGCTCAGCCGGACCCTGGGCGAGGCGGCGATGAACATCGACCTCCCGATCTCCCGCCGAAATCGCGACTTCAGCGCGCTCGGTAACCTGACCGTCAACGGCAATGCGGAAGTCGATCAGCTTTCGGACTTCGGCACGCTGACGACGATCGGCGCGGGCGCGAATTGGTCGCCGGTGGACCGGCTCAACTTCCTCACCAGCTGGACCCGCGAGGAAGGGCCGCCGACAGTCAATCAATTGGGCGACCCGGTAATCGACACTCCGGGAACCCGGATCTTCGACTTCACGACTGGCCAAACGGTGCTCGCCGACGTCATCACCGGCGGCAATCCGAATTTGCAGGCCGACCGGCGTAACGTCCTCAAGCTCGGTGCGAACTGGCAACCGTTCGAGAAGACCGACCTTCGCCTCCGCGGAGAATATGTCCACCAGACGATCGCCCGGCCAATCGCCAGCCTGACGGTCACGCCAACCATCGAGCAGGCCTTCCCCGGACGATTCATCCGCGACGATTCGGGCCAGCTGATCAGCGCCGACCTGACGCCGGTCAATTTCGAAAGCTCGGAGCGCGACACTCTTCGGATCGGTTTCGATTTCTCCAAGCCGCTGAAATCGCATCGTCCGTCGCAGTCGGTGATCGACCAGATGCGCGCGCAGTTCCGTCGCGATATCGGTGGGGCCGCCCGAACAAGAACGCCACCTCAGAACGGTGCCCAAGCGGGAGCGCCGGCAGGCGGCAGCCCATCCGATAATGGCGGCCGTCCTCCTGAAGGCGCCTCCGGCCAATCCGGTCCGGGCGGTGGCGGATTTGGAGGCTTCGGCGGGCGCGGAGGTCGCGGCGGCGGGGGCGGCGGAGGTCGCTTCGGCGGCGGCAATCGCGGTCGGATCACTTTCTCTCTGACCGACACGATCACCTTCGTCGATAAGGTGAAGATCGGGCCGGGCCTGCCTGTCGTCGATTACCTTCATGGCGACGCCCAAGGCCAGGGCGGCGGCACTCCCCGGCATCTTGTCGAAGCGCAGGCCGGCTACTTCAACAACGGACTAGGCGCCAGGATCAGCGGCAACTGGCGCAGCGGAACGAGGGTCGACACGCTGACCGGCGACAACCTTCATTTTTCTCCGCTCGCAACCTTCGACCTCCGCCTGTTCGCAAACCCCGGC
>Ga0157369_10002617_pt1 | contig 21518 bp, 23 predicted proteins | sample C25metaG_FD_113461 | JGI IMG/M metagenome (GOLD analysis project Ga0157369, IMG submission 113461) | Corn rhizosphere microbial communities from Kellogg Biological Station, Michigan, USA - C2-5 metaG | ecosystem: Host-associated > Plants > Roots > Rhizosphere > Soil | place: USA: Michigan...
ATGCGCCGTGGCAGATGGTTGCCCGGCGTGATAATTCATTATTTGAATATTTAGACTTCTGGACGGCTAAATGTCCAAACAAAATGTCATACCGGGCGCACGGCGGCAAACGAGAAAATTTCACGTCCCATGAAAAATATTCATGTTCAGTGCAGAAAGATGAAATTAATCCCCCATCAGGCGGCGTGCTCTATCCCACTGGCGAAGCTAAAACCCTCATCTTGCCAACCGGTAATACCGCCGATCATGATCTTTACCGCCAGCCCAAGGCGCGCCAGCTTCAGTGCTGCGAAATCTGCCCCGTTGCAGTGCGGGCCTGCGCAGTAAACTACGAACAGCGTGTCGGCGGGCCATTCGGCCATCCGCTCCGGCGTAATAGTGTTGTGAGGCAGATGGATCGCGCCCGGCAGATGGCGACGCGCAAAGGCATCCGGGCTGCCGACTACGTGCAGTAAGACAAAATCTTTCTCGTTATGGGTCAGGGCGTGGTGCACATCCGCGCAGTCCGTCTCAACGCTCAGGCGGTGCATAAAGTGGCTGGCGGCTTCTTCCGGGGAGGCGGCGGGAATATCGGTTACATAGCTCATCGTCTTTTCTCCGTGGTTGTGTTAACACTAATCTAACCAAAACAGCGCGCCCTGAATGCGCCCTTCTCTGCCAGATAACACCAGGATAATGACAACTTTACGACACCCTGCGGCCCGCCATCGCGTGGTCGCCCTCGCCTATGACGGGCTCTGTACCTTTGAATTTGGCGTCGCTGTGGAAGTGTTTGGCCTGCCGCGCCCGGAGATGGGCGATAAGTGGTATGACTTTGCCGTTGCCGCCGTTGATGCGGGCGAACTGCGCGCTACCGGCGGCATTCGCATTATGGCGGAAGGCGGTCTTGAGCTGCTTGCTGAGGCCGATACCGTGGTCATTCCCGGCTGGCGCGGCGCCGATCACCCGGTTCCGCCCGCCTTATGCCGTGCGTTACAGCAAGCCTGGCAGCGCGACTGTCGTATCATCTCGATCTGTTCTGGGGTGTTTGTGCTGGCGGCCGCGGGTTTACTTAACGGGCGCAAAGCCACCACGCACTGGCGCTATACCGACCTGTTACGTGAACACTATCCGGCCATCGTCGTGCTGGATGACGCTCTCTATTATGACGAGGGGAATGTGATGACCTCGGCGGGCAGCGCGGCGGGGATCGATCTCTGCCTGCATGTGGTGCGCGAGGATTTTGGCATTGAGGCAGCAAATAGCGTCGCCAGACGACTGGTGGTGCAGCCTCACCGTGACGGCGCGCAAACCCAGCACCTGGCTCGCCCGGTGGCGCGAACACGTGAAAGCCGCCAGCTCGGTCTACTGTTTGATTATCTGCACCAGCACCTGGCGGGCAACCATACGGTCGCCGCGCTGGCACAGCGCACCGCCATGAGCCAGCGCACTTTTCTGCGTCGTTTTCAGGAAGCCACCAGCACCACGCCCGCGCGCTGGATATTGCAGGAGCGGTTGCTGCGCGCGCAGTCACTGCTGACGCAAACGCGGATGAGCATTGAGCTTATCGCCCGTCACAGCGGGTTCGCTAACGCCGCCTCGCTGCGCCACCATTTTCAACAGCAGCACGCCCTGTCGCCCGCGGCGTATCGGAAAAAATTTACCGAAGCGGTGAATTAATTCACATTATTAAGCGTTTGTTGATATTTAGCAGGCTATTATCTCTCCATTGCAGCGATAAAATTTTCAAGTGAGGCAAATCAGTGAAATAAATGGAGAGGTACAAAATGGGAAATATGCATGTATTTATGGCGGTTCTGGGCATTATTTTGTTTTCAGGTTTTTTAGCCGCTTATTTTAGCCATAAATGGGACGATTGATGAACGACGATAATCCCCCACCGCGACGGCTTCTTACATTATGTGTAAGAAGCCGTTTTTGCTTTATCTGGCGCAAAAAAAACCGCCGGTTATGGCGGTCAATGCTTGCATGGATAGATTTGTGCTTATTGTTACACGCTAACTCGTTTTTCAATGTTAACGGGCTGATGTCACTTTATCAGTAACAACCTCAATAGAACCTAAACGACGCCTGCCATCCCCCCTTCATCAAGGGAAATCATCGAAACGATTGCCTGACCTTAATTGACGTTTTTATTTGAAAATAAAGAGGATATATCCCTTTTAAACGGGTTGCCGTGTTAGGGTGGTCTCTCAATTCATCAGACCGGAGGGGTTATCCCCAATCTCAAATTTACGTGCCCGGTTTGCAGCAGCCACAAGTTTACTTTTACTACTTATTGTTCCGATAAACTTCCTTCGCACGGGGCAATTTGCTCAGTGTGTGGCGCGCGACTTACTGCGTTAACCTGTATTCCTGCACTCAGAAGACGACGCTGGCCGAAAAATGTTTTATAAAAAACGGGGCTCTTTTTGCGGCCCCGTTTTTTGCATTTATGCGTTTTTCGCTTTGCCCAATGAAAACCCGCTGACTTTCGCAATATGCACTCGTAATATTGTGCCCTTTACACTTGTCCAGCCGCCATTACCTGTCATCCATGAGGGATCTTTAATATGCAGGTAATTAAGTGGCATCTCATGCTCATCGTCGACGCGGTAATCTTCTGCCAGCTGATCGAAAAAAGTAGCGATAGGATTTTTAATATCCTCATCGCCAGCAACAGAACGAATCGCCTGCGCCGTCGACAGCGCATACTCTCTACCTGATACCAGTTCACCTGCCACCACCTGTCCGCCCACCACCAGCGTGACTACCATGCTTGCGCCAAGGTTTGCGCAGGAGACCAGATGCGACAGCGCGCTGTCCTGCGTGCTGATAGTCGGCGTAGCGGCTGTTACTTCACGTTCTGTTTCCATGGATACCTCCACATACAGGCAAAAAAAACCGCCCGAAGGCGGTTAGGGTTTAATGAAACTGGCGAATAGCTTGCTCCGTCTCCTGCTGGGTAACCAGATCGGAGAAACGGGCGACGAAGTAGGTCTCGCCGTCGAGCTCCCACGGCTCGATCGGGATTTCCAGAAAAGCGCTTTGCTCATTTTTAAAGGTGACCGATTTGGCGTTATCTTCCACGGACACCTGCTCAACCTTACCACCGGCGCGAATTACCACTACATTTTTGGTCATGTCGGTTACCTCAGTTGCTTAAATTGCCTTCGACATTAACACAGCCATGCTCATCATGCCTGCGCCATGCCATAGATTGTTAAGCGCTAAAAATTAGGTCCTATAATTTGGCTTAATGAGAGGGATAACGCTACGGCGGGAAACGTGAGGTAGGCCACACTTTCGCAATTGTGTGGGTATAAAAAGGCGGCAAAAAGCCAGAGACCGGCCAAATAACCCGTCTCTGGCTAAGGATATTTCGGTGATGCCGGGTGCCTCCCGGTGAGTGCGCGCCAGCCCGCACAACTCGCTTTCACCCCAAAAGATGTGGCTGGTAGCCCCTCCGCGTAGGGGGATTCATCACCACGCTTAACGTTATTAAGCGAAGGGAGAACGGTCAATGCTCGTGCGGGTTATGTAAGTTTTTAAAGCGTAAACGTTTATCGAGAGGCGGTTACGCAGAGATGAGAAAAGGTAGCCTCGCTCGCAATGCGTCGTCGCGCAGCACCTGAAAATTCCGCGCTCTAAATTTTTGATAAAGAATAGCGGTTAACTGGTCGATAACGGTTAACAGGAGACGTTCGCGAACGCTGACAGGATCAAATCCGTTGATTACCACAAGATCTGGGCGTTTAGCTCGTTCAGGTGATCTGAAGAATTTCCAATTTAATCAGTAAGATAAATTACAGCATTTCTTAAGGAGAGATGATGAAGACAACCGAAGAAGCGATTCACGATCTGCAGTGTCGCGCTTTAGCCTATGAAGTCATTTTCCAGTCCATCTTCTCTGAGCTGCCGCAGGTGTTCATTGAAAGAGCCGCTGAGAAGATTGAAGGTAACTTCAAAGCATTCGAAACCGGTACGCACTCTGACGCAGGTAAAGCCAAGCTTGATGCGGCAAAAGCCGTTGTTTCGCGCATCATGGGAACAAAGATTTAACCGCCCATACATATTACTGATGGCGTCATTCGGTTTGAAGCAGCATTGGCTTCTCATCTGAAGAGTTCGCTAATCACTGGCAGGGGCCATCTCGCCGCTTCCAGTGATTCACTAGATATCGATAATTTTCGTTGCGGATGAACCTTTGGCGACACGCCATAATGTTGTGTGCCGCTCTCGAATGCCGGGAAGTGAGTATTTCGATAGCTCAGAAACAGCATGCAAAAATGTCCAATCTCAACCTTCCGCTACCGGCACGCGGCACGTTCTCATCAAACAAATTAATCTTGCCCCCTGGCTGCGGAAATCACCCAGCATAATTCCGGCTTTCTGGTACCGGTGACCATCTTTCCAGATTTTATCCATGCACTTCACCGCCGCAGTGATTATATCGAGGCTATCCTGAGTAGGCGTAAGAAGCTTTACTGACGCACTGTTAAACGAATTTGAAACCTCCCGGCGTGGCCGTGACATCAATGCCGTTTCGCAGACCATCAATGTTATAGCGCATGCGAGCGATGATTTTTCGCCAGGCCTGCTGCGCTTTGGCAGCCGCTATGACATCCAGCTCACCCACCATCGCGTTACCGATTTTAAAGCCGATTATTGAGCCGGGTTTCTCCATAGAACGGCAAATTGTCGTCCCGCGATAACACCGTTTCTCATAGAAGTGAACCTCTTTGTTCCCCTCGTTAATTTTAACGCTCAGCCCCTAGTCAAAGATTACTGCTTCGAACATACGATCACGACTTATAACTATGATTTAAAATCCATTTTCCCCGACCTTCACGCCTGAATAGGCAAGCCTAGAAGCAGTCGGGAGTTTGCGTGTGTCTGGGAAGTAAGGCTGACCAATACCATCGCCGTTGCAGCGTGGGCACTCAGGGTTAGGTTCTCGATTGTGGTCATAGCCGTAACCACCGGAATCTTCGGGTACACGTCTGTCACGCGCAACAGCCTCAAGTCTTTTCTCTTCGAACTCGACAGCGTCACGCCACTGGTAATGATGACCGAAACCCCAGCAATAACGACAGGCACCACGACGATACTGGGAAAGCTGGTTTGCATCAAAGGCGGCAAGCTACCACATCTGAGCAAGGACTTCACCCGCACTGCCAAGCGTGCACACAATGGAGGTTTTCTGCCGCTGCGCAATGGCCTGCGCAACGTTAGGATTCGCTATGAACTGACGACCGTAGTTTGGGTCACTATAACCAGCACGTGCAGCGGCGGCTGTGGCGTTATTGCCCTTCAGGTATTCAGCAATAAAGCGCTTTATCTTCGCGCTAAGCTTTATGTCCACCAGCTCTTCTGCGCTTTGTTCTTTCTGCGCAGTACGTACTTATTTTTGCGAAGGTTTTTTGATATATCGACGGGCAGTAGCGTAGTTCACTCCCTGCGCTTCACACCATTCCTTTGGTGATACGCCGGTTGCGGCATGTTTGGACAGGAACCGTTGCTGAAGCTCGCCCCGGTCCGGTTTTGCCATAGATCTTCTGGATTGTTTTATTAAACGAAGCCGTAAAAATCAGGTATTCTCTGAAACACATGACTTGTTTGTCAGTTAATGTTCATTACAATCTTGGAGGGCTATGAAACTATTAGATTTTTGTGAAAAGATTTATAAAGAAGGTGATCGCCCACGTAGAAATGGGTTTGAAGCAAGCCAAAATAATGTCATCCTGAGAGTAGGGATCGTATATGACAACATTATAGATGTCTTAAAAGGCAATATCGCTCGCATACCAACTCTCGAAACCGTTCTGAATTTGGATGTAACTGAAAATGGAGGATTTGACGGTCAAAATATTGCTGATTTAATTAGTATTATTTTTGATGTAGTTACAGACCAAAATTTTAATCCTGAACTTTGGGTGGACCGCGTTGGTCTTAAAGCAGAAGTTATTAATACTTTAGCTGTGTTATATTTTGGCCCATATGCAAATCTGAGCCAGACTGATGTTGGGCCTATTAAAGGAACAAACTATTCCTCTGTAAGAAAAAAGTTAATAATTGCGATAGATACATCCCGAAATCCTTTGGGAATTTAAATTGTTGCCACCACCTATAAGTTGGTGGCATTAAAAATAGCTGTCAGATGACTATCTTAAATTTCCGTTCGTAGGTGGATGGTTGCTGATGCTTTTGGCCCCATCTTGCCACCATAATGGTCAATTGAGCCCTCATGCTCCAATATTGCGGCGACTGCTGGCATGTGATTATTATGTATACCTTGAACTCCTCTTAAAGCATTTCGCAGTGCTTTCTTGAGTGGAGTTAATCCATTAACTTTTTTTTGAAGAATTGATAGTTGCGTCAGCATAGCTGTCCAATTATCATGAGGGATAACCACCTGTGACAAAGGCTTTTTCCCAGCATGATACATTGGATTAATTTCAATCCCGCTTACCACCCTTCTATATTGAAAAATTCCTACTTGCCCATTTTTGTTGTATGCACCAAGTGTTTGTAAAACTTTCATCCGACCTCCTATGATATCAGGAAGTAACATCGGCAATATTTAGGAAAAATTTACAAGAATTTTTCAATTATATCGTGTGACTACGACTATTTCCGGCATTGTTCTCTGATGTAATCCTGCGGATAGCCAACTTGCTTCGTCACTGTGACTTTTCTCTCTCTGAGTGTGAAATAATTCCGTTCAGCGGAGTCAGTAAGTCGGGGGCTGGAAGCATCCCGTAGGCCGCCGGTGCCGGCCGTTCCGATCGCGGGACATCTGGCGTTGACATGCAGCCCACATTTGACAGAGCTAACACAACGCTGCATGTCTATGATGGTGGAGTTCGCCAGCTTCAGTTGTTAGCTAGCTTTATCGCGCTGCCCTCTGCAGGGGATGGCCTTGCTACGGTAGTGGTTAATCGACCAAGCAATGGAAACAAAGAGACGAGTCACAACAGCACAGATGGTCACTGTTAATCGGCTCATTTCTGGCCCTACTCGCAAACTTCCCGCTCAATATCACGACGTGTGATCAGACCCTTCCACTGCTTGCCCCCAGCATACGTCCAGCGCTGCAACTCTTTGCATGCTTCCGGAACATCACCGGCATTCAGTTTCTTCAGGAGCATCGATCTGCTAAATGCGCCAGTTCCCACGTTTTAGGTGAAGGAGTAAAGCGCGGCCCGTAGATAACTGCTTTATCGGACCGTCTGACCACCTCGTACCATTGATCGTCTGCATTGAGGCATCTGCACTACACAATATTTCCTCCAGAGCGACTTATTGACGCGGTAAACAGTAATCGGGAACAGCTAAGGGAACGCAAATAGCGATACTCTTTGAAACTGCTCCAGTGAAATTCACGCGATTAATAAAACCACTCGTTAGCGCTTTCCCAGTTCTCCTGCGCAATATGCTCAACCCCTTTCTTATCACCCCGAGTACAGTCAAACCATCATTACTAGCGCTTAATCGTTAGCTGACAATTATTGAACGACTTGCTAAGGCTATTTGAAAGCTCCCCCTCAAGCGCTGGTAGCGCGCCGTCGGGAAGTTTTTTAGTACGATCAATGGTTAACTCAACTCTCATCATTACCTCCCTATCATATAACTGTACATTCACACAGCCCACCCATACATGAGAGTGATCAACGGCTTAACAGCGTAATTGCTAAAGCACAACGTCATAAACGCATTTCCTAACGATGGAAAACGAGCTCAACAAACTTTATAGACAGTCAAAACAACTGTATCATTGCACTTAAACGTTAACTAACTCGTACATGTCCTGAGAATCTAATGACAAAAGCAGAAATCCCTATGAAAACTGAGCGACTACATACAGTAGCCCCGTATATTGGGAAAATGCGGCCTGAGATTGCAGGCTGGGCAATTGAGACCGTTTCTAAGCCTGGCGATTTAGTTTATGATCCATTCTGTGGATCGGGTACTGTCCTTCTTGAGGCATGGTTGAAAGGAAGAGATGCTATAGGGACTGATCTCAACCCCTACGCATGCTTGATTTCACGGGCAAAACTGAATCCCTATATGCCTCATGATGTGGATAATGTTCATGAGAAATTAGATTGTTACGCTACTTTAGTAGCGAAAATAAAACCCACAGTAACGATTAATGACATCCCTGAATGGGTAAGGGAATTTTACAATCCAGAAACGTTAGTTGATTTATTAGCATGGGTGAAAGTTTTGAAATCAAGTAACGATGATTTTGGACTCGCTTGTTTGCTTTCACTTGCTCATCACCAACGCCCAGGGTTTCTCTCATATCCTTCAAGTCATACTGTGCCTTATCTTCGAACAAAGAAGTTTCCGCCAACTGAGTTTCCCGAGCTTTATGAGTACAGGCCAGTACTCCCTCGACTCAAAAAGAAAATACTCCGAATATATAACTCATTACCATCGCTTGACTTTTCTTTGAGCCGGGATATTTATCAGCAGAGCGCGTCATCAATTGAAACTGAGCGTAAGATTGATGCTATCATTACTAGTCCTCCATATATGGGGCAACTAGACTATGCTCGTGATAATAGGTTAAGACTTTACCTAATGGGTGTAGAAAACTGGTCAGCATTGAATAAAGAAATATCACCCAGTGCTACGAGGTTTGTGGATGAGTTCAGTGTATGCTTAAACTCATGGCGTAAAAACCTTCGTCATGGAGGCAAGCTTGCTATTTTCGTAGGCACTACCACAAACACCACAAAAAAAAGACTTGATGATATTGTTATTGACTTAATAAATAACGAATGGCCCGATTATGAGCTAACCGACACAATATCTAGCGAAATCCCTGAATCTCGCAGAGCAAGAAAGAACTGCAAAGGAAGTGTTGCTGAGTCTCTATTAATCTTTGAATACAAATAAGGAAAAAAAGTGAAATCAGTAGCGATGTTCAATAATAAAGGAGGCGTAGGTAAAACAACTTTAACCTGTAACCTCGCCTCTTTTATAGCAATGAATTTCAACAAAAAAGTATTAGTGGTCGATTGCGATCCACAATGCAACTCGACACAACTAATAATGGGTGTTGAAAATTCAGCAGAGCTTTATCTAGACCCAAACCCGACTATAAGTACCATTAAAGATGTTCTACAACCAATAGAAGATGGTGATTCAACAATAAATACTGAATTAACCTTCCTCAAATCAAGTGACAACCGTTTTGGAGTAGACTTATTACCCGGTCATCCTTATTTTGCAATAATTGAAGACAGATTAGGTGTTGCTTGGGGGCAACTCAGAGGGAGAGACAGACAAGGTTTTAGACAAACAAACTGGAATACTTTGTTATGTAATTATTTAGAAGATAAATATGATTTAGTTATGTTTGACTTAGGTCCAAGCTTGGGTTCGATAAATAGATCCGTACTTATGGGATGTCAACATTTCCTCACTCCTCTTGGCTCTGATGTATTTAGCATTATTGGCGTAAAAAATATCTCCTCATGGTTGAACAACTGGATTGATGACTACAATCACTCTTGGTCGGCATTAACTCAAGAGGAGAGAAGTGTTCTTCAAGAGCGATTCTCTGTTCTTCCCGAGCCTCGCATTAAAAAGGGCTTTATTGGCTATACAGTTCAATTATATATAACTAAGTCTTATGGGAAAGAACGTCGTGCAACTAAAGCCTATGAGGCTATTATTGGTGATGTTGATAATGAAATCAGAACATCATTAATAGATTTTTACTCTGATACCCTAATTGCATCCCCTCAAAATTCTAAATTGGGCGATATTCAACACTTATATAGTTTGGTCCCCCTCGCACAAAAGCAATCTGTTCCTATTCATGCGCTAACGAGCACGGATGGCCTTGTAGGTTCACAGTTTTCAGCGGTTCGAGAATTCTCAAATAAAATACGCCCTATTGCTGAACATTTACTTAAAAATCTTGGCATGCCAGTTTAGGAGTAAAATGATGATAAATTGGCCAGACTCTTTAATCGATGAATTAGCATCTCGTAGATGTGTTATTTTCATTGGATCAGGGGCATCTGCTTCTGCTAAAAAGCGGAACGGTGAAAATGACATATCACCTCCAACCTGGGCAGGCTTACTTAAATTATTATTAGAACGGTCTCCTGAGGATGCAATTGGATCAAAAAAAAATGCAGAATTACTTCTTGAAAAACAAAATTATCTCGATTGTGCTGAAATTGTAAGAACAACTTGCCTGCCTAGGGCAGAATACAATCGCTGCATTATTCAAACATTTTCGGGATATGAATCTACTGAGGTACATAAAGCTGTTGAAATTTTAGATCAAAAAGTTGTAATTACTACCAATTTTGATACTTTATATGAAAGTTTATGTCGTCAAGGTCAAGGTAGAGATGGGTACTCAGTTATACGATATTATGACGATGGCCTCGTTGCAAGAATGCGCTCTCCAACAAGATTAATAATCAAAGCGCATGGGTGTATAAGCGAACCCGAAAAAACAATTTTAACAAAGTCTGATTTTTTTAATGCCAGGAGTAAATACTTCGGTTTCTTTGAAGCATTAGAAAGTATTTTTCTAACGCATACCATTTTATTTATTGGGTATAGCGTTAATGACCCTGAAATACAATTAATTCTAGAGAATAATATTATTACTTACCCAAGTGCTAACCCACACTACGCCACAATGTCAAGTGGCTCTCACCCATCAATATTAGCTGCATTCAAAAACACCAATAACATAGATATCTTAGAGTACAACCCTGAAAATGATCACGTAGAGCTTTTAGATAGCTTAAATAACTTATGTGATTTAGTAGAAGAACGAAGAGCGATACATACATAAGATAATTTTGGGTTATGGTTTATATCTAACAACGTTGTAATATCACATATTACAACGTTGTTGGTTTTTTTAAATTGAAATACCGCCCCCACATAAATCTTTCTGCAAAGTTGGCTATATGGATAAAGCATATTTATAGATACGTTTTATCCCCTTTCTAATTGCAATAAATGCCTATCAATGAATGATCGGTAGTATACCCTGTTCTTAGCAGGGCGTGATTAAGCTGCGATGTACTTGTATTGACAGAATTCAGGAAGATTAACGGGCACCAACGCATCAGCAAACGGTGGTGGCACGGCATTCCCGCAGCGCGCTAACTGTTTATCCTTTGCATACGTCATCCCGCAGTAGCCCCGGGCAATGATGTATCAGTTGGGGAACCCCTGCGTCCGGTATAGCTTATGTGGGTGCAGCATGCGCATGCCGATACCAACGATGCAATAAATGACGTGTTCGATAGGCACCAATCTCGAGCTGTCAGGGTCACAGTATTACCGCAGAAATTTTAACGCCTGCTGTGCAGGCTGCTCGTTGTCCTCTTCCACAGCCAGCAATGTTTCCACTTCTCCTTCGTGCACCCCGTCTGCGGTAACTATAATTGACTCGAGTCGCGCTGCCCGTACCAGCAAGCTAAGTGAAGCTTCTCTGGAAGAGAAGTGATCGCTAAGTGGTGATTGTCGAAGAAAATTCTGTTTCTGAATGGAGCAGGATCTTGGGACAGGGTCATGACAGCCCAGTATCATAACGTTCGTGGACTTGACTGTGTGAAAGTAAAGGCGTAGCTACGTGAATAACTGGGCCATATCCTCCTGCAAATTTCTCAGAATTTAAGGATTCATTTTGGGGAACAAAAAAATGGACAAAAAAACCGGGCATCGCGCCCGGTACTGTTCCCACATTAAAAAAGCCCTTAAGCACTCAATCGACGATTCCCCAGCATCGGCTCGATCTGCGGATCGTGTCCGCGCCACTGGCGATAAAGTTCAGCTAAATCCGTGCTATTGCCGCGCGACAGAATGGCGTCGCGGAATTTCTGCCCGTTTTCACGGCTTAACCCGCCCTGCTCAACGAACCACTGATAGCCATCGTCGGCGAGCATTTGCGTCCATAAATAGGCGTAATACCCTGCGGCATAACCGCCGCCGAAGATATGGGAAAAATAGCTGCTGCGATAGCGCGGTGGTACGGCGGCCAGGTCGAGCTTCTCTTTGGCAATGGCCTGCGCTTCGAAGCTTGCCACATCGTTGACGTCCGCATTCGCCGCCAGCCCATGCCAGTTCATATCCAGCAACGCTGCGCTCAGCAGTTCGGTCATGTCATAACCTTTATTAAACTGCGTGGCGCGCAGCATCTTGTCGCGCAGGGCATCCGGCATCGGCTCGCCGCTTTGGTAGTGGCGGGCGTAATGGGCAAACACCTGCGGCTGGCTGGCCCAGTGCTCGTTGATCTGCGACGGGAACTCAACAAAATCGCGCGGCGTGTTGGTGCCGGAGAGGCTGGCGTAGCGCTGGCTGGCAAACAGCCCGTGCAGCGTATGACCAAACTCGTGGAAAGTCGTAATCACCTCATCCCAGGAGAGCAGCGCAGGCTGGCCATTGGCTGGTTTCTGGTAGTTGCAGACGTTGTAGATAACCGGCTGCGTGCCGTTAAGCGTCGACTGCTCGATAAAGTTACCCATCCAGGCGCCGCCGCTTTTCGAGTCGCGGGCAAAGAAATCGCCATAGAAGAGCGCCAGCCCGCGATCGTCGGCGTCAAAAATTTCCCATACCCGCACATCCGGGTGATAAACGGGGATATCAAACCGCTCCTGAAAACGGATGCCGAACAGCTGGCTTGCCGCCCAGAATACCCCCTCCGTTAATACCGTGTTCAACGCGAAGTAGGGTTTAATCTGCGTCTCGTCGAGATCGTACTTCGCCATACGGACCTGTTCTGCATAGAAAGCCCAGTCCCAGGCCTGAGCGGTGAACCCGCCCTGCTGGTTATCAATAACCTGCTGAATATCTGCCAGCTCACGCTCAGCACGTGCACGGGCAGCCGGTGCGATGTTGCGCATAAACTCCAGCGCCGCCTGGGGCGTACCGGCCATCTGATCGGCGATCTTCCAGCTGGCAAAATCATCAAAGCCGAGCAGATGCGCCTGCTCGGCACGCAGGCTGGCCAGGCGCAGCACCAGCGCACGCGTATCGTTAGCATCGTTACGCTCGGTACGCAGCCAGCTGGCTTTAAACAGGTTCTCTCGCGTCTGACGATCGCGCAGCACGGCCAGCGCCGGTTGCTGAGTGGTGTTAAGCAGCGTTAACAGCCAGCGGTTTTCCAGCCCTTTAGCCCTCGCCGCTTCGGCGGCATGCTCAATCTCTTCAGCACTCATGCCGTCGAGCTGGTGTACATCATCTACCACCAGGCCGCCCGCTTTATCCGCCGCCAGCAGGCGCTGGTTAAACTGGCTAATCAGGGACGCCGCTTCGGTATTGAGCGCTTTCAGCGTCGCTTTATCCTGCTCATCCAGCATCGCGCCCGCCAGCACAAAACGCTGATAGGTCACTTCTACCAGACGCGCCGATTCAGCGTCGAGGTTAGCGGTATCAAGGCTTTTCCATACCGCTTCAACGCGGTCAAAAAGCTGCTCATCAAGATAAATGTCGTTCGCCAGCCCCGCTAACTCCGTGGAGAAGGCTTCATCCAGTTGCTGGAGGAAATCGTTGGTATCCGCCGAGGTCATGGCAAAAAAGACGCTTGTCACGTAAGTGAGCAAAGCACCACTCTGCTCCAGCGCCAGGATGGTGTTGTCGAAGTCCGCAGGCTTGCTGTTTTGCGCGATTGCCGCGATCTCGTCGCGTTTTTGCCTCACCCCCTCATCAAAGGTCGGGCGATAGTGCTCCTGCTCAATAAGATCGAAAGGTGGCGCCTGATATGGCAGCGGGCTGGCAGTAAAAAAGGGATTAGAGACCGACATAGTTTGCTCCTGAATGCGGTAAGTCTCCTCAGAGTAGGCATCCACCGCGCGCGGCGCAATCCTTTCTCATCCCTGCACAAGCCACCATTTTTTGCCACACTCTTTAACAGTCAAAACTTGTATTGCCGCCTCTGTGCGGTGCATGCTATGTCACGACATCACAAAAATCGTTGAGGAACAATGACATGATTATTCTTGTTACCGGGGCAACCGCAGGGTTCGGCGAGAGCATTACCCGCCGTTTTATTCAAAATGGTCACCACGTGATCGCCACCGGCCGCCGCCAGGAGCGTTTGCAGGAGCTGAAAGAGGAGCTGGGCGAGAATCTCTACACCGCGCAGCTGGATGTGCGTAACCGCGCGGCGATCGACGAGTTTATTGCTGCCCTGCCCGCGCAGTGGCGCGAGATTGACGTACTGGTCAATAACGCCGGGCTGGCGCTGGGCATGGAGCCTGCCCACAAAGCAAATGTGGATGACTGGGAAACGATGATCGACACCAACAATAAGGGGCTGGTCTATATGACCCGCGCCGTGCTGCCGGGTATGGTTGAGCGCAATCGCGGTCATATTATCAACCTTGGCTCAACTGCCGGTAGCTGGCCTTACGCGGGCGGCAACGTCTATGGCGCGAGCAAAGCCTTTGTGCGCCAGTTCAGCCTCAACCTGCGCACCGATCTGAGCGGTACCGCGGTGCGTGTCACCAATATCGAGCCGGGTCTGGTTGGCGGCACCGAGTTCTCCAACGTGCGCTTTAAAGGCGATGACGATAAAGCGACGAAAACCTACGAAAACACCACCGCGCTGAGCGCGGAAGATGTGACCGAAGCGGTATGGTGGGTGGCGACGCTGCCGAAGCATGTCAATATCAACACACTTGAGATGATGCCGGTCAGCCAGAGCTATGCCGGTCTGAGCGTGCACCGCCAGAGCTGATGCTTCCCGCCCGGCCTGCGGGCCGGGTATGGGATGTGCGCAGAAACAATGGTATGGTAGCCGGGTTAACCCTTTAAAAAGTAAGAGCGAATGGCCGCCGAAACGCAACTCAACCCTACGCAACCCGTTAATCAACAGATCTATACCATCCTGCGACGGGATATTGTCCACTGCCTGATCCCACCGGGCACGCCGCTCTCTGAAAAAGAGGTGTCGGTGCGTTTTGACGTCTCCCGCCAGCCGGTGCGTGAAGCTTTTATCAAGCTCGCGGAAAACGGATTGATTCAGATCCGCCCCCAGCGTGGAAGCTACGTTAACAAAATATCCCTCACCCACGTGCGTAACGGTTGTTTTGTTCGCCAGGCGATAGAGTGCGCCGTGGCCCGTCGCGCCGCGCAGATGATAGATGACAGCGCCTGTTATCAGCTTGAGCAGAATCTCCACCAGCAGCGGATCGCCATTGAGCGTAAGCAGCTGAATGATTTCTTTGAACTGGATGATGATTTTCACCACAAGCTGGCGCTGATCGCTGATTGCCAGCTGGCGTGGGATACGATTGAAAACATCAAGGCAACTATCGATCGTGTGCGCTATATGAGCCTCGATCATGTTTCGCCACCGGAGATGCTGCTGCGCCAGCACCAGGCGATTTTCGACGCGCTGGAAAAACGCGACGCCGATGCGGTTGAGCATGCGATGACGTTGCATCTGCAGGAGATCAGCGAGTCGGTTAAAACCATTCGCCAGGAAAATCGCGACTGGTTCAGCGAAGAGTAATCCCCCTCTTTTTCCCTTATCAGGTCACCTTTTTTGCCAGAAAAAAGTGTGACCTTGATCAAAAGCAAAAACTCATCATCTCAGTGGCGTATTTATAGGGCGTCCGTTTTGGGGCCATCTTCTGCCCCGGTTCGCTTTATGGATATTATCAAGGAGAAACCATCATGATGACTTATGACCGTAACCGTAACCCTATTACCACCGGCTCACGCGTGATGATTAACGGCACAGGCAGTATCGGCAAAATCGTCGCTATTCACGCCGAAGGCTTAAGCGCTGAAAAAGTGCGGCGTAACAAAACGGTGGAAGTGGAAGGGTGTGAAGGCAAATTCGAGCCGGTAGAGCTGATCCGCCTCGGCCTGCACTGATCGGCAAAACATGATGAAGATGAGTGCCGCCGCTGCGGCACTCGTCGCTTAGTTACAGCCCGGCAGCAAATTGCGCAACCGTCGCTTTTGCCCCTTTCGCCAGCAGCATCTGATACGCCTTCTGCACCTGCGCAACGAAAGCCTTCTCTTTTGGCAGCTCGCGGCCAAAGATCGCCTCAATGCCCAGCAACGCCTCTACGCGCGCTTCGCCTTCAGCACTGCTGTTCACCGCTTTCTGAATAACCGCAAGCAGCGGATCGCATACCTCAATCGCCTGCCCCTGCTCGTCAACGCCACCGACATAGCGCATCCAGCCCGCGACGCCTAACGCCAGCAGTGAGAAATCGCTACCCTGCGCCAGATGCCAGCGTACAGAATCGAGCATGCGCTGCGGCAGTTTCTGACTGCCGTCCATGGCGATCTGCCAGGTGCGGTGACGCAGCGCGGTGTTGCTGTAACGCGCGATCAGCAGATCGGCGTAGTGTGCCAGATCGACGCCTTCGACTTTCAGCGTCGGCGCCTGTTCGCGCAGCATCAGCGCGTGTGCCGCGCGGCGGTAGTGTTCATCTTCCATGCACTCATTGATGTGCTGATAGCCCGCCAGATAGCCAAGGTAGGCGAGGAAGGAGTGGCTACCGTTCAGCATACGCAGCTTCATCTCTTCAAAGGGCACCACATCGCTCACCAGCTCCGCGCCCGCTTTCTCCCACGCGGGGCGGCCTGCGACAAAATTATCTTCAATCACCCACTGGCGGAACGGTTCACAGGCGACGCCCGCCGGATCGCGCACACCGGTAAGCTGTTCGATCTTCTCAAGGGTTTCAGCCGTAACGGCCGGAACAATACGATCGACCATCGTGGAGGGGAAAGTGACGTTCTCTTCAATCCAGCGCGCCAGCGCGGCGTCCACCGTGCGGGCATAGGCGCAGACAACGTTGCGCGTGACGTGGCCATTTTCTGGCATATTGTCGCAGGACATTACGCTGAACGGCGGTAAACCTGCGGCTTTACGACGGGAGAGCGCTTCGACAATCACCCCGGCGGCGGATTGTGGCTGATGTGGGTTTTGCAGATCGGCTACGATCAACGGGTGATCGAGCATTAGCTCCCCGGTCGCCGGTGAGTAGCAGTAGCCTTTCTCGGTGATGGTCAGCGAAACAATGGCGACTTGCGGCTCACACATGGCATCCAGCACCGTTTCAAGCCCGTCGACCTGTGCATGCAGCGCACGTTTCGCCACGCCAACCACGCGCGCGGTCCACGCGTCGGCGGACATCTCCGCCACGGTGTAGAGATTATCCTGCTGTTTCAGATCGGCAATCTGCTGCTCGCCGCCGATAAGATTAACTTCGCAGTAACCCCAGTCGCTGCCGTGCTCTGCGGCGAGGATATCGGTGTAGACCGACTGATGCGCGCGATGGAATGCGCCAAAACCAAGATGCACAATGCGCGCAACCAGCTTGCTGCGATCGTACTGAGGTAGAGTGGCTTTCGCCGTTAACAGCCTGTTTTCCATGGTGAGACTCGTCTTATTAAATGAAACAGTGGTTCACTAGATTAAGGCGTCGTTAAAACCCGACTATGATTTGCGACAGGATTTGCTGACTACACCAACTAGAATGGTAACCAAATGTGTCATAGATCTGCTTATCATGATGTGAAGAAAGAAAAGAGGCTCCACTCCCCAGCCACGTCAACGGGGAGGGAAATCACCACGCAGTTGTTAGCTTCGCGACCATCCCGCGACGATGATCAACATGCCGCACAGCGCAACCCCTGCGCCCAGCCAGTCATAAACGGTTAGCTTTACCCCTTCGACCACCCGTAGCCAGAGAAGCGCGGTGCAGACATAAACCCCGCCGTAAGCGGCATAGACGCGCCCGCTGGCAACCGGATGCAGCGTCAGCAGCCAGACAAAAAGCGCCAGTACGATCGCGGCAGGAATCAGCAGCAGTGGTGAGCCGTCGCGTTTTAGCCACAGCCAGGGCAAGAAACAGCCTACAATTTCACACAGAGCGGTGACAAAAAAGAGCAGCGTAATTTTCAGCATAGTCAGGTCGTTTATTGAAAATAGGTTGAACCATCTTACCTGATAATGCTCTTACAGTCGGTTTCGCCCCGGTATGCTGGCAGGCGGAGATCGCTTAGAATAGAGACGTTTTTCCTCACTTAAGGACCATTGCCATGACTTCTACACTTAGCAAACGCCTGTGCCTGACCGCAATGCTGACGCTGGGTGCCATTGTGTACACCACTTCCGCACTGGCTGAAACCAACCGTCTGGTGATCGAATCGGGCGACAATGCACAGTCCCGTCAATCCGCCGCGATGGAAAAAGAGCAGTGGAACGATACCCGCAGCCTGCGCCATAAAGTCAATAAACGCGTCGAGAAAGAGTGGGACAAAGATGATGTCGCCTTCGATGCGCGCGACAACTGCCAGAAAAGCAGCAACCTGAATGCGTACTGGGAACCCAATACCCTGCGCTGCCTGGATCGCCGCACCGGGCGTGAAGTTCGTTAATCTCGTCGGGCGCGCTGCGCCCGCCTTCATCTCAGAGAAAGGATTTTTATGAGTGACGACTATCCTGTCCGGCTTCGCCCGCTTGAGCGCGAAGACCTTCGTTTTGTCCACCAGCTCGACAATAACGCCAGCGTAATGCGCTACTGGTTCGAAGAGCCTTATGAAGCTTTTGTAGAACTCTCCGATCTTTACGATAAGCACATCCACGATCAAAGCGAGCGCCGTTTCGTCGTCGAGTGTAATGGCACCAACGCCGGTCTGGTGGAACTGGTTGAAATTAACCATGTGCACCGCCGCGCAGAGTTTCAAATCATTATCTCGCCGGAATTCCAGGGCAAAGGGCTGGCGTCTAAAGCCGCTAAGCTGGCGATGGATTATGGTTTTACGGTATTAAACCTCTATAAGCTCTATCTCATCGTTGATAAAGAGAATGAGAAAGCGATTCACATCTACCGCAAGCTGGGTTTTCAGGTGGAGGGGGAATTAATTCATGAGTTCTTTATTAATGGCGAATACCGCAACACCATCCGCATGTGTATTTTTCAGCAGCACTATCTGCAAGAGCATAAAACCAGCGGCAGCACGCTGTTAAAACCCACCGCGCAATAAGCGCGGTGAGCGGACAGCATCAATAATACTCGATGGTGTTTTTGATGCTGTATTTATGCGTCACCTGCGGCGTTACGCTCTCATCAACAATCTCCAGGCTACAACTCAGCGGATTATCATGTTTGTCGTAGTCGCAGGTCTGCTGCACTTTACTCAGCGGCTTATCATTGAGCGTACTTACCGCGGCATAATCGAGCTTTTTGCGCTTATCTTTCGCCGGTGTGGAGGCGACATCGAGATGCACATCTTTTGAAGTGGTTGATTTGCCCAGCGGGTAGCCTTCGTCATCGTAGCGATACTTCACTTCCATATCTTTGCCTGATGCGCGCACCACAAAGCCGTTATCGTCGGTGTCCCAGGTGACACCCGCCGACGGGAATTCTGCCAGCTGGCATTTCCCCTGCAGCCGCAGACGCTTCTCCTGGGTTTCGGCTTCGATATAGTAGTTGGCATCCAGCACCAGCGATACGCCGCTATTGTTCTCCAGATCGTGAAGTTCGAGCGTATCGAAACAGCCCTCTTTCGACAGCGTTCCGCTGACGCGCTTCGTCACTTCACCCTTATCGTTAAGCAGGGTCTGACTAAAGTTTTTTACCGCACCGCGCAGAGGATCAAAATCGAATTCATTCGAAAAACTTGCCATCTCCGGCGTGAATGCCACCGGGCCTTTTTCCTCATCACATCCGGCCAAAACCAGGGCCAGAGAGATAAGTAATAACTGTTTTTTCAAAGGTTCCACCACAGTTTTCTTTAGAATGGCGCTTATATTAGCAAAACATTTAGCCGATAGCGTAATGAGTTAGCGACTTCCTTATCGGGTATCTGCGGAATTTCACATACAGCTAAGATGATTCAGAGATTTACCTTTTGTCGAAAAGAGAAGTGCTAAGCTTAAAGCGCACAATAAATAAGGAGACAAGCATGCACTATTCACGTTGGCTGTGCGCAGCACTGCTGGTAGGTTCTGTTCCTGCTTTCGCCGCGCCGGATTCATGCGAACGCGTAAAAACGGATATCCAGCAAAAGATTATTAATAATGGCGTCCCGGAGTCCGGGTTCGAATTGACCGTGGTGCCAAACGATCAAGCTGAACAGGCGGGCGGACAGGTAGTTGGCCACTGCGCCAATGATACCTACAAAATTATCTACGCCCGTAATGGCGGCGCATCATCTCAGAACGAAAACAGTAACAGCAATCAGTAAAATCTAATCCCCCTGATTTCCAGGGGGACTCCCCTCTCTTTGATCGTGCATAACATTCCCCTACTCCTTAATGATTACCATACCTCCATCATTAGCCTGCTTTTAATTTTCGCGGGTAAGTTTTTATTTAAAAATAATAATGGAGTGAGTCATGTCGAAGACGGAATATGCCGGGGGTATCAGCCGACGAACGCTGGTAAAGTCGACCGCCCTCGGATCGTTAGCGCTGGCAGCAAGCAGTTTTTCTCTTCCGTTTGGTATGCGCTCCGCCGCTGCCGCGGTGCAACAGGCGATGCAACCCGCGCCGGATAAAGTGGTCTGGGGAGCCTGCTCGGTCAACTGCGGCAGCCGCTGCGCCCTGCGTCTGCATGTGCGCGATGAGGAGGTCTACTGGGTCGAAACCGATAACACCGGCGAAGATCAGTATGGCAACCATCAGGTGCGCGCCTGCCTGCGCGGCCGCTCTATCCGGCGGCGTATCAATCACCCGGATCGCCTCAACTATCCGATGAAACGCGTCGGTAAACGCGGCGAAGGCAAGTTTCAGCGCATCAGTTGGGACGAAGCCCTCGACACCATCGCCAGCCGCCTGAAAGGGGTGGTGGATAAATATGGCAACGAAGCGGTCTATATCAACTACTCCTCCGGCATCGTCGGCGGCAACATTACCCGCTCATCCCCGTCCGCCTCGCTCGTCGCCCGCCTGATGGCGATGTACGGCGGCTTTCTCAACCAGTATGGCACCTACAGCACGGCGCAGATCGCCTGCGCGATGCCCTACACTTACGGCTCCAACGAAGGCAACAGCACCTCCGATATTGAAAACAGCAAGCTGGTGGTGATGTTTGGCAACAACCCGGCGGAGACCCGCATGAGCGGCGGCGGCATTACCTACTTTCTCGAGCAGGCGCGCGAACGCTCCAATGCGCGAATGGTGGTGATTGATCCGCGCTATACCGATACCGCCGCCGGACGCGAAGATGAGTGGGTGCCGATCCGTCCCGGCACCGACGCCGCGTTGGTCGCCGGTATGGCCTGGGTGCTGATCAGCGAAAATCTGGTCGATCAGCCCTTCCTCGATAACTACTGCGTCGGCTACGACGAGAAAACCCTGCCCGCCGGTGCACCGGCAAACGGCCACTACAAAGCCTATATTCTCGGTCAGGGCGATGACGGCGTAGCAAAAACGCCGCAGTGGGCATCGCGCATTACCGGCATTCCGGCAGACAAAATCATCAAGCTCGCCAGAGAGATTGGCAGCACCAAACCGGCCTATATCTGCCAGGGCTGGGGCCCGCAGCGGCAGGCCAACGGCGAACTGACCGCCCGTG
>Ga0157369_10002618_pt1 | contig 21517 bp, 29 predicted proteins | sample C25metaG_FD_113461 | JGI IMG/M metagenome (GOLD analysis project Ga0157369, IMG submission 113461) | Corn rhizosphere microbial communities from Kellogg Biological Station, Michigan, USA - C2-5 metaG | ecosystem: Host-associated > Plants > Roots > Rhizosphere > Soil | place: USA: Michigan...
CGCTGCTCGACGGGAAGAAGCTCCCGTACGAGGAGATCCACCTCGACGACGACGACCGCTTCCGCCAGACCCTGCACGATCTGACCGGCGGCTGGACGGTCCCGCAGATCCTGATCGACGGGAGGCCGATCGGCGGCTACACCGAGCTCTGGCGCCTCGACCGCGAAGGCCGGCTCGACGAGCTCCTCGCGGCCTGAGCCCTCTGGCATTCCGGGCAGAACCACGTGCCGCGGCCGCCGACACGCGTCTTCGCGATCGGCGTCCCGCAGCGGTCGCACGGCTCGTCGGCGCGGCCGTACACCTTGAACTCCTTCTGCATCCGGCCGCCGCGGTAGACGCCGTCGCCTAAGTCGGCGCCCTGCCGCGCGATGCCTCGCTCGAGCGCACGCCTGATCGCGCGGTGCAGGTGGCGCACCTCGTCCCGCTCGAGCGACTCCGCCGGCCGCAACGGATGGATGCGCGCCCACCAGAGCGCCTCGTCGGTGTAGATGTTGCCGAGGCCCGCGAGGGTGCGCTGGTCGAGGAGTGCGGCTTTGATCGGCGCACGCCGCTTCTCCAATCGATCGGAAAGATGCGCGACGGTGAAGAGCGCGTCGAACGGCTCCTCGCCGACCTTTGCATCGAGATAGGGCTGCACTTCGTCCGGCTCGAGGAGAAGCCAGGTGCCGAAGCGGCGCACGTCGCGATACGAGACGCGCCGCCTGTCGTCGAGGGTGACGATCGCACGCTCGTGCGAGGTCTCCTCGTCGACGTGGAAGCCGCCCGTCATGCGCAGGTGGACGAGCAACGCGCGGCCGGACTCGAAGCGGAGGATGAGGTACTTGCCGCGCCGGTCCACGTGCGCGACGCGCTCGCCCTGCAGCTCGGCGGCGACGTGCACCGGGTCGTACGGCCGTGTCAGCCTCCCGTCGTCGATGCGAACGCGAGTCAGCTTCCGTCCGGTGAGGACGGGCTCGAGCAGGCGACGCACGGTCTCGACTTCCGGAAGCTCAGGCAAGCGTGTCGAGGACGATAGGCCGCGGCCGCGGCTCGTCGTCGCCGAGCCGGTACGCGGCGAGCACGTCGGCAGCCGCCTGCTCCGCGCTCGTCTCGTCGCGCGCATGGATCTCCGCCAGCGGCTCGCCGTCGCCGACTGCGTCGCCGCGCTTCTTCAGGCAGACCACGCCGACGCTGTGGTCGATCGCGTCGTCCTTCGCGCGCCGGCCACCGCCGAGATGAACGGCGGCGAGCCCGACCGGCAGCGCCGCGAGCTCCTGGACGAAGCCTCCCCGTTGCGCGAACACCTCGCGGATCAGCGGCGCCTTCGGCAGCGCGGCGAGATCCGGGTCACCGCCCTGCGCACGCACCCACCGCTCGTATGCGTCGAACGCGGAGCCGTCGGCCACCGCGGCTTCCGCGCGACGGCGCCCCTCCTCCTCCGTGATCTCGAGGTCCGACAGCGCGAGCAGGTGTGCGCACGAATCGAGGACGAGCTCCGTGAAATCGTCCGGTCCTTCGCCACGGACCGTGGCGGCCGCCTCGCGCACCTCCAGCGCATTGCCGACGGCACGGCCGAGCGGCTGCTCCATGTCGGTGAGCACGGCGACGACCTCGCGCCCGGCGCGCCGTCCGAGCGAGATCATCGTCTCCGCGAGCACGCGCGCGTCGGCCGGCGACTTCATGAACGCGCCGTCGCCGACCTTCACGTCCAACACGATCGCGTCTGCACCCGCGGCGATCTTCTTCGACATGATCGACGCCGCGATCAGCGAGACGTTGTCGACGGTCGCGGTCACGTCGCGTAGGCCATAGAGGAGCTTGTCCGCGGGCACGAGATCCGCCGTCTGCCCGATGATCGCAAGCCCCGTCTCGCGCAGCTGCGCGACGAACTCGTCCAGGGTCAACTCGACACGGAAGCCGGGGATTGCTTCGAGCTTGTCGAGCGTCCCGCCGGTGTGCCCGAGGCCGCGTCCGCTCATCTTCCCGAACGGAACGCCGCACGCTGCGACGATCGGGCCGACCGCGAGCGTCGTCTTGTCGCCGACGCCGCCCGTCGAGTGCTTGTCGACGACCTTCCGACCCAACGCTTCGCCCAGCGCGATCGACGCTCCGCTGCGCACCATCGCATCGGTGAGCGCAAACGTCTCCGCGCTCGACAGTCCCTGGAAGTAGACGGCCATGCAGAACGCAGCCAGCTGGTAATCCGGCACCTCGCCGCGTGCGTACGCGAGGATCAGCTCGGTCAGCTGGGCCGCGTCGAGCTCCTTGCCGTCCCGCTTGGCCTGGATCAGCTCGGCGGCGCGGATCGTCACGGGGCCAGGATCGGCTGTCCCGGGATGCCGCGCGTCGGGGCTTTCCCGCCGAGCCACGCGCTCACGGTCGCGCCGACGTCGGCGAACTCGCCCTCGTAGATCCGCCCCGCAGCGTTGCGCCCCTCGACGTAGACCATCAGCATCGCGTGCTCGCGCGAGTGGTCGGTCGAGGGCGTCGTCGGGTCGCAGCCGTGGTCCGAGGTGACGACGAGCAGGTCGCCCGGGCGAAGCGCATCGAGCAGATCGGGAAGGCGGCGGTCGAAGTCCTGCAGGCAGCGGTGGAAGTTGATCGGGTCGTTGCGGTGACCCCAGAGCATGTCGGTCTCGACGAGATTCGTGAAGATGAATCCCTCGTCGAGCTCGCGTAACAGTCGTTCCGTCTCCTGGATGCCTTCGTTGTTCGACTTCGTCGGATGGGACTCGTCGATGTCGCAGCCGGCGAAGATGTCGTAGATCTTCCCGACGCCGTGCACCGTGATGCCGGCGTCGCGGATCAACGAGAGATAGTTCGGCCGCTTCGGCTCGAGCGAGAAGTCGTGGCGGTTCGACGTCCGTTCGTATGCGCCGGGTTTGCCCGTGAAGGGGCGGGCGATCACGCGTCCGACCGCGTGCTTGCCCGTGAGGATCTCGCGGGCGGTGCGACACGCGTCGTACAGCTCCTCGAGCGGCACGGTCTCCTCGTGCGCGGCGATCTGGAAGACCGAGTCGGCCGACGTGTAGACGATCCACTTCCCGCTCTGCTGATGCTCTTCGCCGAGCTCCTGGATGATCTCCGTCCCCGACGCCGGCTTGTTGCCGAGGACGCCGCGCGCGGTGCGATGCATGAACGGATCGATGACGTCGTGCGGGAAGCCGTGCGGATACGTCGGGAACGGCTGCGCCGTGAGGACGCCCATCAGCTCCCAGTGGCCGGTCGTCGTGTCCTTGCCCTTCGAGTGCTCGACGAGCCGCCCCGCGATCGCCGGCGCGCCCGGCTGCGGCCGACACCCTTCGAGCGGCTCGACATTGCCGAGGCCGAGCGCCTCCATCGTCGGCAGATCGAGGCCGCCGACCGCCTTCGCGACGTTGCCGAGGGTGTCCGAGCCGACGTCGCCGTACTCGTCGGCGTCGGGGAGCGCGCCCGCCCCCACCGCATCGAGCACGATCACGCAGGCCCTGGGCATCGGGCTATTCTAGGTTCGGATGTCGAATGTTCTCGGAGTCCTCGCGTTCGTCGTGTTCATCGCGGCGGTGATCGGCGCGGCCGCGGGGATCACCTGGGTCGTCGTCAAGCTGTCGCCGCCGAAGCAGCAGCCGCCGGCGTCGTAGCGGCCCAGCGCAACTCGCGCAGCCTGTATCGATGTCTCGCGTCCGGGCCCACAACTTCTCGATCTCGCTCGACGGGTTCGCCACCGGCGAGGGCCTGACGTTGGACGAGCCGTTCGGCCATGCCGGGCATCGGCTCCACCAATGGATGTTCGCGACCCGATTCTGGGACCCGGCCGGCACTGCCGGCGTCGACGACGCCTTCGCCGCGCGTTTCGCACACGGCATCGGCGCGGAGATCATGGGCGCCGGCAAGTTCGGCCCTCCGGGTTGGCAGGACGACGCGGAGTGGCGCGGTTGGTGGGGGCCGGATCCGCCGTTCCACACGCCGACGTACGTGCTGACTCATCGGCCGCGGCCGCCGCTGGAGATGGAGGGCGGCACGACGTTTCATTTCCTCGACGCCGCCCCGGCGGACGCACTTGCCGTCGCGCGCGAGGCGGCAGGCGATCTGGACGTCCGGATCGGCGGCGGCCCGACGATGCTGCGCGAGTTCCTCGCCGCCGGCCTCGTCGACCACCTGCACGTCGTTCAGATCCCGATCCTGCTCGGCCGCGGCGTGCGGCTGTGGGACGGTCTCGAGGCGCTCGAGGAGCAGTACGACGTGGAGGCCGTGTCGACGCCGAGCGGCGTCACCCACCTCACCTTCACCCGGTGAGGGTGCCGGCCCGGCGCTAGGCCGGGAGCAATTCGCGCAGCGGCGTGTAGTCGAGGTCGTGCGCCTCGGCCACCGGCTCGTACGTGATCCTGCCTTCCAACACGTTGACACCCTTTGCGAGCGCCTTGTCCCGCGCCACCGCGTCGGCGAGCCCGTGCTCTGCGATCGCCTCGACGTACGGAAGCGTCGCGTTCGTCAGCGCCTTCGTCGACGTGATCGGCACGCCGCCGGGCATGTTCGCCACGCAGTAATGGAGCACGCCGTCGACCTCGTACACCGGGTCGCTGTGCGTCGTCGCGTGCGCGGTCTCGACGCAGCCGCCCTGGTCGATGGCGACGTCGACGATCACGGCGCCGTTCTTCATCGCGCCGAGCATGTCCCGCGTGACGAGCTTCGGTGCGCGAGCACCCGGAACGAGCACCGCGCCGATGACGAGATCGGCGTCGCCGATCATCGACTCGATCTGCAGCGTCGTCGACATGACGGTGCTCACGCGGCCCGAGAGGATTTCGTCGAGATAGCGCATGCGGTCGATCGACTTGTCGAGGATGGTCACCTGCGCGCCCAGGCCGATCGCGATGACCGCCGCGTTGTAGCCCACGACGCCGCCGCCCAGCACCAGCACTTTCCCGGGCTGCACGCCGGGCACGCCGCCGAGCAGCAGCCCGCGGCCGCCGAGGGGCTTTTCGAGGAAGTACGCGCCCGCCTGTGCGGCGAGCCGTCCGGCGATCTCGCTCATCGGCGCGAGCAGCGGCAGACGGCGATCGTCCGTCTCGACCGTCTCGTAGGCGACCGCCTTGATCCCGCTGTCGACGAGCGCGCGCGTGAGCGGCTCGTCCGCGGCGATGTGCAGGTACGTGAAGAGGACGAGCCCCTCGCGCAGCCGGGAATACTCGGCCTCGATCGGCTCCTTCACCTTGAGCAGCAGCTCGGCACTCGACCAGACGTCGTCGACCGACGCAATTGTCGCTCCGGCGCGCTCGTAGTCGGCGTCGGACATCGCGCTGCCGTCGCCCGCGCTCGTCTCGACCAACACGTCGTGCCCGCGCTGGACGAGCTCGCGCGCCCCGGCGGGCGTCAGCGCCACGCGGTATTCGTCGGTCTTGATCTCTCTGGCCACGCCGATCCGCACGGCGCGGGACAATACCTCTAATGGCCCTGCTCGTCGCAGCGACGATCGCGCTGGCCCCGCTTCCGGGCGTCGTCACACCGAGCGGGAACATCCACTGCTTCTACGTGCCGGCGAAGCCCGCCCACCTGCTCTGCGACATCCACCGGGCGGCGTACGCGTCGCGCGAGCAGGCGCGGTGCGGCGCACGTGCCGGCCTCGACTGGCACGGCTGGGAGGTCGACGCGCGGAGGCCGGCGGCGACCGTCTGTTCCGGCGGCATCCTCTACAACTCGAACGCGGACCAGCCCGTATACCGTCGACTCGCCTACGGACGCGTCTGGCGCTTTGCCGCCTTCACGTGCGTGTCGCGCCGAAGCGGCCTGACCTGCCGGACGTCGAGCGGTCACGGTCTCTTCGTCTCGTTCGACTCGTGGAGGGCCTGGTAGAGAAGCAGCCCGGTGAGCGTCTTGAGATCCTCGATCTCGCTCAGCAGGGCCGGGATCTCGTTCACCGGCCGGCGCACGATGCGAACGTCCTCGCCCTCGTCCGGCTCGGCCTCGCCCTCCTCGAGCCCGGTCGCGACGAAGAGCGTCATGTGCTCGCGGACGAAGCCCGGTGTGGTCCACACAGCCGCGACCTCGCGCCACTCGCCGCCGCGCAGCCCGCACTCCTCCCTCAGCTCCCGCTGCGCGGTCTCGAGCGGCTCCTCCCCATCCTCGCGAACGCCGGCGGGCAGCTCGAGCAGCCTCTTTCGAGCAGGCTGGCGGTACTGCTCCACGAGCACGACGCGGTCCTGGCGGTCGACCGCGACGACCGCGACCGAGCCGGGATGCACGACGACCTGCTTCCCGTTCTCCTCGACGAGCTCTACGAACACAGCTCCTCCACGAACGCGCGCTGCTCGGGCGTGAACCACGGCGGCTCGCCCGCACGTGCGTTCTCCGCCGTCCGCCCCGGCTTCGAGGTGGCCGGGATGACGACGTCGACGCGTTCGTCGGAGAGCGCCCACTTGAGGAGCGCCTGTGGCCACGTCTCGACGCCGAGCTGCTCGAGCGCCGAAGGGTCGACGTGCTTCCGGGCAAGCGCGCCTTCGGCGAGCGGCCGCATGACGATCACGGCGACACCGAGCTCCGCCGCGAGCGGCAGAAGCTCTTCTTCGACTTCGCGTTCGTGCGGGTTGTACGGCAGCTGCACGACATCGAAGCGCTTCGTGCGCAGCGCCTCGGCCAGCTCGGGAAACGCGGCGGACGCGTAGTGCGTGACCCCGAGCTTCCCGTCATGCGCCGCCTCGAGCCACTCCAGATGCTCGCGCCATGCCACGAGGTTGTGTATCTGCTCGATGTCGACGCGCCCGAACCATTCGAGCTGGCGACGGTACTGCTCCCGCCCTTCGTCGACGGTCGGCGCCCAGATCTTCGTCGCGACGGCGCCGCGGCCCTGCAATGCCCGGCCGAGCGACTGCTCGGCGCCGCGGTACATCGGCGACGAGTCGAACAGCCGCACGCCGGCGTCGAGCGCGGCGTCGACGACCTGCCGCGCGAGCGGCGCATCTCCGCCGAAGGTGTTCCACGTTCCCAGTCCGACGACCGGGCCGAGCCGGCGCTCCTCCATCAACTCTCGCGCGCCGTCCCACTCGAGTCGCCGAAGGAGGCTCGAGGGTCTTCCTGCCGCGTGTCGGCGGCTTTGCCGCCGACGCTTGCAGCATCGAGGAGCGCGAGCGTGACGTCGACCATCGCTTCGAGATCGGCCACGGAGATGTGCTCGGTCGGCGTGTGGATGTCGGCCATCCCGTTCGCGAGATTGACGCACCGCTTTCCGTGCTCGTTGAAGACGTTCGCGTCGGCGCCGCCACCCGACAGCGCGTAGGAGACGTCGTGGCCGCACGCCGACAGCGCCTGCGCCGCAAGCCGGACGACGTCGTCGCTCTGCTTGAAGCGGTAGCCGACGTAGCTCTTGCGCAGCTCGGTCTCGACCTCGCAGTCCGTCGACGTCGCGGCGAAGCTGAACGCGTCGAGCATCTCCTGGACGAAATCGCGCAGCTTGTCCTCGTCCTGACAGCGCGCCTCGGCGAGGAACGTGCACCACTCCGGGACGATGTTGCCGGCGGTGCCGCCCTCGATCACCCCGACGTTCGCCGTCGTCCCCTCGTCGACCCGGCCGAGGCGCAGGTCGGCGATCGCACGCGCCGCAGCCTGGATCGCGGAACGTCCCTCCTCGGGAAACATCCCGGAGTGCGAGGCGCGCCCGTGGAAGCGCACCTGCATCGATTGCGACCACGGCGCGCCGAGGATGACCTCGCCGATCGGCGCGGCCTGGTCGTAGACGTAGCCGACGTCGGCGTGCAGGCGGCTCTGGTCGAACGCGTACGCGCCGATCAAGCCGACCTCTTCCATCGGCGTGAAGAGGAGCTCGATGCCGGCGTGCGGCCGGTTCTCCGCGAGGACGCGCCTCGTGCCCTCGAGCATGGCGGCGACCGCGGACTTGTTGTCGGCGCCGAGGATCGTGCCGCCCGCGTTCCGCACGACGCCTTCCTCCAGGACGGGCTCGAGCCGCCCGGACGGCGGGACGGTGTCGAGGTGCGCGCAGAAGAAAAGGGGCGTCCCCGGCGCCGTCGCCTCGATCCGCGCGTAGACGTTCCCCATCGTCGAGCCGATGCGTGGGCCGCAGTCGTCCTCGTCGGGGCTCAGGCCGAGGTCGGTCAGGTAGCGCAGGACGACGTCGGCGGCGGCGCGCTCCTCGCCCGGCGGCGTGGGCAGAGCGGCGAGCTCGACGAACAGATCGACAACCTCGGACACGGACGGTGATCGTAGAATCAGGGACGTGACCGGGGTCGCAGAGGGGCTGATCCAGACTGCGCTGCTGGGCGAGGCCGTCGACGCGGGCCCCGCTCTCGTCTTCGTCGCCGACGAGGACATGAAGTACCTCGCAGTCAGCCGCTCGGCGTGCGAGGCGCTCGGCTATTCGCGCGAAGAGCTGCTGAAGCTGCGCGTGACCGACGTTGCCCGCGAGCAGTCGGCTCCGCAGGAGTACGACGAGATGCTCGCCCGCGGGTCGCGAGACGGTGTCGCCACCCTGACGCGGAAGGACGGCTCGACCCTCACGCTCCGCTACCGCGCGACCAAGACCACCGTCGCCGGCCTGCACCTCTTCGTCTCGATCGGGTTCGTCGAGTAGGGCGTCAGGGAGTGACGGTGGCCTCGAGGAGCCGCCAGCGCTGCCCCGTGCCCTCGCGAACCGCCGTGACGAACATGCCGAGCCGGTCCGTGCGACCACGTGGGCTGTACGCGACGACGAGCATCTGGTGCAGCCTGTGGTCGCGCAGGTCGAACGCGGGCGGCGGCCAGCGTCTCAGCGCCGTCACGCTGCCGTGCGGGAACGTGCGGACCCACCACCGCACGACGGCCTCCGGCGTCTTGAACGAGGGGCGCTTCATCGTGCCGGGCTCGTAGACCCGGAGCCGTTGGTCAGCACGAACGTGGAGCGATCCGACCCGCAGCTCGATCGCGTAGACGCCGCGCAGCGCGGGAGCCGGCAGGCGGCCGCGCCACACGTTTCGCTGCAAGGTCAACTTCGTCCACGGAAGCTGCTTGCCGAGCTCGGTCGTCGCGCCGACGATTCGAACATCGAGTGAGGACGACGTGATGCCGGTCACCCGGATCCAGGCGCGCTGGTGCAGGATCGTGACCCGCGGCTGCAACGTGAGCTGAGGCTGGGAGTCGGCGCTCACGAACGACGGGGCGAGCGCGAGAACCACGATTCCGACCAGTAGTGCACACCGGAGCACGGTGTGCCTCCTTCCTAGACCGCGGCGGTTTGGCCTGCGCGTGTGCGCGCCCGTTCGAGTGCCGCGGCGACAAAGCCATTAAACAGTGGTGCGGGCCGCGTCGGGCGGGACTTGAACTCCGGGTGGAATTGGCTCGCGACGAACCAGGGGTGATCGGGGAGCTCGATGATCTCGACGAGGCGGCCCTGCTCGAACGTCCCGCAGACGACGAGGCCCGCGTCCGTCAGCTGCTCGCGGTAGATGTTGTTCACCTCGTAGCGGTGGCGGTGGCGCTCGAAGATCACGCTGTCCCCGTACAGCTCGCGCGCGCGCGTCCCCTCGGCGACCTCCACCGCCCGCGCCCCGAGCCGCATCGTGCCGCCGAGATCCTCGACGCCCTTCTGCTCGGGGAGCAGGTCGATGACGGGGAACGGCGTCTCCGGGTCCATCTCCGTCGAGTTTGCGCCGTCGAGCCCGACGACGTGGCGGGCGAACTCCGAGACCGCGACGTGCATGCCGAGGCAGATGCCGAGGTACGGGATGCGCAGCTCGCGCGCGACGCGGCACGCGAGGATCTTCCCCTCCCAGCCGCGCGAGCCGAAGCCGCCCGGCACGAGCACTCCGTCGACGGTGTCGAGCAGCTCGGCGGCTTCCTCGTACGACATGTTCTCCGCGTCGACCCACCGCACGCGCACGGCGCTGCCGTGGTGCAGGCCGGCGTGCTTGAGCGCCTCGTGCACCGAGAGGTATGCGTCCTGCAGCTTCACGTACTTTCCGACGAGCGCAATCTCGACGAGCTCGCGGCGCTGGTCGATGCGCCGGGTCAGGTCGGCCCACTCGCCGAGCTCCGCCGGGCCGGTCTGGATGCCGAGCTTCGTGCAGACGAGCTCGTCCAGCCCTTCGCGCTGCAGGACCTGCGGCACGAGGTAGACGTCGGGGACGTCGGGGCTCGCGATCACCGATCCCTCGTCGACGTCGGCGAACAGCGCGATCTTGTCGCGGATGTCGCGCGAGAGCTCCTCGTGCGAGCGGCAGACGACCACGTCCGGATGGATACCGATGCGGCGCAGCTCGTTCACCGAATGCTGCGTCGGCTTCGTCTTGAGCTCACCGGCCGCCTCGATGAACGGGACGAGCGTCACGTGCACGTACATGACGTTCTCCGGTCCGACCTCGCGCCGGAACTGGCGGATCGCCTCGAGGAACGGCAGCGACTCGATGTCGCCGACCGTGCCGCCGATCTCGCTGATCACCACGTCGGTCGGCTCCGTCTCGGCGGCGCGCTTGATCCGCGCCTTGATCTCGTTCGTGATGTGCGGGATCACCTGAACGGTGGCGCCGAGGAACTCGCCCTTGCGCTCCTTGCGCAGGACCGTCTCCCAGATCGCCCCCGCGCTGTGCGACGAGTTCTGCGAGGAGTTCTCGTCGACGAAGCGCTCGTAGTGGCCGATGTCGAGATCGGTCTCGGCGCCGTCCTCGGTGACGTAGACCTCACCGTGCTGGAACGGCGACATCGTTCCAGGGTCGACGTTCAGGTAGGGATCGAACTTCTGGAGCTGGACGCGCAGCCCGCGCGCCTTGAGCAGGCGGCCGAGCGATGCTGCGACGATTCCCTTCCCGAGCGCGGATACGACTCCCCCGGTGACAAAGACGTACTTCGGGGCCCGTGCGCTCACGGGATGTCAAAGTAGCAAGCCTTGCGGATGCTCCGAGTCGCCGCCGTCGCAGTCGTCGAAGACGGCCGCCTCCTGCTCGTGAGCAAGCGCGAGGCTGGATGTCTTCTACCTCCCGGGCGGCAAGCCGGAAGCAGGCGAAAGCGCTGAAGAATGCGTCCGCCGCGAGGTCCGCGAAGAGCTCGGCGCCGACCTCGCCTCGCTCGAGTTCGACCACACGATCCATGCGCCCGCGGCGCTCGAGGGCGTGCCGATGGCGATGGACGTCTTCCGCGCCGAACTCGTGGGCACGCCGAGTGCGGCGGCCGAGATCGCTGCGATCGCCTGGCATCGGCCCGGCGATCCGCTCCCGGGCCGGCTCGCGCCCGCGATCGAGGCCCTCTACGCCTCGGCGCCGGTCTGGATGAGGTCGTAGAGCCGTCCGAGCGCCGTGCGCGCGAACGAGCGCGGGACCATCAGGAACGGCGCGTCGATCGTCAGCCTCGCGCGCGTCTGCCCCTCGCGCGCCTCGAGGTCGATCTCGGCGTCCAGGCGCTGCCCGGTCAGCTGGAACGCGAGCCGGCGCATCGGCACGACGTCGAGGACGAGGAGCTGCCCGGCCGCGTCCGGCCGGCGGAGGAAGGTCGGCCTGTCGGGGCCGAGCACCTGCCAGCGGGCGCCGGGCGCCACGCCGCGCCGGTCGGGCTGCACGCCCGAGATCCCGGGCCACCAGTCGGGCAGGTGGAACGGCTCCGCGAGGAACGCCCAGACGTCCTCGACGGGCGCAAGGAGCGTCCGCTCAGCCGCGAACCGTGGCAAGGAACTCCTGGCCGCCGAGCATCCGCTCGAGCTCCGCCTTGCGCTCTGCGTCGCCGAGCTGCTCGATCTGCGTGTGCGTCGGGTCGCCCGCGACCTTCTCGACGCGGAAGTGCCGGTCGGCGAGCGCCGCGATCTGGGGTAGGTGCGTGATCGTGATCACCTGCGCGCGCTGCGCAAGACGCTGGAGCACCCGGCCGACCGCGTGCGCCGTCTCGCCGCCGATGCCGGCGTCGATCTCGTCGAAGACCATCGTGTCGCCGCCGGCGACGACGGCGAGCGCGAGCGCGATGCGGCTCAGCTCGCCCCCCGACGCGGTCTCTGCCGCCGGTGCGAACGGCAACCCGGCGTTCGGCCGGACGAGAAACACCGCCTCGTCGCGGCCGGTGCTTCCCAGCTCTCGCGCAGGCAGCTCGCAACGCAGCTCGCCGTCACCCATCCCGACGTCGCGCAGCTCAGCGGACACGGCGGCCCCGAACGCGTCGAGCGCCCCCGTGCGCGCGGCGTGCAGCTCCGCGGCGATCTCGTCCATGCGGGTTTCCGCGGCCGCAAGCCCGGCGGCGGCCGCGTCGACCGGGTCGATGCCGCCGTCGAGCGCGGCGAGCTCGACGCGCGCCTCCTCGGCGCGGCCGATCAGCTCGTCGTAGGCCTGGCAGCGGAACCGCCGCTTCGCCTCGGCGATCCGATCGAGCATCGCCTCGAGCTCCTCGAGTCGCGCCGGATCTCCTTCGAGGGACGCGAGGAAGGAGTGGAGCTCCGACGCGGTCTCGCGCAGGCGCAGCTCGACGTCGCGCAGGTCGTCGCCGGCGCGCTTCAACTCGGGTGCAAGCGATTCGAGCGGCGCAACCGCCCGCTCGGCGACGCCGACGAGGCCGGCCGCGCCTTCGCCGTCGTCGGGAGCAAGCGCTGCCGCGGCGGCCGCAGCTCCCTCCGCGAGCTCCGCGACGTGCCGGAAGCGCTCGCGCTCGGCGCGCAGCGCCTCCTCTGCGCCCGGCTCGAGACCCTCGGTGTCCTCGACGAGCGCGCGCAGCTCTGCCAGGCGCGCCTCCGCAGATGCGGCGTTCGCCGTCAGCTCGTCGTACCGCTTCCGCGCGGACGCGAGCTCGCGCCACGCTGCCCGTGCCGCTTCCCGGTCGATCCCCGCGAAGCGGTCGAGCAGCTCGAGCTGATACGACGGCCGCGCCAGCCGCCGCTGCTGGAACTGGCCCGACATCGCGACCACCGCTTCGACGGCGTCGGCGACGTCCTCGCGCGCGGCGGCACGCCCCCAGGCGTAGGCGCGCGTCCGCCCGTCGCCGAAGACCCGGCGCGCGACGAGCAGCGCGTCCTCTCCCTCCGGACGCAGGTCCTCGAGCGCATCCGAATCGAGCTCGGCCTCGACGTACGCCTCAGCGGCGTGCGGGCCGACGAATGCGTCGTCGCCCCTCGCCCCCAGCAGGAGGCCGATCGCCTGCGCGAAGATCGTCTTGCCTGCGCCCGTCTCCCCCGTGATCACGTTCAGCCCGGGCGCGAAATCGAGCGCCGCCTCCCGGATGAGGACGAGGTTCTCGATACGAAGGCGGCGGAGCACAGGAGGAAGGCTAGAGACGGCCTAGGACGCGAATGTCTCGCGATAGCGCCGGAAGAACGACGTCTCCGGCAACGTCGCGAGGAGCGTCCGCGCCTCGCACAGGTAGACGTCGGCCGCCGCGCCGGGTGCGATCTCCGCCGTATGGTGGCCGTCCACGAGGAGCGCGCAGGCGACATCGGCCGTCTGGTTCCTGATCGTCAGCGTCCGGCCGCGTGGGACGACCATCGGCCGCGCGTGCAGCGAGTGCGGGGCGATGAACGTGATCGCCATCGCGTCGAGCCCGCGCACGAGGACCGGGCCGCCGTTCGAGAGGTTGTAGGCGGTCGAGCCGGACGGCGTCGCGCAGATCATTCCGTCGCACGGCACGACGCCGATGTCCTCCCCGCCGATCGACCATCCGAGCTCGACCATGCGGCCGAGCGTCGAGCTCGTCGCGACGACGTCGTTGACCGCGACGTGCGTCTCTCCGCCGAGCGCTACTTCCAGCGTCGGCAGCTCGTCCACCTTGTACGCGCCGGCGAACACGCGCTGCAGGCCGTCCTCCAAGTCCCCCGGAGAGATGGACGCGAGGAAGCCGACGCGGCCGAAGTTGACGCCGATCACCGGCACCCCGCTGCCGAGCAGGTGCGCGAGCGTGCGCAGGATCGTTCCGTCGCCGCCGAGCGCGACGGCGAGCTCGGCGTCGCGCGGCTCCTCGACGACCGTCACGCCGGCGCTCGCCGCGACGGCGCGAACGCGCGCGACGGCGTCGTTGACGTCGACCCGGCCGTGCGCGACGATCGCCGCCGAGCTAACCGGCTGCGACTGCTGCTGCGATTCGCTCGTCGAGGTCATCGGGGAGGCTCGGGGTCTTCGACTGCACGAGGTGGAGGAAGAACTCCCGGTTTCCCTTCGGGCCGGGAAGACCGGAGTCTACGACGCCGACGACGCTCGACCCCCAGGCGAGCGCGGCGTCCGCGACCTCGCGGAGAACGCGTGCACGCGTGTCCGGGTCGCGCACGACGCCGCCCTTGCCGACGTCCGACCTGCCGGCCTCGAACTGCGGCTTGACGAGGACGACGGCCTGCCAGCCGGGGGCGGCGAGTCGCAGCGCCGGCGCCAGTGCGATGCGCACGGAGATGAAGGAGACGTCGCAGACGACGAGCTGCGGCGCGAACGGCAGCTGTGTCAGCTCGCGCGCGTTCACCTGCTCCATGACGATCACGCGGCCGTCGCCGCGCAGCTTCTCGTGCAGCTGGTGCGTTCCGACGTCGACCGCGATCACGCGCCTTGCGCCGCGCTGCAGCAGGACGTCGGTGAAGCCTCCCGTCGACGCACCGACGTCGAGACAGTCGAGCCCCGACGGATCGACGCCGAGCCGGTCGAGCCCGTGCGCGAGCTTCTCGCCGCCGCGCGAGACGTACGGCTGCTTTCCCTTCACCGTCAGCTCGATGCTCTCGTCGACCTGGGTGCCGGGCTTGTCGTAGCCCGGGACGAGACCGGCCATGACAAAGGCCTGCGCCTGCGTGCGCGACTCGGCGAGCCCGCGCTCGACGAGCAGGACGTCGACCCGCTTCTTCATCGCTTCGAGCAGACGTAACGGGCGTACACGCGCGATTCCGAGTACCAGGCATCGTCGATCCGAAAGCCGGTGCGCTCGAACATCGGCTCGAGCAGCCACGAGAACGTGCTGAACTCCGTGGCGACGTGCGTCTCCAATTCGGCGCGCGTCCAGCCGTCGGCGGCGTCGGCGGCCGCAGTCGCGTACCACGCCTCGAGCACGTCGTCCGTTTCGCCGGGCTCGAAGGAGTAGACGAGATCGCGGAGGACGAGGACGCCGCCGGGGGAAAGGATTCGCGCGATGCGGAAGAGCGCGACCGCCTTCCAGACGTCGGGCAGGTGGTGGAGCGCGTTGCGGGAATAGACGAAGCCGGGCGGGTCTCCTGCGTGCTCGTAGGTCAGGAAGCCGGCCTCGACGCACTCGAGCCCACGATCTCGCACGCGCTCGAGCATCGCCGGCGAAGGGTCGACGGCGACGACGCGTCGTGCGAGTGGTGCGACCGCCTGCGCGAAGAGGCCGGTTCCCGCGCCGAGATCGATCACCGTGGAGTCGCCGTCCAGGCCGAGGCGCTGCAGCAGCTCCACGTCCTCGCCGACGTCGAAGCCCGCCTTTCGGTCGTAGCTCGCGACGTACGACGGATCGAGATGCTCCGCGCCCGCCAGTGCGCGCTCGTCGATCACGGGGCGATCCCCCACCGTGCGTCGAAGACGTCGCCGGGCTCGAGCCGGATCACGTCCTCGCCGGTGCGGAACGCGTCCTTGCGGCACGTCATCGGCTCGACGGCGATCGCCCGCCGCGCGACGTCCGGCCGCGTGTCGCCGGTGTAGAGCTGCACCCACTTCCAATTCGCGTCCCCCCACACGGTGACGTCCCCGATCCGGATCTCGCCGCCGAAGTGCTCGGCATCGTCACGCTGCACGCCCGGGCCGAAGACGTCGTCGGCATGGCGTGCGATGTACGGGTGGAAGCCGGCGCCGAACGGCGCTGCGCGCGTGCCGACGTTTTCCGCGATGCACCGCACCGTGAGCCCCTCGTCGCCGAGCTCGTAGTCGACGCGCGAGCGCAGGGCAAACGGATAGCCCGGAGACGGTGGCAGCAGGCACTGCAGCGCGACGCGTGCCGACGTCCGCTCGACTGCCTCCCAGGGAAGCCAGCGAACGAGACCGTGGATCGCGTACGGCGGCTCGTTCAGCGGCAGCTGGTACGAATCGCCGTCCCAGTCGTATTGCCCGTCCTGCACGCGGTTCGGCCATGGGATCAGCACCTGACCGCGGCCGGAGTGCGCCATCTCGTCCGTGGCGTAGCCGTCGAGGACGCCCGCCCACTCGCGCAGCCCGGCGCCGACCTCCGTCACGAATACGCGCGTCGAGCGGTGACGGAGCTCGAACTGCGCTCCCGACGGCGGAATCACACCGTGCGGACAGCGAGCGAGTCGACGATCTCGCGCAGCACGCTCGTGTCCGCGTCGACCTCGGCGAGCCGGGCGCGGCACCGCTCGGCGGCCTGGTCGGCCAAGGCCCGGGCGCCGTCGACGCCGCGCTCGACGACGAAGCCGTCGTCGTCGAGGATGTCGTCGACGACCTGGAAGAGCATGCCGAGCTCGTCGCCGAACGCACGCCACGGCCCCTGCTCGTCCTCCGGCACTCCCGCTGCCCACAATCCCATCGCAATCGAGGCAAAGAAGAGGCAGCCGGTCTTGAGGCGGTGCACGGTCTCGAGGTCGGCGCCCTCGACCATGGTGTCGAGGTACTGGCCGCCGATCATGCCGAGGGTCGCCTGCGCGAGCTCGCGCGCGACGTGGGCCGTCTCGTACCGGCTCGCGAGCCGAAACGCCTCGGCGAGCATCGCATCACCGGCGAGCAGCGCGGTTCCCTCGCCGTATGCGGCCCAGACCGTCGGCTTCCCGCGCCGCTCGTCGTCGTTGTCGAGCGACGGCAGGTCGTCGTGGACGAGCGAGAAGTTGTGCACGAGCTCGATCGCGAGCGCGGCCGGCAGCATCTGCTCGACCGGTGCGCCGTTCGCCTCGCCGGTCGCGAGCGTCAGCACCGGGCGGACGCGCTTGCCGCCCATCTCGACGGCCCCGTAGCGCACCGACTCGGCCTGCCCGTGCAGCTGCGGCCACAGCGACAGCCGCTCGAGCTCGCTCTCGACGAGCGCCTTCAGCTCCTCAGGACTTTGCGGCATCGGCCTCCGCCGCGCGCTTGGCGCGCTCGAGCTCTTCCTCGACACCCTTCGCCAGCTCCGACAGCTCGCCGAGCAACTCGAGCGCGCGGTCCGGCGAGCCCCCGCCCTCGGCCGCGAGCTTGTCGAGCTCGCCGCGCGCCGCCTCGAGCCGCGCGAGGAGCTCCTCGGCCCGATTCAACGAATCTTCGGTTGCCACGACGCAGCCTCCTTGTAGATGCGATCGAGGATGCCGTTCACGAGCCGGCCGGCCTCCCGGGTCGAATAGTGCTTGGCGAGGGTGACAGCCTCGTCGATCACCGCGCGCGGCGGGATCTCGCCCACGTCGAGCTCGTGGATCGCGATGCGGAGGATGTTCCGCTCGACCGCTCCGAGCCGGTCGGCCGTCCAGCCGGACTCCTCGGCGGCGGCCGTGATGCGCCGGTCGAGCTCGGCCGCGTCGCGCACGACCGCATCCGTCACCTGCTGCGCGTACGCGTCGATCTCGCCCTCGTACAGCTCGCCTGGAGCGCGGTCGGTGACGTCCCACTGGTAGAGGAGCGTCAGCGCCGACTTCCGGGCATCGCGGCGGCTCACGGTCATGCGAGCGCCGCCAGCTCGACCTCGTCGAGAAACGACGTCGAGTAATCGCCGCTGCGGAACTCGTCGCTGCCGAGGATCTCGAAGGCGATGTCCCGCGTCGTCGGCACGCCTTCGATCTCGAACTCACTCAGCGCACGGCGCGCGCGCTCGATCGCCAGGTGCCGATTGTTGTCGCGCACGATCAGCTTCGCGATCAGCGAGTCGTAGTACGGCGGGATCGTCGAGCCCTCTTCGACGAAGGTGTCGACGCGCACCCCCGGGCCGAGCGGCGGACGGAAGCGTGTGAGGCGACCGGGCGAGGGGCGGAAGTCGTGCAGCGGATCCTCGGCGTTGATTCGGATCTCGATCGCGTGCCCGTGCCGCGAGGCACGGCCGCCGTGCTCGAGCGCCGCGCCGTCGGCGACTCGAATCTGCGTGCGCACGAGGTCCATCGACGTGCACAGCTCCGTCACCGGGTGCTCGACCTGCAGCCGGCAGTTCACTTCGATGAAGCTGAACGCGCCGTCCGGGCCGACGAGGAACTCGAATGTGCCCGCGTTGCGATAGCCGATGTGACGGCATGCGCGTTCCGCGGCTTCCTCCATCGCCTCGCGCTGCTCCGCGTCGAGGGCCGGCGAGGGCGATTCTTCGATCAGCTTCTGATGACGACGCTGGATCGAGCACTCGCGCTCGCCGCACGTCAGCACGTTGCCGTGCGAGTCGCACATCACCTGGATCTCGACGTGCCGCGCGGGCTTGATCGCCTTCTCGACATAGAGCGTGCCGTCTGCGAAGGCGGCCAGCGCCTCGTTGCTCGCCTGCGCATACGCGTCGTCGAGGTCGGAGTCATCGGTGACGAGACGCATGCCGCGGCCACCGCCGCCGGCCGCCGCCTTGAGCAGCACCGGAAAGCCGAACTGCTCCGCCGCGGCGCGTGCCTGTTCGAGCGTCGCCGTGCCCTCCGTGCCCGGCACGAGCGGGACGCCGGCGGCGCGCATCTCCGCCTTCGCCCGCGCCTTGTCGCCCATCTTCGCCATCACGTCCGCGGGCGGCCCGATGAACACGAGGTCGTTGTCCTCGCACGCACGGACGAAGTCGTCGTTCTCGGAGAGGAAGCCGTAGCCGGGGTGCACCGCGTCGCACCCCGTCGTCGTGGCGGCGGCGACGATCGTTGGAATCTTCAGATAGCTCTCGTTCGCCGGCGGCGGGCCGATCCGGACGGCGCGGTCGGCGAGACGCACGTGCAGCGCGTCCTCGTCGGCGGTCGAGTAGACGGCGACCGCCTCGATGCCGAGCTCGTGCAGTGCACGGATGACTCGCACGGCGATCTCACCTCTGTTGGCCACGAGCACACGCTGGAACACGGTGGGAGTCTAGGCTCGGGACATGGAAGCGCCGTTCGAGGAAACGGAGCACGGCCTCGTTTGCAAGGGCGACGGGTGGTTTCTCGTCAACGCGCGGGAGGTCCGCTGGCGCGAGTCGAAGGGCCGCGGGGTCGGCGCGAACTTCGGCGGCGACCCGCTCTTCGACCAGCTCGGCGTCGGCATAACGGTCGTCGGCCCGGGCGAGCCGACGACGATGTACCACTGGGAGTCGAACGAGGAGGACTTCGTCGTCCTGCGCGGCGGCGGCGTTGCCATCCTCGACGGCGAAGAGCACCGGCTGCGGCAGTGGGACGCGATCCACTGCCCGCCCGGCACGGTGCACGCGTTCGTCGGCGGCCCGGAAGGCCTCGTGCTCTTCGGCGTCGGCGCGCGGGAGCGTGCCGACGGAGGCGCGTACGTCGCCGACCCGGTCGCGGCGCGCTTCGGCGCAGCCCCCGAGCGGGACACGGACGACACCCGCGAGGCGTACAGGCGCTTCGGGCCGCGAGAACCGGTGCGGTACGGCGGATGGCTGGACTGATCCGCAACCTCACCGAGACGCGCTGGGCGCGCCTGCCGGGCGGACTCGGCTGGCGGACGGCCCCGCAGCAGGACGATTGGTGGGAGCAGATCGGACTGGTCGTCTGCGCGCTCGCGCCCGGTGAGACGCTCGCGATGTACCACCGCGAGAACGACCAGGAGGACTTCCTCGTGCTCTCCGGCGAGGGGACGCTGATCGTCGAGGGCGAGGAGCGCCCGCTGCGGGAGTGGGACTTCTTCCACAGTCCTCGGGGTGTCGCGCACGCGATCCTCGGCGGCCCGCTCGTGGTGATCGCGGTGGGCGCGCGCGGCCACGAGATCGCGGCGGGGACGGGCTGGGGCACGTACCCGGTCGACCCGGTCGCGTTGAAGCACGGCGTCGGGGTCGAGGAGGAGACCGACGACCCGGACGTCGCCTACGCGCGCTTCGGCGAGCCCGAGCGCAAGCCGTACGACGGGTGGCTCGAATGACCGACTGGTTCGGAGACTGGGCCGACCGCTACGACGCGGGCCTCGGGGCGATGGGCGAAGCGGCCGCGATCGACCCCGTGGTCGACGTGCTCGCCGAGCTTGCAGGCGACGGCGCCGCGCTCGAGCTCGCGATCGGCACGGGACGGATCGCGCTTCCGCTCGCGGCGCGCGGCGTGCCGGTGCACGGGATCGAGCTGTCCGGGCCGATGGTCGAGCAGCTGCGCGCCAAGCCGGGCGGCGACGCGATTCATGTCACGCTCGGCGACATGACGACCGCGCGCGTGGATGGGACGTTCCGCGTTGCGTACCTCGTCTACAACACGATCAACAACCTGACGACGCAGGACGCGCAGGTCGAATGCTTCGAGAACGCGTCGCGTCATCTCGAGCCGGGCGGCCGCTTCGTGATCGAGGTCGGCGTCCCCGACCTGCAGCGTCTGCCACCGGGCGAACGGTTCGTCCCGATCGGCGTGCGGGACGACTACGTCGGCGTCGACGAGTACGACGTCCTGAATCAGGGGCTCATCTCACACCACCAGGCGACCGGTCGGCGCCTCTCGATGCCGTTCCGCTACGTGTGGCCATCCGAGCTCGACCTGATGGCGCGGATCGCCGGCATGGCGCTGCGCGACCGCTGGGCGGATTGGGACCGGTCGCCGTTCACGGCCGACAGCCGCAAGCACGTCTCCGTCTGGCAGAAGACGAGCTGACGCGGGACCCAGGGGCGCGGGCCCCTGACCTCGCGGCTACCTATCGAGGGAAGCGACTGTCGGGTCTCAGTCGCCCGCCTGGCTGCTCGCATCGCGCATGAAGTAGCCCTCGACGTCGAGGATCTCGGGCTCGCCGCTCACGTCGACGCCCGCCTCTTGCAGCACCGGCATCAGGTGCTGCGCGAACTGCTCCTGCTGCTCCCGCGACTGCCAGACCTCGCTCACGCGAAGGTTTCCGCTCGATCCGAAGCAGACGTGCGCGAGCAGCCCTTCGGGTGGCCAGTGGCCGCCGTCCTGCAACTTCTGCCCGATGCTGTTGTACTGCTCCGACGACAGGCCGCTCGGCGTGAATCTGATGAGCATTGCCATGGACAGCTCCTCCGTAGGGGGTCTTCGCGACTCTACGACCCCGAAGGCCAAGCGCGCTCGGGCACAATTCGGACGGTGGCGACCACCCACGCCTTCGCAGGACTGGCGGTCGCCGACTACACCGCCGCGTATTCCTGGTACGCGCGGCTGTTCGAGCGGCCCGCCGACATGTTCCCGCACGACACGGAGGCCGTCTGGCGGTTGAGTTCGAGCTGTTCGATCTACATCGTGCAGGACGCGGAGCGAGCCGGGCACGGGCTCGTCGCGCTCGCTGTGGACGACCTCGAGGCCCACGAGAGACGTTTGCGTGAAGCCGGGATTGCGTTCGACGCGCACGCCGATGGATCGACTCCTCGGCGTCTCGTTGTCGAAGACGGCGACGGCAACACGCTGACCTTTTTCCAGGATCCGGCGCAGTCGGGGACGTAGGAGGCCTGTAGGATCTGCCCCATGCCCGGTGCGGAGCCTGTCGTCCGCGAGACGTTCGCGGCGCTCGACGCGCACGACCTGGATCGGTTTCGCGCTCTCCTGCATCCCGACGCTGAGGACCGGTTCCTGGCCGTCGGCACCTTTACCGGTCGCGAGGCGATCGTGGCGTTCTTCGAGGAGATGTTC
>Ga0157369_10002619_pt1 | contig 21508 bp, 17 predicted proteins | sample C25metaG_FD_113461 | JGI IMG/M metagenome (GOLD analysis project Ga0157369, IMG submission 113461) | Corn rhizosphere microbial communities from Kellogg Biological Station, Michigan, USA - C2-5 metaG | ecosystem: Host-associated > Plants > Roots > Rhizosphere > Soil | place: USA: Michigan...
GATGATCGACTACAACGAAGTGCGGCCCCACGATGCACTCGGTGGTCTTAGCCCCGTCGAATTTCGCATCAACCACGCCGGAAGTTCTAGTTCTGAAGTGTCTGCTTGACGGGGGAGCTTACGTTGTGGCTTTGGGGTACCCATCGTCCTCAGCGTCTCTCTACAGGATTTGCGAAGACCTGAAAAAAGATGAAAAGAGCACGGCATCTAAGCGACAGCTTGGTCGGTGGCAGGATGAAATAGAGAAAAGTGTCGCCCGCATGAAGAAATACAGGCACAAATTTGTCAGCCATATAGACCAGCATGCTGAGGACTACGTGGATGAGTTCAACGAAACCAAATACAGCTGGGAAGACTTGCAAGAGCCTCTCGATGATCTCGCATGTATGCTGGAGCGCCTGGCGGCTGCCGCGGAAGGGTCGGATATGCCATCTAATGAAGAGATTAGACTTCGAATTTTTGGGGCGTCCGACTACGCCATTGATGCTCGCGAGCACACCGCTAAATTCTTGGCAGATGTTCAGCACTACTTTCCCAGCGATTGATAACTGAAAACATAATTTGCACTGGTCCACCCCGTATCCGACGGCTTGTGGCGGGCAGGGGGCTTCCCAGATGGGTACTCGGAGCGTTCCCGGGGATGCGCTCGCAAGATGCGGGGTGAGGGCAGGGGAGCTTACGTCGGTAGCTTGGATTGAGCGCGTCCGCTGCACATCGACCTCGGCGTATGTGCTTCTATCGGCGCAGGCCGACTTTGATGAACAGCTCGACTTTGCCGCCGTCCGGAGAAACACGGGGGCATCAGGACGTGCGCTCTGACCTCGTTCCGACGATGCGCTCCAGCGCATCGAGGGCGGGCAGTCTACTTCTGGGAGTTCATCGCGGCGGCGTTTATCGGGTATACGCGCTGCCGTGAAGTGGCGTCCACGGCGACGTAATGGATCAAGAGTATTCCGTCACCCGGCTTGGATGCGTAGCTTTCTGTCTTTGGCCGCACGCTTCAATCGTCCCTCTGCCAGCTTCAGACGATGATCGGTGTAGAGCCGTTGGCCCGAGGGCAAGAACCAACCCACGACGCACGACGGGTCGCGAAGCGCCAACTGTAGATGGGTACCTTCGTGGAAGCCCGACCGCGGCGCCAGTTCTTTGCCTTGGCGAAACGCCGCGCGAACGGCTTGATATGGCGGAGCATTGTGCTCGTGGCGCACTTGATGGATGTAGTTGAAGACTGATTTATCCAAGTGCCGCAGCAAAATATCGGTATCGTCGGGGCTCGCGGCCTCATTCGTCGGAGGTGGCACATCCTCCGATTCCATCGAGCGAAGCATGAGATCGTACGCGGCGCTAAATTCCGTTAATCCGTCCTGCGTCGTCATATCGAGCCAAGTGTGCACACGCAAAATCGCGCCGACGACCGATGCGGTGGCGATAGGGCGTGCGGTGTAGACCTTCGCAGGATTGTCCCGGGACGCCTGGGCAAAGCGTAGCGCGCGCTGGGCATCGCCTTCAAAGAAGTAGACGCCTGGCCCGAGCCAGTCATAACGATTTTTGCTTTCGTCCAAATGCGCCAAGGTGCCTTTGACCAACGCATCGCGCACTGTGACGTCACACCCGTGATAAGCGACCAGCAAGTGGCCGTTGTTCACTTGTAGAAGCGGGCCAGCTTATTTGTTGGCGTGACGATGCCGGCGTCTTTGAGCAGCTTCAGGCCTTTCTTCGGCGACATCGAATACATGGATTCGATCGCGGCTTGGTGCGGGCGGGCGGCGCCGTTGCCGCGCGCCCCTACCTTGGCGCCGAAGACGCCTTTGACTTGGCGGATCAGAATGGGAGTGGATGCCTTTTTAGCCATGGAGACACCATTTCACGGAAGGGCTTAGACGTCAATGATATCGCGGGGCCGCGTCGGTGTCGAAATCTAGGCGCGACGCCCTCTGAGCTTTGGCGATGGGGCCACGTCCCAGCGCATGTCGTGAATGACCGAACCACTGCCATCAACGTTTGAACGCGGCTGAGGACGCTCCGGGCCTTTCACGGCGACTTCTACCGCCCTGCGCTGACGAAGGTGGTGACAACTCTTGTAGGCGTCGAGGGATGCCGGGGTCGATGGGGAGCGGTTTGCTAACTAAATCCAATCGAAATTAACAAAGTATTAACAATAAAGACTTTGGCCGACGCGACTGCGCTACGATTCACGCATGTAGCCGGAGCACCTGCTCGGATCCGTGCCTGTTGCAGATGCGACTCAGGCTAGTCCGTCCAACGAGAGGGAGGCAATGAGTTCGTGCTCAGCGCGACCTGTTTGCTCCCCCAGTGTTCCCAGGCCACGCGCTCCTGTTCGCAGGCTGCAGCATCTACCCGCAGCGGGCGAACGTGCGTGCAGAAGGCTGGCGGTTCATTTTTACGCTTTTCCAGCGCGCGCGTGGTGCCACTGCGCGTGCGCTTCACTAACCAGGTGAAGCGCAGCCTGTGTCATCGCCGCAATGGCATCCAACGACAACGACATCTGCTTGCAGTCAATGGCATCCGCCTCGTGCACCAGGTCGGAGAGTGTCGCCGTGACACCACGTGAGTATTGAAGCCACTCAGTGGCTTCGTTGAACAGCTCGTGGAGCGATGGCTCGACAGACGTCTCTTCGGCGGAGCGTTCCGCGGTGTTAGTAAATTCGGTCATACCCAAATCCCTTGCAAAGCCAACCGCGCTCTAACGTGGCACGACAGTCAAAGCGACCTGCCATGCCACGGACCATAGGATCGCGGGTTCACCGGCGGCCCTATCCGGGCGCCGGGCGGCTTGATTGATGAAGTGGTTTGCAGCGACAACCGCCCGTGAGGCTTGCCAGGCGTTGTGCCTGCCTCATTCGATCAACAATTGCCTCAAAAACGGCCGTCGCAGCGGTTCTTCAACCGCGCCTGCGGCTTATGCAGGCGGCCCGTTAACCGGTGAGGTGTCGCCGGGGGGATTCGGCGGGCGGGCGAGTACCGTATGATCAGGGATAGCCATAATCAACTTCCATCGAGCTGGTTGTGGTTAGCAGGCCAGGCGGTGCGCTAACACCACTGGCCTGCGACTCTCACCGCCGTGGCGGTGGTTGCTCGCGTAGCGCTGAGGGCGGGTCGCGAGCAACGAAATGACCGCAGCAAATCGAACCTGCAAAGTCTGTAGGGCTACGCCGCCCCTTGCGAAGGCCGACGGTTCCAGCCGTATTTGCCGTGTGCAGATCACGTACCGGTGCTCGGGCAGCACCCGTGGAAGCCCTTACCTGACGCGGGCTCGAACCCTTATGTAAGACTCCTTACATAAGGACGGTGCTTATGTAAGAAGCCTTACATAAGGAAATTGCGAAGGCAGCCCTAGGCCTTCCAGCACTGTCTCCTCTAGCCCGATCTAAGTAATTTCTCACCCAGGTAAACAGGGAGTACACCATGAGAATGCTTTTCAACCTGCTGTGGTTTGTCCTGGGTGGTTTCGTGATGGGGGTGGGCTGGTGGCTTGCCGGCCTGCTCTGCATGATCACGATCGTGGGCATCCCCTGGGCGCGGGCCTGCTTTGTGATCGGCCAGTTCGCCTTCTTCCCGTTTGGCAAGGAAGCGATCAGCCGCGCGGAGTATTCCGGTCGCCACGACATCGGGACCAGCGGGCTAGGCTTTATCGGCAACGTGGTCTGGTTTCTGTTCGCTGGCTTGTGGCTCGCGATCGGTCATGTGATGTCGGCCATCGCGTGCTTCGTCACCATCATCGGCATTCCGTTCGGCATCCAGCACCTGAAGCTCGCTGGCATTGCGCTGGCGCCGATTGGCAAGACGATCGTCAGCGTCGAGATGGCGGATGCATCGCGTCGCTACAACGCGCAGGCCGCTGTATCGCGCATGCGCGGTGGCTTCTGATCGCGTAGTGAACACTCACATCTGTGAAGAGCATTCTAGGGGCGCAACGATACCGTTGCGCCCCTTTCGTTTACCGAATTCGTGCATTCCCAAACTGTGACTTCATCCTGCGCTTGAGAAATTTCGTAGTGCTATCACCCAAGGACGGGAATCGAGGCTGACCGCACTCAACCTTTTAGGAAGGGGAGTTGCATGGCTTCTATGAAGAAGTATCTGCTAACGACGGGCGTCCTGGCAGCGTTGATCACCACCGGCTCACTGTCGATTGCATCGGCGGCTGAGCAATCGTTCGATATCGCCGCCGCGGCGCAAGCCCAGGCGGTGTCGTCATGGAACGAGACCATCAGGCAACAAGCACCGAACGTGGAAGGCTGCTTCCACGCATCCTTCCCCAGTGCGGGATGGCAGGCGGAACGCTGTGAAGCGCCGCCTTCGTTCGTTTCCGTGCCCCCGGCCACCAACGGCAATGGCCTGACGACCACCGCGCGTAGCGAGAGCGTTTTCACCGTCGGTAACGGCAACGACTACGCAGCGCGCACCAGCGGCCTCACCAAATCGGCCGTAGGCACGTTCCCCACCGTAACCGGCGTAACTACCGGTACGGCGGACTACTCGCTGCAGATCAACACCAACATCGCGAGTAACCCCACCACCTGCAGCCAGTTCGGCTATTCCTCATGCCAGACGTGGGAACAGTTCATCTATTCCACGGATAGCGACGGTAACTCGGCGAACGGCCGCACACCGGTCGCTTTCATCCAGGATTGGTTCTTCGCTGGCAGCCAGTCGCAGTACAACTCGGTGGGTTGCCCCTCGGGCTGGTACTCGTATCCCGACCAGTTGGCTTGCTACCGCAACAGCAACGCCGTGAGCGTGGCGCTGGTCCCGGTGTCGAGCATCGGCACCATTCGCCTCACCGGCTCGGCCACGTCCGGTGGCGTCGATACGGTCACCTTCTCGGTAAACGGCACAGCGCACAGCGTGAGCCAGACCGCCACCACGTTGAACATCAACCGGATCTGGACCCAGTCGGAGTTCAACATCTTCGGCAATGGCAGCGATAACCCGGTGGTGTCGTTCAACAAGGGATCACACGTGACGGTGAACCTGGCCGTGAATGATGGCAGCACCTCGGCGCCGACCTGCCTGGGTAACGCTGGCACCACGTACGAGCAGAACAACCTCACCCTGGGGACCTGCACGGCGACGGGCGGCACCACGCCGCACATCAGTTTCGTCGAGAGTAACTAACGAGGGAGGTGTCCCGGGGCGGGCAGGCCCCGGGACACATTTGGCTCGAAGAACCAACGATCAGAACGAACCGGGATCCTCGGTGCGCGAGGTGTCCGGTGAGCCATCGGGGTGCGTGAACCACAGCAGCTGATTGCGACCGTGGGAGCAACCACCGCCGTCGGTGGCGGAAGTCAGCGTGCCCGTGGTCGTGACGATATCGCGGCCATAGCAGCTGCCCAGGTTATCGCTGAAGCGGAAGGACTGAGTGCTGGCCTGGCCGGTGTGGCCCGTGACCGCGCCGCCCGTGAAGGCGAGCGTGTCACCCGTGTCGATGTGGTTATCGACATCGCTGCGGTATAGCGTCAAGGCGCCAAGCTTCTTGGTAAAGTGCCGCGAGAAGCCCTGCGTGACGTGGCTTGGCGATGAGACGATGTTGCCGTCCGCATCGAACGCATAAGCGAACCGCGCCGATAACGGGAAGTCGTAATTGACCACGTTGGTCGTGCCGATACCGAGCGCACCAACGCGGGTCTTCGTCGTGCTCGCGACCGTGGCACGTTGATCGATCGCCTGCACGTACTGAGTCGCATCAATGGTGAAGTCCTGCGCGTTCGTGAAGGCTACGGTCTGTGCCACATCCGTGCTGATCCGCCCGTGCGATGTATCGACATAGCCCGCGGTGTGGAAGGTGCGCGACGCGCTGGTGGTCACCTTGCCAGCGGTCGTGCCGTTCGCATCGGTCACGGTGTTGCCTACCGTGGCTGCGGGCGTCTGCCCCTGGAGCGTATTCGCTGTCAGTGCACCGGTGAGCTTCTTCTTTCCGTGGTCTTGGTAGACAAACAGGTTGCCGGTCACGGCGAAGTAGCCGTTCGCACCCGTCACGGTGATCGTTACCGTGTGCGGCGAACCATCGTTGAGCAGCGCGGCAAATGGCGTCAGGTCGACGCGGTAGGGCAGGAAGTTAAGCGTCTGCACGCCCGGCGTGGGCCGCCACATGTAGGGATCGATGCCGCCGGTGAATATCCACGGATACACCGGTGCGACGCCCGCGGCCTGGCCATCGATAGAGACCTGCGTTTCGCGGAAGGCGCCCCCGCCGCAGCTCTGCAGTTCATCGGCCAGATCGTCCGGCACGCATGAGTACCAGAATTCATCGCCACCCTGGCCCTGGGCGAAGACATCGAGGTAGGCGCGCTCGACATTCGTAGGCAGGGTGAAAGTGCGCGACAGCGTATCCGTCCCCGTATTGAGCGTGACCGGTCCACCCGCCGTGCCATCGGAGAGCGGGAACACCGCATCGGGCGCATCTACCTTGGGTGCGAGGATGTTGGCGGGGTAGAACACGAGTCGGGCCGAACCGCTGATCACGCCGGTGTACGTGCTATCGACGATGTTGCCCAGGATGGCCTGGCCGCTTTGCGGATTGGCCAGGAGGCTGGCGAAGTCGCTGACATCGCGCTCGATGTGCCAGCTGGGTGCCACGGTCGCCGAGGGCTCCTGGGTGGTACCGAAGTAGATGTTCGCGCCGCCCAGCCAGAGCGAGGCCGTGCGATCGAACTGGCGCCCGGCCGTGACCGAGAAATCTGCTTCCAGCACCACCTTCGACCACGCGCGGCCGCAACCGGTGGGTGGCGCATAGGTGTAAGGGTGATTCGAGAAGTCGGTGAACTGGAACCCGTTGAACAACGGGACCACACATGAGCGGCCCGGCGGCCTCGGCACCGCGGGATCCGCCACGGCGACATTGGGCGAGCCGGGCACGAACCCGGGCGCGGTAGCCGCGGATGCGGCCAGGGTGACGAACGAAGGAAGTACGAGCACAGTCGCGAGCCGCAAGAACTTGCGGCCCAACCCAAGCGTGACAGCCATAGCCACCCCTCACGACAGATTGTCCCCCTGCCTTGGGGAACCTACCAGACTAGGCCGCGCGGCAGTACTCCATCAGCAGCGACGAAGGTAGCCGGCAGGCCGGGTGCATCCGGCACAGTTGCACGATGGACCCGGAAACGCCGCTCATGAGCCCAGGTGTGAACGCATCGCGTGCCAGGCCACCCACGATGCCGTGTTCCTCGATGCTCGAAAGAATGAGTGGGATGCCATCGGGCGTACTCTCCGGGACGATGCCCGGGGCGACACGGGCCGCCCGGGCCATCAGTTCCCACGTGCTCAGGTCACCGTGGCAGAGCGTGTGGCTATGGCCCCAGCCACCGCGTGCGGCGGCATCGACCGCGCGGCGCAGGGTATCGAGATGGCGCGGGTGGTGCGTGCGCTCGTAGAGATCCGCTGCGGCGAAGCCGATCCCGACGCTGCCGTGGCACCACGTATCGGCGAAGTCGCGGCTCTCCGGCTTGCGTACATCGGTCCAGTTGCCTTCCTCGGCAAGGAACAAGGATTCCTCGAAATCAAAAGCGCGTTCCGCGAGATCAAGCCAGCGGTGGCGGTCCACGGCGTCGCCCGCGTCACTGAGGCCCAGTCGCGTCAACGCCCAACCGGTGCCTGTCGCGCCGTGGGCAAACCCGCCGATGGGTTCATCAAAAATGGATGCCGGCCAGCGAGCGCCGAGGTGATCGACGATGGCCGACGCTTCGAGCCGCAAACCCGCCCTGCGTGCGAGGGCGAGCCATCGGCGATCGCCGCTCGCCTCCGCCAGATTGATCAGCGGCACGATGGCGCCGCCCACCCCCTCGAGGATATCGAGCACGCGTTCGTTCTCGATATCCCACGCCTCCATGCGTTCGGCCTGGCGTACCGCGTTCTCGAGGAAGCCTTCCCCCGGCCGCAGGTGATCCAGCGTGAGCCACATCTGCACCTGCGATGCGAGGCCGATGAAGCCGCCGATGGCCTCGGGCTCGTCGGTATCCTCAGCGGTGCGCATCACGCGCAATACGCCGTGCAGGGCATCGACCACCCCGTCGACCTCGTCCACGCGATCGTGGCGCATCTCCTCGGCATAGCCGGCGAGGGCAAGGGCGATGCCGCCTAGGCCAACGTACAGGTTGGGTTGCAGGGTGCGCATTGTCCAGCCGCCACGGCCGAGGATCGGGCTAATCCAGGTCATGGTGCCGTCGTCACCGCGCACGGAGAGCTTCAGCAGTTGCTCTACGGTCTCGCGCGCCATCAGTCGCCGGCGCAGGTCCACGTCTTCGGCGTAAGGGCGCCGGGCCGACAGGTCGTAGGGCGAGCGCTTGTCATCATTAAGGCGCACGTTGAGGTGCGCCGTGACGAGCGCGCCGCGAATCGTGAGTTCTTCCAGCTCCATGCGCATGTCGACCCACGCCTGGAACACCTCATCAAGCTGGGGTTGCGCCAGTATGTTCACGAATACAGGCACATCGCCGTAGCGCATATCGTCGATTTCACCCGCGATCACGACAGGGTCGGAAGGCGCGATCGGTTGGGCTTCGGCGTTTCGTGCCAACAAATCACGGGCGCGCTCGATCGCCGCAGGCTCGTCGTGCAGCGAGGCGGGGTGCCACAGCATCCGCATCACCTCCACGTAGGCCTGCGTGGGCCGGCGGATACGCCGGATGCGGCAGCCGACGAAGGGTTGCATCAACGGGAGGAGAGTGCCTTCGTGGTAGCGATGCATCAGGTGGGCTGTCATCGCGCGGAAACCCGCCACGATGTCCTCCCAGAACCGGGAGATGTCCGGGTTGGTGCACGGGTGGTTCTTACCGATATCGATATCGACGCTGACCAGGCCCACGCGGGCACGCGTGGTGCCGCCATCGATGATCTCGGGCACGCGGATCTTGGGCTGCTCGCCCTGCAGGGCGCCGATGGCGGAGATATCCACGCCATCCAGCCCAAGCACCGGGGCACGGAAGGGCACGAGGCCGGTGCGCAGCACGGAGGAGCGGATCAAGGCCTGCGCAAGGTCGACGGCCTGGCCCTTCCCGGTGGGCGGCGCAGGTACTTCGGTCACGAACAGGCTTTCCACATCGACCACGTAGGGAACGACCGACGAAGCGATGAGGTTTTCGTAGTGGATGTCGGTGCCGCCCAGCAGGCGCATGACGGCGAGCCAGCGGCCGATGTTCTGGTAGAACATGCCAAGCTCGATATCGTCCACGCAATGGATATGCGCGACATGGCGCGCCCAGCCGTAGTCGCCGCGATCAAGCACGGCGGGCACCCGGATACGGCAGGTATCGCCGGGCATCAGGGCCTCGAGGAAATCATCGAGGGCGGCATCGACGCGCAGCGATCTTGGTTTGTACATCACCGTGCCACCGGCAAACGAAAGCCGGGCCACGGCCTGGCCGCCTTCGTGCACATCGCCTTCGCCAAGGTCCAGGGCCGTCAGTTCGCCGAGCTCGGTGCCCGCAAAGGCGGAAAGCGCATCGCGATCGTTCGCAAGGCGGTCAAGCAGCGCGGTCACGGCATCGCATTGCTGGCCGAGTGCACGATTCAGCCGCGGCAGAAGCGCGGGATAGCGGCCCTGGATCGCTTCGAGGAAGGCGGCCGTTGTGGCGCGTTCTACGAACGCCTCGAAACCTTCCTGTTCGCCCTCGGGCAGTTCATGGCTTAGCTTGGCCGCATGCAGCTCGAGCAGGAGAACGCGGTTAAGTTTTCGGGCGGCGTTTTCGCGGAGCGCGTGATCGGCCGTGGCCGCGATGTGCGCACGCTCGCTATCGCGCAACCTGTGCTCGCCAGCGATGGATTCCGCGAGGCGCCGGCGTATATCGGCAATGACAACATTGATGACAGGAGCGAAAGCATTCTGCGACGCCGAAGCATCCATGGGGCCAATCCCGAAAGTCCGTGAGGGAGATGAAGAGGGAAGGGATAGCCGTGGTGGTCGGCCACGGCTATCGGTACTGCTACCAGCTATTAGCAGCAGAGACCCGGCCGGGAGGCCGTACACGAACTGCAGTTCGAAGCCAGCGCCATCTCGGCGTTGACCATTGCGGCCATCGTCTGCGTCTGGCCCTCGGTGTACAGGGAGCCAGCCGGATTGTCATACCCACCTACGCTATCCGCACCACTCAGCCACCCGGCCAGAATCTTGTCGGTCTGCATGGAACACTCCTTGGTGTGTAACGGGTATGCGCCCGGGGTGGAATCGCCGTTCGCAGCGGGCGCGTCCGCGACGACGCTGGGCGATTCTGCGCCCGGCGGCACGCGATTTAGTGTGTGGTGCCGTTTTTGCGTCGAGAACGCATGGCGTATGCACAAGCGCGCTCTGGCACGATGCACGTTACCGGCATCCATGGGCGAAGGACGCGTTGATGATCGTCAGGCGTTTTATTCTTCGGCACCGCGGACTGGTCGCGGCGGCGATCGCACTTTCCTGCGTTAGCGCGGTCTGCACCATGGCGCTGCTGGCGCACATCAACCGCATGGCATCGAGCGGGCAGGCGCAGGGAGTATCGGCATTGGCCGGTGGCGTCGCGTGGCTGGTAGCGGTGTTGTTAGCTGGCGCGGCCTCGCAGTTTATCCTCGCCCGCCTGGGCGGCGATCTCGTCGCGCAACTTCGCATCGACTTGTCGCACCGTTTCATCCAGCTCGAATACGAAGCCTTGGCAAACGATAAACATGCGATTTTCGGCTCGCTTATCGAGGATGTCGCGGCCATCGCGCCATTGGTTCTGGTGGCGCCCATGCTGGCGTACAACGTACTTCTCGTGGTGCTTTATTCGGCGTACCTGGCGACTGTGTCGCCCGCACTGCTCGGCATCCTTGGTGGCTTTCTCGTGGCCAGCGCTGCCGCATCCGTACTTCTGGAACGATTCCTTCGCCGACGGTTCGACGCGTTGCGCGAAGCAAATGAAAGGCTCTTCGAGTATTTCCGCTACCTCAGCGAGGGAAAGAAAGAGATGGCGTTGAATGCCGCGCGGGCGCGGCATGTCGCAGAGCAGTTGATGCATCCGGCCATCGGTCGAGCCCGGCGCCTGATGGTGCAAGTTCATACGGGCCTCGGCTTCAATGAGGCGTGGTCGTCGGCGGTGGTCTACGGTTCGGTTTTCGTCATTGTCTACGTCGGCTACGCGTTACTGTCGCTTCCTGCTGCGACAGTGACACGGTTTGTCATCGGCGCACTGTTCCTTGGCGGCCCAATTGCTTTCATTACCAGTGCGGCGCGCCAGGTTGGGGTCGGCACGGCGAGCCTGCGACACCTGCAGAAAACCGGCCTTGATCTCAGCGAAAAACCTGCTGGTATCGGTGAGCCTCAGCATAGGTCGTCTCCTTCAGCGTGGGAGTTGATGGCATTGCGCCACGTCACTTACGCCTACCCGGGCGACGGCGATAGCCGGGTCGCATTGGGTCCGGTGGATCTTGAGATCCGTCGTGGCGAATTGCTCTTCATCGTGGGTGGCAACGGCAGCGGTAAATCCACCTTGCTGCTCGTGCTCGCGTCGCTGCTTACGCCCCGCAGCGGCGACGTGCTGGTGGATGGTGCGCCGGTCGCAGCCCAGCGCGATGAACACCGGCAGCGTTTCACCGGTGTATTTGGCGACTTCTTCCTTTTCCCGCACGTACTGGATAACCAGGGCCAGCCGCTCCCCGATGCGCGTACGGACGCGCTGCTGGGTACGCTGGGCCTGGCGGCACAAGTGAGTGTCCATGCTGGCGAACTGTCAAAACTTACGCTTTCGACCGGGCAACGAAAGCGCCTGGCGTTGCTGCAGTGCTATGCCGAGGATCGTGAGATTTTCTTCTTTGATGAATGGGCGGCCGATCAGGATGCCCATTTTCGCGACTATTTCTACCGGACGCTCCTGCCCGAACTCAAGGCGAAGGGTAAGACCGTGATCGCGATAAGCCATGACGATCGTTATTTCAATCTGGCGGATCGCGTGGTGAAGCTGGAGGCGGGCCGCATCGTGGCGGATACGCGGCCCGTTACGGGTATGCCCGCTTAACGCATTCTCATGAATCGCAACACGCTGATGGGCCCGGTCTGCCGAATACGCTCACGACCCTGTCATGTGCCTGCTCACTTTCTGCCCAATGACAGCGCTACGCTACAGGCACCACCCAACCGATGCGGAGTTCCTATGCGTTCGCTCATTCGTTCTGCCATGGCAGTTGCTGGCATTGCATTGTCCCTTGGCTGCGGTGCGGCGATGGCCGCCACTCCGCCATCCACCGGCCTGGGCCAAGCCTGGCCCAACGCGGTCGATGCCAGCACCAGCCCGAACTACCACGTGTACGTTTTCGAGCGCCATGGCGTTCGCTACGTGCAGGTCAACGATGCGGCAGGCGTGGTCCGCGCCGCGGTGCAATACACCCCCACGGGCAATCCGGATACGACCGAGATCTCGGGACTTCCGATTGGCTCGGATGCCGCCAACGTGGTGACACCGACCGAGGGCACGCTTGATGCCACCCAGCCTGCGGGTGAGACGGTGTATAGCGATGACACCGTGACGGTCACGGCGTCGAAAAGCTCGACCGGCACGGTCAGCTTGTTGGCCGTACCGGTGGACTGCAAGAACCCCGCTGAGTGCAGCGTGCGTGGGCCGTAATAGCCCTACGGCTTGAGGGCAGCGGTGGAAGCCGCCTGGCCGGCGTTGCGGGTAACCCGCGCGCCGGCCAGCAAGCAGCCGGAGATGAGCAGGGCAAGCATCACCTGGCTGCGAATCATCGCCGGGTCGAGCAGCGTCGTGCCCGTCGCGGCCAGCGCCACGCTAGCGAACATGCCGCCGATCGCACTTCCATGCCAGCCGTGGCGAAGTGCCAGGGCAAGCACCGGCACCAGCATGGCTAGCCGCGCCAGTTGGCGTACGCGATCATCCCCGGTCGCCAGCGCGAGCCACGCCAGGCCGCCCAGCACAGGTACCGCCCAACCAAGCAGGTCCCGAAAGAGGGGGCTGCGCACGATGGCAGCCACCGTCAGTGCCCGCTCGGCGATGGCTCGTTCGCGTAGCGCAAGGATGCTTGGCGTGAGGGTTAGTGCGCCCAGGTACGCACCCAACAGATAAGCCCAGAAATAGGTGGCGACCGAAATCTCGGGCCATTTGCCTGGGTTATCCGAGAGCGCGGTGACCAGGGTAAGCGTCGTGGCGATCGCCGTGATCAACGCGCATCCGAGCGTCGCCGTCATCATGAAGCCCATGCGAACGTGGCCGAGGCGGTCGTGAATATCCCAGCGGCGCCGCAAAGGCAGCATCCACGCCATGCACAACAACATAATCGGCGTGGATGCCGAGAGCGCCCATGCCGCGCCGAAGGTTGATTCGCTCATCAGGGCGCTTTCGACAACGGGCAGCGTTTCGCCCATGGCGAGCGCGGGCCAGTAGCGTCGCGGCATGAGCAGCATGCAGGCCAGCCGAAGGCCGGCGGGGAGGATCCAGTGCGAGAACGACACGTGGCGTGCCAGTTCGTAACAGGCGGCATACGCGCCCGCTATGGCGAACTGCTGTGCCCAGGTTGCCCTGTATGCCGTGCCTCCGTTCATGCCTGCTCCCCATCATGTGGCCGTATTCGCCAAGCGTGCCACGAACCGCTTCGCAAAAACGTGGGGTGATGCGATCCACGCCACACTTCCAGGAGCCTTTGCCGTTTACGCGCGCAGCCTGAAAAAGCGAGACGGTTTTCCTAGGAATGATCGTCGTCATGTCCTAGGAATTTTTACGGAGACGGCTGCATACGTGCGGAAAGGCATCACGCTGTGCGTGCCGAATACGCTCATGTGCTGCAGTGCGACTTGAGCACTTTCTACGCAAATCGAGGGCTACGCTAGGGACTCCAACCACCACTGCGGAGAACCACCATGCGTACGTCCATTCGTTCGGCTGTTGCTTTCGTTGCTATCGCCCTGTCGTTCGCTTCCGGTTCCGCCATGGCGGTGACCTCGCACAGCGATTCGTTGGGTTACGCCAATCACCAGGTGCAGGCGTTTGTGCCGGTGAATTGCAAGAACCCGGCTGAGTGCAGCATCAAGCTCCGCTAACGCGGAAGCTTCCCCGCATCACCGGCTGGCGCGTGCCGCCGGTGTTGCGTGGGCGGCGCGGCGGGCAACCCTGCCGCCGATAATCAGCGTGCCCGAGATGCACAGGGCCAACACCGCCTGGCAACGAATCATTGCCGGGTCTAGCAGCGTCGTGCCTGTCGCGGCCAGGGCGACGCTGGCAAGCATGCCGCCTACCGCCGTGCCGTGCCAGCCGTGGCGCAGGGCCAGGGCAAACACGGGGAACAGCAGCGCAAGGCGTGCCATCTGCCGGAGGAGCTCTTCATCGGTGGCAAGCGCCACCCAGGCCAGGCCACCGCACACGGGGAGCGCCCAGGCGACCAGGTCGCGCGCGAGCCGGCTGCGCCACACGCTGGCAAAGCTGATGTGGGCCGCCGCATGGGCGCGCTCGTGCAAGGCAAGGATGGTGGGCGTGAGCGTAAGCGCACCCAGGTAACCACCCAGCATGTACGCCCAGAAATACGTGCCTACCGAGATCTCGGGCCAGGCGCCAATGTTCGAGAGCAGGGCCGCTTCCAGAGTCAGGCAGGTAGCCACCGCATTGACCACGGTGCAGCCAAGCGTGGCCGTCAGCAGGGTACCGACCCGTAGCGTGCCGTCGGCGGCATACAAGGGCCGGCGCTGCCGCAGGGGGCGCACCACCGGTAGCCATAGCAGCACCATGGGCACGGCGGCGGATAACGCCCATGCGCCGCCGAACTGCGGCTCATTGAGCAGGGCGTTCTCAAATGCGGGCAGGGTTTCGCCCAGGATAAGGGCCGGCCAGAAGCGAACCGGCACAAGCAACAGGCAGGCAAGGCGCAGGCCGGCGGTGAGCATCCAATGGGAAAAGGACAAATAACGGGCAAGCTCGTAGCACGCCGCGTAGGCCGCGGCGATCGCGAACTGCTGTGTCCAGGTTGCCCTGTTGGCGGCGCTTCCGTTCACGCCTTTTCCCCGTGAATGTCGGTGTGGGCCTAGCGTGCCACGAAGCCCGGCGAAAAATCTTTCGCCGGGCCTTCGGTCCCAGCCTTTTATCGGGCCCTTGCCGATTATGCGCCCACCCTGCCGGTTTGGCGTGGCTTGGAGGCTACAATGGCCTCACAGAGGGTAAGCCGTGCTATCAAACCTGATCATATCGAGCAGCATTGTCGTTATCAGCCTGCTGTTTGGCTGTGCGCTGCTGGTTGTGTGGTGGCACTACAAGCTGCCCAGGCACGTGGCATTGTGGGCGGGCTCCTTTACGGCGGCAGCCCTGGGCCACGGGTTGCGCACGGGCGGCGCCCTGCTGCCCTCCCAGAATGTCCTGTTTGCCATGCTGGCCTGCCATGCCTCGGTCGGCGGTTTTACCCTGTTGGCCTGGGGCTTTCGCCTGCGCGAGCAGAAGCCGGCGCGGGGTGTCCTGGCCGGCTGGGCCGTCGCCACGGTGATTCTTATCTGGGCCTGGGTCGACCACGGCATGGCCTGGCGGGCCGTGTCACGGTTTGTCACCGCCGCCGACGATGCCTACATGGTCGCCTGGGTTGTCGCCACGCATGGCACAAGCGTGGCCCCGGCGCCGTGGCCCGCTGGGCGATGGGCCTGTTCGGGGTGTACATCGTGGGCGTGGCGGTCGCGGCGGGGCTCGCCCGCCCCGGCGGCGTCATCAGCAACGAGGCCTTCATCGCCGTCCTCTCCATCGGCACGCCCACCGGCATGATCGGCACCGGCGTCATGACCCTGCTCATCGTCGTGGCGGACATCATGAAAGGCCTGCGCACGCAGGCCAACAGCGATGCCCTGACCGGGCTGCTCAACCGCCGTGGCATCGACGAGGCGGTATCCGTGTTGCGCAGCGGTGGCCAGCCTGTCGTGGTGGTCATTGCCGACCTTGATCACTTCAAGGATGTGAACGATCGCCTTGGCCACGCCGGCGGGGATGAGGTGCTGTGCCGCTTTGCCCACCATCTGCGGGCGAGCATGCAGCCGGGCGAGGTGGTGGCCAGAACAGGCGGGGAGGAATTTGTGATGTTGCTGCCGGGCTGCGACGTGCACGGCGCGCTCGCCCGCATGGAACTGTTACGTATCAGCGTGCCCACCGCATTCGCCCATGATGAGCGGCTTGATCGTGTGACATCGAGTTTTGGCCTCGCCACGCTGCAAGCGGGCGAGTCGCTCGATGCCGCGCTCGCGCGCGCCGACGCCGCGCTGTATTGCTCCAAACGGGAAGGGCGCGACCGGGTCACCATGGCTTGAGCGACGGAAGCCGTGCGCAAAAAAGCCACCCGGCGTGCCACCGGGTGGCTTGTGCTGAAGCTGTCGATTACTTGCGCTTCAGGTCATAACGATCAAGGTCCATCACCTTCGCCCACGCGGCAACGAAGTCGTTGACGAACTTCTTCTCGTTGTCATCCTGCGCGTACACCTCGGACAACGCACGCAGCACCGAGTTGGATCCGAACACCAGGTCCACGCGGCTGGCAGTCCACGGTGTCTTGCCACCGCCGCGCTTGCTGGCCTCGAACGCATGACGCGCCGGCGACGTGGGCTTCCACTCGTACTGCATATCAAGCAGGTTGCGGAAGAAATCGTTGGTGAGCTTGCCCGGGCGATCGGTGAGCACGCCGGTCGTGCTGCCATCGAAGTTAGCCCCCAGCACGCGCATGCCGCCGACCAGCGCAGTCATTTCCGGCGCCGTCAGCGTGAGCAGCTGCGCCTTGTCGATCAGCAGGTGCTCGGCCGGCACGCTGTAATGGCCCTTTACGAAGTTGCGGAAGCCATCAGCGATCGGCTCCATGGCTTCAAAGGAGGCCACGTCGGTCTGCTCCTGGGTCGCATCGGTGCGGCCCGGAGAGAACGGAACGGTCACGTCGTGCCCCGCATCCTTCGCCGCCTTTTCGATGGCGGCACCACCGGCGAGCACGATCAGGTCGGCCAGCGAGATCTTCTTGCCACCGTTGCCGAACTCACTGCTGATGCTCTCGAGCTTATCCAGCACCTTGGCAAGCTGCGCGGGGTTGTTCGCCCGCCATTCCTTCTGCGGAGCAAGGCGAATGCGTGCGCCATTGGCGCCGCCACGCTTGTCACCACCGCGGAAGGTAGAGGCCGAGCCCCAGGCGGTCGAGACCAGCTCGGCGACGGAAAGGCCCGACGCGAGGACTTTGTCCTTCAGCGCTTTCACCTCGGCATCGGATACCGGCGCATGGGCGGCTTCGGGCAGCGGGTCCTGCCAGATGAGTACTTCCTTCGGCACTTCCGGGCCGAGGTAGCGCGCGCGCGGCCCCATGTCGCGGTGGGTCAGCTTGAACCAGGCGCGGGCGAAGGCATCCGCAAACTGGTCGGGGTTTTCGAGGAAGCGCCGCGAGATCTTTTCGTAGGCCGGATCCATGCGTAGCGACAAGTCGGTTGTCAGCATGGTGGGCAGCTGTTTTTTGGTCTTGTCGAACGCGAGCGGCACTGACGGTTCGGCACCCTTGGCCACCCACTGGTTCGCACCTGCCGGGCTCTTGGTCAACTCCCATTCGAAGCCGAACAGGTTCTCGAAGAACAGGTTGCTCCACTTCGTCGGCGTCTGGGTCCAGGTGACTTCCAGGCCGCTGGTGATCGCATCCGCACCTACGCCGCTGCGCAGTTCGTTATGCCAGCCGAGGCCCTGCTGTTCGAGGTAACCGGCTTCGGGTTCCACCTGCACGTTCTTGGCATCGCCTGCGCCGTGGGTTTTGCCGAACGAGTGGCCGCCGGCGATCAACGCCACGGTCTCTTCATCGTTCATGGCCATGCGGCCAAACGTTTCGCGGATATCGTGCGCGGCGGCCACGGGGTCCGGGTTGCCCTCGGGGCCTTCCGGGTTCACGTAGATCAGGCCCATCTGCACCGCGCCCAGCGGGTTTTCGAGGTTGCGGCCGCCTTCGGTGCGGTCCTCCTCCTTGCCGTGCAAGTGGGGATCGGCGACGAGTACGCCATCGTCCTTGGGGGTGACCTTGCCGTAGCGGTTATCGCCGCCCAGCCATTCGGTCTCGGTACCCCAGTAAACATCCTGGTCGGGTTCCCAGGTGTCCTCGCGGCCACCGGCAAACCCAAACGTCTTGAAGCCCATGCTTTCCAGGGCGACGTTGCCGGTAAGGATGAGCAGGTCGGCCCAGGAGATCTTGTTGCCGTACTTCTGCTTGATCAGCCACAGGAGGCGGCGCGCCTTATCCAGGCTGACGTTATCGGGCCAGCTGTTGAGCGGCGCGAAACGCTGCTGGCCACGACCACCGCCGCCACGGCCATCGCCGATACGGTAGGTGCCGGCGCTGTGCCAGGCCATGCGGATAAACAGGCCGCCGTAATGGCCGAAGTCGGCCGGCCACCAGGGCTGCGAGTCGGTCATCAACGCCTCGAGATCCTTCTTCAGCGCGTTGTAATCCAGCGACTGGAAGGCCTTGGCGTAATCGAAATCCTCGTCCAGGGGATTGGATCGTTGCGAATGCTGGTTAAGCAGATCGACCCGTAGCCGGTTGGGCCACCAGTCCTGGTTGGTCTGGCCGCCGCCCGCGGCATGGTGGAACGGGCATTTCGATTCGTTCGACATCGCGTTTCTCCCTCGTGGGTTGGCTTCGGAGACGGGGCAGGGACCCGGCTCGTGACTAACGCAATAGCTGGACTATAGGAGCGAGATGAATATTGCAGAAATTGATTGATCTTATGATGACAAGAGGCTGTGCCTATCGATTTTCTGCAGAGTGAGACCTGTACGAATATGCGGATGCGAACCATTCGCAATTAGTGTTAAGATTGGGTAATGCGGTGCTTAGCAGTCGCTTAGGCGGACTGGACGGTGCCCCAGCGCGTATTCGTTCCCGATCTAGAGGTCTCACTGTGTCTAACCCATCTGCTGTTTCCCGGTATTCATTACTTTGGCTGGCGCTGGCCGCGCTGCTGCCGGTCGGGCTGCATGCCCAGTCCGTCGACAGTACGGATAACGGCGACAAGAAAGTGAATAAGAAGGCGACCACCCTGGATGCGGTGAATGTGCAGGGCCAGGCCGTGTCGGCGTACACCACCGACCAGACCGCATCGACCACGCGTCTGCCGCTGACACTGCAGGACACGCCGCAATCGATCAGCGTGATCACGGAGCAGCGGATCAAGGACCAGAACCTTACCAACCTGCGCGCGGTACTCGATAACACGATCGGCATTAATTCCACCGCCTATGACTCAGAGCGAGTGGTGTTCTGGTCGCGTGGCTTCCAGATCGAAAACATGTCGTATGACGGCGTGCCCATCGCATCGAGCCTGAATATCAGTTCGGCCGATTCGTCGCTCGATCCGTCGATTTATGAGCGCATTGAAGTCATCCGTGGCGCGACAGGCCTGCTCAGCGGCGCGGGCAGCCCCTCGGCCAACATCAACTTCGTGCGCAAGCATGCCGATAGCCGCACGGCCGAGGCGGATGTATCGGTCAGCTATGGCTCGTGGAACACCCAGCGCGAGACGGTGGATGTGCAATCGCCGTTGAATGCTTCCGGTAGCGTGCGCGGTCGCTTCGTGGCGGCGCATGAGGATGGCGATTCGTATATCGACCGCTACCACAACCAGAAGAACGTGGCCTACGGCGTCATCGATGCCGACCTGGACGAGAACACCACCTTGAGCGTGGGCTACGACTGGCAGAAGACCCGCCCGACGGGCGTCACCTGGGGCTCGTACCCGGTGCTCTATCAAGATGGCGGCATTATCAAGTGGCCGCGCGGCTTTTCATCGGCAGCCGATTGGACCCACTGGAATAACACCACGCAGACCGCCTTCGCCGACCTGAAGCACAGCTTCGATAACGGCTGGCAGCTGCATGCCATGGCGAGCCACCGCAAGACGGATGCCGATTCGTCCCTGTTCTACGTGTATGGCGCGCCTGATCGCGAGACCGGCGAAGGCCTTATCCCCTACGCCTACAAGAGCTTCCAGCGGGGCAGCCAGAACAACCTTGATCTGTACGCTTCCGGCCCGTTCCAGGCGTTCGGCCGCGAGCACGAGTTGGTCGTTGGCCTGACCGATTCGCACTACCGCACGGATTACTTCGAGTACCCGCACGGCGATTATCTGCCGGACATCGGCAATTTCCTGCAGTGGACCGGTGATTACCCGTACCCGGATTTCTCGTCCACCGCCGATCGCGTATCGATCGCCCGTACTGAGCAGAGCGGTGCCTATGCCGCGGCACGCCTGCAGCTGGCCGATCCCCTCAAGCTGATCGTGGGCGCGCGTTATTCGCGCTGGAAGAATGATACGAACGACAGCACCGCCGGCATCTACCACGAGACGGCCAGCAAGACGATTCCGTACGCCGGCCTGATCTACGACATCACCCCGAACTACTCGGCGTTCGCCAGCTACACGCAGATCTTCGATCCGCAGAACAACCGCAAGGAAGATGGCAGCTACCTCGAGCCGGTGCTCGGCACCAGCCGCGAGGTGGGTATCAAGGGCCGCCACTTCGATGGCGCGCTGAACACCTCGCTGGTCTTCTTCGAGACCAAGCAGGATCACGTCGCCGATGCGCTGCCGGGTGTGTACCTTCCCGATGGCATCACCCAGGCGTATCGCTCCGTGGATGGCACCACTTCGCGTGGCTATGAGTTCGAGGTCTCGGGCTCGCTCTCGAGCAACTGGAACGGCACGTTTGGCTGGTCGCACTTCAACGTGAAGTCGCCCGATGGCGGCGCGCTGCGCCCGTCGCTGCCGCGCACGCTCGTCCGCGTGTTCACCACCTACACCCTCCCGGGTGAGTGGAGCGGCCTGACCGTGGGCGGCGGCGTGAACTGGCAGGGGCCCTCCAAGGCCGATATCGATGACGGCTACGGCGTGGTCCGCCTGTACCAGTCGTCGCAGACCCTGGTCAGCGCCATGGCCCGTTACGCTTTCAACGACCATGCCTCGGTGCAGGTCAACGGCGATAACCTGCTCAACCGCAAGTACTTCGTGCTCGACGACTCCAGCGACCTGTACTACGCCCCGGGCTCGACCTGGACCGTGTCGTTCAACTACAAGTTCTTCTGATTGATTTAGTGCCCGATCGCGCGCAAGCGCGCTCCTACAAGAGCCACGCTTTCCGTACCCCGGCATACTGTAGGAGCGCGCTTGCGCGCGATGCTTCCTCTCTAGGAGCCATAACTAAGTGGTTGATTATATGGGGTTGTATTCTGGCGCGCCCCACCGCGCCAGCCGGCACCCCGTAAAACGGCCTATGTAAAAGGACTATAGGGCTGCGCCCGGATTTGCCCTACGATCCGCGGATGGAAAACGCCGCCCACGCCCCGTCGAAACCCGGAAGCCTCGCCCTCGTCGGCATGGGCATGACCCTGGGCTCCCACCTGACGCCCATCTCCCGCAGCCATATCGAACAGGCGGACGTCGTCTTCGCCGCCCTCTCCGACAATCTGGTCGAGGAGTGGCTGAAGCGGATGAACCCGGATGTGCGTAGCCTTCAGGGCAACTACGCCGAAGGTAAGTCGCGCATGCTGACCTACC
>Ga0157369_10002621_pt1 | contig 21503 bp, 22 predicted proteins | sample C25metaG_FD_113461 | JGI IMG/M metagenome (GOLD analysis project Ga0157369, IMG submission 113461) | Corn rhizosphere microbial communities from Kellogg Biological Station, Michigan, USA - C2-5 metaG | ecosystem: Host-associated > Plants > Roots > Rhizosphere > Soil | place: USA: Michigan...
CTTCATGTGCAACCCAAAGCCGAACAGGATGCAGACCGGGAATCCGGCGAGCCAATAAGAACCGAGCGCAATCCACATCGGTGCGCGCGCGTCCTTCAAGCCGCGCAAACTCAGCGCCGCTACGACCTGCAAGCCGTCGAACACCTGGAACGCCGCTGCCACGCGCAGGAACGTGACTGCCAGCGCGATGGCCTGCGCGTTCTGTGTCGTCTCGGTGGAGAAATAGAGCTGTGCGATCTCGCGCGGGAACAGCGCGATGACGACGCTCGTCACCGACATGAAAGCGGCCCCGATGCCAAGTGCTGTGTAGCCCGCGCGCCGGACGGCTTCGCGGTCGCCGGCACCCGCCGCCAGCCCCACCCGGATCGTCGCCGCCATGCCGACGCCGAGCGGGACCATGAAGGTGTTCGACGGCACGTTCATCGAGATCTGGTGCGCCGCGACGGTAGCCGCGCCGAACGTTCCCATGATGAGCGTTGCGGTGTTGAACAGCATCGCCTCGAACATCATGGTCAGCCCGATCGGCATGCCGAGCCGGAACATCTCCGCAAGCTTCTCCCAATCGGGCCGGAAGAAACGGCGTAGGATGCGATAGCGCCGCAGCTTCGGCGTCAGTAAGACGATCGCCAGCAGGGCGACGAACTGGAACGTATAGGACGACGCGCTTGCGATACCTGCACCTTCGAGCTCGAGCCGGGGAAACCCGAAATGCCCGAAGATCAGCGTGTAGTCGCCGAGGAAATTGAACCCGATGCCGGCGACCATGACCACCAGTGGCGCGACTGGACGCTCCAGCGCCGTCGAGAAGTTCCGCAGCACCTGGTAGAACAGCGAGAAGGGCAGGCCGAGGCACAGCGCGGTCATGAATCGCCCCGCGCCCACGGCCAGCTCCGGCTGCTGGCCAAGCACAAGCATGATCTGCCGTGTGAAGAGCAGCAGCACCATCAGCGGCAGCGACACGATGACAACGGACCAAAAGCCCATCCGCACGACCGAACGGACATTGCCGCGGTCGCCCGGCTTTGCGCCCAGGATGTGCGCGATCATCGGGGCTACGGCCGCCACGGGCCCTGCGCCGATCAGCCAGCAGAAGAAGAAGATGGTTATGCCCAGCGCCGACGAGGCGAGTGCCGTTTGGCCCACGCGGCCGAGCATGACGACGTCGGTCGTCATGATCAGCATCTGTGCGACCTGGGTGAAGACCAGCGGGCCCGCGAGCTTCAAGGTCTCGCGCGCCTCCGCGAACCACGCGTCGAGCCCATGGCCCGTAACGCGCTCGCCGGCGTGTCTGAGATCGAGTTCTGTAATGTCAGTCATGATACGGGCTTTTCAATGTGCCCGGACCAGGCTCTGGCGGGGAATGCCAGATACAAAAATCCCCTCCAAAGCCTGGCTCGGGAGGGGTGAAACTTTGAACGGATCAGGATTTACCTAACGCGCGTTCTCCTCGCGAACCGATGCGGCAGCCACGCCGCCCGAAAGGGCGAACGGGATGTCCGGCATGTATGTGCAAACAGTACTGTTCATGGTCCGCTCGAATCGTCCTCTGGCCCCATGCCGGAAGACGCGTAGTGGGTACGCCTCGAAATTGTGGAAGTCAACTCACGTAAGGAATCGGTTTGCCGGGAGCTGATGGGCGTGGCGGCCGGATCACAATGCGTGATAGGAAGGGGCGCTGGTGTATCGGGGCTGTAAGACAAAATGAAGTCGATTGCGCAAGGGCTTGCGCTGAATTTGCTGATCATCGGAATGGTGCAGGCGAACACAGGACCCGTGCGGGTTCTCGGGTCCGCGAAAGCCGATCTTGCGGCTTCACAACCGCCTGCGGATTTCGGCGGACCGGCCGTCGTTCTGACACCGCTCGACGGCGTCTCCATCACCGTTCCAAAACAATGGATCGCCTGCGACGATCCCAACAACGCCAGGCTAGCGCCGGCAACCGACGCGCTTTCGCTCGCGGCAAAGATCTGCGCCGGCCCGCGCTCCGCCGACACGATGACGTTCGGCGCTTTCGATCCGGAGTCCGCGCGAACCGTGGCGATTTATGCCGGCAGAGAACCTGAGAGCCCGATTACCGAGGGCGTGATTTTGCGGATGCCGGATTCGAACTTCGCGGCTATGGCCGCAGACGTCTGCCCGCTCATCGAAAAGCCGCTGGTGGATGCGCATGCGACGGTCGACAGCTGTGTCCTGAATCGAAAGGCGATCTCCGGTCATTCGGCGCTGGTTTTCAGCGTTGTCTATACGCCGCCCGAGGGACCGACGGCGCAGGGCGAACTTGAGTCCTGGGTGATACCGTCCGCCCACGGCATCGTCGATTTCGATGTCATGTGGCCGCTGATCGCCAAGGACAAGGTCACACCCATGCTGGAAGCCGTCCGCAATTCGCTGCAGGTCCAATAAAAAAGCCCCGGCAGATTTCTCCGGCGCCCCGCTTAGGCCATCTCGGCGGCACAGTGCCGGCGGATGAAGTCGCGGTGGTCCGGCATCGCTTCGGCGCAGCTCTTCACTTGCGCGCGGATGGCCTCAAGCTTCTCAGCGACTTTTGCGGCGTCGAGGCTGTCGGTCATCGGATCGTAACCGCGCGGCACGATATTCTGTCCGATCATCACCGAGAGCCAGCTCTGGATCGGAAACAGCTCTGTGTCGTCGCGCAGGATGCGCCCGCGGCTGCGGAAGAGGTCGATCTTCTCCTTCAGCGTGTCGGTGAGCGGAATGGCGCGGCAATGCTCCCAGAACGCGCCGGGACGTTCGGTGTGCGCATAGTGCATCAGGAGGAAATCGCGCACGCGCGCGAATTCGAATTCCAGCATCCGGTTGTAGCGCTCGATATCGGCCTGCTCGAACTGCCGGTCGGGGAAGAATTTGAGCAGCATCGCAATGCCGCGCTGGATGAGATGGATGCTCGTCGCTTCCAAGGGCTCCAGGAATCCGCAAGCAAGACCGAGCGCCACGCAGTTCTTCGCCCACGCCTTGCGGCGGCGTCCCGGCCTGAAGCGCAGCGCCAAGGGTTCGGTGACCCTCGTGCCATCGAGACTGTCGAGCAGCAGATCGCGCGCGTGCTCGTCATCCATAAAGCCGCTGCAATAGACATGGCCATTGCCGGTGCGATGCTGCAGCGGAATACGCCACTGCCAGCCCGCGGGCCGCGCGGTGACGAGCGTGTAGGGTGCTGGGTTTGCGGCGGGCGCGTTGTGGGCCACCATGGCGCGGTCGCAGGGCAGCCAGCGGCTCCAGTCGTCGAAACCGACATCGAGTGCTTCGCCGATCAGCCGCGCGCCGAAACCGCTGCAATCGATGAAGAAGTCGGCCGCGAGCGTTTCGCCATTGTCCAGCGTAACGGACTCGATGAAACCATCTTCGCCACGGAGCGACACCGCGCACACCGTGCCGGCGATGCGCTCGACACCGCGCGTCTGGGCGAAGCGGCTGAGATACGCCGCGAACAGCGACGCATCGAAATGAAGCGCATAGGTAATCTTGTTGAGCGGCGTGTTGGGCGCATGCACTGGCCGCATGAACTTGTTCTGTGCGGCGGCCGCGGCTTGCACCGAATATTCCTCGAGCCGCGCGGCTTTGCCGGCAAGGAACATCTTGAGCCAATAGGCCGGGAACGAGACCGCGCCCATCCCGGCGCTGGTAGGGCCGAAGGGATGGAAATAAAAGTCTCCCTCCCGCGTCCAGTCTCGATAGGCGATGCCGAGCTTGAAGGTCGCGCGGATCGCGCTGACGAGTTCATCCTCGGCAATGCCGAGCTGGCGTATGAAGTCCATGATCGGCGGAACCGTCGCTTCGCCGACGCCGACCGTCGCGATGGCCTCGGATTCCAACAGCCGGATGCGGACATTCATCGGCGCAAGGTGCTTGGCGAGCGCCGCCGCGGCCATCCAGCCGGCCGTACCACCGCCGACGATCACCACGTCGCGGATGCGATTGTCCGCCTCGATGCCCGGAATGTTCCCCATAACCCTTAAGCCGGCTCCCCAAAGCCCAACGCGCACAATGCCTCAAACGGGCTGTTAGCGCTATATCCGGGCTCGCTCGCGCGCCCGCGTGCCGCAGGAATCCGCGAAATCCGTTAATCGGCCGCACTTGTGCCTTCCGTGGCGGCCGGGGCTAAAGTCGGCGCAACCGCTATTGGAGGCACCTCATGGACTTCTCAATCCCCAAGGACATCAGCGACCTGCTCGAACGCATCGACGCCTTTATCGAGGCCGAGGTCGTTCCCCTGCAGAAGCAGGACGACAACGACCGCTTCTTCGACCACCGCCGCGAATGGGCGCGCACCGATTTCGAGCACGGCGGCCTGCCGCGCCACGAGTGGGAGGACCTGCTGCGCGAGATGCGCCGCCGCGCCGACAAGGCCGGGTTCCTGCGCCTTGCGCTGCCGGAGGAATATGGCGGCAAGAATATCGGCAATCTCGCGATGGCGATCATCCGCGAGCATCTGGCGACCAAGGGGCTCGGCCTGCACAATGACCTGCAGAACGAAAGCTCGGTCGTCGGCAATTTCCCGCAGGTGCTGATGATGCGCGACTTCGGCACCGAGGAGCAGAAGCAGACGATCTTGCCGGGCATGCTCAACGGCACGAAGCGTCTCGCTTTCGGTCTGACCGAACCGAAGCACGGTTCCGACGCGACCTGGATGGAGACCCACGCGGTCAAGGACGGCAATGGCTGGCGCCTCAATGGCGCCAAGATGTGGAACACTGGTGTCCATGTGGCGACGCACGACATGGTGTTCTGCCGCACGTCGGGCAAGGACGGCGACGCGCGCGGGCTCACCTGCCTGATCGTGCCGATGGATGCCGAGGGCGTGAAGATCGAGGAATATCTCTGGACCTTCAACATGCCGACCGACCACGCGCATGTGACGTTCAAGGATGTCTGGGTACCGGACTCCGCTGTGTTCGGACCGGTCGACAACGGCCTCGTGCTCGCGCGCCATTTCGTGCACGAGAACCGCATCCGCCAGGCGGCTTCGGGCGTCGGCGCCGCGCAATACTGCATCAATGAGAGCATCGACTACGCCAACACGCGCAAGCCGTTCGGCAAGCCGCTGTCGCACAACCAGGCGATCCAATTCCCGCTGGTCGAACTGCAGACGGAAGCGGAGATGGTGCGCTGGCTGGTGCGCAGGACCGCGTGGGAGATGGACCGCATGACGGGACCGGAGATCCAGCTCTATCTCTCCGACAAGGTCTCGATGTGCAATTACCGCGGCAACAATCTCGTCTGCGACGCGGCCGACTGGGCGATGCAGGTGCATGGCGGTTGGGGCTATTCGCGCCACAAGCCGTTCGAGCACATCTATCGTCACCACCGCCGCTATCGCATCACCGAAGGCTCCGACCAGATCCAGATGCGCAACGTCGCCGGCCACATGTTCGGCTTCATCGGCAAGAACCGGCCGCGGGAATAGAGATGGCGGAAGACATTTTCGAATACCTCAGGCGGAGCCCGCCAAGGTGCCTAGCAGCCTTCGGCGCGGTCCTGCAGAACGAATTCGAAAAACGACACGTACGAGTAGCGGAATTTGAGGTTTCGTGCGGCAAATGCAAAACCGCCAAATTCGATCTTGGAATTCTCGCCAGAGTCTGGAAGGAGGGCACGGAGACTTCGGAGATCGGAGTCAGCGCAACCTGCTCAGAGTGCGGAAACAGGGAGACGCTCTTTGACGGGACCAGGTTCGGTTATGATGGGGAGCATGATCATCTCGCTTTTCTCAAAGGCGATGATATCGAATCGCCACTCGGAGGTGATCGAGCGGTGCGCGTAAGGGTCGGATTTACCTATAACATTGAGACGAGTGAACTGTTGGAGCACGCCGCGGCACTGAACAAGTCTCCTCAAGATTTCTTTGACTGGTTCCACGTTCTGACGCCAGGCGCAGAAGATTGGAACAGTGTTTGGGAATTTGAGTGCGCGTGACCTGCAAAGACGTACGGGCCGCGTGACCATTGATGACGGGAGCAAATCCTCAAACGGAGATCGATCCATGTTGATCCCGGCCTGCAAGGCCAAAATCCATCGCGCGACGGTGACGCAGGCCGATCTCAACTACGTCGGCTCAATCACGATCGACGAGGCGCTTCTTGAAGCGGCGGGCATCGTGCCGTTCCAGTATCTGAACATCACCAATGTTTCGAACGGCTTCTTCTGGCGCACTTATGCGATGGCGGGCAAACGGGGGCAGGGCGACATCTGCCTCAACGGCCCGCCGGCGCGGCATTTCCAGCCGGGCGACAAGATCATCATCTTGGCCGAAGTGTTCGTGGCGCCGGAGGACATGGCTTCTCTCGATCCTGTCGTTGTTTTCGTGGATGACAAAAACAGGGTGATGGAGGTCAAGCGGCACACGCTCGTGCCGCATCCGCTTGCGTGAGTTGTCGAGCGGGATGCTGAGGAAGAGATGAAACCCTGGAACATTGCCCATCGCGGTGGCGCAGGCCTGCGGCCCGAGAACACGCTGGTAGCCTTCCGCGATGCCGTGGCGCGAGGCTGCGATGGAGCAGAGCTCGACGTGGAGCTCTCGCGCGACGGTGAGGTGATCGTCTTTCACGATTATCGCCTCAAGCCCGAGATCTGCCGTGGAACGGACGGCCGCTTCCTCGAAAAGCCGACGCCGCGCATCAAGGACCTTTCGCTCGAAGGCCTGAAGACGTGCGATGTCGGCCGCGCCAATCCGGCCAGCGCTTATGCACGATCGCATCCGGTGATGACGGCGCGCGACGGTGAGCGCATCCCGGCGCTTGCCGAAGTGATCGCAGTCGCGAAGACGGCGGCGAACCCGTTCACGCTGTTTGTGGAATTGAAGACCTCGTTTGCGGATCGCGATCTCTCCGCCGATCCGGTTGCGCTCACCGACAGCACGGTAAGGGTCCTGCGCGACGCGGAGTATCTCGACCATACGATCTTCGTCGGCTTTGACTGGCCGGCGCTGTTGCATGCGAAGATGATCGCGCCGGAGACGCCCTGCTGGTTCACGACTTTGGCGCAGAGCTGGTTTCGTCCCGGCCAACCGCCGCCGGAAGACGATCCGCCTTCCGAACCCGCGCTCCAGATGCTGCGCTACTGGGCTGCGACCGGCACGTCGCCCTGGGCGGGAGGATACGACGCGGTGAACTACGGCGGCTCAATCCTGCGCGCAATCAAGGCCGCCGGTGGTGACGGCTGGTTTCCGGCCTTCACGGATATCAACGCACACGCAGTGGGCGAAGCGCGTGCGCTGGGACTCAAGGTCGGCGCATGGACGGTCGATGACGTGGCCGACATGCGGCGGCTCGTTGCGTTGGGCCTCGACGCGATCTGCACGGATCGGCCGGACCTTCTCGCGCCGCTGCTGTGAGCGTTCGAAAACGCATAAGCCAGCCGAAATTTTTGTATGATCAGAGGTTGGAATTTGCGTGCTATCCCGCAAGACTGGCAGCGGCGCGATTCCCGCGACCGGCTGGAAGGGGGATCCCATGCGCGTTCGCACAGTCTCTTTGCTTGCGGCAATCGTTTCGCTCGCGGCTTCGCCGGTAGTGGCGGCTGGAGCACCGGCAAAGGCCACCACCGCACCGAAAGCCAAAGCCGCTGGGGCCCAGCTCTGTAACGGCACGTTCAGCAACGGCGTCTCGATCAACGTCAAGACCGCGGTCTATATGCCCGATGTCGGCTACATCACGAACGCCAAGCCACCCACGCCGGTGATCACTGCGGCGAACCAGACCGTGTGCGACGTGCACACCTTCGCTTGGAACCAATTCCTCTATCTCACACAGAGCGATCCGAAGACGCCCAATGTTGCGCGTTTCATGCAGCTCGCGCCCTGGTACAACGCGCTGACTGTAGGTCCCAAACCCGGAGCCTATCCCGGTGGCCAGACTGATTTGCGCACGTCCTTCCTGGATCAGAGCCAGGCCGGCACCGACGGGCATCTGATCGACACCGCGAACCAGACGGTGCGCTACGACATCCGCTTCGACCAGTACATGTATGCGTCGATCGTGGACCAGAACTACTACACCGCGCCGCTGTTCAACACGGCGTGCAATCCCGATCCGGCTAACAACGGCAATTGCAAGAACAACGACAAGATCTGGATGATCCCGTCAGGCGCCAACGAACATCCCGAACCCGGCTCGACCGAGGTCAAGACCGCGTGGCGCGATTTCGGCCTGCCCACAAACTGCCCGTCGTCGCAATATTTCTGCCAGGGCCGTTTCGGCCTCGTCGGCTTTCACTTCGTGAACAAGACCTTCAGCCATGGCGAATGGATATGGGCCTCATTCGAGCATGTCGGCAACGATCCGGACTGTGCGCCGGGTGGCGACGAGACGATCGCGCCGATGTCGCCGATCAATACGAAATGGTCGTTCTTCAACACCCAGACCGTGCCACCGAGCGTGATGTCGTCGAAGGTCTGCAACGTCACGAACAACCCGCCGCAGTGCAACTTCAATCCCAACCCGACGGGCAAGGCTTTTATCCCGGTGAATGTCTGCCGCACGGATATGATCTCGGCCGGCGGCGCCAGCAGTGCCAATTGCACGGTCAATACCAGCAGCCCGAACAATCCCGGCAACGTCGCCTGTCTCAACGCCACGATCATGCCGCAGCTCAGCGGCGTGTGGCGGAACTACAAGATGATCGGCTCGGTGTGGGTCTCCGGCGGCATGGGACCAAACCAGGATTTCCGCATCCAGATTTTCCAGAGCCAGGTCCAGGGCCTTCCCTATGTGGCGCCGGCGGGCTTCACCAATCTGGCAGACACGACGATGGAAACCTGGCTGCAGAAGGGTTCGACGGGCTACGACCCGTTCGGCACCAACGCGAAGCAGGCGGGTTGTTTCCTCTGCCACAACGAGCCCTCGGGCTTCGGCAAGGGCAACCGGCAGGCGGACATGAGCCACTTCCCCGGCAAGCTTCCGCTGCTCAAGCTGCAGGCGCTGAAGGCGACCCTGATCAAGGCGAGTGACACGGTGAAGGCGCCAAGGTAACGGCGCTCGGCAGGCGAGTTGCGTACCGACGAGTGTTCGGCGCCAAAGCCTTGACGAAGTGACGCAGGATGGGCGTCCGGCGCGCCTTGTTTCCCCGGCGCATGGGCGGTCAACTGGTTTTGCGATTCCGGCGGCAGGGCATGACGCTCCTCAAGGTTCGGCACAAGACGACATATCGCTATGCGAGGCCCGTCGAGCTCGGCGAACACCGCATGATGTTCCGCCCGCGCGCAAGCCACGACCTCAATCTCAAGAAGGCGAAGCTGGTCATCCGGCCTGAACCGGTTTCGATCCGCTGGGTGCACGATGTCTTCGACAATTCGGTCGCCTTCGCGCATTTCGGAGGGCTCGCGGTCAAGGAACTCAGCTTCGACAGCACGCTGACGGTGGATCACACCCCCTATTCTTCTCCGGTCCCGGAGATCGATGAAGCCGCGCGTACCTATCCGTTCCTCTATGACCGGGAAGACGAGCCCGACCTTCGGCCCTCGATCGCGCTGCAATACCCCGACGAGGGTGGCCGCCTCACAAAATGGGCCCGCCAATTCCTTCATCCCGGCCGGCCGACCAACGATACGTTTTCGCTTCTGGCCACGATGACGACAGCGGTTCGCGAGCAGTTTCGCTATCTGCGCCGGGAAGAAATGGGCGTCCAGCATCCGATCGAGACGCTGCTTCTGGGGTCGGGCTCCTGCCGCGATTTTGCGGTGCTGATGATGGAAGCGGCGAGAACGCTTGGCTTCGCCGCGCGTTTCGTCTCTGGCTACCTTTATGTGCCGTCGCAGGGAGACGAGCGCCCGGTGGGAGGCGGGGCCACACACGCCTGGGTTCAGGTCTATCTTCCCTGCGCGGGCTGGTTAGAGTTCGATCCGACGAACGCCATCGTGGGCAACCGAAATCTTATCCTTATCGCTGCGGCGAGACATCCGAGACAGGCCATACCTTTGTCCGGAACCTATGAGGGAAGCAGGGAGGATTTCATTGGAATGACGGTGGAGGTTGCGGTGACCGGGGAAACTCCGGCAGCCGCGCCGGAAAGAGCTGGGGAACATGGATATTCGGATCGGTTACGACCTGACGATAGAGGTTCCGCTCGCGACCGCGATGCTGCTAATGCTCAACGTCCATCCCTCGCGCGCGCATGACCTTCTTTCGCCTGACATCATCTACACAGAGCCCGGCATTCCGGTCCGGCTCTATCGCGACAGCTTCGACAACACTTGCGCACGGATTCTGGCGCCGGCCGGCGCCACGCGGATCTTCTCTGAGACGATGATACGCGACAACGGCGAACCGGATCCAGTCGCCCCCAATGCCGAGCAGCATTACATCTCCGATCTTCCGGACGCGTGCATGGTCTTCCTGCTCGGCAGCCGTTACTGCGAGACCGACGAGCTTTCCGATTTTGCTTGGAAGACGTTCGGCGATACGAAGCCGGGCTGGGAACGTGTTCAGACGATCGTTGCTTTCGTGCATAACCACATTGCGTTTGGCTATGCCCATGCGCGCGCGACGAAGACGGCCATGCAGGCCTATCACGAACAGCGGGGCGTGTGCCGTGATTTCGCCCATCTCGCCATCACGTTGTGCCGCTGCATGAGCATCCCGGCGCGCTACTGCACCGGATATCTCGGCGACATCGGCGTGCCGAAGGATCCCGCACCGATGGATTTCAGCGCGTGGTTCGAAGCGTATCTAGGTGGCCGCTGGTACACGTTCGACGCGCGCCACAATCGCCCGCGCATTGGGCGTATCCTGATCGGACGCGGCCGGGATGCCGCCGATGTCGCGATCACCACGAGTTTCGGTCCGTCGAACCTCACGGCCTTCAAGGTGATTACCGACGAGATTGTCTGACGCCCTTAGCCTTTCGGCACGCCGGGGACGTTCGTGATGTCGTGCGCCCAGGGGAGCGCGGACTCCATCCAGATCTGCCGCTTCGGCGGCAGGTCGGCGCGCTGCTTCAACGCGCCGAGACGCAGGTTGAAGATCGTCTGGTTCTCCGGCGTGGTCGAATAGACGGCGGAGCCGCAATCGCCGCAAAACGCCTGAAGCCGTTTGATGCCGCTGGGCAGTCTTCACATAGGTTTTGAGCGCGCAGCGAAGCAGGCGGAAATCCTCGGCCTTCGCCGGTACGCTCGCGCGCCACGGCGAGCCCGAGAATTGCTGGCAATCGGTGCAGTTGCAGATCGCGCTGAGCCTGGGATCGACCGCGGCCTCGTAAGCGATGCGGCCGCAATGGCATTCTCCGTCGACGTGCATGACAATGTCCCGCTGAAGCTGCGCCATCATCCGCGATAGGTGGGCAGAGGGTCAATTCCGCATCTGGCCGCGTTTTCCCCATGACGGCGATGTGCGAAACAGATGGAAAGAGGAGACGCCGATGCTCACACGCGATATCCCGTACACCTCCGGCGGCAAATCATTCACGGGCTATTTCGCGGCGCCCGACGGCGACGGATCGCGGCCGGGCGTGCTGGTCTGCCACCAGGGCGGCGGATTGACGGAACATGCGAAAGAAAAGGCGCGCATGCTGGCGGAAGAGGGCTATGCCGCCTTCGCGCTCGACCTTTATGGCGAAGTCGCGACCAGCATCGACCACGCGATGGGAATGCTCCGCGGACTGGTGGCGGACAAGGACGAATGGCGCAGGCGCTCGCTCGCCGGCCTCGATGTGCTGAGGGCGCAGGAGGGTGTCGACACATCGCGGCTCGCGGCCGTTGGTTACTGCTTGGGCGGCGCGACGGTTCTGGAACTCGCGCGTGCTGCGCCCGAACTGAAATGCGTCGTGGCTTTCCATCCCGGCATGTCGGGCCCGGTCGCACAGCCGGAGAGCGACGAGCGCAAAATTCCCACCTGCAAGGTGATGGTCTGTGCCGGCGCCGAGGATCCATTGATCGGTTCTGACGCGTATGTGAAATTCGCCGAGTTGATGGACGCCGCGGGCGCCGATTGGCAATTCATCTTCTACGGCGGCGCAGGTCACAGCTTCACCGACAAGTCCGTCGATGCGCTCAACATGCCCCACTACAAATATCACGCACCGACCGACCACCGTTCATGGGCGGCAATGAAGACTTTGTTTGCTGAGGTGTTCGGAAGCGCTTAAGGCAGCCCGATCAAAAACTTGTCATGGCCCGCGACTGCGGGCCACCCAGATGGGTTCTACACGTTTCCTCCGCGTCCTCCGCGATTCCGCGTGAGAAAGGGAAGGAATTTCACGCGGAGACGCGGAGTCACAGAGAAGATTCTGAACCCAATCTTGTTAAGCGTTGCTGCGATCATTTGGGTGGCCCGCAGTCGCGGGCCATGACACTCGCTTTTATTATCGAGTGGCGATCTAAGGGATCGAGCGCGTTCCGTGGATCAGTTGCGTGCAGGTCTCGGTCGCTTTGAGCTTCGAGTCGGGCTTGTGCGGGCCCGCCGCTGCTTCCGCGCGCGCGACGCACTCGCGCACCTCGCGATCGGGATGCGCGATCAGGATTCCCGACACCACCGCGTATCCCGCAAGAACCGAGAGCACCGCGGCGGCGATTATTCCTGCGGCAATCTCGATCCGCGTCAGCATCGCGGACAATTCTACGGACCGCCGCGATTTTCTCAATGCGCGGGGCCTAGCGTTTCGGCGGTTCGCTTATGGGTTCGTTGAGGCGCAATTTCACTTCGTGCGACGCGGCCTTCACGTCGGAATCCGGCAGCTCGCCGCGGAAGTAGAATTTCTGCCACGCCTGTTTGAGGATTGCCGGGTCGAGCGCCTCATGCCCGCGCATGAATTCCTGGCGTTTTTGCCGCCAGGTCTCGAACTGTTTCTGCAAGTCGGTGTCGCTGGCGAGCGGTTTGATAACCGGCGTCACCTCGTGCATCGCGCCCTGCGCCACCGGAAAAATGAGGCAAACCGGCTCGTCCTTCTTGAAACGGACTTTCCCCGGCGCGGTCAGATGCCAGTTCATCGTAAAAGGGTAGGGCAGCCAGTCGGTCTCGATCACGCCGGTGAGCGGCGCGATGCCGTGCTTGGGTTCGTTGAACGGTCCCGTTGCAATGAGCTGCCAGCCGGGTGAGGTGCGGAAGAGGTAATGAGTATGGAAGGTGACGATGCCGCGCGTGAAATTCGAAGTCGCGAAATGGCTCAGCCAGGGAAATCCGTCCGTGGCCCGGATATGGATGTCGTTCGCATTCATGCCGCCCTCCCAGGTAATTTCGAAGGAGCAGGGCGAGAGGATCTCCCAGCCATAGGCGTTGGCGATCGCGAGCGGCAGACAGCGATAGGCGTGGCGCTGAGGGAATTCGTCCATCCAGCGGCGCAAGGGATTGGCGGCGACGAGCTTCGGCGGCGCCGTCGTAACGGCAAAGCATTCGAGATTGAGCGGCGGCAGAGCCGCGGCCGCGCTCTCAACTTGCATATCGCTGCCTTCGGTCATCGTCGCCCCCGATCTCTATTTGATCAATCCTTCAGCTTTCATCGCGGCCTGAACCTTTGGGCGCGCCGCGACCCGGTCGAAGAACAGCGTAAGCGAAGGCGGCACGGTGATGTGCATCTTCTTCGCCCAAGTGAGCACGACGAAGAGATATGCGTCGGCCGCGGTGAAGGTGTCACCCAGGAGGAAGGGCTGGCTGACGAGCGTGCGGTCGGGAAAGGCAAACCTCTCTTCAAGGGTTTGGACGATCTTTCTGCGCTCATCGCCGGCCACGCCATGAAAAAGCGGACCGAACGTCTTGTGGATCTCGCCATTGATGAAGGTGAGCCATTCCTGGAGATGATAACGCGGCAGGGTTCCGCAGGGCGGTGCAAGCCCGCTCGCCGGATTCTGGTCGGCCAGGTACTGCACGATGGCCGGGCCTTCGGTCAGCAACTCGCCGTTGTCGAGCACCAGCGCGGGCACAGAGCCCTTCGGGTTGATCTTGTGAAAGTCGCTGCCGTCTTCGAGCGTGTGCGCCTTGAGATCGACCTTTACGAGATCGACCGGCACGCCGGCTTCCTCGGACACGATATGCGGCGAAAGCGAACAGGCCCCCGGTGCGTAATAGAGCTTCATGGGCTCTCCCTATGCTGCTTGGATCGCAGATAAGGTTCACCGGCGCGGGGAAATTTCAATCCCTTTCAGACTGTCCGGCTGCGGCGCCATCCGAACGCCGATCCCACGGCGAGCAGACCGGCCGCCAGCAGCGGCAAGGCGCCGGGCTCGGGAACGGGCAGGACCTGCTCGTCCGTCGTGGCGATCCGGAACACGGCCTTGAATCTTTCCACGCCCAGCGCGCGGCGCTCGCGCGGCGTCAGCGCGTTGTAGGCCGCGTCTCCTGTCCAATTCACGATGATGGTGTTACCCGAGACGGAATAGGTGAGGTTGGAACCGAAATCGTTGTAGACCAGCGTGACCTTCTTGAAATCCACGGGCGAGAGGAAAGCGAACGTCATCTCCCAGCCGGTGGATGTCTGCTGCGGCCTTTCCACATCGTGGATGATCAACTGCGTGTTGTTGAAGTTGGCGCTGTAGAAGTTACCGGTGCCTGCGTTGACGAATTCGAGACCGGTGCCGACGGTGACGGGCGGTGCGCCCCATTCCTGCTCGGTCCCACCGGCTCCAAGGGCGATCGTGCCATTGAGGTTGAGGCCGATCATGCCCGCCTGGGCCGTGCCCGCGGACATGAGCGCCGCAAGCGCAACGCCGAATACCAAACCTCTGAACATAACGCGCACCCCACACGCGCGCATGGATGCGCGCGGGCGGAGATTACCAACGGCCGGGAACCGCGGCCCGGCAAAGTTAATAACTGGTTAACGCGCCAGCCGAAGCTGGGTTTTACAGGCCTTCAAACAGCGCCGTCGAAAGGTAGCGCTCCGCGAAGGAGGGGATGATCACCACGATGGTCTTGCCCTCCATGCCGGGTCGCGCGCCGACTTCGAGGGCGGCGGCAATGGCCGCGCCCGACGAGATGCCGACGGGAATACCCTCCTGCTTGGCCGCTTTGCGGGCGGTCGCGAACGCGGTTTCGTTGGAGATGGTGATGACCTCGTCGATCACCTTGCGGTCGAGGATCGCCGGAACGAAGCCCGCGCCGATGCCCTGGATCTTGTGCGGACCGGGCTGGCCACCGGAAAGAACGGGAGAGTCTTCCGGCTCCAACGCGATCATCTTCACGCTCGGCTTACGTTCCTTGAGCACTTCGCCGACGCCGGTGATCGTGCCGCCGGTGCCGATACCGGAGATGACGATATCGACCTTGCCGTCCGTGTCGTTCCAGATTTCTTCCGCCGTGGTGCGGCGATGGATGGCCGGGTTGGCCGGGTTCTCGAACTGTTGCGGCATCACGGCGTCCGGCGTGGCGGCGATGATTTCCTGTGCCTTGGCGATGGCGCCCTTCATGCCTTTCGCCGCTTCCGTGAGCACGACCTCCGCGCCCATAAGCGCCAGCATCTTGCGCCGTTCGATCGACATTGACTCGGGCATCACCAGGATCAAGCGATAACCCTTGGCCGCGGCCGTGAAGGCGAGTGCGATGCCGGTGTTGCCGCTGGTGGGTTCGACGAGGGTAGATTTGCCGGGCGTGATGATGCCCTGCTTCTCCATCGTCTCGATCATCGACACGCCGATGCGGTCCTTGACGCTCGAGATGGGATTGAAGAATTCCAGCTTGAGCAGGATATCGGCTTTCGCACCTGCTTCCTGGGGAAGACGCGCCATGCGCACGAGCGGCGTGTCGCCGATCGTGTCGGTGATGGAGTTGTAGATGCGTCCGCGTCCAGGCTTTCCGGCTTCCATGATCGTCTCCTTGTTCTTGCTGAGAATACTCTACAATTTCCGTCGAGTATAGATCGTCGTCAAATCGCAAAATCTGCAGTGCTGCCGCCACCGCAATCGACACCCTCCGACCGCGCCCGCGCGCAGAGGTCTTCGATCGAGATGGCATCGAGCCTTGCCATAACCTCGTCCTGCAACGAATTTATGAGCGGGGTGACGATGCGGGTGCCGAGAGCGGAGTGCGGGATAGGATTCGCGCCCTCCTCGCCGTCGTCGAGGCTTTCGGCCACGCGCACCACTTCGCCCACGCTGATGCGGCGGCGCTCCTTGGCGAGGCGATAGCCGCCACGCGGTCCGCGCACGCCTTTGAGCACGCCGGCGCGCACCAATTGTTGCATGACCTGTTCGAGATAACGCTGCGGTACGCCCTGGCGGGCGGTGATTTCCTTGGCTTGCACAGGCTCGGGCCGCGCGTTGAAGGCGATGTCAATCACCGCTTCCAAGGCCAGCAAGGTTTTGCGCGAGAGTTTGAGCATCAGTCGTCACCACCCATGCCGGTGGATCCAAAACCGCCTTCGCCGCGCACGGTGAGAGGAAGCTGATCCACTTCCCTGATCTCGGCGTGTTTGATGCGCGCGAACACGATCTGCGCGACCTTCATGCCGCGCTTCACAGTGAAGTTCTGCTCGCCGAGATTGACGAGGATCGCCTTGATCTCGCCGCGATAGTCGCTGTCGATCGTTCCCGGCGCATTGAGCAGCGTGATGCCATGGTTGAGCGCGAGGCCCGACCGCGCGCGAACCTGGCCCTCATATTTGTCGGAGAACGCGACCGCGATCCCGCAGGGGATCGCCGCACGCTGGCCGGGTTTGAGTTCGATGTCGCCTTCGATCGCCGCCAGCAGATCGAGCGCCGCCGATCCTTCCGTCGCATAAGCCGGCAGCGGCAGGTCTTTGGCATGTGGCAAGCGCAGGACGGAGAGATTCATGCCGCTTTGCCCTTCAACGTTTCGGCGATGCGTGCGGCAAGGCGGGAGCCCACATCCTTCTTGTCCATCTCCGGCCAGTCTTCGATTTCGTTTGAAGTAATCAGATGCACGATATTTTTTTCTCCACCCATGATCCCGGTGCCGGGGCTCACATCGTTCGCGACAATCCAGTCGCAGCCTTTGCGCGCGCGCTTCTCCTGCGCGTGCTGAATGACGTTGTCCGTTTCGGCAGCGAAGCCGATGACCAGCGACGGGCGGCGCGCGCCCTTCGAAAGGGTCGCGAGAATGTCCGGATTCGCGGCTAGCGCAACAGAGGGCGGCGGCGCACCGGCCGTCTTCTTGATCTTGCCGTTTGCCGCCGTCTCCGGCCGCCAGTCGGCGACCGCTGCGGCACACACGGCAACATCGACCGGTAGAACGGACTCGCAGGCCGCGAGCATTTCGCGCGCAGTCTCGACCTTGATCAGCTTGACGCGCGACGGCGGCGCGATGGAGACGGGACCGGAGACCAGAATGGTTTCGGCACCGGCATGGGTGAGGGCATCAGCAATCGCGTAACCCTGCTTGCCCGATGAACGGTTCGCGAGATAGCGCACCGGATCGAGCGGCTCCTGCGTCGGTCCCGCAGTCACAAGCGCCTTCACACCGGCAAGCGGTCCCGGCATCGCGAGCGCATTCTGGATCGCGGCCACAATCTCAAGCGGTTCGGCCATGCGGCCCGGTCCGTATTCACCGCACGCCATCTCGCCATCGTCCGGGCCGACGAAAATCGTGCCGTCGGCTTTGAGCGTCGCGAGGTTTCGCTGTGTCGCCGGATGGTTCCACATGCGCACATTCATCGCCGGCGCCATCAGCACGGGCTTGTCGGTGGCGAGCAAAGCGGTCGAGGCCAGATCGCTCGCATGACCGTTCGCAAGCTTCGCCATCAGGTCGGCAGTTGCCGGTGCGACAACAACAAGATCGGCAGAGCGCGAAAGCTGGATATGGCCCATCTCCGCCTCGTCGGTGAGGCTGAAGAGGTCCGTGAAAACTTTTTCACCAGTGAGTGACCCAACGGAAAGTGGTGTGACGAACTCGGCGCCAGCCTTGGTCAGGATGGCGCGCACCGTCGCACCGCGCTCTTTCAGGCGGCGGATCAGCTCTAAGGACTTGTAGGCAGCGATGCCGCCGCCGATGATGAGCAATACGCTATTGCCGCGCATGCGGTGTCCTTTGGACGAAGACGGTGAAAATACCGCGCCGGTCGGGGGATATAAAGAGAATAACGAGCGCGGACTGTGGTTCGCGACGAGGGAGCTAACGCCATGAATATTCAGGTGAAATCTAGCGATCTGCCGCCGTTCAAGCCGCTGCCCATGAAAGCGCCAGACGTCGAAACTGTGCGCAAACCGGACGGAACGGTCTATTTGAGCTCCCGCCACCCCTTGGGCGACATGCATCGCTCGACGGTTCATCTCTTCGAGCAACGGGCCAAAGCACACCCCGATCGCAAGTTCATCGGCGAGCGTGTTCCGTTGCCCGGCGGCGGCACCGGCGACTGGCGCTTCATCACCTATGGCGAAATGGATGCGCGCGCGAATGCGATCGCGCAGGCTCTACTCACGCGCGGGCTTGGGCCTGATGCGCCACTGATGGTGCTGTCGGGAAACTCGATCGCGCATGGCTCGATGATGCTGGGCGCGATGAAGGCGCGGGTGCCGGTGGCGCCAGTGTCCGTCGCTTATTCACTGATGTCAGGCGATCACGGAAAGCTGCGTCACGTCTTCGAGACGACCAAGCCGAAGATGATCTTCGCCGAGCAGGGGCCGATGTATGCGCGCGCGATCGCGGCGCTGCCCCTCGATGACGTCGAGATCGTCACCGTCATGCCGATCGAGGGCGCGACACCTTACGAAGATCTGCTCAAGACCAATGCCGGGCCTGCCGTCGCGGAGTCGATGGACAAGATTGATCACGACACAGTCGCGAAATATCTCTTCACCTCCGGCTCGACCGGCATGCCCAAGGGCGTGATCCAGACGCATCGCATGATGTGCGCTGTCGTGGCGGCGCAGGAGGCGCTACGCACGGAAGCATCCGATCCAAACGAGATTCCCGAAAGCCTCGAATGGATGCCGTGGAACCATATCTCCGCCGGCAATATCGGCTTCAACAACGCGGTGAACGCCGGCGGCACGATCTATCTCGATGCCGGCAAGCCCTTGCCTGGTATGTTCGACGAGACCATTCGCAATCTGCGCGATATCAGGCCACTTGGCTTCGGCTCGGCGCCGATTGCGTTCGGGTGGCTCGCGGATGCGATGGAGCGCGATCCGGGCCTGCGCGACCACTTCTTCGCAAAGATGAAGATGGTGGGTTATGGCGGCGCTACGCTCAGCCAGGACATCTATGAGCGGTTCCAGGCGCTCTCGATTGCAGCGACGGGGCAGCGCATTCCGCTCACCACCATGTACGGCGCGACCGAGACGCAGGGCATCACGGTCGTGCACTGGCTGACCGAGCGCGTCGGACTTATCGGGCTGCCGCTGCCAGGCATCACTCTGAAGTTGGTTCCCAACGGCACCAAGCTCGAAGTGCGGGTGAAAGGCCCGACGGTGACGCCGGGCTATCTCAACCGCGACGATCTGACGAAGAAAGCCTTCGACGAGGAGGGCTATTACTCGCTTGGCGATGCCGCGAAGTTCATCGACGAGAACGAGCCCGAAAAAGGCCTCGTCTTCGATGGCCGCGTCACGGAAGACTTCAAGCTCGACAGCGGTACCTGGGTCAGCGTCGGAACGCTCCGCGCGCAAGCGGTCGCGGCCGCATCGCCCGCGGTGTTCGATTGCGTGGTCTGCGGTCAGGACAAGCCGTTCGTCGGGCTTCTGGTCTGGCCCAATATCCAGGTCGCGCTGCAGATGACCGGCCAGTCGAGCATCGATGCCGCGCTCTCCGATCCGAAATTCGTGGATTTCATCCGTGAGAAATTCGTCGCCCACAACAAGGCGCAGCCCGGCACCTCGTCGCGCATCAAGCGCGTGCTTGTGATGGCCGAGCCGCCCTCGATCGATGGCCACGAGATTACGGATAAGGGTTATGTGAACCAGCGCGCCACGCTCGAACGCCGCATGGCGCTGGTCGACAGGCTCTATACCGGCGGGCCGGACGTCATCGAGGTCGCCTGAGGCGCGTTAACCGGAAACTTACCTTGTTTTGATGTGATGAAGGCGCCGAACGAGGGCTTGGGGGCCTTCCATGGAGTTGAACGCGGGCGATCTCTGCCGTCTTGCCGCCGATCTTGCGGCAGAGCATGGCGACGCGGCCCGCGACTATGCGCGGCGCGCGGTGGTCTCGTTCGAATCCGAAGGTGCATCCGACCGCGCAAAATTGTGGTTCGCGCTTTCGGTCTTTCTCGAAGACATCATGTTCCGCGGCCTCGATCCCGAGCGCGCTATCGTCCTCAACTAATTCCGCAACGTCATCGCACTACCACCGCTTGCGCGGCATGCTGCAATGCGTCCACACTCATTCATCAACGCTGGGGTCATTCATGCCGCTCGATCCGCTCGTGAAGGGCTTTCTCGACCAGATGCTGGCCGTTCCGGGGCCGAAGATGTTCGAGCTTTCGCCCGCCGAAGGCCGGGCGATGTTCGTCGCCATGATGCAGCTGATCGGTCCGAAGGACGTTCCGATCGGCAAGGTCGAGAACCGCAAGATTCCGAGCCCGGGCGGCGAGATCCCGATCCGCGTCTATACGCCGGTTGCGGGTGGCGCCGATCCGTTGCCGGTGCTCGTCTATTTCCACGGTGGCGGCTTCGTCATCGGCGATCTCGAAACCCATGACGGAATCTGCCGTCAGTTCGCCGACGAAGGCGGCTATCGCGTCATCGCCGTCGATTACCGGCTCGCACCCGAACACAAATATCCGGCGGCCATCGACGATGCCTATGCCGCCGTGGCCTGGATCGAAGCGCATGCGGCCGAGCTCGGTGTCGATGCCAACAGGATCGCGGTCGGCGGAGATTCCGCAGGCGGTGCGTTGGCGGCAGAAGTGACCCAGCTTGCGAAAACAAAAGGTGCGCCGAAGATCGCGTTCCAGCTTCTGATGTTTCCAGTCACCCAGATCGGCCAGGAAACGGCGTCGCTGCGGGAGTTTGCCGTCGGCTACTTCCTCGACAAGCCGACGCTCGACTGGTTCTTTGCGCATTACATTCCGGCCGGCACCGACACGATGGATGTGCGGGTGTCGCCGCTGCATGCACCGGATGTGAAGGGGTTGCCGCCCGCCTATGTCATGCTCGGCGGATTCGATCCCCTGCACGACGAAGGGCTCGCCTATGCGCAGAAATTGCGCGAGGCCGGCGTGAAGGTCGAGATCAAGGACTACGCCGATCTCGTCCATTGCTTTATCTATATGCAGGCTGTGCTGCCGCAGGCGCATGAGGCCGTGGCCGTCGCCGCGAAAGCGGTGCGCGACGGATTAAAAGGGGGCTGACCGTGTCTTTGGACGTCAATATCAAGGCGCTGCTCGACCAGATGGCCCAGCTCGCCATGCCGAAGCTGCACGAGATCGGGCCGCAGGCCGCGCGTGCCGCCATGAAGTCGAGCATCTTCCGCGGCAGCAAGGAAACGCCGGTTGGGCGCGTGAAAGACCTTGCGATGCCGGGCGCCACGGGCACGATCGCGCTCAGGGTCTACACGCCGCTCGATTCGCATGATGCAGTGCTGCCGGGACTTGTTTTCTTTCACGGCGGCGGTTTCGTCATTGGCGATCTCGACACCCATGACGATCTCTGCCGCTGGCTGTGCAATCAA
>Ga0157369_10002622_pt1 | contig 21499 bp, 22 predicted proteins | sample C25metaG_FD_113461 | JGI IMG/M metagenome (GOLD analysis project Ga0157369, IMG submission 113461) | Corn rhizosphere microbial communities from Kellogg Biological Station, Michigan, USA - C2-5 metaG | ecosystem: Host-associated > Plants > Roots > Rhizosphere > Soil | place: USA: Michigan...
CCGAGCATGACCAAGACGCCGATCGACGCCGTGACCGGGTGTCGAGACGGATTCGGCACGAAGTAATACGGGCTCTCGTTTTGACCGCTCATTGTTGATTCTCCACTTCAGTCCAGTTATGCACTAATCGGCGGCGCGTCGATACGCGCACCGCTTCGCTTTTAAGTTGCTTCGTCCCGCTCGCGCGATCAACTCACGACCGCATGCACGACCGCGATCAGGACGGCGATGAAGATAGCCGCGGCGATCAGCCCGGCCGCGATCAGATGCAACGGATTGAGCTGCGTATCCGCTTCGTGATCGGCCCGGCGCCGCACGCCGAAGAACGACCACAGCACCGCTTTCATCGTCCGGGCGAAACTGCTTTTCTCGCCTGCGCTCATCGCCCTCTCCATGACCTTGCACCCCTGCCCTGCGCCCTGCGCCGTGCGTCTCACGCCGCGCATCAAACGCCGCCGGGCGCAGCCGCTCCAACGCTTGCCGTCTTGCCCGCGGGCGCGCCGAGTTCGAAGAACGTGTACGACAACGTAATCGTCTTCACGTCGCGCGGCAGCTTCGGATCGACGTAAAACACGACCGGCATTTCGCGCGTCTCATGCGCCGCGAGCGTTTGCTGCGTAAAGCAAAAACATTCGATCTTCTTGAAATACTCGACCGCCAGCCCCGGCGCATAGCTCGGGATCGCCTGCGCGCGCACCGCGCGGTTCTGCTCGTTCGTCACGCGATACTTGATCACTGTGACTTCGCCCGGGTGAACGTCCATGCTGTTGCTCTCGGGCGTGAACCCCAGCGGCCCGCGCGCGTTCGCGTCGAACTCGATCGAAACCGTGCGCGTCAGATCCACCTGCGTGTTCTTCGCCTCGCCCGCCGTCACATCGCGCTTGACCAGGTTGTTCACGCCCGTGATCTGGCAAATCGCGCGGTAAAGCGGCACAAGCGCGAAACCGAAGCCGAACATCACCGCAGCCATCACGATGAGCTTGACCAGCATCGATCGGTTGAACGACTTGACCGAACGATCCTCATCGAATGGCTGCTGCGCCGACATCTGTTCCTCGTTAAACGCTTGATGCGCGGCTCAATGAAACAGCCACTGCTTCAGAACGGCACCCAAAAAGAAGACGGCGACGATGGCAAGCAGTATCAGGCCGAGCCGCAGATTGCCCGCGCGCATTTGCGCCGGCGTACGTCTTTTTTGTGAGTGGTTCATCGTCTCTTTCATCACCGAGCCAAGGCGGGCGGGCCGCGCTTGGCTCTATCCATCGCTGTCGCCGCCGGTCGCCCGCTCGATGCGAACGGCGCCGGCGCGAGCCGGCTGGCGGCGGCGATATCGCTGTTACTCGACCGTCGGCGGATTCTCGAACGTGTGGAACGGAGCCGGGCTCGGCACCGTCCATTCGAGGCCCGTCGCGCCGTCCCACGGCTTGTCGGCCGCTTTTGCGAGCTCGCCGGCGCCGCGATAGGCGGGCAGCACCACGGCGAACAAGAAGTACACCTGGGCCAAGCCGAAGCCGAACGCACCGATCGAGACGACCTGGTTCCAATCCGTGAATTGGGCCGGATAATCGGCGTAACGACGCGGCATACCGGCGAGGCCGACGAAGTGCATCGGGAAGAACGTCAGATTGAAGAAGATCATCGACGCCCAGAAGTGGATCTTCCCGCGCGTTTCGTTGTACATCCAGCCCGTCCACTTCGGCGACCAGTAATACCAGCCCGAGAACAGCGCGAACAACGACCCCGCCACCAGCACGTAGTGGAAGTGCGCCACCACGAAGTAAGTGCCGTGATATTGGATATCGAGCGGCGCCATCGCCAGCATCAGGCCCGTGAAGCCACCCATCGTGAACACGAACAAGAAGCCGATCGCGAAGAGCATCGGCGATTCGAAGGTGAGCGAACCGCGCCACATCGTGGCCAGCCAGTTGAACACCTTCACGCCGGTCGGCACGGCGATCAGCATCGTCGCGTACATGAAGAACAGCTGGCCTGTCACGGGCATGCCCGTGACGAACATGTGGTGCGCCCAAACCATGAACGACAGAATCGCGATCGAGGCCGTGGCGTACACCATCGAGCTATAGCCGAACAGCGGCTTGCGCGAGAACGCCGGGATCACCTGCGACACGATCCCGAAGGCCGGCAAGATCATGATGTAGACCTCGGGGTGCCCGAAGAACCAGAAGATGTGCTGGTACATCACGGGATCGCCGCCGCCGGCCGCATTGAAGAACGACGTGCCGAAGTGGCGATCGAACAGCACCATCGTAATCGCGCCCGCCAGCACCGGCATCACGGCGATCAGCAGGTAAGCCGTGATCAGCCATGTCCACACGAACATCGGCATCTTCATGAGCGTCATGCCGGGCGCGCGCATGTTCAGGATCGTCACGATGATGTTGATCGAGCCCATGATCGACGATGCGCCCATGATGTGGATCGCGAAGATCGCGAAATCCATGCCCGGGCCCATCTGCGTCGACAGCGGCGCATAGAGCGTCCAGCCGGCGGCCGTCGCGCCGCCCGGCGCGAAGAACGAGCCGACCAGCAAACATGCCGCCACCGGCAACAGCCAGAAGCTGAAGTTGTTCATCCGCGCGAACGCCATATCGGCCGCGCCGATTTGCAGCGGAATCATCCAGTTCGCGAAGCCGACGAACGCCGGCATGATCGCGCCGAACACCATGATGAGACCGTGCATCGTGGTGAGCTGGTTGAAGAACTCGGGACGCATGATCTGCAGGCCCGGTTCGAACAACTCGGCGCGGATCATCAGCGCCGCCACCCCGCCCGCGAGGAACATCGTGAACGAGAACAACAAGTACATCGTCCCGATGTCCTTGTGATTGGTGGCGAACAGCCACCGGCGCCAGCCGTGCGGCGCGCCGTGCGCATGGTCGTCATGATGACCATGGGCGGCTACATCGTGTCCGATGCTAGACATGAGAATCTCCTAGAGCAAATAGTGCAGCGACACGTCAAGCCGCCGGCAGGGTGCGGGCAGCGACCGCTTCCGGCTGATTCGTACCCGCCCGGCTGGCCGTCACGGCGCGCGGGGCGTCGATCGAGGCCGTCGGCCCACTGGCGGCGGCGGCGCCGCTGGCGGCCCCGCTCGCAGCGGCCGGCGCCGCGGCGCCCGACAGGTGATCGCCACCTTCAGGCATCTTGCCGTTGCGCGCATCGGCAACCTGCTTCGGCTGCAGGATGTCGCCCGTGTGGTTACCCCACGAATTGCGTTCGTACGTGATGACCGAGGCAATTTCAACGTCGTTCAGCGTGTTGCCCCACGTCGGCATAGCGCCCTTGCCGTTCAGCACGATGCTCACGTGATTGGCGATCGGGCCGTTGGCGATCTTGCTGCCGTCGAGCGCGGGGAAGACGCCGGCGCCCTTGCCCGTCGGCTGGTGGCAGACGGCGCAGTTCGACTTGTACACTTCGCCGCCGCGCTGCATCAGCTCGGCCATCGTGTAGGTTTTGTTCGGATCGTCGTTCGCGCCGGCCATCTTCTTCTTTTGATCGGCGACCCACTTGGCGTAATCGTCATCGGACAGCACGGTCACGACCACCGGCATGAACGCATGCTCCTTGCCGCACAGCTCCGTGCAGAAGCCGCGGAAGGTGCCGGTCTTCTCGGCCTTGAACCAGGTGTCGCGCACGAAGCCCGGGATCGCGTCCTGCTTGACGCCGAAGGCGGGCACGTACCACGAGTGAACGACGTCGTTCGCCGTCGTGATGATACGGATCTTCTTGTTCACCGGCACGACCAGCGGATTGTCGACTTCCTGCAGGTACGTATCGGAGATCGGCGCCTGACCGTTCGTTTCGCTACGCGGCGTCGTGAGCGTCGAGAAGAAGTTGATGCCTTCGCCCGGACCCTTGACGTAATCGTAGCCCCACTTCCATTGGTAGCCCGTGACCTTGATCGTCAAATCGGCGTTGCTCGTATCCTTCATGGCGACGACCGTTTTCGTGGCCGGCAGCGCCATCAGCACGACGATCACGAACGGCACGATCGTCCAGATGATTTCGACGGTGGTGCTTTCGTGGAAATTGGCGGCCTTGTAGCCCTTCGACTTGCGGTGCTTGATGATCGAATAGAACATTACGCCGAAGACGCCGACGAAGATCACCGTACACAGAAGCAACATCATCATGTGCAGGTGATAGAGCTCTTCAGCGATCTTCGTCACGGGCGGCTGGAAATTGATCTCGTTGACGGCGGGGCCGCCCGGACTATCGCCGACTGCCAAGGCGGCATGCGCGCTGAGCAGCCCGCACGACGCCAGCACGCCCATGAGGGCTCGCTTGATTGTTTTCATAGCTTCCTTACCCAAAATTTCCATTCAAACCCTCGCCCCCGCTTGACGTTCGGCCCGATCCACCTCAACCGCACGCGCTCAGCGCCGCTCGCAACTCGCGTGCGAACGACGCGCGCCGATACTGCGCGAGATGCACCCCGATCAGGACCGTCTGCCCCTGCGACACGATCGTGATCGGATCGCGCGGCGACGCACCTTGCTCGATCCGCACCCAACGCGGATTGAATTCGAACTGCATCAACCGCTGCCCGCTCATTTGCTCGATCATGAGCCGATTCGGATAGAGCCGAATCCGCTCGTAATCGATCGCATGGCGCGCATGAATCACAAACGCCGCGCCCACCACCAGCAACTCGATACCGGTGAACGGCAGAACCGGCCACGCGCCGCGTATGACGACCGACGCTGCGATGGCCGACGAAAACAAGGCCAAAGACGCATAGAACCAAACGAACTGCCGTGGCGAAACCGAGCAATTGCGCTTCATCAGCCACTCGCGAACGACCGGCTCCGCATCTGCCTGCAGGGTTGCCGCTTCCATCGCCGCCTCCTGCGCATGCCGCTATCACACCGCGCTTTTCGGGGCCTGTCGCCCCGTGATGTGGGGATCCCGGGCGACAAACTGACGCATTATAGGCGCGTTCAATGGCATCCACAAGCAAACGGCTATCGGGCTAGAAGCCAAGCGCGACAAGCGTTTGCGCCCGGTCGATCAGCTTTTTGCCGCCCTTCTTCGCACTCTGATTTCGACCATAACGGATCGAAACTTTACGATCCGCGACAAAGCGTCGCAGCCTTGGATTTTTGCGACGAGGTTAGTTGGGCGCACGCCGCCTAACCCGGCCGCCGCCGCCCGATGTCCTCGATTCGCACGATGGCATGCCCATCGGCCGTCGTCCGCGGGACTGCTTTCCAGGCGTGACCGTAGATCACTTCGAACGTCAACGCGATCGTGCCGTCCGCGCGCCGCCGGGCTTCCAGCGCTTCGCGCAGCGCCGCGTACAAGCGACGCGAGCGGGCCGTCCCCCTTGCCCTCGGCTCGCCCGGCGCTTCGGCTGCGCCGTCCGGCCGATGCGGGTAGGCCCCCCAACGCCGGACATCGGCAAGCAAGGATTCGGGCGACTTGTAGGTGATGGTCAGCGTCTCCTGGTCCATCACGGGAATCTCGAACCCGCTTTCGACGAGCATATCGCCCAGATCGTGCATATCGACGAAGTCGATTACATGCGCCGCGCCCGGCGCGCCATGGGCCGCCTCGATCTCGGCATACGCGCCGCGCAACTCGCGCAGCGTGTCGGGACCGAGCGTGCTGAACATGAGCAAGCCGTTCGGCTGCAGCACGCGCGCCCATTCGGGCAGCACGAGATCGGGCCGGGAATGCCAGTGCAAGGCCAGGTTCGACCAAATGAAATCGAAGGCGCCCCCGGCGAACGGTAAAGCGCCGAAATCGGCTTGGGCCAAGCGCGGCCCGCGCGCGCCCAACGAGCGTTGCAGCGAGGCCGGCAGCAGGCGGCGCCAGCCTGCCTCGCTCACCGCTTGCGGCAACGCGCGCGCCAGCATGGCGTGCGACAAATCGACGCCGACGAGCGGCGCTTCGGGAAAGCGTTCGCGCAGGAGAGGAAGATCGTCGCCGAGGCCGCAGCCCGCATCGAGCAGGCTCGAGGGCTTCACTTTGATGTATTCGAGCCGCTCGCGCATTCGCTGCGCGATCTCGCGCGGCAAGAACGCCACTTCGCCGAACGTGGCCGCACGACGGTCAAAAATTCGCCGCACAAGCCGGGAATCGTAGGCCGGACGGCCGGACTTTGCGGGAATTGAAGACATGACGATCGAACGAGCGAGGAGCCCGAAGTATACTCGCTCGCTTCGATCCGTCCAGAGAAGGAGACGCCCATGGCTGATGCACGCGAGCCTGCGCCGGCATGCGCGGCCGGGGCCGCTAGCGCTGCGCGCTCGGACGGCCGATTGGCGGGGCGGGCCGCCCAGGACGGCGCGCCGTACGCTCGGTGGATCGCGCTCGTTCGGCGCGTGGCCGGCGCCGCCATGCCGCGCAACTGCCTGCTGTGCGGCCTAGCTTGCGGCGATTTGCCGCAAAATCCGATCTGCGCCGCTTGCGACGCCGCCTATTGGAACGAGCCGCGGCTGCGTTGCACGGCCTGCGCATTACCGCTGCCGGCGCTGCGGACGCGGCGGCCATCGGCCGGGCGCTTTCTGTGCGCGCAGTGCCGGCGCACGCCTCCCGCGCATGACGACACCCTCGCATTGGCCGATTACCGGCCGCCGCTCGACCGGCTGGCGCTTGGGCTCAAGTTTCACGCCCGGCTGGCCGTCGCCCGTGAGCTCGGAAGACGTCTAGCGCATCTGGCCGACGATCACCCCGCCTGCACGCCTCGCCCTGACGTGATCGCGCCGATGCCGCTCGCCCATGCGCGCCTGGTCTCGCGCGGCTTCAACCAAGCATGGGAGATCGCGCGCCCGCTCGCCCGCGCGCTCGGCGTCGCGGCGCAACCCACGCTCATGCGTCGGGTCGCCGATACCGCGCCGCAATCTCGGCTCGATCGGGCCGCGCGCCGGCGCAACGTCGCAGCCGCTTTTCGCGTCGCGCGGCCTGTCCATGGCTTACACGTAGGCCTGGTCGACGACGTCATGACGTCGGGCTCGACGCTCGAAGCCGCGGCGCGCGCGCTCAAAACCGCGGGCGCCCGGCGCGTCACCTGTTTCGTCGCGCTGCGTACGCCGCAAGATTAACGTTCGTCTAACCGAAGCTATGTTCAACGTCGTTCTCGTCGAACCCGAAATTCCGCCCAACACCGGCAACGTCATCCGCCTGTGCGCCAATACCGGCGCTCGGCTCCATCTCGTCGAGCCCCTCGGCTTTCCACTCGACGACGCGAAGATGCGCCGCGCGGGCCTCGACTATCACGAATATGCGCAAATGCGCGTCCACAAGAATTGGGACGCGTTGCTCGCGAGCGAAACGCCGGATCTCACGCGGATGTTCGCGTTCACGACGCGCGGCTCGGGCCGCTTTCACGACCTGACGTTCTCTCCCGGCGATTGGTTCGTGTTTGGCGCCGAAACGCGCGGCTTGCCCGCCGATTTGCTCGCGCGCTTTCCCAACGAGCAGCGCGTCAGGCTGCCGATGCGGCCCGGCAATCGAAGCATGAACCTCTCGAATACGGTGGCGATCGTCGTTTTCGAGGCCTGGCGTCAGGCCGGTTTTGAGGGCGGCGCTTGACGGCGCGCCAGCTCCGACGCGTATAAGCGCAGCATGGCTTCGTCGAAGCACGCAAAGATCACGCGCTCGATGGTCGCGTTCGAGGACGCGGCTACTACGCCGACGACGGTATCGACGGCAATCGCTACGGCCTGCTCGGCTGGGAACCGATAAACGCCGCAACTGATGGCCGGAAAGGCGATGCTCGCGCACCGTAACTCGTGCGCAAGTTCGAGCGAGCGGCGATAGCACGAGGCGAGCAATTCGACCTCCCCGTGTGCGCCGCCGCGCCAAACCGGGCCGACAGCATGAATCACATAATCGGCCGGCAAACGATGGCCGGCTGTGTACTTCGCATCGCCCGTCGCACAGCCGCCGAGCGTTTCGCATTCGCGCAGCAATTCGGGGCCGGCCGCGCGATGGATCGCTCCGTCCACCCCGCCACCGCCCAGCAACGACGAGTTCGCCGCGTTGACGATAGCGTCGACGGTGAGTGTCGTGATGTCCGCCTGGCATGCCTCCAAGCGGCATGCGCCGAGCGTGAGTATGGCCATTGCGTCAGCCTCCGGCCGGCTTGGTCACAGTCGATTCGGCCCGGGCATCGCGACGCAGCAGCGCGTCGACGGCGGCGCGCGGCGCCACGCCGTGAAAGAGCACGGCGCACACCGCCTGCGTGATCGGCATATCGACGCCGTGCGCTTGCGCGATCGCGAGCACGGCCTTCGCGCACCGAACGCCCTCGGCGACATGCCCGAGCGCCGCGAGAATATCGTCGAGCGTGCGGCCTTCGGCGAGCTGCAATCCGACGGTGCGATTGCGCGACAAATCGCCGGTCGCGGTGAGAATCAGATCGCCCAGCCCCGTCAGGCCCGTGAACGTTTCAGGACGTCCGCCGAGCGCGGCGCCGAGCCGCGACATTTCGGCGAGCCCGCGCGTGATCAGCGCCGCGCGCGCATTCATGCCGAGCGTCAGACCATCGGCGATGCCCGTCGCGATCGCGAGCACGTTCTTGACCGCGCCGCCCACCTCGACGCCGACGACATCGTCGCCGGTGTAGATCCGCATTGCGCCATGGTGGAACGCGGCCACCGTGCGCTCGCGGCAAACGGCCGAAGCGCTCGCTACCGTGAGCGCGACAGGCAAGCCGGCCGCCACTTCGCGCGCGAAGCTCGGGCCTGACAATGCGCCGTTGCTCGGATGCCCGCCCAGCTCGCTCGCCACGACCTGATGCGGGAGCAATTGCGTATCGGCTTCGAACCCCTTGCAGACCCAGACGAAGTGCGCGGGCACGCAACGCGCCTCGTCGCGCATCGCCCGGCACAGCGCCCGCAAGCCCGCCACGGGCGTCGCCACGACGACGAGCGACGCCTCGTCGGCCGCGTGCGCGAGCGCCGCGGAGAGGCTGGCCTCGTAGCGAAGGCTGGCGGGCAGCGCCAAGCCCGCGAGATAGCGCGGGTTCTCGCGCTTCGCGGCGAGCTCGGCCGTGAGCGCCACATCGCGCGCCCAGAGCACCGCGTCGTGCCGCGCGGCCAGATGCGCCGCGAGCGCGGTACCCCACGCTCCGGCCCCGAGTACTGCGACCTTCATGGCCGGCACCGCTATCGTGGCTTAATGCTGCGTGGCGTTGGCCGCCTCGCCGCCTTGCTGCTGTTCGGAGAGCTGGGCGAGACGCTGCTCATAGAGCGCTTGGAAGTTAATCTCGGCCAGATGGATCGGGGGGAAGCCCGCACGCGTGATGGCATCGGCGATGTTCGAACGCAGATACGGGAAGATGATCGTCGGGCAGGCGATGCCCACGAGCGGATCGATTTGCTCGGCGGGAATATTGCGAATATCGAAGATGCCGGCTTGCTTGGCTTCGATCAGGAACGCGACCTTGTCGCTGACCTTGGCCGTCACGGTGCCGGTCACGAGAATTTCGAAGATGCTTTCGGCCAGACGCTCGGCCTTGACGTCGACTTCCACTTCGACCGACGGCATGTCCTGTTCGAGGAAGATCGCCGGCGAATTGGGCTGCTCGAGCGACAAATCCTTCAAGTAGACGCGCTGGATGTTGAAGAACGGCTGGTTGTTCTGGTCCGACATGGTGACTCCGATAGTGGAATGGCGCCGTGGCAATGCGCAAACGGGCCGCTTGCGTGTGGGTTGCGCCCGAGCCGGAACTCGAGCGCACGTAGTGGGGAAACCGTGAAACGAATGCGTTGCGGCGCGCCGGCGGGCCCGGCCGCTTCCCGCTTGATTCTCTTAACCCTGGCCGAGCAGCGGCATCAAGCCGCCGGCCCGATCGAGCGCGGACAGATCGTCATAGCCGCCGACATGCGTCTCGCCGATAAATACTTGCGGCACGGTGCGGCGCCCGGTGCGCGTCATCATTTCCTCGCGCCGAGCCGGATCCTTGTCGATCAAGATCTTTTCGATATGCTGAACGCCGCGCGACTTGAGCAGCCGCTCGGCCATCTGGCAATACGGGCACACCTGCGTGCTATACATCACGACCGAATTCACTCTCGCACTCCTTTACTTGACGACCGGCATGCCGGCCTGCTGCCAGGCGTTCAAGCCGCCTTGCAGCACGTGGACCTCGGTATAGCCCGCCGCCTCGACGATGCGCGACGCTTTGTTCGATTGCAGGCCAGTCTGGCAGACGAGCAATACCGGCGTAGCCTTATTTTTCGCGATTTGGCCGATCTTTGCTTGAAGCTCGTCGAGTGCGAGGTGACGAGCGGCCGGGAGATGGCCGGCGGCGTAATCGCTGGCCGCCCGCAGATCGACCACCACGGCGTTGCGGCGGTTGATGAGCTGCGTCGCTTCCGCCGCGGAGAGCCCGCCGCGGCCGCGCCCGGCGATCATCGGCCAAAGCAGCAGCGCGCCGGAAACGACGAAGGCGGCGATCAGAATGAGGTTGGTGTAATCGGTAAAAAACGTCACGAGGATCCGCCAAAAAAGGCCTAAAAGTTAGCAGGCAATCCGAGCATTATAAAATAACCGTTTGACGCGATGGCGCTCGCCCATTCGGGTAGGCTGCCGGCGCGCGATGCGCTTCCTCACTACCGACCGAAATCTCATGTACAAGCTCGTTCTCATCCGCCACGGCGAATCGACGTGGAACAAGGAAAACCGCTTCACCGGCTGGGTCGACGTCGACCTGACCGAGCAAGGCAACCGCGAAGCCAGCCAAGCGGGCCAACTGCTCAAGGAAGCAGGCTATACGTTCGACATCGCCTACACCTCCGTGCTCAAGCGCGCGATCCGCACCCTCTGGCACGTGCAGGATCAAATGGATCTGATGTACATCCCGGTCGTCCATTCGTGGCGCCTGAACGAGCGCCACTACGGCGCGCTCGCTGGGCTGAACAAAGCCGAAACGGCCGCCAAGTACGGCGACGAGCAAGTGCTGGTCTGGCGCCGCAGCTACGACACGCCTCCGCCGGCCCTCGATCCGACGGATTCGCGCGCCTCGTACGACGATCCGCGCTACGCCAAGGTGCCGCGCGCCGAACTGCCGCTCACGGAGTGCCTGAAGGATACGGTCGCCCGCGTGCTGCCGATCTGGAACGAATCGATCGCCCCGGCGCTCAAGGGCGGCAAAAAGGTCCTGATCGCGGCGCACGGCAATTCGCTGCGCGCGCTGATCAAGTACCTCGACGGCATCTCCGACAGCGACATCGTCGGCCTGAATATTCCGAACGGCGTGCCGCTCGTCTACGAACTCGACGAGCACCTCAAGCCGATCAAGCACTATTATCTGGGCGACCAGGCGGCCATCGAGCAGGCGCAAGCGGCCGTCGCCAAACAAGGCAAGGCTGGCTAAGCGCCGCGAACCGATCCAGCCGGCGCCGGTCCAATATCGGCCTGCGTCGGTTGCGCTCACCGCGCGCTCGCCAATCGAGCAGTTATACTTGACCGTCCTTCGCCCTCGGCGCTCACACCTCGTTTCCCGACCGCACCAGACTCTATGCGCACGAAACTCAAGAACATCGGCTTGATCGCCGCTGGCCTCGCCACCGGCGTCTTTGCGACGCTGCAATTTTCTGCCGCAGCGCAACAACAAGCCACGACGACGCCGCTGCCGCTCGATCAGCTACGTCTCTTCGCCGAGGTGTTCGGGCAGATCAAGCACGATTACGTCGTGCCGGTCGACGATAAAAAGCTGCTGACCGAGGCGATCAAAGGCATGGTGTCGAGCCTCGATCCGCACTCGTCTTATCTCGACAAGACGGATTATCAAGAGCTGCAGGAGCAGACCAAAGGCCGGTTCGCCGGCTTGGGCATCGAGATCTCGCAGGAAGACGGCCTCATCAAGGTCATCTCGCCGATCGAGGATACGCCCGCCTTCCGCGCGGGCCTGCGTCCCGGCGATCTGATCACCCGCATCAACGATAGGCCCGTACGCGGCATGACGCTCGACCAAGCGGTCAAGCAAATGCGCGGCGAGCCGGGCACGAAAGTCACGCTGACGATTTTCCGCAAGAGCGACGATCGCACGTTCCCGGTCACGGTCACGCGCGCCATCATCCGCGTGCAGAGCGTGAAGACGAAGGTGCTCGCACCCGGTTACGCCTATGTCCGCATCACGAGCTTCCAGGAGCGCACGGTGCCGGATCTGGCCGCGAAGCTCGAAGATATCGCTCGCGAGCAGCCGGGGCTGAAGGGCTTCGTGCTCGATCTGCGCAACAACGGCGGCGGCCTCTTGCAAAGCGCCGTCGGCGTGGCCGGCGCATTCTTGCCGCCCAACTCTGTCGTCGTCTCCACGAACGGTCAAATCGCCGATTCCAAGCAGGTCTATCGCGACACGTACGAGAACTATCGTCTGCCGTCGTTCGATTCCGATCCGCTTAAGAATTTGCCGGCCGTGTACAAGTCCGTGCCGATGATCGTGCTGACGAACGCCTATTCGGCGTCGGCCTCCGAAATCGTCGCCGGCGCGCTGCAAGATCAGCATCGCGCGTTGATCATGGGCAAGACGACGTTCGGCAAGGGCTCCGTGCAAACCGTCCGCCCGCTCACGTCGGATACGGCGCTGCGCTTGACGACGGCCTACTACTACACGCCGAGCGGCCGCTCGATCCAGAACAAGGGCATTCGTCCCGACATCGCCGTGGATCAATACGCCGAGGGCGATCCCGACGACGCGCTCGTCACGCGCGAGGTCGATTACACGAATCACTTGGCCAATACGCAGGATCCGAACGAGAAGAAGGAGCAAGAACAGCGCGAGAAGGATCGCCTGCAGCAACTCCAGCAGCTCGAAGAGGAAAACGACAAGAAAACGCCCGAGCAGCGCGCCAAGGATCGCGATCGTAAGCCGATCGAATTCGGTTCGGCGGACGATTTCATGCTGAGCCAAGCGTTGAACAAGCTCGAAGGCAAGCCGGTGCAGCAGTCGAAATCCGTCACCGAGCGCAAGCTCGCCGAGAGCAAGCCGCCGCGCTCCGCTTCCGCGCCGATCGCGGTCAAGCCGGGCGCACCGGCTTCGGCGGCATCGGCTCCGGCTGCGGCGCCGAGCAAGTAACACCCGCCGTATCCGGCCCGCTTTCGCCTCGCCCCGGCTGCCCGTTGTACGGCGCACCGGGGCGAGCGACAGAAAGCGCGGCCCCACCGGCGCCCACGCACGAGCCCTTACCCCGCGCGCCGCTATGAACGACGATCAACTCCTTCGCTACTCCCGCCATATCCTCGTCGACGAGATCGGTATCGAGGCGCAGCAGCGCTTTCTCGATGCGCACGCGATCGTGATCGGCGCGGGTGGCCTCGGCTCCCCGGCGGCGATGTATCTGGCTGCGGCCGGCGTCGGCACGTTGACGCTCGTCGATGCCGATGCGGTTGATCTCACCAACCTGCAGCGGCAGATTCTGCATGGCACGGCATCGGTCGGCCGCAAGAAGGTGGAATCGGGGCGCGAGGCAATCGTTCGCTTAAACCCCGAAGTGCGCGTGCGGGCCGTCGATCAGCGCGTCGACGATGATTGGCTCGATGCGAACGTACCGGGCGCGACGGTGGTGCTCGACTGCACCGACAACTTCGCCACGCGCCACGCGATCAATCGCGCATGCGTCAAACACAAAGTGCCGCTCGTATCGGGCGCCGCGTTGCGTTTCGACGGACAAATCAGCACCTTCGATTTCCGCGACGAGCGCTCGCCCTGCTATGCGTGCGTATTCCCCGAGGATCAGCCGTTCGAAGAGGTGGCGTGCTCGACGATGGGCGTGTTCGCGCCAACGGTGGGGATCATCGGCACGATGCAGGCGGCCGAGGCGTTGCGCGTGATCGGCGGCATCGGCCAGCCGCTGACGGGCCGGCTGATGATGCTCGATTCGCTACGGATGGAATGGACGACGATGAAAATCGCGCGCCAAAGCGATTGCCCGGTGTGCGGCGACGGCAGCATCGCCGGCAGCGGCAACGACCACCACAACTAAGCCTGCGAGAGGCAACGCAACGCCGCCTGCACTTCCTCGGGCTCGAATGCGGCCAGTACATCCGCCGCCGGCTTCTCCAGCGCGGATAGATTCGCTCTCAAGATTTCCTGCTTCACCACCAGCAATTGGCTCGGATGCATCGAGAACTCGGTCAGCCCCATACCGAGCAATAGCCGCGTGAGTTGCGGATCGCCGGCCATTTCGCCGCAGACGGACACCGACATCCCGGCGCGCTTGGCCTCGCGCAGCGTAAATGCGATCAGATGCAGCACGGCCGGATGCAGCGGGTCGTACAGATGCGCGACGGCGTTATCCGCGCGATCGATCGCGAGCGTGTATTGAATTAGATCGTTGGTGCCGATCGACAGGAAATCGACGCGCTTGAGAAATAGCGGCAGCGCAATCGCCGCCGCCGGAATCTCGATCATCGCGCCGATCCGCACACCCGGATCGTACGGCATGCCGGCGTCGTCGAGTTGCCGCTTGGCCTCGCGGATCAAATCGAGCGTCTGGTCGATCTCCTGCGCATGGGCGAGCATCGGCACGAGAATGCGCACTCGCCCAAACGCCGACGCCCGCAAGATCGCACGCAGTTGCGTGAGGAACATCTGCGGCTCGGACAAGCTCCAGCGAATCGCGCGCAAGCCCAGCGCCGGGTTGGGGGCACTCTCATAACCCTCGCCGATCGCATCGAGCGGCTTATCGGCCCCCACATCGATCGTACGAATCGTCACGGGCAGCCCGCCCATGAGTTCGACCGCTTGTTTGTACGCTTCGAACTGTTCGTCTTCCTCCGGCAACCGATCCTTGTGGTTCATGAACAAGAATTCGGTGCGAAACAAACCCACGCCGACAGCGCCAGCCTCCACGGCCGTACGCGCATCCTCGGGCAGTTCGATGTTCGCGAGCAGCGAAATCTTGGTCCCGCATAAGGTTTGCGTCGGCGTGAACTTGAGCCGCTGCAGCTTCTTTTGCTCAAGCAGCTTTTCGCTTTGCCGATACGAATACTCTTCCAATACGATCGGCGCCGGATCGACGATGACGATGCCGTGATCGCCGTCGACGATGATCAGATCGTCTTGGCGGATCAATGCGCTCGCATGCTGCACGCCCACGGCCGCCGGGATGCCCAAGCTGCGCGCGACGATCGCCGTATGCGACGTGCGGCCGCCCAGATCGGTCACGAAGCCTTGGAACGTTTGCGTCTTGAACTGCAGCATATCGGCCGGCGAAATATCGTGCGCGACGACGATCATATCGTCGACATTGCCGCCGCCCACGCCATCCACGAGCGCGGCCGCCGAAGGCGCGCCCGCCAGCGCTTTCAAGATCCGTTCGACCACTTGCTGAACGTCGGCCTTGCGCTCGCGCAGATACTCGTCTTCGATATCGTCGAAATGGCGCGAGAGCCGTTCGAGCTGCTCGGTCAGCGCCCATTCGACGTTGTAGCGCCGCGTGCGAATCAGGTCCATCGTCTCTTGAACGAGCATCGCGTCCTTGAGAATCATCGAATGGACATTGATGAACGCCCCGACCTCGCTCGGCGCATCGGCCGAGAGCTCGTCGCTCAAGCGATCGAGCTCGTTTTGAACGGCGACCAAGGCCGCGCGAAAGCGCTCGATTTCGCCTTCGATCTGCGGCGGTTCGACGAGGTAGTGATCGACGTCGAGCGCTGCAGGCGCGATGAGATAGGCTCGCCCGATCGCGATGCCGCGTGACACCGGAATACCATGCAGCGAAAACGACACGCGCACCTCCTCGAGTTATGTGATGCCGCGGGACCGACCGCTGCAACGGGCTTGCGACGCTAATACGCGATTATAAATTCGAGTCGCCTCGCTGACTGCGTGCGGCGCAGCATGGCAGCGTCCGTCGCGAGCTCGCCGTGCAACGATTGGGAAGTTCGATCGGGGGATTTCGCGTCGTCATCGGCATGCCGCCGTCGATGCAGCCGCCCTCTTCCCTATCGCACGCCGCCAATAAAAACGCCGCGGCGAACCGCGGCATACGTTTTTCTTTCAAGTCAGGCAATAGGCCGCGCGAGCGGATCGTTGATTCCGCGCCTCGGCTTGAAGCCTTGAATTCAGCGCTTATTGTCCCTCGCCGAATTTATCGGCGATCAGCTTTAAGAGCGCGTCCATCGCGTCTTGTTCGTCGGGGCCTTCGGTTTCGATCGTCACCGTGCTGCCGATACCGGCCGCCAGCATCATCACCCCCATGATGCTCTTCGCATTGATGCGACGACCGTTGCGAGTCATCCAGATTTCCGCTTGGTAATTGGCGGCGAGTTGCGTCAGCTTGGCCGACGCACGAGCATGCAAGCCCAACTTGTTGACGATCGTCGTTTCTTTTTGGAGCATGGGCTCGTCCTGGAAAACTAAGGGAGAAGGATTGGTATCAGTGCTGTACGCCGTTCGGGTTCGCCACGCTGCCGGCGCAACCGGTGGCCTCGGCCGCCCCTGCGGCGGCGGCGCTCGCCGCCGCCGGGCAGGCTTCGACGATCGGGACGCCGGGCGCTTCGCAGGGCGCTTGTTCAGCGCTTTCGCAGGCGCCGGCTGCCTCCACGAGTGGCCCGATCGCATGCACCCCCTTCGTCGCGCCCGCGAGCGCTTTTTCGACCAGTTCGTCCAGATTGCAGGTGCGATAGCAGAGGCCGCGCACCAACATCGGCAAATTGACGCCGGCCAATACGCGTACCCCGGGCTGGGTGGCGAGCCGGCTAGCGATGTTCGCGGGCGTGGCGCCGAACATGTCGGTCATGACCAACATGCCGTTTTCCTCGCGCAAGCGTTCGATTTCGCTGAGCGCGAAGGCGACGACTCGCGTCGGATCGCAGTCGGGCAGCACGTCGATCGCGCCAATCCGCTCCGGAAGCCCGCCGTAAATATGCGCGGCGCACTCTCTCAAAGCCGAAGCGAGCGGCGCATGCGCGATGATTAGGATGCCTGCCATGTCAGCAGTGGGGACGTTTCAGTTCAAGGTTGCAACGAAAGGCACAATAAAGGGCCAGATAGCTACGACCACCGGCGCCTCGCGTCGCGCAAACCCGGGCCGCGGCGCACACGGCGCCTCGGGCGCGAATCGTTTCCAATCGTTTCGGAAGGCAGCCATTGTAGCAGGCCCATTTTCCGCCTAATCGACGCACCTTGCCGGAGCTCGCGCACTATGCGACCGCGGCCTCCAGCGCATCGACGAACATTCCGGCCACGTCGAAACCCGTCTGATCCATGATTTCTCGGAAGCAGGTGGGGCTCGTGACGTTCACCTCGGTGAGCCAATCGCCGATCACATCGAGCCCGACCAGCAACAGGCCGCGCGGGGCCAGGACCGGCCCGAGCGTTTCGGCGATCTCGCGATCGCGCGCGGAAAGCGGCTTGGCGACACCGAGCCCCCCCGCCGCCAAATTGCCGCGCACCTCCCCGCCTTGCGGAATCCGGGCCAGCGAGTAGGGCACGCATTGCCCGCCAATTAGCAAAATCCGTTTGTCGCCCGCCGCGATTTCGGGGATGAACTTTTGCGCCATCACCGAGCGCGCCCCATCGTGGCTGAGCACCTCGATGATCGAGCCCAAGTTCATGCCCTCGCGCGTCACGCGGAATACGCCCATCCCGCCCATCCCGTCGAGCGGCTTGAGGATGACGTCGCCGTGCTCGGCGTGAAACGCCCGCAGCCGCGCGGCGTCGCGGGTGACGAGCGTGGGCGCGACGAACTGCGAGAACTCGCCGATGGCGAGTTTCTCCGAGTGATCGCGTATCGTCTGGGGCTTGTTGAATACGCGCGCGCCTTCACGTTCAGCCAGTTCCAGCAACCAGGTGGACGTCACGTACTCCATGTCGAACGGCGGATCCTTGCGCATCAAGATCGCGCCGAACGAAGTCAGCTTCCGATGCTCGTGGGGACCGCTTTCGTGCCATGGATGGCGATGCAAATCGGCCGTATCGCCGACGATGTCGACGCGTCGCACCGTCGCTTCGACGCTAGCCGACACCCAGGCCAAATGCTTGGGCTCGCACGTGTACACGACGTGACCGCGGCGCGCCGCCTCGGCCATCATCGCGTACGTCGAATCCTTGTAGATCTTGAAGTGCGAGAGCGGATCGGCGATGAAGAGTATGTCCATGAAACCCCTGCTGCCCGCGTGCGGGCTCCGTTATGCGTAGGATGCGCGGCAAGCGCGGCTCGGCCAAGCCGGTTAGACCTGAATCGCTTCCGGGTCGGTTTTTTCGAGTTCGACCGATGCGGCGAGCAGCGCCAAACGCGCCACGACGCCGTACATATAGAAACGGTTCGGCGGCGCCGCGCCGGGCTTCGCATGCGCGTCGGGCAACGCCGTGTGCTCGAAGCCGAGCGGCACGAAGTGCATGCCGGGCGCATTCAAGTTCTGATCGCGCTCGCGGCTGCCGTGGACGCGATAGAAGCCGCCCACCACGTAGCGGTCGATCATATAGACGACCGGCTCCGCCACCTCTTCGCCGATCCGCTCGAACGTGTAGACGCCCTCCTGCACGATGACGTCATGCACGCGCAGCCCTTCCTTGGAGGCCGACATGCGCGAGCGCTCGCCCTTGGTGAGATTCGCGACCTCCGAGGCGTCGTGAACGGTCATGACGCCGCGCCCATCGGTGCCCGCATCGGATTTGATGACGACATACGGCTTCTCGCCGATGCCGTACTCGCGATACTTGCGCGCGATCTTCTTGATGACGGCGTCGATCGCATCGGCCAGCGCCTCTTCGCCCGTGCGCGCCTCGAAATCGACGTCTTCCACGTGCGCGAAGTAGGGGTTCACCATCCACGGATCGATCTCGACGAGTTTCGCGAATTTTTTGGCGACGTCGTCATAACACGAGAAGTGCGTGGACTTGCGGCGCACCGCCCAGCCGGCGTGCAGCGGCGGCAGCACGTACTGCTCGTGCAGATTCTCGAGCACGGGCGGCAAGCCCGCCGACAAATCGTTGTTCAGCAGAATCGAGCAAGGATCGAAATTCTTGAGCCCAAGGCGGCGCGGCGTGCGTTCGAGCGGCTCCAGGACGATTTTTTGTCCGTCGGCCAGGGGGATCGTCACCGGGCCGACGATGTTTTCGTCGAGCGTACCGAAGCGCACGTTCAGCCCAGCCTGGCGCATGATCATCGCCAGACGCGCGACGTTCTCCAAATAGAAGGCGTTGCGCGTGTGCCGTTCCGGAATCACGAGCAGGTTCTTCGCATCGGGGCAAATTTTCTCGATCGAGGCCATGGCCGCCTGCACCGCGAGCGGCAGCACCTCGTTCGGCAGATTGTTGAAGCCGCCGGGGAACAGATTCGTATCGACGGGCGCGAGCTTGAAACCCGCGTTGCGCAGATCGACCGAACAATAGAAGGGCGGCGTGTGCTCCTGCCATTCGAGCCGAAACCACCGCTCGATCGCCGGCGTGGCGTCGAGGATCTTCCGCTCGAGATCGAGCAGAGGACCATTTAACGCCGTAACTAGGTGCGGAACCATTGATGACTCGATGAACAGGGGAGAAAAAGATTGTAGAGCAATTGCCTTGCCGAATTGGGGATGGTTGGACGGAACGCAAGGTTATCCCCACAGTGGAGATTTCTATTGCCCCGATAGGCAGTAGGGTCGTATGGAAGACGTCCGACGACGCGCCCGCGTGACAATCCGACAGCGCCAATAAAAAAGCCCGCCATAAAGGCGGGCAAAAGTCGCTGTGCTTCGATTCGTTTTTCGGTCGGCGGCCGGGTGAGGTCGGCTTGAGACGCCGGCCCCACCCGGTCCACCCGAATTCCTTACTCCACGTGTTCGCCGTGCAGCACCACGTCGAGGCCTTCGCGTTCTTCCTCTTCGGCCACACGCAGGCCGATCACGAGATCGATGACCTTGAGCAGCACGTAGCTGAGCACGCCGCTGTAGACAACGGTGGTCAGCACGCCCTTCGCTTGCAGGATCAGGCTGCCGTCGGCGCCGCCGATGTCCTTGACCGCGAATAAGCCGGTCAGCAGCGCGCCGATGATCCCGCCCACGCCATGCACGCCGAAGCAGTCGAGGGAATCGTCGTAGCCGAGCTTCATCTTGAGCCAGGTGGCCGACCAGAAGCAGACCGCGCCCGCGATGAAGCCGATGGCGAGCGCGCCGCCCACGCCGACGAAGCCCGATGCCGGCGTGATCGCCACGAGCCCGGCGACGGCGCCCGAGGCAATGCCAAGCGCCGACGGCTTACCCTTCGTGATCCACTCGACGAACATCCAGCCGAGCGCGGCGCAAGCCGTCGCGACTTGCGTCGTCAGCATCGCGAAGCCCGCACGGCCGTCCGCTGCGACAGCGGAGCCCGCGTTGAAGCCGAACCAGCCCACCCACAGCATCGCCGCGCCGATCAGCGTCAGCACGAGGTTGTGCGGCGCCATCGCTTCGCGGCCGTAGCCGACGCGCTTGCCGAGCACCAAGGCGCACACCAGGCCCGCGATACCCGCGTTGATATGCACCACCGTGCCGCCCGCGAAGTCCAGAATGCCGGCGGCCGAGAGCCAGCCCGTCGGTTCCCACACCATGTGCGCGATCGGCGAGTAGACGATGATCGACCAGAGCGACATGAACACCAGCATCGCCGAGAACTTCATCCGATCGGCGAACGCGCCGGTGATCAGCGCGGGCGTGATGATCGCGAACGTCATTTGATAGACGAAGTAGACCGATTCGGGGATCGTCGTGGCGAGGTGGCTGACCGTCAGCGTCGTCGCCTTGTCGCCCTTGATGTAGTTCATCCCAGCGAGCATGACGCGCGAGAAGCCGCCGATGAACGCGTTGCCCGGGGTGAAGGCGAGGCTATAGCCGATCACCGTCCACAGCACCGTGACGACGCAGGTGATGGCGAAGCTTTGCATGACCGTGGCCAGCACGTTCTTCTTGCGAACCATGCCGCCGTAGAACAGCGCGAGGCCAGGGATCGTCATGAACAGCACGAGCCCGGTGGAGGTCAGCATCCAGGCCGTATCGCCGGAATTGATCTTCGAGGAATCGACCGAGAAGGGCTCCGTCGGTGTGGCCGGCGCAGCGGCCGCCGCGCCTGAAGCGCCCGAGGCGGCCGCTGCATCGGCGGCGCTCGCTTGGGCCGCCGCGGCGGGCGTGGAAGCGGCGACGGCGGCCGGGGCCGGAGCCGAGGCGGCCGGAGCCGAGGCAGCGTCGTCGGCGAGCGCCGCGCCTACGCCGCCCGCGAGCAGCGTGGCAGCCAACGCCAGTGACATCAATAGTTTGCGCATCTTCGGTTTCCTCTATGTCGCTTGTGTCTTCGAATTCTAGAAACTTAATCGTCTAATTAAAGGGCGTCGGCGCCCGTTTCCCCGGTGCGGATGCGAATCACTTGCTCGATCGGCGTGACGAAAATCTTGCCGTCTCCGATCTGCCCGGTGCGGGCATTGGCGGTGATGACCTCGACCGCCTTGTCCGCGAGTTCCGACGAGACCGCGATCTCGATTCTGAGCTTGGGCAGGAAGTTCACGACATATTCCGCACCGCGATAGATCTCGGTGTGGCCCTTCTGCCGGCCGTAACCCTTGACCTC
>Ga0157369_10002625_pt1 | contig 21488 bp, 21 predicted proteins | sample C25metaG_FD_113461 | JGI IMG/M metagenome (GOLD analysis project Ga0157369, IMG submission 113461) | Corn rhizosphere microbial communities from Kellogg Biological Station, Michigan, USA - C2-5 metaG | ecosystem: Host-associated > Plants > Roots > Rhizosphere > Soil | place: USA: Michigan...
CTTGCTAGAATCCCTATCATCATGGTTCGAGTCGTCAGAGCTACCCAGGTCGAGATCGAGACCGCCGTGCAGGCGCTGCGCGACGGCGAGCTCGTCGCCTTTCCGACGGAGACGGTCTACGGGCTGGGCGCCAACGCGCAGAATCCCGCCGCGGTCCGCAAGATCTTCGAGGCAAAGGGGCGGCCGGCCACCCATCCGGTGATCGTCCATCTCGACAGCCCGCGCTTCCTGCATCGCTGGGTGTCGGAAGTGCCGGCGACCGCCACCCGGCTCGCGGAGCGCTTCTGGCCCGGGCCGCTCACCATGGTGATGCCTCGCGCGGCCAACGTTCACGACGTGGTCACTGGCGGCCAGGACACCGTTGCCATCCGAGTGCCGTCGCATCCGATGGCACAGCAGCTTCTGACCGCTTTCGGCGGCGGAATCGCAGCTCCGTCGGCCAACCGTTACGGCAGGCTTTCACCGACGCGCGCGGAGCACGTGCGCGAAGAGCTCGGCGAGCAGGTGAAAGTCATTCTCGACGGCGGCGAGTGTCAGATCGGGCTGGAGTCCACCATCCTTGCTTTCCAGGGGGAGGCCGTACGACTGTTGCGACCCGGTGCGATCACCGCAGCGCAGATCCGGCAGGTCATCGGCGAGCTGCTCATCGGGGCGGATGTCGAGTCACCGCGCGTTCCTGGCGGGACCTCCTCGCATTACGCGCCGACGACTCCGATGAGCATCGTGCCATCCGGTGAAGTAGACGCACGGGCCGCAGCCCTATCGGAGGGTGGCCGGCGGGTGGCAGTGCTGGCGCAACGGCTGCCGCTCAAGGCCCACAAGTACGTGACCTGGATCAACGCCGGCCGCCGGCCGGAGCAGTATGGACACGATCTCTATACGAATCTGCGCACGCTCGACAAGGCAGGCTGCCAACAGATCCTGGTGCAGGACGTACCGGACGGCGAGCGATGGACCGCCATCCGCGATCGCCTATTGCGGGCAGCGGCAAATGTCAACGAGGGCGACGACAGCGGCGCGATGGCAGTGTTGCCTTAGGGTTTTTCAAACGTAAACAGCAAGTGAGTGAGCGGCCCAGGGCCGCTCACTGGGCCGCGAGATCAAATCCAGTCCAATGGCTGGCCGCTAAAAGCGCCGCCAGGCGACCTTTAGCCAATAGCAGACAAATGACCCGATCGCGCCGCGCGCGCTATATCGACCCGTTTCAGCCGGCGGAGATCAGGCGGTTGGTCCGCCAGTTCGGATCGCCGCTGATCATCCTCGACTGCGAGCGCGTGAGAGTGCAGTACCGCAAGCTGCGCGCGGCGCTGCCGCGTGTCGATCTGCATTACGCGCTGAAGCCGATGCCGCATGCAGCCGTGGTTCGCACGGTGCTCGGCGAGGGCGGATTTCTCGACCTCGCGACGACGGGCGAGGTGCAGCTCGTGCGCCGTCTGGGCGTCGGCCCGGACAAGTGCATCCATACGCACCCCATCAAGCGACCGCAGGACATCCGCAACGCAATCGATTTTGGCCTGCGCACCTTCGTGGTCGACAACCCGGACGAGGTAGGCAAGTTCGGGCGGCTCGCGGACCGGATCGAGTTGCTGCTGCGGGTCTCGTTCCGCAGCCCGGGCGCCATGTGCGATCTGTCGCGCAAGTTCGGCTGCGATCCGGAGGATGCGCTCGAGCTGGCCCGGCATGCGGCGGAGCTCGGCATCACCGTGCGCGGGTTGTCGTTCCACGTGGGATCGCAGGCGGCGGACTCGGCAAAGCACGTCGAGGCGATCCAGGCGTGTGCCAAGCTGATGTCGGCAGGTCGAAAGGCGAAGCTCGGACCTCTCGACACCCTCGACATCGGCGGCGGCTTCCCCATCGACTACGCGCAGCCGGTGCAGGACATCGGCCGCTTCTGCGAGCCATTGCGCGAGGCGCTGGCGAAGCTCCCGCGGCGGGTGCGTGTGATCGCCGAGCCCGGCCGCTACATCGTAGGTCCTGCAGTGATCGGCGTGGCATCCGTGATGGGGCGGGCGCGCCGCGAGGGACACTGGTGGTATTACCTCGACGATGGGCTCTATGGCTCCTATAGCGGTCATCTCTACGATCATGCGCGCTATCCTGTGGAGCCTCTGCGTGATGGCGAGGAGCGGCTGCCGTCCGTCCTCGCGGGACCTACCTGCGACAGCATCGATGTGATCGCGGAGAACCTGCTGCTGCCGAAGCTGGAAGCGGGCGATCTCATCGTGGGCAGGGCCATGGGCGCCTACACGTGGGCGAGTGCCTCGGAGTTCAACTTCTTCCCCAAGGCGACGGTGGTCGCGGTGAATGGCACACCGGGCGATAGCGGCACCATCATGCCGTTCCCGCTTTGAAGGGCAGGCGCAATTCGCCGGTCACGGCACGATGCCGGCGCGAGCGACGCGTACAATGAGGGTATAGGAGGCGGTGGCTTGATTCGCAACGTGGTTTTCGACATCGGCTGGGTTTTCGTCCATCTCGATCACCAGCCTTTCCTCGATTTCCTGGCCGCACACGGCGCGGACGCGCCCGACCTCGACTCGGTGCTGGTGCGCATCGCGCTCGAGGACCATGAGTGCGGTCGCATGGATGGTCAGGGCTTGCTCGAGCGCTGTGCGGCGCTCGCGCCTCGTCCGATGAGCCGCGAGGCCGCGCACGCCAGCTGGGTGGACATGTTCGAGCTGCAGCCCTCGATGGTGGACCTTGCCCGCCGGCTGAGCGAGCGCTACCGCGTCTATCTCCTCTCCAACATCGGCGATCTGCACTGGACGCATCTGTCGCGTGAATATGAGCTCCACCGGATAGGACACGGCGCACTGCCTTCGTTCATGGCGGGCGTCATGAAGCCGAATGACGGCATCTATGTCGAGGCGGAGCGGCGCTTCTCACTTACGCCGGACGAGACGGTGTTCATCGACGATCGAGCCGAGAACATTGCAACGGCGCGCCGCCGTGGCTGGCACGGCATCGTGCATGGCGGCTACGAAACGACCGTGGAATCCCTCCGCGGTCTCGGAGTCACGTGTTGACATGAAGAACGAGATCAAGGCTGCACCGGAGACGGCGATTCATCGACAGGTGGCTGCCGCCAGAGCCGGCCGCGAGCCGCGCGTCATCGCTCGCCTCTTCTCCGGCTGGGCCGTTTTCGGCGAGCGACAGTTCCTGCGGGGTTACGCGCTGCTGCTCCCCGATCCGGTCGTCCCGAGCCTCAATGCCCTGGGTGCGCACGAGCGTACGCTGTTCCTTCAGGACCTCGCACGCCTCGGCGATGCGGTGCTCAAAGTGACCGGAGCCGAGCGCATCAACTATGCCATCCTCGGCAATCTCGAGCCGGCGCTCCACGCCCATGTCATTCCCCGGTATGCCGACGAGCCGGAGAAGTTGCGAACGGCTCACCCCTGGGCATACGACTGGGAGGCGGCGCCGCTCTTCGATCGCGCCGGGAACCACGATCTCGCGGAGGCGCTGCTGAAGGAGCTATCGCGTCTCGGCGTCACCAAGCCGATGCGCTTCGATCCAGGAGCCAACCCGGGCGCTCCCGACTGACCCTAAAATGACCATAGGTCCGCACTCAGGCGAGACAAAGATGAACAGTGGCGGTACGACGGGCGGAGTGAGACTGGTTTTGCGTTTGGAAGGGGCCCTGATCCTTGCCGTGAGCCTGATTCTCTATCAACGCGTCTTCGGATCCTGGGAGATCTTCGCACTGTGCTTCCTGTTGCCGGACGTTTCGTTTGCCGGCTACCTGCTCGGCCCGAGCATGGGGGCCCTCTTCTACAATTCCGCGCATTCCTACATCGGACCTCTCCTTTGTGCCGGCGTGGGCCTGGCGACCGGATCACATCTGTTCCTGCTCGGGACGCTCATCTGGTCCGCCCATATCGGATTCGATCGTGCTTTGGGCTATGGCTTGAAATACAGTGAAGGCTTCGGGTTTACGCACCTTGGGCGGATTGGGCGAGAGGCCAGGTTGATTCCAACAGCGTCAGGTGAGAGCCCGCCGGTTCTGAGATGAGCTCGGCAAGATGAAGCTCTACTATTCGAGGAATCTCAATCCGCGCGTGGCGGTGGCCGTGGCCCGCCATCTCGAGGCACCGGTCGAATTCGTGCGCGCGAGCCCGAGAAGCCCGAAGAACGAGCCGGCATTTCGCGCCATAAACCCCAACACGCTGGTGCCCGTGCTCGTGGAAGCAGACCGCACGCTCTGGGAAACCGACGCGATCGCGTGCAGGCTGTCGGCGTTGGCCGGATCCGACTTCTGGCCCGGGGGAGAGCATGCTCCCGAGGTGCAGATGTGGCTGAGTTGGGGCGCTCACCATTTCACGCGGGCGGCCAGTGTTTTCTACTGGGAGAACGTCATCAAGCCGATGCTCGGGCTCGGCGCCCCGGACGGCGATGCGCTGCGGGAAGGCGCGGATGAATTCCACCGGTTCGCCACAGTGTTGGAAGATGCGCTCTCTACCCGCGACTGGCTCGTGGGCAAGAGACTCAGCTACGCGGATTTTCGCGTGGCCACTGCGCTGCCGTTCGCAGAGGCGGCGATGCTTCCGCTGCAACGATACGTGCACATCAGGGAATGGCACGAGCGGCTGTGGCAACTTCCGGCCTGGCGCGATCCGTTCGCGGGCCTGGAGTAGATCCTGACGCGGTGGCGCCGCGTCTCTGTCAGTCCGGCATCGGCGTCATCCGGCCGAGGAGCGCCTCCTCGAAGCCGAAGTTGCGCAGATCCCGGACACGCTGGGGATAGAGTATGCCGTCGAGGTGATCGACCTCGTGCTGCACCACACGGGCGTGGAAGCCCTCGACGGTGCGATCGATCGGAGCGCCCTCGAGATCGAATCCCCGATAGCGCAATCGGCTGAACCGTGGCACGAGTCCCCGCAGCCCCGGGACCGAGAGGCACCCCTCCCAGCCTTCCTCCTGCTCCTCGCCGAGCGGTGTGAGCTCGGGGTTGATCAGCACCGTGTAGGGGACGGGCGAGACGTTTGGATAGCGTGGGTTGACCGAGACCTCGAAGATCACGACCCGCAGTCCCACGCCGATCTGGGGCGCGGCAATGCCGGCGCCGCTCAGGGCGCGCATGGTGTCGTCCATGTCCGCGACGAGCGCGCTCAGCTCGGTGTCGAAGCGCTGCACGGGCGTCGCCACCTGCCGGAGCAGCGGCTCGCCCATCTTGAGTACCGGTCGTACGGCCATGCCGCGGAATGTATCACTTTGGCCGCTTGCCCAGCGTATCGGCCATGTAGGCGCCCCGCTCGCCCATCGGAGCGGGCGGCCCCTGGGTCGTATCGACCGCGGTCTGATGCTCGGTCTCGGCGTTGAATTCGGCGCCGAGCACGATCGCATAGCCCTGCAGATAGAACCACATGATGAGGACGATCACGCCGCCGAGCGCACCGTACGTCTTGCCATAACTGCCGAAGTTGCGCACGTAGAGGGAGAAAAGCACGCTCGACACCAGCCACAGCGTGGCCGCGATCACCGAGCCCCAGGTGACCCAGCGCCAGCGCGCGTTCTCCCGGGAGGGCGCGTAACGGTAGACGATCGCGAGCCCGAGGGCTGCGAAGAGCCACAAGAGGATCCAGCGCAGGATGAGCGCCGCCATGTCCACGAAGTGCGGCAGCGGCAGCTTTTCGAGCCCCAGGGGCACCGCGACGGTGAGCAGCAGCATGACCACGAATCCAACGACCGCACCGACGGCGAACCCCAGCGCCACCAGGATGATTTCGATGAACCCGCGCCGCTCGCGCTCGCAGTACGCGATGTTGGTGGCGGACATGAGCGCCGACACCCCCTGGCTGGAATAGTAGACGGAGACGACGAAGCTCACGATCGCGCCGATGCCGAGCGTGTGGTTGCGCGGCTGCGCAAGTGCCTCGAGCTGAGTCTGGATGATGCCGGCGGCTTCGTGCGGCAGGATTCCGTAGAAGGGCTGGATCTCCTGCCCAACCTGCGCCGGCGAGGCGAACATGCCGTAAACCGACGCCAGCACCGCCATGGCAGGAAACACCGCGAGCAGAGTATTGAGGGCAACGCCCGCGGCAACCAGCGAAACGTTATCCTCGCCGAGCTTTCGCCAGACGCGCAGGAGAATGTCGCGCCAGCCGGCGCGCGGAATCTCACTCGGAGCGTGGGCGCTGCGGCCGCGGCCGGGCTCGTTTTTCTCGGCCTTCTGCGGCTCGGAGTACGGATCGGCGGAGGGACGCACGCCATCCGTCGAGCAACCCCTATTCCCGTGCGCTCGAGCCGCGATGGTCGCGGAAGATGAGCGGCTGCTCGGCCGGCGTTACCGTCGGCTCGCGCTCGGCCCGCATCACGGCTTCGGTGACCAGGTGATGATGGGGCGAGAGCTCGCAGACCGGATCGGCGTTGGCGGGGTCGCCCGTCAGGAGGTAAGCCTGGCAGCGGCAGCCGCCGAAGTCCCGCCCGCGCTCCGGGCAGCTGCGGCAGGGCTCCTTCATCCAACCCTCTCCGCGGTAGTGGTTGAACGCCGGTGAGTCGTACCAGATCGAGCGAATGCTGGCCTCGCGTACGCTCGGGAAGGTGAGCCCCGGCAGCATGCGCGCCGCCTGGCAGGGCAGGGCGATTCCATCCGGGGCGATGCTGAGGAATATCCGTCCGAGACCGTTCATGCAGGGCTTCGGTCGGGTCTCGAAATAGTCCGGCACCACGAAGAAGATTCGCATGCGCGCGCCCACCCGCTCGCGAAAGCGGGCGGTGGCCTCTTCCGCACGGTTGAGCTGCGCGCGGCTCGGCATGAGCTGCCCGCGATTGCGCCACGCCCAGCCGTAGTACTGGGTGTTGGCGAGCTCGACGTACTCGGCGCCCATGCGCTCGGCCATTTCGAGGATGTCTTCGACGTGGTCGATGTTGAGACGATGCAGCACCACGTTGAGGACCATGGGGTAGCCGTACTCCTTGATGAGCGCGGCCACTTTCGATTTCAGCTCGAATGTCCGGGTGCTGCTCAGGAAATCGTTCATCCGGCGCGTGCTGTCCTGGAAGGAGAGCTGGATGTGATCGAGACCTGCTTCCTTCAGCGCCTGCAGACGTGGCTCGGTGAGACCCACCCCGGAGGTGATGAGGTTGGTGTAGAACCCGAGCCGATGGGCGGCCGCGACGATGGTCTCGAGATCCTCGCGGACCAGCGGCTCACCGCCCGAGAGCCCCAGCTGCACCGAGCCCAGCGCCCGCGCCTCCTCGAGAACGCGCAGCCACTCCGCGGTCTCGAGCTCCCGACCGACGTTCTCGAAGTCCGTAGGGTTGTAGCAGAAGACGCAATGCAGCGGGCATCGGTAGGTGAGCTCGAGGAGGAGCCAGAGCGGCGGACCTGCCGGCGGGGAGGGCGTCGCAGCCGGCTCGCTCATGCCCGGAACTCCACCCAGCTGCGCTCGACCGCGAGCTCGATGAATGCGAACACGTCGGAGGAGAGTCCGGTCGCAGCGTAGGCGCGCTCGATATCCGCCACGATGTCGGCGATGGTGTGCTCACCGTCACAGCGTGTCAGGATCGCCGCGGCGCTCCGGCTGAGCCTCACCATCCCTTCGGGATAGAGCAGCACGTGCGCCTCCTGCGCCGGCTCCCACTGCAGGCGAAAGCCGTCGCCGATCGCCGGGCGCGCTGCCGTGTTGACGACCACCATCATTGCACCCCGTAGCGCAGCGCCATGGCATCGTTCATCTGCCAGAGCACATCGAGCTTGAACTGTAGGATCTCGAGGGCCCGCTCCTGCTCGGCCCGCGTGCGAAACCGCTCGAGCGTCGCGGCGAGCGCGAGGTCGGCATCGCGGGTGGCCAGGCTGGCGCGGCTCTGGAAGTAGTGTAGCCCCGCGCGGTCGATCCAGGGGTAGTGCTCGGGCCAGCCGGCGAGTCGCTGGCGATGGATCTGCGGCGCGAAGAGCTCGGTCAACGCGGCGCAGGCCGCCTCGTGCCAGGGCGCGCGTCGGGCAAAGTTGACGTAGGCATCGACGGCGAAGCGTACGCCCGGCAGGAGGTCCCTCAGGCTCTCGACATGCGAGCGCTCGAGGCCTACGGCTTCGGCCAGCCGCAGCCAGGATTCGATGCCCCCGGGATCATCGCCGTACCCGTCGTGATCGAGGATGCGCTGCACCCAATGGCGGCGCACGTTGCGGTCGTCGCAGTTGGCGAGGATCGCGGCATCCTTGATCGGAATGTTGATCTGGTAGTAGAAGCGGTTCGCCACCCAGCCGCGGATCTGCTCGGGCCGCGCATGGCCGCAGTTGAGCATCACGTTGAAAGGGTGGTGGATGTGATAGCTCCGGTCCTTGGCGCGCAGCTGACTCTCGAACTCTGCAGGGCTCCACGACGTTGCGCTCAAAGGTCGATCTCCATGCCGTCCCAGGCCACTTCGATCCCGCGGCGGCCGAGCTCGGCGCGCTCCGGGGAATCCTCGTCGAGGATGGGATTGGTGTTGTTGATGTGGATCAGGATCCTGCGCGTCGCCTGCGGCAGCCGTCCGAGCCGCTCGAGCATGCCGCCCGGGCCGCTCTGCGCGAGGTGGCCGATCTCGCTTGCCCGCTTGCGCGAGAGACCGAGCCGGAGCATCTCGTCATCGCTCCAGAACGTGCCATCCACCAACACGCAGGCCGCCGACCGCATGGCCTCCCACGTCGCTTCGTCGATGCCGCCCAGGCCGGGCGCATAGAACACGGATCTGCCCGTTTGCTCATCGGTGATGAGCAGGGCCACGTTGTCGCCGGCCAGCGGAACCTCGCGGTTGGGCGAATAGGGCGCGGGCTTCCCGGCGACCGGCAGGGCCTGCCAGCGGACGCCCGGTACTCCCTCGACTGCGAACCCGGAGCCGTCGAGCGCTACGCGTCTGCGCTCGATACCGCAAAAATGGGACAGCACCTGGAAGATCGGGTGCCGAAGCTCGAGGTCGGCGCAGACGGTGTCGGTGCACCAGAGCGCCCAGGGTCGGGTCGACTCGCGGAGCATGTAAAGACCGGTGGTGTGGTCGACCTGGCCATCCACGAGCACGATCGCGCAGATTGCCGTGTCGCGGGCCGAGCGCGCCGGCTGGAAATCCGGATTGGCCCGAAGCTGGGTGAGAATGTCGGGCGAGGCGTTGACCAGGGCCCAGGAGGCCGAGCGTCCCCCGCCGTGGGTACCGCCCGTCGGATCGTGAGCCCGGACGGCGATCGAGGACTGCGTCCTGGCATGGGCCCGCAGCGTGCCGCCACGCACCCCGGTGCAGTTGCGACAGTTGCAGTTCCACTGCGGAAACCCGCCTCCGGCAGCCGACCCGAGCACACGGATCTTCATGGAGGTGAGCGGCGCGCGGCGCCTGCGCCGCAGTCGCGACACCGACGCCGCGCGCTTACCTATCAGCGATGGGCGATGTACATCGTGATTTCCATGCCGAAGCGCAAATCGATCGCCTGCGGAGTCTCCCATTTCATGACGAACCCCTCCGTTCGGTTGCCGTGGACCGGACCGGATGGCCCGGCATCGCCATCGTCCCCAAAGCGCACAAGCGCGCGAAAGCGGATGTTCATGAATTGACCCTCATGATTTTCATGAGTCGCAAATCTGCGTGGTGCTGCTAGTATGAAGCGCTGGATCCGGGCTCCAGCCCGGCTTAGCGCGCGGCGAGCAAAAGGCGCGACTTTTGCCCGCCGCTCGCCGCCTGTAGCGGCGGGCGCGTCCGTGTGCCTCATGCTTCAGGGTCGCACCAACATCAATGGCCCTCGCGGATGAAGCTGCGTACGCGCCTGCATTTGCTGGTCACCGGCCTGACCATAGTTTGGGTCGTCGTTCTCGTCGGGGCCGAGGTGCAGGTCACCCGCGCGCGTGTCCAGGAAGAGATCGAGGCGGCCAACCAGGTAGCCACCCAGCTCATCGGACGCCTCGTCGACATCTACTGGCAGGTCGGCGGTCCTGAGATCGTGACCGGCTTTCTCAAACAACTCGGACACGTACGCTCCAACGACATCGTGCTCACGTACCACGGCAATGTCGTGCTCTACCACTCACCGCCTGCCGTCTACAAGGCAGGTCACAATGCGCCGGCCTGGTTCGCGCATCTGCTTGCCCCGAGCGCCCCGCGCTATATCTTTCCTCTCCCCGCGGGCCTGCAGCTCACCGTGCAGGCGGAGACTTCACGCTCCGTCCTCGATGGCTGGGATGCCGTCACGCACCTGCTCATCATCGCCGCCGTCATGTTGCTCATCGTCAACGGCCTCGCGTTCTGGATCGTCGAGCGCGCCGTGGCCCCGGTCGTGATCGAGCAGCGGCTGGAGGAGGAGCGGCGTCTGATCGCACACGAGATGCACGATGAGTTCGGGCAGTCGGTCACCGCAATCCGCAGCCTCGCCCAGGCGATCGTCGGCCAGTCGAGCCAGCCCTCCATGCAGGACGCGGCACGTCTCATCTCCGATGAGGCGGCGAGGCTCTATGATGCCATGCACGGGCTCATCCCGCGGCTCGCGCCGGTCGCGCTCGATACGCTGAGCCTCACCGAGGCGTTGGAAGGCCTGGTGCGCGACCTGAAGAGGAGACATCCTTCCGTGATGCTCAGTCTGCGGCACGAGCTGGCTTTCAATCCCGGCCCGGGAGTCTCACTGGCAGCGTATCGGGTCGTGCAGGAAGGACTGGTCAACGCCCTGCGTCATGCGGAGGCCGCGCATGTCGATGTCGAGCTGCGTGCCGACCCCCAGACGCTGCTCGTGACGGTAACGGACGATGGCGTTGGATTGCCGGAGGACTGGTATCGCCCGGAGCACTTCGGACTGCGCGGACTCGGCGAGCGCGTCAGCCACCTCGGCGGCAAGCTGACTCTGCGCAAGCGAGAGTTGCGGGGCACGTTGCTCGCAGCGGAGATCCCCTTTGCCACGCCGCCGCGGGTGAGCGGATGATTCGCATCCTGCTCGTGGATGATCATGCGGTGGTGCGCACCGGGTTTCGGCTGCTGCTGCAGTCGAATCCCGAGGTCACCGTCGTCGGTGAGGCGGAATCCGGCGAGGCCGCCTGCCAGCGCTACATCGAGCTGTCACCCGATGTCGTCATCATGGATATCGCGATGCCCGGCATGGGCGGCATCGAAGCGCTTCGGCGCATCCGCGCACATGACGCGCAGGCGCGAGTGCTCGCGCTCTCGGCTCACGATGACCCCATGCACGCGCGCCGGGCACTGCGGGAGGGGGCGCTCGGGTTCCTGTCGAAGCGCAGCGCCCCCGAGGCACTGCTCGAGGCGGTTGCAGCCGTGGGTGCGGGGCGCCGCTACATCGATTCGCGGGTCGCGCAGAGGCTGGCGCTCGAAGACATCGAAGGTACGGAGTCATCGCCGATCAAGCGCCTGTCGGAGCGGGAATTCGATGTCTTCATCCGCCTGGCGCGCGGCGCCAGCGTGCAGCGCATCGCCGATGATCTGAGGCTCTCGGCCTCCACCGTCGGCACGCATCTTTACAACGTCAAGCAGAAGCTGGGCGTTTCCAACCAATCCGAGCTGACGCTGCTCGCCATCCGACACGGTCTCATCGAGGCGTGACAAAGTCGTCCGGAGCGATTTTGGACGGCGGCAGCCGGCCCGAAGGGCGAGGCGCAGGGACGGGGCCTCGCAACAGGCTGTCGGGGCTCGCCGGCCCCACCCGCCGCGAGGTCAGCCGCTCCAGGGAGCGTCGCGCTGCAGCTTTCGCGATATGCTTGCACCAAAGAGGGGTCCCGCGCGGCTCCTGGCGGCGGAACCTATCGCAATCGCAGGTCCACTCGATATGCTCGTCGGATGTCTGCAGCACCTGCACGGTGCGGCTGGAGAACAAGTACGTGCCGAGTACCGTGGCATCGCCGCGGCGGCTCTGGCGTCTAGGGAGCCTGAATTGCATGCACTCGAGCATATCGCGGCCCGGGTGTGGAACGCTTGTGGATTAGCTGTGCACGACCTGTGATGTGAAGATCCCGGAGCAGAAAAAAGACGGAGAAGGGGACTCCGGTGGCGGCGAGGGCGGCGTGCTGCGCCTGGCCTTCGAGGAGGTCCGGCGGCTGGGCGATTTCACGACCAAGCCTCGTGTCCTCGTGGTCTCGGGCATTGCGATAGTGGTCGGCACCGCCGGCGCGATGACCGGACTCGTTCTGCTCGACCTCATCCGCTTCTTCACCAACATCGCCTATTTCGGGCGCCCGACGCTGCAGAATCTCTCCCTGGGAGCCTCGCCGCTCGGTGCGCTGGCCGTTGCTGTACCCGTAGTCGGCGGCCTCATCATCGGCCTCATGGCGCGCTACGGCACCGAGAAGATACGCGGCCACGGGATTCCGGAAGCGATCGAAGCCATCCTGCTCGGCCGCAGCCGCCTCGACCTCAAGGTCGCCATCCTCAAGCCCTTGTCTTCTGCCGTCTCGATCGGGACGGGCGGGCCGTTCGGCGCCGAGGGGCCGATCATCATGACCGGTGGTGCGATCGGCTCGCTCATCGGGCAGGCGCTGCCGGTCACCGACAGCGAGCGCAAGACGCTGCTCGTCGCCGGTGCCGCAGCCGGCATGACGACGGTGTTCGGCACGCCGATCGCGGCGATGATGCTCGCGGTCGAGCTGCTCCTTTTCGAGTGGACCCCGCGCAGCTTCATTCCGGTCGCAGCCGCGGCGATCACGGCTGCCATGGAGCGTCCGTTGCTCGGCCTGCAGCAGCCGCTCTTCCCCTTCCACGGTGCCATGGATCCCTCGGTCGCGGGGCTCCTGTGCTGGGTGCTGATCGGCCTTCTGTCGGGACTGCTGTCAGGCCTCCTGACGCGCCTCGTCTACGCCTGCGAGGATCTGTTCCTCAAGTTGCCCATCCACTGGATGTGGTGGCCTGCGATCGGCGGCATCGTGGTCGGCGTGGGTGGCCTGATCGACCCCAATGCGCTTGGCCTCGGGTACTACAACATCACGGAGATGCTGCACGGCGGCACGGTGCCGGCGGCCGGTTTGCTGTTGCTCGCCGTCAAGGCGGTTATCTGGGCGGTGGCGCTCGGTTCCGGTACGTCGGGCGGCGTGTTGGCACCGCTTCTGATCATGGGCGGCGGGCTCGGGGTGGCCCTCGCTCCATGGTTGCCGGCCGCGAGCGGCGGCTTCTGGCCGCTGCTCGCGATGGCCGCAATCCTCGGCGGCACGATGCGCTCGCCGCTCACCGCGACTTTCTTCGCTGTCGAGGTGACCGGAAATACGCACGTGCTGTTGCCGCTTGCGACGGCCTGCATCACCTCCCATCTCGTCACGGTCCTCCTGCTGAGGCGCTCCATCCTGACGGAGAAGATCGCAAGAAGAGGACACCACCTGCTGCGCGAGTACCGTGTCGATCCTTTTGCGCTGGCCACCGTGAGCGAGGTGATGACCCGGGACGTGCAGACACTGCCGGCCGACATGACTCTGGAGCAGACACTCACCTTTCTGGCCGATCCGGCGACGCGTCACCCCAGCTTTCCGGTGATCGACGAGCAGCGCAAAGTGCTCGGGGTGGTCGATCCGCCACTCGTGCAGTCCTGGCTGCGCGCCGGCAAGCCGCCGGAGGCGGTGCTGGGCGCCTTGCTGGTCGGCACCGCCGTGCCGCTCGCGAGTCCGGATGAGTACCTGGACGGCATCATCACCCGCATGGTGAAAACCAACGCCGCGCACGTGCCCGTGGTGTCGCGTGACGATTCGAAGCTCGTCGGCTATCTCAGTTGGCGGGACCTGCTGCGCGCCTGGGAGCAGGCTCAGCAACAGGAAGTGCAGCGCACGCTGTTCTATCACTTCGGCGGCGGCGCGCGCCACCGCGCGCACTCCGCTGGGACGGCAGATCCGGGAAAGACCTGATTTCAGCCGATGTCGGCGAGTGCGGCCGGAACGTGCCGCCGCAGGAGTGCGTTGCGTGCCTCCCATTGCGCCGCCGAGTCCAATGTGTCGAGGAACCGTACCTCGCTCCCTGCCAATGTGGCGAGCGGCAGCCCGTCGCGGTAGAGGACTCTGTTGCCGGCGAGTGCCGGCAGCCGCGGCCCAGGTGTCAGGATGCCGAGCAGGTTGAGGGGATCGGCCGCGCTGAGCGAGACCCATTCTCCCTCGCGCGGGCGACGGCGCATCTCCCGCAGCAGGCCCACGGCCTCGGGGGCGGCGAACTGCTCCCCCGAGAGTCCGGCGACGAAGCGGCCGCCGCGGATCTCGCCTCGAGCCTCGAGCCGGCGGTAGCAGAAGAGGAGGTCCCGCCAGGGAGGCAGCCAGTCCGCCTCGCGAGCGATCAGACGCCAAAACACGACTCCCCAACGCCGTAACAGACCACGGGCGACGAGCTCGATGGTCTCTGCATCCGGGCGCCCTTCAGTTGCAGCCTCGTCGCGCCGTACGAGCGCCCACCTTCCGGCTGAGTCCATGCCGAAGAGCGCACGCCGGCGGCGCCGCAGACCCGTGGAGGACCTGCGGCGCTCGGACGGAACCAACAGGGCGCGCAGTCCACCGAAGCTGTCGGAGTTGACGAGGCCGAGGGCCACGAGCTCCGCCAGTCCCTCTTCCGCCTGCGAGGGCAGCAGCGCCGTACCCTCCACGATCTCGTCGAAGAATGAGGCGCCGTTGGCGCTCAGGTGATCCAACACCCTGCGGCCCTTGGATGAGGGCGCGCTGGCATCCACGGGACCTGCGAGTGCCGTCCAGGTCCGCAGGCGCCGCCGGCCGAGAAGGGCGATGGGCGTGCCACGGACCGGACCCGCTGCAGGTCCCGAATCCACTCTTCGCCGCGCGAGTCGCGTCCACACGAAACGCCCGGCGAGACACTGCTCATCGAGCCAGCCGGGGTCATACTCGTTGATCCGTGCCGGCAGGATCTCGGTCTCCCATGCGCCGGCAGGCGCCTCGAAACCCTCGAGCTGAGCGAGGACCGACGCGACGGCGTCGGGTCCCTCCATCCGGGCGCGCGGCGCAGCGCGCTGCCAATCGAGGAGGAATCGCAGCAGGTCCCGCGCCTCGACCGGCTCGATCTGCGCGCGCAGCCGCTTCACCGTGTAGCGATGAATGCGCGCCAGTAACCCGCGCTCACACCACTCGCCCTCGTGCGGAGCGGCCGTGGTGAATCGGCCGTGCATTACCGATCCCTCAGTCTGCAGCGCTGCCAGCGCTGCGGCGATCCCGCTGCCGGCAAGGCCGATCGGCTGCGCGAGGGCGGCGGCGGATATCGGCCCTAGCCCCTGCAGCCGCCCACGGACGACCTCGACCAGCGCCTCATCCGCGCTCCAGGATTTGGCGTATGAGGCCGGTACATCGATTGGCGGCTCGGGCCGCGCACCCGCGAGGAGAGGCTCGAAGAGCGGCAGACGCTCAGCGGCGACCCAGAGCGTCGTGCCCCCGACGCTCAAGCGCGTGACTCGGCGGGCTGCGGCGAGTGCCGTAGCCCACTCCGACCAATCCGTTCTGCTCCCGACCTCGCGCTCCGTCATGAAGGTGAGCCAGGAGAGCGCATCGTGCAGCTCGTCCGCGTCCATGGCATCCGGCCAGGCTTCGCCGCGGACGCGCTCGATGGCCGCCGGATCGAGGGCGCCGAGATCACCCGCGGCCTCGGGATCGAGCCAGCGGCGACTCAACACGGCCTGGGTGCGCCGCTCCTCGAGTGGCGCATCGTCGAGGAAGGCATAGGGTCTGGCGGACAGCACTTCCAACGCGAGCGGCGAGGGCTCGGTGAGATCCCGCGCGACCACGCGGATGACGCCGCTCTCGAGGCCGCGCAAAAGCGTCTCGAAGCCCTCGATGTCCATCGCATCCTCGAGACAGTCCCGGATGGCCTGCCGTACGAGCGGATGGTCGGGAATCTCGAGCTCCCCCGTAAGGTTCTCGGCACAGGCGACCTGGTCGGGGAACACCGAAGCCAGCAGATCCTCCGCCGCCATGCGTGCGAGCGGGGCCGGCACCTTGCGCCCGCCCCGAAACCGGGGCAACGCGAGTGCGATCGCCGCGCTCCAGCGCCAGCGCGCCGCAAACATCGGCGCTGCGCACAGTGCCTGCACCAGCAGCGGCCGCACCGTGTTGGAATGCAGATAGCGCGCCACTTCCTCGAGCTCGAAGCTGTGGGCGGTCGTGAGCGACAGCACGATCGCATCCTCGGTCGCGGCCGCCTGCAGCTCGAAGTTGAAAGCGCGGCAGAAGCGCTTGCGCAGCGCCAGCCCCCAGGCACGGTTCACGCGGCTGCCGAACGGCGAGTGAATGACGAGCTGCATGCCGCCCGCTTCATCGAAGAAGCGCTCGATGACCACGGTCTGGCGGGTGGGGAGGGCACCCAGCGTTGCGCGGGCGGCCGCCAGATAGTCCGCCACCTGCACGGCCGCGGGCCCGGCGATGCCGACTTCGCCGGTGAGCCAGCTCACCACCCTCTCGAGGCTGCCGTCGAGGCGGCTTTCGAGCTCGTGCCGCAGCCGCGAGACACCTTCCGATAGCTCATCGGACCGGCCGGGCGCCTCGCCCAGCCAGAAGGGAATCGAAGGCGGCTGGCCGTGAGCGTCCTCCACGCGCACCGTGCCTTGCTCGACGCGCAGGATCCGGTAGGAGGTGTTGCCGAGCTGAAAGACGTCACCCTGCAGGCTCTCGACGGCGAAGTCCTCGTTGATCGTGCCGACAGACTGAGATTGCGGCTCGAGCAGCACTGTGTAGTCGGCCGTGTCGGGGATCGTGCCGCCGGAGGTGAGTGCCGTGAGACGGGCGCTGCGCCGGCCACGCACCTTGCGGTTGACGGCGTCGAAGTAGATCAGGGCTCCCCGCCGGCCGCGCCGTGTAGTGAAGCCGTCGGCGAGCATTCGCACGACGTCATCGAGCTCGGCGCGCTGCAGATGGCGGTAGGGATACGCGCCCTGTAACAGAGTGAAGAGCTCATCGACATCCCATTCGCGCGCGGCGACTTCCGCGACGATCTGCTGTGCGAGCACATCCAGCGGCTTGGCAGGAATGTGCAGCCGGTCGAGCTCGCCGCGGCGGACACAATCGAGCAGGGCCGTGCACTCCACGAGGTCATCGCGGGATAGAGGGAAAAGCCGGCCTTTCGGCGTTCCGCCCAGGCTGTGACCGGAGCGGCCGACGCGCTGCAATAATGCCGCGATGGATCTCGGCGATCCGAGCTGACAGACGAGGTCCACATCACCGATGTCGATCCCGAGCTCGAGGGATGCGGTGGCGACGAGCGCACGCAGCTCGCCGCGCTTCAGGCGCGACTCTGCCGAGAGGCGCAACTCCTTCGCCATGCTGCCGTGATGCGCTGCAACCTGCGTCTCCCCCATCCGCTCCGAGAGATGGCGCGCGACCCGCTCTGCGTGCCGCCGGGTGTTGACAAAGACGAGCGTCGTGCGGTGCTCACCTGCGAGCTGCGCGAGACGGTCGTACACCTGAGTCCAGACATCCCCCGACATGACGGCCTCGAGCGGTGCCGCCGGCACCTCGATCTGCAGATCGCGTCGCCGGATGTGCCCCGTGTCGATGATCGTGCAGTCGGCCTCGCCGTCCGCGCGCAGCTGTCGCGTGCCGACCAGAAATCGCGCCACTTCCTCGATGGGACGCTGTGTCGCGGAGAGGCCGATACGCGTCAGCCTGTGGCCGGCGAGCGCCTCCAGGCGTTCGAGCGACAGCGCGAGGTGCAGCCCGCGCTTGCTGCCGACCATCGCGTGGATCTCATCGACGATGACGCTGCGCACGCTCGCCAGCATGGCGCGTCCGGATTCCGAGCCGAGGAGGATGTAAAGCGATTCCGGCGTCGTGACCACGATGTGCGGCGGCCGCTTGCGCATGCTCTGCCGCTCGTGCTGCGGCGTGTCACCCGTCCGCACAAAGGTGCGGATCTCGACATCGGGGAGCTCCATCGCACGCAGCTCATCGCGTATCCCTGCGAGCGGCACTTCCAGGTTGCGGCGGATGTCATTGGAGAGCGCCTTGAGGGGAGAGACGTACAGGATGTAAGTCTCATCGCGCAGTCCTCCTTGCTCGAGGCCTCGGCGGACCAGTAGATCGATGGCGGCGAGGAATGCGGCCAAGGTTTTGCCGGATCCGGTGGGCGCGGCGATCAGGGTGTGCCGTCCCGCCTGGATGGCAGGCCATGCCTGTTCCTGTGCCGGAGTCGGCGCTTCGAATGCGCGCTCCAGCCAGCGGCCGACGGCGGGGTGAAAGGCTTGGGACATGGCTAGGACGCTCGAGGTGGAGAGGGCAGCGTGAGGCTCAAGTGCGATCCGGTCGCGATCAGAGTAGAGTATCCCGATTCCCTCAACGTGCGGAGAGCCGCTGGATGTGGAATAAGGCGACGGACTCGGAGGAGTCCTTCCGGGACAAGGCAATCTGGTGGTCGGCCGGGATCGTTATCGCGGGTGCAATCGCCATCGGGGTGTACTACCGGTACTACTCGCCGATGCCGTCGAGCTCTCCGCAGCACCAGGCGGCCCCGCCTCAGGCGGCAGCGCCTGCGTCAGGTATCCAGCATCCGATACCGCCCACAGCTGAGCAGCAGGCGCAACAGACGCCGCTCCCGCCTCTGGATCAGAGTGATCCGGTCGTGCGCGACTCGCTCATAGGGCTTCTCGGGAAGCCGGCGGTCGCGAAATTCGTGGTGCCGCACCAGGTCATCCGCGATGTAGTCGTCACCGTCGACAATCTGCCTCGCAAGAAGGTAGCAGCGGAGCTTCGGCCGATACAGCCCACGTCGGGAGATACGGCGGTCGACTCCCAAGGCGGCGCGACCGATCTCAGTCAGCAGAACTACCAGCGCTACGCGGAGCTCATGGACGTGGTGCGGACGTCCGATCCGAAGGCGCTCGCGGCCGTCTATTTCCGTCTGTATCCGCTCTTCCAACAGGCGTATGAGAATCTGGGATACCCCGGGAAGTACTTCAACGACCGGATGGTGCAGGCCATAGACAGCCTGCTCGCCACCCCTGACGTCCAGGGCCCCATCACCCTCGTGCGGCCCAAGGTGTTCTACCAGTTCGCCGATCCGAAGCTCGAGGCGCTGCCCGCGGGCCAGAAGGTACTCATCCGCATGGGGCCGCAGAACGCGAGCATCATCAAGCAGAAGCTGCAGCAGCTTCGCGCGGCGATCACCGCCCAGCCGCCGCAGATGAGCCAGTCGCCGCAGGCCGCGCCGGCGCCCTCGCCGCAGGACAACTCGGGGGCGCAGGCGAATCCACTGCCGCAGGGGACCCAGGCAGCCCCTGCCAATCCGCCGCCGCCGCAACAGCCACAGAGCCCACAGCCGCCGTTCTAAACGACCTGAAGGTCGCTGCGGGGCTTCGCATGACCGGCCCGTCACTGGTGGCAGCTTTCGCGCCGCCCCGGGGGGCTGCGGCCTCCCTCCACCTTTTTGGCGTTGCCCGCAGGATTGCCGCCGTCGCGCTCATCGCTATGCCTGCAGTTCTGTCGGGCTGCGGCGGCCCTCACCACCCCGGCTGGGTGATCCATTCCTCCGTGCAGGTGGCCGGTCCATTGCCTGCCACGGGCTACCGCCTCGTCTTCCCCTACATTGCAGGGGACCTCTACGGCTCGCCCAACACGGGAAGCTTCGTTGCGCCCGTGAGCCAATCCCCCGACGGCTTCACGCTCGATCTCAACCGCACACAACAGGCACTCGACAGTGAGCTCGGGCCTGCGGACTTCAGCCTCCGCTTCCTCAAGATCGTGCCCGCCGATGCCCGCTTTGCCCGACTGACGCCCGTCGCGCTCCAGCGCAACGGGATAGACCCCATCGGCTCGGTGGAATGGCGCGATGCGCGGTCCGGCAGACCGCTCATGCTGGTCTACATCGACCGGCCCGCGCAGATCCAAGGCTCCTTCACCCGCGGCGATGAGACGATCCGCTACGACATCCGCTCGGGCAGCTCCGGATACGTGTGGGTCGCCCCAATCCAGGCGGGTGAGCACGATACGATCTACGCGGCGGTGCAACCGCCCCAACAATTGATTCTTACAATCACACCGAGGGATGGCGGCGTACGATGAGCTCCGTGTCGAGTCTTCCCCTTGCCGTGGCCTTGACCTTCATCGGCGTTCACAACGCCTGGGACGTAGTCGTATGGGTCACCACGGAACGCCATGCGAACCGGGAACGGCAACGCCGATGATCGACGGATCTTGTCACTGCGGCACGGTTCACTGGCAGTTCGAGGGCCGGCCTGACAGCGCGACTGCCTGCAATTGCACGGTGTGTCGGCGATACGGCGTGCTCTGGGCCTATGGTCATGAAGGAGAAGGGGTCAAGGTCTCGGGCGAGACGAAATCCTACATCAGGGGCGATGCCATCGAGTTCCACTTCTGCCCGAAGTGCGGCTGCATAGCCTTCTGGCGTGGGCGGCGACTCAATGAAGCCGGCCAACGGCGCATGGGGGTGAATCTGCGCCTGGCGGAGCCGCAGGCGGTGGGGGATATTCCGATCAGGCGTCTCGACGGGCTGAGCACATGGGAGGATCTGCCGCGGGACGGACGCACTGTCGGCGACGTATGGTATTGACTCAGACGGTGCGTCCACCCAGCGCGGGCGACTGCGCTCGCTCGTTCGCGACATGCGTCTCGAAGGTCGGCCCGCCTACGCTGCGCTCGAGCTGCCGCGCGTGGGCATCGAGTCGTCGCAACGCATCCAGCTTGTCCGCGCGCTCCAGACGGGCCTGACTCACCGCCTGCTTGAGCACCCGCAGCGTCTCGTCGTAGACCTTGATGGGGACGGGAAACGGATGCCCGTCCTTGCCCCCATGCGCGAGTGAGAAGCGCGCCGGGTCCGTGAAACGGGATGGCACACCGTGAATGACTTCGGCCACCAGTGCGAGTGCGGCCACCGTGCGCGCGCCCACCCCGGGCGTCAGCAACACATCGGCGAAGTCCTCCGGCCCGCGGTCTGCTGCTGCAGCGAGCGCGCCATGGAGCCGCCGCAATACCACATCCGAAGCGAGAACTTCGTGCCGCGCGGGCATCTGGAGGTGGGGCAGCGGTGAGTTATACGCCGGTGCGGCCGCGACGCCCGCCTCCTCGTCTGCAAACAGACTGAGCGTCCGGCCGCTTCCCGACTGCAATCGTCGCAGCGTCGAAACCGTTCTGGCCGGGCCTGCGCGCACGAGCTCCAGTCCGGCGGCACGGCTGGCTTTCGCCCGGGCATCCGCGAGGTTGAGGATGCGACCCTGGCTGACACCCTCGATGGCCGCGTGCGGAGAATCCAGAAAGCTGGTGAGACCTTCCGAAAGCCAATGATAGCGGCGGGCCTCGCGCCGCATCGGGCTCATGCCCTGCTGCACGACGCACCACTTCCCGCTGTTGGTGACGATGAAACCATGTAGATAGAGGTCGTAGCCGTCCTGCACGGCAGCGCTGTCGACCTTCGCGATCAAGCGGCTCGCAGCGGTCAGACACGTCGCATCGAGTCCCGTGCGCTCGCCCACGTGTGTCAGCTCATCGGGTGTGCGGCGCGAGGCGCGTCCACGGCCGCCGCAGACATAGATACCGAGCTCGCGCTCCACGGGTGTCAGTCCGCGCTTCAACGCGCCGAGCACGCTGGTCGTGATGCCGGAGGAGTGCCAGTCCATGCCC
>Ga0157369_10002627_pt1 | contig 21471 bp, 24 predicted proteins | sample C25metaG_FD_113461 | JGI IMG/M metagenome (GOLD analysis project Ga0157369, IMG submission 113461) | Corn rhizosphere microbial communities from Kellogg Biological Station, Michigan, USA - C2-5 metaG | ecosystem: Host-associated > Plants > Roots > Rhizosphere > Soil | place: USA: Michigan...
CGGCGTTCCTGCCGCATCAGGCCGAGGAGGTGCGGGCGTGAGCGGGCGCGGCCGGCTGACGCTGGCGGGCGCGGTCGCCACGACGGCCGCGGCGATGTCGTTCAGCGCGGTGTTCGACGGCTGGTCCTGGCTGCTGCCCGTCGCCGGTGCGATCGCGATCGTGTTCGCCGTCAACGAAGCGGTACGGCGGGTGCGCGTGCCGTCGCCGCTCGGACCGTTCCTCGCCGCGGTCGCCGTGCTCTGCTACCTCACGCTGCTCGACGCGCGGCCGGCCGCGGTCGGCGGTGTGCTGCCCGGCCCGTCCGCCCTGCGGATGCTCGGCGTCGTCGCGCGCGGTGGCCTTACCGACATCCGCAAGCTGTCGACGCCGGTGCCCACGCACGAAGGTCTCGTCTTCCTCATCATCGTCGCGATGGCGGCGGTGGCGCTGGTCGTGGACCTGCTCGCGGTGACGATGCGACGGGCCGCGCTGGCCGGCATCCCGCTGCTCGCGGTGTTCGCGGTGTGCACGTCCGTGGCGAAGCACGGCGCGGGCTGGGCCGCCTTCGGGGTCGCGACCGCCGGCTACCTCTACCTCCTGCTCGCCGACTCGCGCGACCGGATCTCGCGGTGGGGACGCACCCTCGGCATGGAGCAGGGCACCCGGATCACGTGGGCCGACCAGGACCTCGCGCCGTCGCCGCTGTCGGCGCTCGGCCGGCGGGTCGGCGCATCCGCGATCGCCGTAGGTGTCGTCGTACCGATGCTCCTGCCCGGGCTGCACGGCGGCGTGCCGAAGCACGGCGGCGGTGGCGGCAACGGCGGCGGCGGGAGCCACTCCGTCGAGACCCTGAACCCGCTCGTGACGTTGCGCGCGCAGCTCGTGACGGCGACGGCGACGCCGCTGCTCACCTACCGGACGAGCGACCCGCAGCCGGGCTACCTGCGGCTCACCGCGCTCGACGAGTTCAACGGCACGTCGTTCTCACCGCACGAGCTGCGTTCGCCGCCGGCGAAGTCGGTGAAGAAGGGCGTGCCCGCGCCGCCGGTGTCCGGCCCGACGGCCGACATCGAGGTCAAGGTCGGCAAGCTCGGGGTGCACTGGCTGCCGCTGCCGACCCAGGTCGAGAGCGTGCACATCGGCAGCGAATGGGACTACGACCCGGTCACCAACACGGTGTTCTCGGCGCGGACCGACACCGAGGACACGTCGTACTCCGCGACCGTCGTACGCCCGGATCCGTCGCCGGACGCGCTGGAGGCGGTCGGCAACCCGATCGGCTCGGCGTTCACCGACGACCTCGCGTTGCCGCCGATTCCCAACGACATCGTCGACCTCGCCGCGCAGATCACCGCGAAGGCGCGGACGCCGTTCGAGAAGGCGCTCGCGATCCAGCGGTACCTCACCGGCGGGCTGTACCTCTACGACACCTCGGTCGAGGGGAGCGACAGCACCGACGCGCTGGAGCAGTTCCTGCTCGAGACGAAGCGCGGGTTCTGCCAGCAGTTCGCCGCGTCGATGGCGGTGCTCGCGCGGCTGCAGGGCATCCCGGCGCGCGTCGCCGTCGGGTTCACCCACGGCGACAAGCAGCACGACGGGAGCTGGCTCGTCACCTCGCACGACGCGCACGCGTGGCCGGAGCTGTACTTCACCGGCTACGGCTGGCTGCCGTTCGAGCCGACCCCGCGCGGCGACGGGCAGGCGGTCGCGCCCTCGTTCACGACAGCGTCGGCGACCAACGGCCCGAACCCGCAGGGGACGAACGAGCCGTCGCCGCAACCGAGCTCGTCGCGGGGCAAGGCACCGGCGGATCTCAAGAACCTCGACAAGGACAACGCCAACGGCAAGGCCGCGGCGGCGGCGCGGGCGCGCGCCGGCGGTCACCCGACGCTGTGGTGGGTCCTGCTCGCGCTGGTGGCGCTGCTGCTGCCGGTGCCCGCGCTCGCCCGGGCGCTCAGCCGGACCCGTCGCTGGCGTACCGCGGGCAGCAGCGCCGGGCTCGCGCACGCCGCCTGGGCGGAGCTGCGCGCGAGCGCCCTCGACGCCGGGGCGTTCTGGCACGACGGGCTCAGCCCGCGCGGCGCGGCCCGGGTGCTGCGGGCCGACGTACCGCTGCCACCGCTCGCCGAGGACGCGCTCGACCGGCTGGTCCGGGCGGAGGAACGGGCGAGGTACGCCGCGGACCCGCGCTCGGCCGCCAACCGCGGGCTGCCGGCCGACGTCGACGTGGTCCGCGCGGCCCTGCTCGCCCGGTGCGGCCGCTGGGCGCGGTGGCGGGCCCGGCTGCTGCCGGCCTCGACGCTCGCGGCCACCCGCGCCGCGGCCGGGCGGGTCGCCGACGGGCTGGACGCGTTCGACCGGGCCGCGGCCTGGCTACGCCGGCGGATGCTCCGGCTCGCCCCCAGTCGCTGACCGTCTCCCATGATCATCGCCGTCACGGCGACATCTATGTCGCTGTGACGGCGCGACGCGACGCGAGGCGAGAGAGGCCGCGCTCAGCGCCGGCCGTTGTCGTCCTGGCGGCGCTCCCAGCGCTCCTCGAGCCGGGCCGACAGGGACCGGCGCGGGCCCTTGACGCGCGGCCGGGCGGGGGTCGACGCGGCCGCGACGCCGCGGACGCGCTGCCGGGTGGACAGGCTGTACCAGGCGGCGCCGAGCATCAGCAGGAAGCCCGCGGTGCCGACGGCGATGCCCACGATCGTGTTGGCGTTGAGCAGGATGACGCCGGCCAGCAACGCGGCGAGCCCGGCGACGAACAGCAGCCCGGCCCGCAGCAGGGTGTGCCGGCGCACGGTACCGGGATCCTTGGTCCGCCACGACCGCGCGAACTTCGGATCCTCGGCATAGAGCGACTGCTCGATCTGCTCGAGCAACCGTTGCTCGTGCTCGGAGAGCGGCACGTCTCCTCCTACCGGCTACGCCGCCCGTTGCGCGCGGCGTACGTGTTCACCATACGGTCGTGTCGTCGTCTCGGGAAGCGGCCGGACGATCACGATCCCGTTGCTCGCGTTCGACGAGAGCAGCGGGCCGGACCGCTCCGGCGCCGAAACGTTCCACTGCCCGATCTGCTGCCCGCTCGGCGGCCCGCCACTCCTCGCCCGAGCCGTCCATGGCGAGCTGGTGCGGCGTGAGTACGGCGTCGGACAGGCCCTCGACCCGGACCCCGACCAGCCGGATGCGCGCCCGGTCGAGGCGGAGCGCGTCGTACAGCGTCTTGGCGGTGTCGTAGACGACGCGAGCGACGTCGGTCGGGTCGGCGAGCGTCTTCGACCGGGTGATCGTGGTGAAGTCGGCGAACCGCACCTTGATCGACACCGTGCGCCCGACGTGACCGGCCTTGCGCAGCCGGGCGGCGGTGCGCTCGGAGAGCCGGAGCAGCTCGCGGCGTACGACGACCGGGTCCTCGACGTCGCGGGCGAACGTCTCTTCCGCGCCGATGCTGCGGTCGGGCTCGTGCGGGACGACGGCGCGGTCGTCGCGACCCCACGCGAGCGCGGCGAGCGCGGCCCCGGCCGCCGGGCCGAGCGCGCGGGCCAGCGTCGCCTCCGGCGTGTGCGCGATGTCGCCGATGGTGCGCAGGCCGAGCCGGGACAGCGCCTCCTCGGCCTTCTCCCCGACGCCCCACAGCGCGCCGACCGGCAGCGGGTGCAGGAACTCGACGACGCCGTCGCGCGGGATCACCAGCAGCCCGTCCGGCTTGGCCCGCCCGGACGCGAGCTTGGCGAGGAACTTCGTGCTCGCCACCCCGACCGAGCAGGGCAGCCGCTGCTCGTCGGCGACCCGGGCCCGGATGAGGTCGCCGATTGCCGCGGCGCTGCCGAGGCGCCGCCGGGCGCCGCCCACGTCGAGGAAGGCCTCGTCCAGCGACAGCGGCTCGACCAGCGGCGTGATCGAGCGGAAGATCTCCATGACGGCGCGCGAAGCGTCGGCGTAGAGGCCCGGGGTCGGCGGGATCACCGTCGCGTGCGGGCAGAGGCGGCGGGCGCGGCCCATCGGCATCGCGCTGTGCACCCCGAATGCGCGCGCCTCGTAAGTCGCGGAGAGGACCACCGACCGGCCGCCGAGCCCGCCGACGATGACCGGCTTGCCGATGAGATCGGGGCGGCCGCGCAGCTCGACGCTTGCGTAGAACGCGTCCATGTCGACGTGCAGGATCGTGCAGCCCGTGTCGTCGGCGCGCGGCTGCGGCTGCGCGGTGTCGCGGCGGCGTTCGAGCTGGCGCCGGCTCATCGCGCGGCGAGCAGGTGCAGCTGGGTCGCGACGGCGAGGTAGTCGGGCCGGCGGGCCGCCGCGTGCTCGAGCGCGAGCAGCTCGCGCTCGGCGTCCGGGTCGCCGTCGACCAGGGCCGGCGGCACCACGTCGGCGAACACGCGCACCCCGTGGACCAGCCGGGGTTCGAGCCCGACGCCGACAACGGCGGCGGAGAGCTCGTCAAGGGCGAACCGGCGGGCGAGCGGGTCGCCGTCGCCGGAGGTCCCGCCGGGATCGTCGAGCAGCTTGGCCGCCTCGCCGAGCCGCCCGGCCGCGACCCGGGCGACGACCGCGGCGACCCGGTTGGCGACGAGGATGCTGGCGAGCCCGCCCGGGCGCAGCACCGCGGCGACGGCACCCAGCGCCTCGGCCGGGTCGTCCACCACCTCGAGCACGCTGTGGCAGAGCACGAGATCGGCCGAGCCCGCGTCGACGACGTCGAGCAGGCCGGCGGCGTCGCCTTGCACCGCGCGGACGCGGTCCGCCGTACCGGCCTCGGCCGCGCGGCGCTCGAGTGCGGCGAGCGAGTCCGGGCTCGGATCGACCACGACGACGTGGTGGCCGAGCTCCGCCAGCGGCACAGCGAACCCGCCGCTGCCGCCGCCGGCGTCCACGATGCGCACCGGCCGGTCGGGCTGCGCCAGCTCGTCCAGCGCCTCGCGCAACGCCTCCCACACGACGGCCGTCCGAGCGGACGTCCGCGGTCGGGTGCCGGCCATGGCGTCAGCGTACGACCCGGTGCCGACAGTTCCGGGCCTGTCGTGGCCGTGCCGCTACGGCAGCCGTACGACGGTGACCGTCAGCGCACCGGTGTCGTCGTAGCGAACCGGGTCGTTGACGGCGAGCGTGAGGGGCGCGCTCGTCGTCGGGGCTAGCGTGCCCGTGTAGGTGTGCGTCGAGGTGTTGCAGCCGCCGCCGGTGGCCACGACCGCACGCCAGCCGCTCGGTGTCCCGTTGACCCCGAGACGCAACAGCCCGGTCGCGGTCGACGTCTCCCCCGGCGCGAGCGCGCTCCACTGCGGTCCGGCGTACGTCGAGGAGCACTCGGCGTCGGCGCTGTCGCCGCGGACCTGGCGGTAGTGGTAGATGCCGGAGACGGTCAGCCGGTAGCGCAGCCCCGCCTTCAGCGCGAACCACGTTGTCACGCCGTTGCTGGTCGCCGGCACCTTGACGGTCTGCGTCGTGGTGAGGCTGGTGAACAGCGGGTGCGGCGGGCTCATCGGGGTCGACACGACGCCGGTCCAGAAGCTCGTCCGCTTCAGCGCGCCGCTCCAGTCGAAGCTGAAGTGCACGTGGTTCTGGTGGCAGGCGGTCTCGCCGGAGCAGGCGTAGGGCTCCCACTTCTGGCTCCACACGCCCCAGATCTGCTTGTTCCAGATGATGTACATGATCCCGAGCCGGCGCAGCATCGCGTTCGGGTTGCCGGCGGCGTCCTTCGCGAACAGCCAGGCGAAGACCGTGTTGACCTCGGCGACCTGCGTCGCGTTCTTGTAGTACGCGCCCCAGTCGAGCGCGCGGCCGTCGTAGTGCTCGCTCGTGTCGGTCCCGCACGGCCGGCTGATGTCGACCACGGTGGTGTCCCGGTAGGTCGCGGTCAGCAGCGCGCCGAACGCGACGACGCCCGGCTTGTCGTGCGGGTCGCAGTAGGTCTGCGGCTGGTACGGCGGCATCGGCTCGATCCCGGCCGGCAGCGTCACCGGCGGGCGCGGCACCGGGACCGCGGCGCTGGCCGCGGTCGGCATCGCGACGATCGGTACGAGCGCGCTCACACCAACCGTCAACGCGAGGATCAGCCGGCGCGCAGTGTTTCGCGCGGTGGATTCAGTCCTCCGGACTGACAACATCGAAGGCCCCCGTGCTCGGACGACATGACTCGGTCCCAGGTGTCGTCGTCGCCGTACTGCTCCGGATGGAGGGTCCGCCTGGGTGATGTGGCCCTGGCGATAGCCGGATAAATCCTTGCAATCGTGGGAAATCGGACCCGTCCGACGTCCGGGTCCGCACGCCCGGGCGGTTCAGCCGGCCCGGGCGGTCGCCTCGGGCAGCAGCCCGAGGGTGGTCTCGACCAGCGCGAGGAAGGTGCGGGCGTCGCGGAGCAGGTCGTCGGCTTCGCGCGCGGTGACGGCGGTCCGCAGCCCGGCGAGCGCGGCGGCGCGCTTGTCGGCGCCGGCCGCGAAGTAGGCCGCCCACTCGCCGAGCTCCGGCGCCACGGACGTCAGCAGCACCCACGCGCTCGTGGGCCGCCGGGTCCGCGCGTCGTTGGGCCGGGCGCGGTCGGCCAGCACCGCCGCCGCGGCGCGCAGGCCGGCGAGGTGCGCGGTCGCGAACCGCTCGGCCGGCGTCTCCGCCCGGTCGGCCTCCCGCAGCGCGATCCGGGCGGCGGCGAGCAGCCGCAGCGTCGGCGCACCGAGCCGGCTCGGGACGACGGCCACCACCACTCACCTCCCGTGTCGCACGACTCGACACGCTCGACCATCCGGGGCCCGGCCGCGGCTGCCGCGCGCTCTCCGGCGGCCTAACCCCAACCGCGGCCGGGCTCCGCTGTTCGAACATACGTTCGACTACCTGGCGTTGTCAAGGGCCCGCAATAGGCTCCCCGCGATGACCGCGCTGCCCGCCGCCAACGTCCGGGTCGCCGACGCGCTCGCCGCGGCCGGCGCGCACGATGCCGCGGCCGGGGTTCGGCGGCTGGACGAGTCGACGCACACCGCGATCGCCGCCGCCAACGCGCTCGGCGTACCGGTCGGGGCGATCGTGAAGTCGCTGGTGTTCACCGCCGACGGCGAGCCGCTGCTCGTCCTCGCCAGCGGCGATCACCTGGTCGATACCGCCAAGGTGGCCGCCGCGCTCGGCGCGGCCGTCGTACGCCGGGCCGACCCGGAGACCGTCCGGGCCGCGACCGGGTTCGCGATCGGCGGCGTCGCGCCGGTCGGCCACCCCGCGCCGCTGCGCACGGTCGTCGACACGCACCTCGCGACCTACCCCCGGCTCTGGGCCGCCGCCGGAACGCCGGACTCGATCTTCCCGACCGATTACGACGAGCTGCTGCGGGTCACCGCGGGCACCGCCCTCGACGTCGCGGCCACGTGACCGGGTCGTTCGTGACCCTCGAGGTGTGCCGGGTGCGGGCCCGCGACGTTCCGCGCCTGGTCGCGTCCGGCCGGCGCGCGGTTCGCCAGCGACGCCGCGATCCCGGCGTCGTGCTCGCCAAGCTGCTGGGCACGACCGGGCGGCGGTTCGTGCCCGGCGACGTGCAGCCGACGAGATGGGCGCTGCTGACGTGCCGCGCCGACGGGCAGCCTGCCTCGCCGTGGTCGCCGGCTGCCGCGGTGTCGGCCACGCTGCACCTCCGCCCGGTCGCGAGCCGCGGCCGGTGGGACGGGGTCGACCCGTTCCCGGGGTGCGAGGGTGAGGTTGGCGCCGGGCCGGTCGCGGTGCTGACCCGGGCGACGCTGCGCGCGCGGCATGCCCGCCGCTTCTACGCCGACGTGCCCGCGATCGCCGCCGAGGTCGGCGTCGAGTGTGGCGCGCGGGCGGCGTTCGGCTTCGGCGAGGCGCCGGTGCTGCGGCAGGGAACGTTCAGCATCTGGGAGTCGGCCGCGTCGCTCGCGAGCTTTCATCGCGAGGCGCGGGCGCACGGCGCGGCGATGCGCCGCACCCCGCAAATCGGTTGGTACGCCGAAGAATTGTTCGCGCGGCTCGCCGTCGTACGCACGGTAGGGCCGGTCGAGGAGTTGCTGTCATGACCGCCGCCGACGTGCGGGTGATCCCGGCCGACGAGTTCGCGGCACTCGTCGTCGTTGCCGCGCAGATCTACGGCGAGGCGATGCGGCGGCCACCCGAGCTCGTCGTGCAACGGCGCGAAATCATCCAGTCGCACCTGCAGCGCGAAGGATTCCGCGCCGTTACGGCACGCGTGGGCGACGAGCTCGTCGGCTTCGGCTACGGCTACCGCGGCCGTGCCGGCGAGTGGTGGCACGACATCGTCACCAATGCGCTGGAGCCCGACGCCGCGCGCGAGTGGCTGTCGGACGCGTTCGAGCTCGCCGAGCTGCACCTGCTGCCGGCGCATCACGGCAACGGCATCGGCCGCGCGATGCTCACGACGATCCTCGACGGGGTGACGACGCGCACCGCCGTGCTGTCGACCCACGATCAGGACTCCCCCGCGCGGTCGCTGTACCGCTCGGCCGGGTTCGAGGATCTGTTGACCGGCTTCGTTTTTCCGGGCAGCACCGAGGTGTACGCCGTGATGGGCCGGCGGCAGCCGACCGCGCTGTGACGTCGGCGGGGACCGGTGCTGTGACGCGCGACGTCGTCGTCATCGGCAGCGGGCACAACGGTCTCGTCGCCGCGTGCTACCTCGCCCGCGCCGGTCTCGACGTCGAGGTGATCGAACGCGACGCCGTCGTCGGCGGCGCGGTGTCGACGGTAGAGCGCTGGCCCGGTGTTCGCGTCGACCGCGGTTCGACCATGCACGTGATAATCCGGCACACCGGCATCGTCGAGGACCTCGATCTCGCGGCTTGCGGCCTCGACTACATCGATGTCGATCCGTGGGCGGTGTCGTGGCACAGCGACGGCGCGTTGCGGTTCGCGGTCGATGTCGATGAGACGTGCACGAGCATCGCCGAGGTGTGTGGCGGCAAGACGGCCGACGCATACGCCGGGTTCGTCAACGAGTGGTCGCCGCGCATGGACGCGTTGCTGTCGGCGTTCCACCGGCCGCCGACGCCCGGCGCGCTCGGCCGCGCGTTCCTGCCGCTGGGACGCGCCGGCGCATCGATCGCGCGCGAGTTCCTGCAACCCGCGGACGCGTTGCTCGACGCGACGTTCGGCGACGAGCGGCCGAAGTCGGCACTCGCCTGGTGGGCCGCGCAGGCCGGCCCTCCGCCGCACGAGCCCGGTACGGCGCCGATGCTCGCGACCGCGGTCCTCATGCACCGCCGGCCGCCGGGTCGACCGCGCGGCGGCAGCGGCATGCTCACGGCCGCGCTGGCGCGACGGCTCGAGCTGACCGGCGGCACACTGCGCACCGGCGACGCCGTCGTTTCCCTGCAACGGCAAGGAAACGGCTGGTCCGTGTCGACAGCGTCGGGCGACCGGATCACCGCGCGGCGGGTGCTGAGCGCGTGCCATGTCGCGACGCTCCTCGACCTGCTCGGCGACGCCACCGGCCGGGCGAGGCTGCGCATCGGCGCGGGCATGGGCATGGTGCTGCGCGTCCTCACCGACCGGCTGCCGGCGTACCGGATCGAGGTCGACGGCGCGCATCACGGCATGCAGCTGCTCGCGCCGAGCCGGCACCTGCTGCGGTCGGCGTACGGCGACTTTCTCCGCAGCGAGACGCCGTCCGATCCGCCGTTACTCGTGATGACGCCGACGGCGACGGATTCGTCGCTCGCGCCCGACGGTCGGCACGTCGTCACGGTCTGGACGCAATGGCATCCGCGGCATCTGGGCGATGGTGTGTCGTGGGACGACGTACGGCAACGCGAGACCGACCGGCTCGTCGCCGGAGTGGATCGGCACGCGCCCGGTTTCGCCGCGAGCGTCATCGACACGTTGCTGCAGACCCCCGCGGACCTCGAACGCGAGCTCGGGCTGCACAACGGCAATGTGATGCACCTCGACATGAGCCTCGACGCGATGTTCGCGTTGCGGCCGCTGCCTGGCTGGTCGTCGTACCGGTCGCCGCTGCCGGGGCTCTATCTCTGCGGCGCGTCGACACATCCGGGTGGTGGCGTGTCCGGTGCGAGCGGCCGCAGCGCCGCGCGGATGCTGTTGCGCGACGCACGGCGACGGTGGCGACGTTGATCGCGGTCCTTGCCGTCATCGGTCTGCAACTGCCCTATCCGCTGGTGCACGGGCATGCGCGTGACGTGCTGACGGTCGTCACCGTCGTGGTCTTCGCGGCGGTGTCGCTCGGGTTTGCGGTGGCCGCGCGCGGGTGGCGTTACGCGATCGTCCTCGCCGCCGTCGGCGGCGTTGGCGGCTTCGCGGTCGAGGTACTCGGCGTGCACGCCGGCGTCCCGTTCGGGCGTTACCACTACGACGGCGGCCTGGGCCCGAGAGTGTTCGGCGTACCGCTCGTCATCGGGCTGGCCTGGTTGATGATGGCGCACCCGTGTGTCGTCGTCGCCGAACGCGTCGCCGCGACGGCGCCGGGCCGCGTGGTGGCAGCGGCCGTCGGGCTCGCCGGGTGGGACGTATTCCTCGACCCGCAGATGGTCGACGCGCATCACTGGCACTGGTCGGATCCGTCACCGCACCTGCCCAGCATCGACCACGTCCCGCTGACCAATCTCGGCGGCTGGCTGCTCGTCGCGACGCTGCTGTCCGCGGCGCTCGTCGCCGCGTCGTCCCGTGCGCCCCGGCGCGGCGACAGCGAGCGGCCGCTGGTCGTGCTCTGGGTGTGGGTCTGGCTGTCGTCGGCGCTGGCAGCGCTGGTGTTCTTCGGGCATCCGGCGGTCGCCGCGTGGGGCTTGACCGCGATGGGCCTGGTAGGCGTACCGCTGTTGGTGCGGCGATGACGAACGCGGTCGCGATCGCGCTCGACGTCGTCGCGGTGCTCGTGCTCGCGCACACCGTCGTCAACGCGCTGCTGCTGCGCCGGCCGCCCGCGTTGACGGACGACATCGGCGAGCCGGTCTCGTTGCTGGTGCCGATGCGCGACGAAGCATCACGTGCCGAGCGCTGCATCCGCGCGCTGCTCGCGCAACGCGGGCTTCGCGATGTCGAGATCCTCGTGTACGACGACGGCTCGACCGACGGCACCGCGGACGTCGTGCAGAGCGCCGGTGGTGAGCGGGTGCGCATCAGCACCGGCGCATCGCCCGCCGCCGGCGAGCTCGGCAAGCCGCTCGCGTGCGCGCGGCTCGCGGCCGATGCGCGCGGCAGTGTGCTCGTCTTCGTGGACGCCGATGTCGTGCTCGCTCCCGACGCGGTCGCGCGATCGGTGTCGTTGCTGCGAGCCGCGCGCCTCGACTACGTCTCGCCGTACCCGATGCAACTCACCGGCTCGCTGCTCGAACGGCTCGTGCAGCCGCTGCTGCAGTGGTCGTGGCTCGCGTTCCTGCCGCTGCGCGTCGCGGAGCGTTCGCCGCGCGCGTCGATGGCCGCCGCCAACGGTCAGTTCCTCGTCGTGGACGCCGCGGCCTACCGGGCGAGTGGCGGGCACGCCGCCGTCGTCGGCGACGTCCTGGACGACGTCGCGCTCGCCCGCCGCTTGCGCGCGCACGGATCGAGCGGCGGCTTCGTGGACGGTACCGGGATCGCGACCTGCCGGATGTACGTCGGACCGCACGCGCTGGTCGACGGCTACGCGAAATCGTTGTGGCACGCGTTCGGATCGTTGCCGGGTGCGGTCGCCGTGACGGTGCTGATGCTCGCGCTGTTCGTCGTACCGTTCGGGCTCGTGGCGGCCACGCCGTGGGCATGGCCGGCGGCCGCGGCCGGACCGCTGAGCCGCATGGTCAGCGCCGCTCGCACCGGCGGGCGCACGGTCCTCGATCCCCTGCTGCATCCGTTGTCGATACTGGCTTTCGCCGTACTGGTCGTGGTGTCGTTCCGGCGCCGCGGCAGCGGCCGGATCACATGGAAGGGGCGGGCGCTGCCGTGAGTCGAGTCGTCGTCGTCGGGGCCGGCCTCGGCGGCCTTGCCGCGGCCGCGCGGCTGGCCCGGCTGCATCACGACGTCACGGTGCTGGAGCGAGCCGATGCGCTGGGTGGCAAGGCGGGATCGTTCGGGCACGACGCGTTCCGGTTCGACACCGGGCCGTCGCTCATCACGTTGCCGGCGACGATTCGCGATCTGTTCCGCAAGACCGGCAAGCCGGTCGAGTCGGTGCTCGAGCTGCGGCCGCTCGACCAGCTCGCGCACTACCGGTTCGCCGACGGGACCGAGCTCGACGTGCCGAACACCGGGGTACCCGACGTCGCCGCGGCGTTCCAAGACGCATTCGGCGGCCGCGCCGGCGAGCAGTGGCATGCGTTCTACGAACGCGCCGAACGCACCTGGGACGTCGTACGGACTCCGTTCGTCGAGTCCGCGCTCGACGGGCCGGCACCGTTGCTGCGCATGGCATTGACGCGGCCGCGGGACGCCGCGCTGGTCGCGCCGTGGCGGACGTTGCGAGCGCTCGGCACCCGGTCGTTCGAGGATCCGCGGCTGCGCGTGTGGCTCGATCGGTACGCGACGTACTCCGGTTCCGATCCGCGCAAGTCACCCGCCGTGCTGTCGGTCGTGCCGTACGTCGAGCATGCGTTCCGCGGCTGGGAGGTCGTCGGTGGAGTGCGCCGGCTGGTCGACGCGATGTACGAGCGGGCGGTCGACCGCGGCGTGCGCGTCCGCACCGGCGCCGAGGTCGTCAAGGTGACGACGTCCGGCGGCCGGGCGACCGGTGTCGCGCTGGCCGACGGCAGCGTGCTGCCGGCCGACATCGTCGTCAGCGACGTCGACGCGTCGGTGCTGTATTCGACGTTGCTCGATCCGCCGCGACCGGCGGCCCTACGGCGGTTGCGCAGCGCGACACCGAGCTCGTCCGGCGTCGTGTTGTTGCTCGCGCTGCGCGGACGTACGCCGGGCCTGCGGCGGCACACCGTGCTCTTCGGCGACGACACCGACCGCGAGTTCGACGCGGTGTTCGGGCCGGACGCGCGACCACCGGAGCGACCGACCATCTACATCAGCGCGACCGAAGACGACGCGCCGCCGGACTGCGAAGCGTGGTTCGTGCTGGTCAACGCACCGCGCCACGGCAGCGGTGCCGGCGCGATCGACTGGACCGCGCCCGGGCTGGCCGACCGGTACGCCGACGAAGTGCTCGCGGTGATGGCGTCGCGCGGCGTCGACGTCCGCGACCGGTTGGTGTTCCGCGAGATCGGCACGCCCGCGGATCTCGAGACCGCGACCGGCAGCCCCGGCGGTGCGATCTACGGCACGAGCAGCAACGGATGGCGGGCCGCGACGTTGCGGCCGGCGAACCGCTCGCCGGTGCACGGGCTGTTCCTCGTCGGCGGGTCGGTGCATCCGGGCGGCGGCATCCCGCTGGTGCTGATGTCGGCCGCGCTGGTCGCCGAGATGATCGGCCGGGCGTAGCGATGGATGCCCGCCTGCTCAGCCGTCGGCGGCGGCGCGCAGCGCGGCGATGTCGATCCGCCGCATCTTCATCATGGCCGCCATCGCGCGCTGTGCCCGCTGCGGATCGGGGTCGGAGAGCAGCTCGGGCAGCGCCACCGGCACGACCTGCCAGGAGACACCGAAGCGGTCTTTCACCCAGCCGCACGGTCCCTCCTCACCACCGTTGGCGGTGAGGTTGTCGGCGTAGTAGTCGACCTCGTCCTGATCCTGGCAGCTGATCTGGAACGAGATCGCCTCGCTGAACGTGAACTCCGGCCCGCCGTTGAGCGCCGTGAACGTCCGGCCGTCGAGCTCGAACTCGACCGTCAGCGCCGTGCCCGCCGGCTTCGGCGCGCCCTCGCCGTAATAGCTCGTGTTGTTGATGCGCGAGTTCGGAAACACCGAGGTGTAGAAGGCCGCCGCTTCCTCGGCGTCGTTGTCGAACCAAAGGCATGTCGTGATCGGCGGCATCGGGCGTCCTCTCGGGCTCAAGTTCTGTCACCGTACAGAGCGAGCACACCGGCGAACGTCGTACCGGCAATCACCGCAGCAGCCGCGGACGGCGACGATGCCAGTCCGAGCGCGGCATACGCGACCCGGAACGGCCGCTCCCCCGGCGTCACCGTCGTCACCGGATCGCCGCGCCGTCGTGACAGCGCGCGCCGTCCTTCGAGTGCGGCGGTGCCGGTGCCGGCCGCGACGACCAGAGGCCGCCATGCACCGGCACGTGCGAGCGCGAGCAGGAACAGGACGTCGGTGATCCGATCAGCGGTCGTGTCGACGAGCGCGCCGCGAGCCGACAACGGCAAACCGCGGCGGCGCGCGACCGCACCATCGACGCCGTCGAGAACGCCGGTCGCGACGACAAGACCGGCTCCGCCACGCCCGGGTACGGCGACGGCGGCAGCGGCCGAGACAACGCCCGCCGCCGAGAGGGCATCCGGAGAGAAGCGCGCCAACGGCCCGGCGAGTTGGTGCATGAGCCGCAACCAACCGCGCACGACCCGCGAGCGGGAGACGTCGTACCCGCCGTGCCGCGCCGACCACGCGGCCAGCGACTCGTCGGCGGCGCGGGTCACGGGCGCATGCGTAGTGGCTGGCGCGCCAATCCGAGCTGCTGGTAGATCTCGCGCGTCGCGGTCGAGCGGTTGAGGGTGAAGAAGTGCAGGCCGGGCGCGCCCTCGGCGAGCAGCCGCTCGCACATCCCGGACGCGTACTCGACCCCCAAGGCACGCACCGCGACCGGATCGTTCTCGATCGCGTGGAAGCGCTCGGCCAGGTCGGCCGGGAAGTCGGCGCCCATCATCTGCGCGGAGCGCTCGATCGATCGCACGTTCGTGATCGGCATGATGCCCGGGATGATCGGCACGTCACAGCCGCGCTTCGCGACCCGGTCGCGCAACCGCAGGTAGTCCTCGGTCCGGAAGAACATCTGCGTGATCGCGAAGTCGGCACCCGCCGCGCACTTCGCGACGAAGAAATCGACGTCGGCTTCGAGATCCGGCGAGCGCGGGTGCTTCTCCGGGAACGCCGCGACCCCGACGCAGAAGTCCCCGGATGCGCGGACCAGCGAGACCAACTCCGAAGCGAACTCGAACCCCTCCGGATGCGCGGCCCAGTCGCCGAGTGGATCTCCCGGCGGGTCGCCACGCAGCGCGAGCACGTTGCGGACGCCGGCCGCGGCGTACCCGCCGATGACGTGCCGCAACTCCGCCACGGAGTGGTTGACCGCGGTGAGGTGACCGACGGGAGTTAGCGTCGTCTCGGTGGCGATCCGCTCGGTGATCCGCACGGTCGTGTCGCGGGTCGAGCCGCCGGCGCCGTACGTCACCGAGACGAAGGTCGGCTGCAACGCTTCGAGCTCGCGGATCGCCTGCCACAGATGCCGCACGCCGTCTTCGGTCTTCGGCGGGAAGAACTCGAAGGAGTACGACGATCCGCCCGCCGCGAGCAAATCCCGGATGGTCGCCGCCCGGGTCGCCGGCGCGCGATCGGAGAGACGTGCGGTTGGGCTGACGGGCATGGGTCCAGGCTACGGAATACTCGAACGGTGACCTCGTCGGCGGACCTCCTGCGCGCCAACGAGTTGCGCGACCGCGTCGACGAGGCGCTGAACGAGTGGATCCAGGCGGCGCGGCCGTCGATCGCGTCGATATCGCCCGACCTCGAGGCATTCGTGGACACGCTCGCCGCGTTCGTGCTCGACGGCGGCAAGCGGCTGCGGCCGGCGTTCTGCTACTGGGGCTACCGCGCCGCGCTACGTCCGGGCGGTGACGAGACCGCCGACGACACGATCGTCCGGGCGGCGGCGGCGCTCGAACTGCTGCAGGCCTGCGCGCTCATTCACGACGACGTGCTCGACCGCAGCGACACGCGGCGCGGCGGGCCGTCGGTGCACCGCCGGTTCGCGACGGCTCATCACGCCGGCGATCTGGTCGGTGACGCCGAAGCCTTCGGCAACGCCGCCGCGATCCTCATCGGCGACCTCGCGCTCGTCTGGGCCGACGCGATGCTCACCGGAAGCGGCCTCGATCCGGAGGCGCTGCAGCGCGCGTTGCCGATGTGGGACGCGATGCGCGTCGAGGTCATGTGTGGTCAGTACCTCGACGTCGTCGAGCAGGTGCGCGGCGGCGGATCGGTCGAGCGCGCGCTGCGGGTCGCGCGCTACAAGGCGGCGAAGTACACCGTCGAGCGGCCGCTGCACCTCGGCGCCGCGATCGGTGGCGGCGACGGCGACCTGCTCGACGGTCTCTCCGCGTACGGCATCCCGCTCGGCGAGGCGTTCCAGCTGCGCGACGACCTGCTCGGCGTATTCGGCGATCCGCAGCTGACGGGCAAGCCGGCCGGCGACGACCTGCGCGAGGGCAAGCGCACCGTCCTCGTCGCGTACGCGACCGAGCACGCGAACGACGAGCAGCTCGCGGTGCTGACGTCTCGCGTCGGCGACCAGCAACTCGACGCCGACGGGGTCGAGGCGCTGCGCGAGATCATCACGTCGACCGGAGCCGACGTAGCGGTCGAACGGCTGATCGCCGAACGCGCCGAGGCCGCACTCGCCGCGCTCGAAAGCACCGCGATGGCCGACGACGCGCGGGTCGAGCTGCGCGCACTCGCGACGCTCGCGACGCAACGGATTCGATGATGCGCACTGTCTCCGGCCCGACGGACCACGTCGTCGTCGTGGGCGCGGGGCTCGGCGGGCTCTCCGCCGCATTGCGCCTCGCCGGTGCCGGCCGTCGCGTGACCGTGCTGGAGCGGGCCGCCCAGCCGGGCGGGCGGGCCGGCCTGCTCGAGCTCGACGGCTATCGCTTCGACACCGGCCCGACGGTGCTGACGATGCCGTCGCTCATCGCCGACGCGCTCGCCTGTGTCGACGAGGACATGGCCGACTGGCTCGAGCTGCGGCCGCTCGACCCGGCGTACCGCGCTTTCTTCCGGGACGGCTCGGCGCTCGACGTCATCGCCGACGTCGACCGCATGGCGGAGCAGGTCCGCGGGCTCTGCGGCGAGCGCGACGCGGACGGATACCGGCGCTTCGCGGCCTACGCCGAGCGCATGTTTCGCTTGGAACGCAACGATTTCATCGACCGCAACCTCGACTCGCCGCTGTCGTTGCTGTCGCCCGCGCTGGCCCGGCTGGCGGCCCTCGGTGGGTTCCGCCGGCTGTCGCCCGTCGTCGCGTCGTACGTCCGCGACCCGCGGCTGCGGCGGGTGCTGTCGTTCCAGTCACTGTACGCCGGGGTCACGCCGGACCAGGCGCTCGCGATCTACGCGAGCATCCCGTACCTCGACAGCATCGCCGGCGTCTCGTTCCCGGTCGGTGGGATGCACGCCGTGCCGCGCGCGCTGGCCGGCGCCGCGGTGAAGCACGGCGTCGAGGTGCGGTACGACGCCGAGGTGACCGCGATCGAACGGCGCGGCTCGCGTGCGGTCGCGGTGCGCACCCGCGACGGGAATCGGATCGCGGCGGACGCGGTCGTCGTCAACGCCGATCTGCCGGTCGCGTGGGAGCTGCTCGGCATGCCGGCCCGGCGCATGACGTGGTCGCCGTCCTGCGTGCTGCTGCTCGCCGGCGTGCGGGCGCGCTGGTCGAAGGTCGCGCATCACAACCTGCACTTCGGGCACGAGTGGCGGCCGACGATGCGCGAGATCCGGCGCGGCGCGCTGACCGGCGATCCTTCGCTGCTCGTGTCGGTCCCGACGGCCACCGATCCGCACCTCGCTCCGGACGGCCGCACGATCCTGTCGGCCGTCGCGCTGGTACCGAACCTCGACACCCCGATCGACTGGTCCGTGGTCGGGCCGCGGTTCCGCGACGAGCTGGTCACGCGGCTGGAGTCGTTCGGCTACGTCGGGCTCGGCGACGCGATCGAGGTCGAACGGCTGACCACGCCGGCGGGCTGGGCGGCGCAGGGATTCGCTGCCGGGACACCGTTTTCGGCCGCCCACCTGTTCCGGCAGACCGGCCCGTTCCGGCCGGGCAACCTCCCCGCCGACAACGTCGTTCTGGCCGGGTGCGGCACCCATCCGGGCATCGGTGTGCCGATGGTGCTGCTGTCCGGGCGGCTCGCCGCCGAGCGCATCGTCGGCCAGATCCGATGAGCATCGTCCGATGAACGCCGACCTCGCCGCGGCGTACGCCGAGTGCCGCCGGATCAACGCGACGCACGGCCGGTCGTACTACCTCGCGACGTTGCTCCTGCCGGCGCACAAGCGGCCCGCGATCCACGCGTTGTACGCACTCGCGCGCGTCGCCGACGACATCGTGGATCATCCGGGCGCCGACCCGGCGGCCGCGCTCGACGACCTCGCCGGGCGGCTGCGCGACGGCGACGACAATGACCCCGTCGTCACGGCGGCGCGGGACACGATCGAGCGGTGGCGGATCCCGTGGTCGTTGTTCGACGACTTCTTCGCGTCGATGCGGATGGACCTGCACGTCACGTCGTACCCGACGTGGGACGACCTGCTCGGTTACATGCACGGCTCGGCGGCGGTGATCGGCCTGCAGACACTGCCGATCCTCGAACCGATGCCGGGGCTCGCCGGCATCGCCGAGCCGTACGCGCGTGACCTCGGGCTCGGCTTCCAGCTCACCAACTTCCTCCGCGACGTCGGTGAGGATCTCGGCCGCGGCCGCGTCTACCTGCCGCTCGAGGATCTCGACCGGTACGGCGTCACCGTCGCGCAGTTGCACCGCCGCATCGTCACCGGCGAGGTGCGCGCGCTGCTCGGCTTCGAGATCGAGCGCGCCCGCGGGCTGCTCGCGACGGCCGGCACCGGCATCCGGTTGCTGCACCCGACCAGCCGCGACTGCGTGCGCACCGCGCTGCGCCTCTACGGCGGCATCCTGGACGAAATCGAGCGCGCGGACTATCGCGTCCTCGACCGTCGCGTGTCGGTCGGATCGGGACGCCGCGCGGCGCTCGCCGCCTCCGGGCTCGGGCGCGCGATGCTCGCCCGCCGCCGCGCGTCACGACGCCCCCACCACACCCACCAGGCGAGCGTCTGGAGCACCAGCGAGAACCCGAACGCGAGATCCTCGACCGGCGCGTAGAGCACCCGCGCACCGAGGATGTCCGTGCCGGAGTAGACCACCAGCCGCTGCCCGGTCAGCACGCCGTTCACGGCGAGCTGGAAGCCGAGGATGATCGCGTACGCCGCCCAGAAAGCCTTGCGCCGCAACAAGTTCGTCCGCAACACGAGCTGGTCGAGAATGACGGCGAAGAGCAGGCCGAGCCCCGCCGCGACGGTGTACGTCACGGCTCCTCGTCGCCGATGCGCCACCCGGGCCGGCGCCGCCGTACCGCTTCCAGCGTGAGGATCGAACAGACCGGTACGACGAGGAAGAACGCCAGCTCCTCGACCGGGACGTTGCCGATGCGCGCGCCGAGAAGATGCCGGTAGCGCCAGTGGCCGGCGTGGATGGCGAACGCGTCCCAGGTGAGGAAGACGGCAAGGATCGGCACCAAAGTCGCGAGCAGCCGCCGCGGCCGTGCGTACACGCGTGTCCGCAAGAACAATTCGAGCGGCAACGTCGCGACCAGGCACCCCGCGAGAACGGCGGGATAGATCCAGCTCATCGAGCGAGCTTGCCGTGATCCCAGCTGACCCGCCGGTCGACTTCGAGCCGCATGACCGCCTGCTTGCCGGCGTAGTCGCGCAACGCGTCGCGATCGAGCGCCTCGACACCTTCGTACTTGCGCGCGAGCCCGGCGACGACATCGAGCACCTCCTCGACGTCGCGCGACAGCACGATGCGGCCGGTGAGCTGCAGGCCGCGCAACGTGTCGTAGGTCTCGCCGTCCTCGATGAGCACGGCGACGCGCGGGTCGCGTTCGATGTTGCGCACCTTCTGCGACTTCGCGTACGTGCGCATGACGATCTGGCCGTCGGCCACGACGAACCACATCGCGGTCGGATCCGGGACGCCGTCCGGACCGATCGTGACGAGGATGGCCGTGCGCGCGGCGTCGAGCATCGCGGCCTGCTCGGCCGGCGTCAGCTCGATCTCGGCCCGGCGGTTCGGCACCTAGAACGCCAGCACTTGCGCGCGGCGCTTGACCGCGGTGTGCCGACCCGCGGCCATCGAGTCGACCGGCCGCCCGGGGAGCGCAGGGTCCTCGGTGAGCAGCCAGCGCAACGCTTCCTCGTCGTTGTAACCGGCGTCGTGCAGCACGGTGAGCGCACCGGCCAGACCTTTGAGCAACTCGCCGTCGTGCACGAGCTCCACCGGCACCTGCTTCACCGGCGGGGTGCCGCGCGAGACGACGACCAGCTTGCCCTCGCGGATGAGCTGGCGGACCTTCGGGAGCGGGATGCCGATGCGTTCGGCGAGATCCGGAAGGGTCAGCCAGCCGGAGACGAGGCTGTCGAGATCCACGCCAACACCTTAGGCTTCCCGGTCATGACCTCGGACGAGCCGGACGACATCATCCGGTACAACCTCGATGACCACGACGGCGACGACCTGCCCGCCCGGTCCTACTGGTGGTCGCTGCACCGGCCGGAGACCTACGCGATCGCCGCCCTGACGATCGCGTCCGGCAGCTTGCTGACGCTCGCACCGATCCAAGAACTCGTCCGGGCCATCCTCGACGCGGTGACGAACACCGAGGAACGCATAACGATCATCGCCCTCAGCGGCAGCCGGTTGGTGGTCTCGCTGATCGCGATGTTCGCGGCTGTTCTCTCGATCCGCTCCGAGGACGAGGACACGACGTGGAGTGCGCCGGTTGCGCGGGCGGCTCTCCTGGTCGCGGCGCTCAGCGCCGTCATCGCGACCGGGTCGATCATTGTCGCCGCGTTGACCTCGACGCAACCCCAGAACACCCCGTTCTGACCGGTCGCTAGCCCGTCTCGCCGCGGGCCGCGGCGAAGCATGCGTCGAGCACGGCCGCGGTCGCCTGCGACTCCGCGAGCGGCAGCAGCCAGCCGTCGCCACCGCCGATGACCGCGGACATCTCCTCGACCATCAGCCGGTAGGCGTCGGCCGCGGCCACCGCGATGCGCTGCGTGCCGGTCCCGTCCGAGACGAGCAGCACGGTCTCGTCCTCGACCCACGACGTGTACGCCGAGACGGGCAGCTCGATCTCGCCGCCATCGCCGGTGACGACCAGCCACTGCTTCGGCGGCTCGCTGATCCCGGCGCGGATCTCCGCATCGCCGGCGTCGAACGACAGCACCGCTTCGGTCGCGAGGTCGACGCCGGTCGGGCCGATGCGTTGGCGGGCAACGACATCGCGCACCGGCGCGCCACCGAACGCCCACAACGCCGCGGACACCGCGTAGCACCCGACGTCGTAGAGCGCGCCGCCGCCGCGCGCCGGATCGAGTCGGTAGTTGCCGTCGAGCCGGCCGTCGAACGTGAAGCCCGCGGCGACGTGGCGTACGGCGCCGATCGCGCCGTCGTGGACGAGCCGCTCGGCCATACGGACGCGCGGGTGCCAGCGGTACCACGAGGCCTCGACCAGCAGCCGATCCGCCGCCGCCGCCGCGGCCGTCATGGCGTCGACCTCCACGGCGGTCATCGCCAGCGGCTTCTCGCAGAGCACGTGCTTGCCGGCCTCCAGCGCCGCGATCGACCACGACGCGTGCACCTCGTTCGTCAGCGAGATGTA
>Ga0157369_10002628_pt1 | contig 21471 bp, 15 predicted proteins | sample C25metaG_FD_113461 | JGI IMG/M metagenome (GOLD analysis project Ga0157369, IMG submission 113461) | Corn rhizosphere microbial communities from Kellogg Biological Station, Michigan, USA - C2-5 metaG | ecosystem: Host-associated > Plants > Roots > Rhizosphere > Soil | place: USA: Michigan...
AGCAGCAGCGTGAGCGCGCCGCCCCACGCCGACGGCAGCCGTTGGGCGCGCGACAACGCGAAGCTGCCGAGGTTGGGCTTGGCGTCGTACAGTTGGATGGGCGGAACGTAGCTGCCCTCGAAGATGAACCCGGCCGGCAGGCCGATCATGATACGAGGCCGGCCAAAGATGGGAGACAGCCGCGTATTGTCGGACTTGCTGGCAAAGCAGATGTGCGTCTGCTGGATCGCCGCGTTAGGCGTGGGCATCGGCTCGACCTCGAAGGACACGCGCACTGCGCCGGGCGCGAGGCGTTCGGGCGCGGCGTCCACGTCGAACGCAATGGGCGCTTCGTAGAATGCGAGGAGCTTTGCCTCGTTACTGTTTTCCGGCACCCGGCATTGGGCGGCCGCCGGCACCGCGGCGATCAGAAGTCCAAAAGCGGCGGCGGCGCTGCACATGCGCGCTCTGGCCGGGCGAACGAGTCGCGCGGGCTGGGACGATGCGACCCCGTTCACTCGCGTCGGAACCGGCATGCACTCTCCACGTGTAAGAGGGAACTACGAAAGGGTGATCGATCCGGATACACTGACGCGCTCGCCTTACAGACTCTGCCTCAGGAATCGTTGGACCTGCGGGCGGTGACTCCGTCCCGACGTGAGGCGCGTACCATCGCCCAGAATCAGCACGAAGTCGCCGCCGAACCACGGTTGGGCCTCGACCACGCGATTCACGTTCACGAGCGTCGAGCGGTGGATGCGCAGGAACCGTCCCGCGGCGAGGCGGTGCTCGAGATTCGTGAGCGTGCCGCGCACCACATGCGTGCGCGTGCCCAAATGGAGCCGTACGTGATTGTCCATCGCTTCGACCCAGTCGATGTCGGCGATGCGCAGGAAGATGATGCGGCCGTCGACGCGGATCGCCAGGCGCTCGGGGTCGGAGCCTTCGAGGTTTGGCGGCGTCGCCGTGTCCGTTAGGCGAATGCCCGCGTCGTCCCGCGCGCCGGGCTGGATCGACTTGACCCGGGCCAGCGCCGCCTGCAGCTGCTCCGGCTGGACGGGCTTGAGGAGATAGCCCACGGCGAACACGCCGAACGCGTCGAGCGCGTAGGCATCGTGCGCCGTCACGAAGATCACCGCCGGCATCGACGACGGCCCGATCTCGCGGACCACATCGAGTCCGCTCAGCTCCGGCATCTGGATGTCCAGCATGACCAGCGACGGCTCGAGCTCGCGCACCATGTTCACCGCATCGCGTCCGTTCCCGCATTCGCCCGTGATGTGCACGTCGGGGTGCGCCGAGAGCAGCTCGCGGAGGTGGGTCCGCGCCAGGGGTTCGTCGTCCACGATCAGTGTGTCGAGACGCATCGTCATGCTACAACCTCCAGAATGGCCGGTGATGTGGACTCCGCGGCGTCGCGGAACGGGATCTCGATGTGTACCTCGAATCCGCCTTCGGGTCGTGCGCCTGCCTCGAACCGGTGCGCGTCGCCGTACAGATGGCGCAGCCGCGCCCGCGTGTTGCCTAACCCAACACCGCCGCCCGATGCCCCGCTCACGCCATCCCCGCTCCGCCGCATCCGCCCGACTGCTCCCGCGCCGATACCGTCATCGGTGACCGTCAACAGCACGGTGTCGCCTTCACGCTCCACGAGAACACGCACCGATCCGCCCGACGCGCGCGGCGCGATGCCGTGATGGATCGAGTTTTCGACTAACGGCTGCAAAAGAAAGCTCGGCACCAAGGCGCGCCGCGCACGCGGATCGACGGCCAACTCGACGCGCAGCCGGTCCGAGAAACGGAACTGCTGGATCTCGACGTAGCGCCGCAAGAGCTCCAGTTCGCGCTCGAGCGACACTTGCTGCTCCGTTGCGCCGCGCAGCGAGAATCGAAGCAGCTCGCTCAGACCCGCCACCACGCGCTCGGCCGCGCGCGCGTCGGAGCGCAGCAGCGCGGTGATGGTATTGAGCGTGTTGAACAAGAAATGCGGATGCAGCTGCAGCTCGAGACTCCGGAGCTGCGCACGAGCGAGAGCGATCTCGAGCTGCTCTCTGTGGCGTGCTTGCTCGTGAAAGCTGCGGAGCAGGCGGGCCTGCCACGCGGTGGCGTACACCGCAATGCATCCCGACACCGCCAACAGCAGCACTTTCGCGCATTCGTCGAGCGGCGAGAGACCGTGGCCCACCGCGGCCTCCACCGGACTCGCGGCAATCACCGTTCCGCTGGACAGCAGCAGGCCTAACGAAAGGACCGCGTATTCGCCCACCGCCAGGGCAGCGGTCGTTGCCGCAAGGCGCGTGGACGACGTGATGGGCCGCGACGCGAGCACCGCGAAGTATGCGAGAAACATCGGTGAGCGCAAACCCAGCTCGACGCGTCCCGCGAGCGCGTACCCGCCCATGAGCAGGGTGATCCACGTGACGTCGATGAGTGGATTGGCCACCGTGAGCCAACGCGGCAGCTGCGCGCGTCCGCGAAATGCGATCCACTGCCCGATCGTCCACGCGAGTATCGGAACCAGCAGCAACACGTTGACACGATTCACCGCCGCCGGCAGCTGCTTCGAGTAGAACGCTCCGGTTGCCGCGAGCAGCAGCAGCACCACCGCGCGCATGCCGTTGAGCAGCCGCTCCGCCTCGGAACGATGCTGGTCGAGCAGCGGCTGTATGGAGGGATCTTCTTTGGCGGTCATGCTCGAGTCAGGTCCGGATGGTCAACGGTCGCGCAGTTTGAAGAATCCAGCAATGGGGCGAATGGTTCGCGCGGCGTGGTGGACCGACAGCGGTTCGCGCGACACTCCACCCGACAGCGAGCAGCGTCTCGCCATTACCCCACGTTAGTCGCGGTTCGCGCGGCTCGCTTTGTTGTTTGCCCCGCCGTCCTCCAATTCGACTCGCACGGTGGTGCCGTGGCGCTGGTCGCTGGCGATCTCGATCTCACCGCCCCAGCTCTCGACCAACTGACGGCTGATCGCGAGACCCAAACCGCTGCCCGACGTCCGCGTCGAGAAGTGCGGCTCGAAGATACGGGGCAGGACCGCGGCAGGAATCCCCTTGCCGTTGTCGGCCACCTCGATCACGACGCGCCCGTCGTTCCGGGCGAGGCTTACGAGCACGCGCGTGGCCGAGGCGAGCCGCGCATTCTCGAGGACGTTGAGCAGCACCTCGCGCAGCTCCTCGGTGCGGGCCTTGGCGAGGAGCGGCTCGTCGGCGCCATCGAGGCGCCACTCGATCACGCCGCCGCCGCTGCCCATGCGCTCGAGGTCGAGCACGTCGCGCGTCACGGCCGCGACGTCCACCGGTTCGGCCGGTTGACGTTCGGCCGGTGCGGTGCCGTAGCGGCTGAACGACCGCGCGATTTCGTCGAGACGATCGATTTCGGAGAGGATGCGGCTGGCGTTCTGCTCGAGAATGCGATCGAAGTCGACCCGCGCATCGGCGTGCGCGCGCTTCAGGTGTTGCACGCCTAACCGAATCGGCGTCAGCGGGTTCTTGATCTCGTGCGCGACCTGTCGCGCCATCTCGCCCCACGCCAGCACGCGTTGGGCACGCGCCAGGTCGGTGACGTCGTCGAGCGTGAGCACCACGCCGCCGCCGCCCGTGAGCCGGGTGAGACGCGCCTGCAGCTGCCGGCCGTTCACTTCCAGCTCGAACTCTTCTTCGTCCACGCTGCGCGCGAGGAACGCGCGCAGTCGTGTCGCGATCTCCGGCGCTGCCTGGTCGAGCGTTGCCCCTGCGGGCAACGCTCGGCCGAGCAGCGCCTCGGCGCGGGGATTGGAGAGCAGCACGGTCGCCGGCGCGGTGAACGCCACCACGCCGCTCGCCACGTTGCGCAGCACTTGCGACGTGCGCCGTTGGGCGGATTCGAGCGCGGCGCGGCTCGCGCCCAAATCGGCGGCCATGCGCCGGAACGCGCTGAACACCGGCTCGAACTCCTCCAGCGGCGCGCCGCTCAACGGTGGTTCCGTCTCTTCGGCCGCGATGGCGAGCGCCGCCGTGCGCAGCTGCCCGATCGGCTCGGCCAGCGATCGCGACGCCACGCGACTCAGCAGCAGCGCCGCGATGGCGCCAAGAACGGTCGCGAACATCACGAGGACGCCGAGGTCGCGCCGCCGCTGGTCGAGCGCCTCTTCGCTGCCGCGGGCGGGCGCGGCGATGACTAACGGAGCCCCGGGCCCGCTCTGCACCGTGAGGTACCCGAAGAGCGCGCGCAAGCTGCCCACGCGTTGCGACCGGGCCACGTACACCTCGCGTCCGTCGCGCAGGTCGGCGTAGACCTCGGACGGCATGAAGCGCCCCGTGGGGGCCAGTGCGTCGAGCATCGGCTCGCTCGCCTCGCGCAGTTGGCCGGCCGTGTACGTGAGGAGCGGCGTGTCGAGGCGGCCGCCGGCCATGGCCAGCGACTGCGGATCGGCGCCGCCGGCGTACGAGTGGAGCGTCGCGCGCACGAGCAGCTCGCGCGCCTGCTGGTCCTCGAGCTGCAAGCGCTGGTAGCTCCAGAGCGCGAACGCCACCGCCGGCAGCACGAAGAACGCGAACAAACCGACCGTTAGGCGCGCGCGGTAGCTGCGGCGCCAGCGCCGCGCGCGGCCGCGCAGCACGCGCCGCAGCGCGCGCTCGGGGAACACGCTGGCCACCCACAACACCGAGAGCAGGATCAGGTCCACGAGCACGATCAGCGTGCCGCCCTGCACGAGAATCGCCTGCGAGCGGAGGTCGATTTCGATGTGCGCGCGCATCTCGCCCGACGCGGTGCGCACCAGGTGGTCGCCGTGCAGCTCGTCGCCCGAGCGATACCACCGCGTCTGCCCGGCCGACAGGCCTAACGCTGGATCCGCGTCCACCAGCGACACGGTGTACGGGGGCTGGCCCCGCTCGCGCTCCTCGATGCCGAGGAGCGCGTGGAACGGGTCTTCGGGAATGAGGCGCGTGCGCGGGGCCACGATCACCGCCGTCACGGCATTGCTCGGGTGCGGCACCGCGAGCACCGCGTAGAGGCCGGGCATGCCTAACACCGTGCGCAGCACCGTCGTGCACGTGACGCGTGCTTCGTCGACGGCGGCGCGCACGCCCGAGTCGGGCGGCATCACGGGGTCCAGGCGCACGGCCGCGCGCAACGTGTCGTCGGCGGTCCAGCTCTGCATCGCCGACGGATACCCGGAGCCGAGCAGATCGGACTGCATGTAGGCGCGCACCAGCTCCGCCTGCGTGCGCGGCTCGGGCGCGTCGGCGAGGGCGTCGCCGAAGCGCCGCAGCGCGGCCGTGACGTCGGTCTGCACCACGTCGAGCGACGACACGTCGCGGTTGGCGAGCGCGATGCGGCCGCGCACGCCGGCGTTCCAGGTGAGCGTCGTCGCGCCTAACGCAGCCACCGCGCCCGCCGCCAGCACCAGGCGCCGGTGCGGCGCCGAGAGCACGAGGCACACGACGGCCACGATCCACACCGCGAGATACCACGCCGGCCACACGCCGGGCGACTCGAGCGCCGCCGGGGCGAGCAGCGCCGCGACCGCCGCCGCGACCGGCGCGACCAGCGGCGGCAGCCCAACCCCGCGCCCGCGCACGGTCATGGTGCCGGCCGCGCCGGCGATGGCGATGAGCAGCGTGGCCGTCACGAGGAAGAGCGACGCTTCCCACGCGAGCCAGACCGCGTCGCTCACGCCGCCCGGCGGCGGCGCCACGCCGTCGGCGAGGGCGCGCAGCAGGAACGGGCCCAGCGCCGCCACCGCGAGCAGCACGATGAGCCGCGCCCGGCGGGGCACGGCGAGCGCGCGTCCCCGGCGGCGCTGGAGGAGCAACAGCCCGAGCAGCACCGCCGCCGCGGCGATGCCTAACGCACCGACCGTGCCGGTGAGCGGGCCGCCGAGGGGCGCGTAGTAGACGGTCGGGTCGAACAGCGTCGAGTCGCTGGACAACGCGCTCAGCGGCGCCAGCGCGACCGCGATGAGCCACACGCCTAACGGAACGAGGCGCCACGCGAACGTGCGCTCCTCGCGCCACACGGCGGCCAGAAAACAGAGCAGCCCCAGCGCGAGCGTCACCGTGCCGGCCGTGCGCGCCGCCTCCATCACGCCGAGCCGCGCTTCCTCGCGCTCGGGCGGCACCGGCCGTGCCGCCAGGAGTGTGTCCTGCGCCGGCGCGAACACCAGCGACGGTTGTTGGGCAGCGCCGGTGTCCGCCACGACACGCGCGCGCGGATCCACGTCCACGACGAACCCGTTGAGTCCCACGCGGCTCGCCACGCGATCGGCCACCGCCGACACGAGACTGTCCCCCGGCGACTCGGCGTGAATCACGGCGCTCGCCACCGCGCGCGTCTCGCCGTGCGTGGCCGCTGCGTACAGCGTCACGTAAAACGGCGACTGCACCACGCCGACCGGCGCGACCAGCGTGTCCGTGCTCACCACGTTGGTCCCTGCCCACGCGGCCGCGCGACCCCGTCGATACAGCACCACGCCCAACCCAGGCATGTGGTGCACCTTCTGCCGAAGCGCGGCGAATGCATCCGTTTCGCCCGCGGGCGCGCTCAGCGCATCGGTGGCCGTTGCGCGAATCTGCCGCGTCACCGATTGCAGCGCGCGCGACAACTCGAGCGATCCGCGACGCACCAGCTCCATGCGGTACGACGCCCAGTCGCCGTCGATGCGGCCCAGCTGTCGCTGCGTGCGAATCGCGAGCGCGCAAAAGACCAGCGCCGCCGTGACCGCCGCGTACGCCCAACCGCGTGACCGCCGGGGCAATCCCAACGCGATGAGGATCGCAACCCCCGTGGCGGCAACGCTGGCCAACAAGTAGCGTATGCCCGGATTGCGGAGCCACGACGCGTCCGCGACGAGTGCAACGCCCGCACTGAGCGTCCACACGTGGGCCGCCGCGCTTCCGATCGCCGGCCATCGCGTCACCGGCTTCACTTCACCGCCTTTCGCAATGCCCCTTTCGCCTCCCGCCGCGGACGCCAAGCCGCGACGACTCAAAGAACTGGGCCCGGCTCAAGTGGCCGCGATCATTGCCGCCGATCCGCGCTTGATCATCCCGGTCGGCACCTGCGAGCAACACGGTCCGCACCTTCCGTTGGGCTGCGCCACAATCATTGCCGAACGATTGGCCGATGACCTCTCCGCCGCCACCGGTGTCATCGTCGCGCCGACGGTCGAATATGGGGTGAATGCCAACGCCGAAGGTGTGTTCCCCGGTAACGCATCCCTGCGCAAGAAGACCCTGCACCGCATGCTCAACGATCTCTTGGACTCCTGGGAGGCAACAGGGTTCCGGGAATTTATCCTGCTCACCGCGCACGACTACGACGCGCACCAGGAAGCGCTCGACACCGTCATCACTCGCTCGGCGCGCGTCCGCGTGGTGGATATTTATGCCGTGAATTTGAGCGACATCCTCGACGGGCAAAGCGAGCACCTGCACGGTGGCGAGGCCGACACCTCGCTCATGCTCTACCTGGCGCCGGAGTTGGTCCGCATGGAGTGGGCGCGCGACTTCATTCTGGCCGATTCGAAACGTTACCGCCGCGGTAAATTGCGCGTCCCGAAAGACAGTGCGGGATCTGTCGGCCGGCCAACACTCGCCACCGCCGAAAAGGGTAAAGCCCTCTATGAGCGGCTCCGCGAGCGGATCGGGGATCGTATCTTCCTCGTTCCCGCCCCCGACGCCTGAACCCTCCTCCCGCCATCGGGGTATTCTTGTTGTGACAATGCGCACCCTCGGCTTGTTGTGCATGACCGTGCTCGCCGTGCCGCTTCCTTCGGGCGCGACCGCTCAGGTATCGGTGGTCGACGAAGGCAGCTTCACCATCACGCGGAACGGCGCCCGCAGCGGCAGAGAGTCGTTCACCATCCGGAAAACGGGCGTCGGCGCCGCCGACGCGTACGTGGCCAACGGCACCACCGATTTCGATGGGCGCCGTCTCGTGCCCGCGTTGCAGGCTGACGCGGATTTCGAGCCAATCAAGTACCAGCTCGAGGTACGCCGCGGCGACGACGTGATCGAGCGCCTCAAGGGCATCGCGGGACGAGGCCGGTTCAGCATGCAGGTGCGCACGGCCAAGGGCGAGTCCACGCGGGAATTCATCGCGTCGGACGACGCGGTGCTGTTGGACGACGACGTGTTCCACCAGTATTACTTCGTGGCGCAGCGGGCGCAGAAGTTGGGCGCCGCCGGTGGAGCGATCAGCGTCGTCACGCCGCAGCGCGCCGAGCAGCAGGTGCTGCGCGCCAAATGGGCACCCGATGACATGCTCGTCATCGCGGGGCATTCCGTGCCGGCACGGCATCTGGTGCTGACGGACGCCAGCGGCGGGTCGCAGAACGTGTGGGTCGACGCCGCGGGTCACGTACTCAAGGTGTCGCTCGAGGCCAAAGGCCTCCTCATTCAACGCGACGGGCTGCCGCACTAGCTTCGGCGGCGCGCACATCGGTTACAAGCTGGCGAGGCCCCGCAGTACGCGGGGCATTCGTCGTTCGTGCACCTGAAACCCACATATCCGGCGTCCCGTAAGACAGCCAGACACCGCTCAAAAGGATTCCCACGATGCAATTCAGCAAGCTCATCGCGGCGGCGCTCTGCGCGGCGATCCCGGCACTCGTATCGCACGCCGCGAATGCCCAGACCGCCGACTCGACGAGCGGCCCGGTCCTCACCGTCGACCAAGCCGTCAACCTGGCGGTCCACCACAACCCGATCCACCTGTCGGTGGTGAACGATCGATCGAGCGCCACTGCGCTTCGCAAAGAAGCGTACGGACAGCTGCTTCCGCGCTTCGATGCCTTGCTCCAAGGCAACTTCACGAAAGCCGGAGAGGCCCCGATTAACTCCGTGCAATTCGCCACCACGTCCGACGTGTATCAGTCGTTCTATTCTGTCGGTCTCACGTACAACCTCAGTTGGGCGTCGTTCGTGAATCCGAGGCGTCAGAACGCCAACGTGCACGCGGCCGAAGCAGACATCGTGGGCTCACAGATCAACGTCCAGACGACGGTCACCCAGGACTACCTCACCGTCCTTCAGGATCAGGCGAAGGTGAGCCTGCAGGACACGCTCATCGCGCAGGCGCAGCTGCAGCTCGATCTGGCGAAGGCGAAAGTGGCGGTTGGATCCGGTACGCAGTTGGATGTGTCGAAGGCGCAGGTGACGCTCGGCCAGGCGCAAGTCGCAGCCATCCAGGCGCGCAACCTCGTCGACGTCGACAAACTGCGTCTGTTTCAGGAGATGGGCGTGCCCGAACCGCCGAACGTGCAGCTCACGTCGCAGTTCACCGTCCAGGCACCGAAATTCACGCTTGACTCAGTGATGGCGCTCGCGCGTCTCCAGAACCCGACACTGAATGCGCTCAAGGAGCGGACGCAAGTCGCCGGCTTGGACGTGAGCTCGGCGCGCAGCCAGTACTTCCCGTCACTTCAAGTGCAGACGGGCATCTCGGGGTTCACAGCGCAGTTGGGGAATCCCAACGTGCTCATCGGCCAAGCGATGCAGTCAGCCGCAGGCTGCTTCACGGAAGACTCGATTCGACAGGGCGCTGGGCTTCCGGGCATCACCTCGATTTGCCAGCAGCAAGTCGTGACTCCACAAACAGCCGCGCAGATCCGCGCCGCCAACAGCCAGTTCCCGTTCAACTTTACCAAGCAGCCGTTGTCGGTCACGGCGACGATCTCGCTCCCGATTTTCAACAACTTCACGCGCGAGCGGCAGGTCGAGCAGGCGGAAGCCACGCGCAACGACGCCGACTACAAGGCCAAAGCCCAGGAGTTGCAGCTCACCGCCGATGTCACGGCCGCGTATCTCACGCTGCAAGCGCAAGCACAAACCGTGACGTTGCAGGAGCAGAACGCGGCCCAGGCGCGGCAGCAGCTCGACCTGGCCGAGGTCAAATACAAGGCCGGTGCGGCCACCTACCTCGACATCTCCGATGCCCAGGCCACGTACTCGACCGCCGAGAACGATCGCATCAACGCGATCTACCAGTTTCACAAAGCGTTCGCCGCGCTCGAGGGCGCGGTTGGCCACCCATTGCGTTAACAGGGACACCCATGACTAAAGGGGCGAAGTTAGGCGTTGCCGGTGTACTCGTCGCGCTCGTGGCCGGCGTGCTCGTGCTCGCTGCGGCGACGCGCGGGAACAAGCCGGCCGAAGTGCGCGAAGAGAAGGTCCAACGGCGCGACCTCGTTGCGTCCGTTACGGCGAGCGGTCAGGTGGAACCGAAAACCAAGGCTGACATCTCCTCCGACGTGAGCGGTCGCATCGTCAAGCTCGCCGTGAAGGAAGGCGACGTCGTGAAAAAGGGTCAGTTCCTGTTGCAGATCGACCCGTCCACATATCAAGCGGCGGTGCAGCAGCAGGCGGCACTCGTCGCGAGCTCGCGCGCGGACCTGATGCGCGCCAAGGCGAATCTGCAACAGTCGCAGAGCGCGTTGCGCCGCTCGCAGGACATCAGGAAGACGAATCCGACGTTCGTGTCCGATGATCAGATGGAGCAGTTGAGCACCACGGTGGACGTGAACCAGGCGCTCTACAATTCGGCGGAACACGCCGTGGACCAGGCCGAAGCGGGCCTCAAGAACGCACAGGCGAGTCTCGCGAAGACGACCATCATCGCGCCGATGACCGGCCAGGTGACGCGCCTCAACGTCCAACAGGGCGAGACGGCAATTCAGGGCGAGTTCAACAAGGACGCGGCGCTGTTGCTAACGATCAGCGACATGAAGGCGCTCGAGACCAAGGTGAAGGTGGATGAGACCGACGTGGCCCGCATTCAAGTGGGCGATTCGGCGCAGGTCGAGATCGACGCGTTCCCCGACACGACGTTCGTGGGCAAGGTCGTCGAGATCGCCAACAGCTCGCTCACCGACCCCACGGCGACGACCCAAGCCAACACCACGGGCGACCAAGCCGTTGATTATTACGTGAAGGTGCAGCTGCTCAATCCGCCGCCCGATACACGGCCGGACTTTTCGGCCACGGCCAAGATCGTGACCGACACGCGCAAGAACGTGTTGAGCATTCCGATCATCGCGCTCACGGTGCGCGAGCACCAGGCCCAGCCGTTAGGCGACACGGCGCAGACATCGTTGGGCCGGCAGCCTGTCAAGCAGGTGGGCAATCAGGACGTCGAAGGTGTGTTCGTGATCGGAAAGGACAACAAAGTCACGTTCCGGCCGGTGAAGGTGGGCGTGGCGGGCGAGGAATACTTCGAGGTACTGAGCGGCGTCACCCAAGGTGAAAACATCGTCGCGGGCAGTTACCAGGCCATTCGCGACCTCAAGGAGGGCATGTTGGTGCGCGAGACCAAGACCGATTCGACGACGAAGAAAAAGGAGAGTGGCGCGTGATCGCTGATGCACGCGAGATCCCGCTCAGCACCACCGGTGAACGGCAGGCGGTGGTCGGCAATGTGGGCGCGGTCCCGGGGCAGGATTGGGTCATCGTCACACGCGGCATCACCCGCGACTACGACATGGGCGGCGAAGTCGTCAAAGCCCTGCGGGGTGTCGACCTCGCGGTGCGCCGCAACGAGTACGTGGCCATCATGGGCCCGTCCGGTTCGGGCAAGTCGACGCTCATGAATCTCGTGGGCTGCCTCGACACGCCGACGTCCGGCGAGTACTGGCTCAACGGCTCGCTCGTGTCGGACATGAAAGACGACGCGTTGGCGCGCGTGCGCAATCGCGAAATCGGTTTCGTGTTCCAGACGTTCAACCTGCTGCCGCGCGCCACGGCGCTGCACAACGTGGAGCTGCCGCTCGTGTACGCCGGCGTCGGCTCGGCGGATCGGAAGAAGCGCGCGGTAGAGGCGCTGCGGCGGGTGCAGCTCGAGGACCGCATGGACCATCGGCCTAACGAACTCTCGGGCGGTCAGCGGCAGCGCGTGGCGATCGCGCGGGCGCTCGTGAACCGGCCCGCCATCCTGTTGGCCGACGAGCCGACCGGCAACCTCGACTCCGGAACCTCCGAAGAAATCATGCGGGTGTTCGAGGAGCTGGCCGACGCAGGGCAGACCGTGATCATGGTGACCCATGAATCCGACATCGCGGCCCACGCCCGGCGCGTCGTGGTACTGCGCGACGGCCGCATCTCGTCCGACGAGCGCCGCGAGAAATTCGTGCAGAAACTGGAGAAGTAGCGCGTGTCGGTGCTGGAAGCGATCCGGCTCGCCCTGGCGCAGATCCGGGTGCAGAAGCTCAAGAGCTTCTTCACTCTGTTAGGCGTGACGATCGGCGTGATGTTCCTCATTGCCGTGGTATCGATCGTCCAGGGAATGTCGAACTACGTGACGACCGCTGTCGCCGGCAAGTTCCTGGGCGTGAACACGGCCACGCTGCGCAGCTTCCCGAACTTCCAGACCGGCAACGTAACCGAGGAGCAATGGCGCCTCTGGATGCGGCGTCCGCCGATCACCATCGCCGACGCATATGCCGTCCGCGACGCGCTGCCGGCGGATGCCGGGTGGGCGATCGACGACGAGAAGTGGGTCAATGCCGAAAGCAAGTACACCAACGGCGGACCACAACTCTTGGCCCATGCATCGACGCCGCAGCTGTTCAAGATCAAGAACCTCGTCGTCACGGAAGGCCGGGTCTACAATGAAGAAGAGGAGCAGTTAGGCCTCCCGGTCGCGGTGATCGGAATAGAAACGCAACAGTACTTTTTCCCCGGCGTCGACCCGATCGGACGCGAGATAAAGGTGGGCGGCCTGCCCTTCCGCGTGATCGGCATCCTCGAGAAGCAGGGCACGATGTTCGGGCAGCCGCTCGACCGCGTGATCTACGCGCCGTTCCATTCGCCGATGCAGCGGTTCACCGGTGCGCGCATCAATCTCGCGGGCGTCATCGTGCAGGCGCCGTCGCCGGCGGCGATGGCCGACCTCCAGGAAACGGTCACCGAAGTCATGCGGAAGCGGCACAGCCTGCATCCGGCGCAGGACAACAACTTCGTGGTCGAAACGTCGGCATCGGCGTTGAGCGCGTGGGACAAGATCCGCGGCTACCTCGTGGGCGCGGGCATTTTTCTGCCGGCCATTGGCCTCGTCGTGGGCGGCATCGTGATCATGAACATCATGCTGGTGGCCGTGGCCGAGCGAACGCGCGAGATCGGCATTCGGAAGTCGTTAGGCGCGCGCCGGCGCGACGTGATGGCGCAATTCCTGGCCGAAGCCACGACACTGAGCATCCTCGGCGCCGCGATCGGAATCGGCCTCGGCTTCGGCCTGTCCAAGCTGCTGTCGTCGGCGTTCGGCCTGCCGTCGGGCGTCGCGCCGTGGTCGATCGTCGTCGCCCTCGGGTTAGGCGGCGGCGTTGGCATCGCGGCAGGCATCTATCCGGCCAGCCGCGCCTCGAAGCTCGATCCGATCATCGCGCTTCGCGCCGAGTGATGCGGTGACGATCCTCGACCGATTGAAGATGTTGTCCGAAGGCGTCGCGATCGCCTTCGACTCCATTCGCACCAACAAGGTGCGCGCCGCGTTGACGATCCTGGGCATCGCCGTGGGCGTCTTCGTGGTCACGGGTATGTCGGCCACCGTGCAGGGCATCAACTCCGGTGTGTCGGCGAGCCTCGCCGCCGCTGGCCCAACGACGTTCTTCGTGACCCGCTGGCCCGTCGCCATCAATTCGTGCAACGGCTCGGCTAACAGCTGCCCCTGGCGCCACAACGCGCCGCTGACCGTCGACGACGCCCACGTGATTCTGCGGCAGCCGGGTATTCACAGCGTCATCGTGCACGTCGGCTCCGCGGCGCAGGTGAAGTACCACGGAAACAACCTGCCGTCTGCGCGTGTGGATGCCTACACGGCCGACTGGACCGAGGTGAACGGCGGCGACATGGTCGCCGGCCGCAACTTCACGGAAGGTGAGAACAGCGACGCATCATCCGTCGTCGTGATCAACGTTGCCCTGCGCAAGCAGCTCTTTGCGGACCTGCAGGACGAACAGGCCATCGGCAAGGAGATCCTGATCGGCGCGAATCCATTCCGCGTGATCGGCGTCTGGGATCAAACGGGCAGTCTGTTCGACGACGCCGACGAGCCCAAGGCGACGGTGCCGTTCGAGGCCGCCTACCGGAAGCTGAACTTCGGCATTCGGTGGCTGGATCTCACCGTGAAGCCACGCGACGGCGTGACGCAGGACGTTGCCATGGATCAGGCGATCGCCGCCCTGCGCATTCGCCGCCAGCTCAAGCCGGCGCAGGACAACACGTTCTTCGTGAGCACGCCCGAGAAGGTGATGGAGCTCTACAACGACATCGTCGGCAAGTTCTTCGTGTTCATGATCGGCCTGTCGGCCATCGGCCTCATGGTCGGCGGCGTCGGCGTGATCGCGATCATGATGATCAGCGTCACCGAGCGGACGCGCGAAATCGGCGTGCGCAAGGCGTTAGGCGCGACGCGCGGGACGATTCTGTGGCAGTTCCTCGTGGAAGCGGCCACGCTCACCATGATCGGCGCGGTGACAGGTCTCGTGGTCGGCGGCGCGCTCACGTACATCATCCGGTCCAACACGTCGATCAAGGCGTCGATGCCACCGCTGGCGATTGCCGCGGCACTCGTCGCGGCGGCGTTTACGGGGATTCTGTTCGGCCTGTTCCCGGCCTACCGCGCGGCCAAGCTCGATCCGGTGGAAGCCCTCCGCTACGAGTAGTGCAACGGCCGCGCGTACGCGGCCGGCCTCGGGTCCCATGCGCCATCGTCGATTGCCGGTTCTAGCGTTGGTGGCGGAAGGCGTGGCGAGCGCCGTGGATGCGCTCGAGTCGAGCACGCTGCGCACCGCGCTCGTGGTGGCGATGGTGGCGGCCAGCGTCTGCGCGGTGCTGGTGGCCGGTGCCGCGGCGCGCGGTGTGGCCCTCCGCGTGCGACGCGACGCGCTCGCCGACGGCCCTCGCGGATTCATCGTGTACCAATGGCCGGCCCTGCGTCGCCGCGGCTCTCCGTTAGGCAGCGCCGACGCGCGGGCGCTCGCGTCCCTGCCGCAGATCGCCGGGGCCGCGGCGCACCAGGCGGTGGCGCTGCCGGTCGGCACGGGTGGCCGGCTGCTCACCGGCGTCACGGTGGATGCATACGATGCCGCGGGCCCGGCGCTCGCCAACGCGGACCTCGTGCGGGGCCGCTGGTTCACCGGCGCCGAGGACGCGCAGGCGGCGCCGCTCGTGGTGCTCGATGACCGGCTCGCCGCGCGCCTCGCCGCGCCCTTCCGTGCGTTAGGCGCCGAGGTCGAGATCGCTCATCGGCGCTTTCGCGTGATCGGCGTTTATCACGACGCCCGAACCGGCCTCCGCGCGATCGTGCCGCTCGAGACCGCCCGGCGCGTCCTCGGCGTCTCGCCCGCATGGACCGACGTCGTCGTGCGTGCGCGCGAAGACGTCGCGACCGAGGATGCCATCCAGGCTGCTGCCGCGCGCCTTCGAGTCGAGCGCACCCTCGGAGGCGCGCCGGCCGACTTCGTGATCGCGGGCGCGGACCGTCTGCGGGAGGGCACGCGTATCGTGCCGCTCGCCTCGCGCCACACGACCGGCGTGCTCGCCGCCTTTGGCCTAACGCTGGCCGGGATCGCGATGCTCCTCCTCATGCGCCGCGCCGTGGGCGACCGGACGCGGGAAATCGGCATGCGCAAGGTGCTCGGCGCCACACGGGCGGCGATCCTGCTCGAGATCGTTGCCGAATCGACCACGCTCGCGACCCTCGGCGGCGTGGCCGGACTCGCTGCCGGACGCGGGCTCGCCATGCTCATGGCGGGCGCGACGCCCATTCCGGCATCGGTGAGCGGCGCGGCCGCGCTCACCGCGTTAGGCCTAACGATCATCGGCGGCGCGGCGCTCGGCGCGCCGCCGGGCGTCCGTGCTGCCAGAGTCGACGTGCTCCACGCTCTGCGCGGCACGTAAGGCAGCGCGACGGCCGACCGCTATTCGTTTCGCATCGCGATCACCGGGTCCACGCGCCCGGCGCGCCGCGCCGGTACCAGCGCCGCCACGACGGCGACAACGCCCAGCACCAGCGCCACGCCCACCAACGTCGCCGGATCGTCAGGCCCCACCTCGTACCACAGCGATCGGGCGAGCCGCGCCAAGCCGAACGCGGCCAGGAGACCCACGACGACCCCGGCGCACACCATAGGCGCCGTCTCGCCCGCCACCAGCCGTCGCACATCCCTGGGCCGCGCGCCCAGCGCTAAGCGGATGCCCATCTCGCGTGTGCGCTGAGCCACGGCATACGACAACACGCCGAATACGCCGATCGCGGCCAGCACCAGAGCGAGACTGGCGAACGTCGCCAGCAAGATCGCCACGAGCCGGTCTCCCGCCATGGACCGGCTCAACGCCTCATCCATGGTGACGACGTTGGCGAGGGCGATGTTCGGATCGAGCGCGTGCAGCTCGCGCCGCACGATGGCGAGCGCGTTCACGCCGCCGCCGCGTGCGCGGACGGTGATGATGCCCTGGTGCCAGGCGTTGTGCTGCGCGTACGGCACCCACACGAGTGCGCGACTCGAGTCCGCGGCGGCGAAGTACTTCACGTCGCCCACGACGCCGATGATCTCGCGCTCCACCTTCTCGTCGCGCGACGACATCGCGCGGCGGCCGATGGGATTCTCGGCGCCGAACATCCGCTTGGCGAACGTCTGGTTCACGATCATCACCGGCGGGGCGGCGGTGTCGTCCGTTAGGCGAAAGTCGCGGCCGGCCAGCAGCGGCACGCCGAGTGCCGCGAAGTAGCCCGGCGTGGCGACGTTCCAGTTGATGGAGACCTCGTTGGCCGGCGACGGGTCGCGCCCCTCGGCCACCATCTCACGGCCGAGGTAGAAGCCGCCCGCGCCTAACGGACTGGCGCTGGCGATGCCGGCGGCCTGGATGCCGGGCGCGCCGGCCAGGCGCTCGCGCAGCTGATCCATGAAGGCGACCACTTTCTCCGGCTTGTCGTAGGTGATGCCGGGCAGCGAGATCGACGCCGTGAGCACGTTGCGCCGGTCGAAGCCCGTGTCGACGCGGCGCAACCGGGTGATGCTGCGCACGGCAAGGCCGGCGCCCACGAGCAGCACGACCGACAACGCGAGCTCCACCGTGACCAGCGCGCGGCGCATGCGCGCGCTCGATCGGCCGGCGCTCGCGCGCGCACCGCCTTCGCCCATGGCGAGATGGTCGCGTTGCCGCACCGCATGCACGGCCGGCGCCAGACCGAACAGCAGCGACACGCCAAGCGAGATCGCCAGCGCGAAGCCTAACGCCCACCGGTCGAGCGACGCAGTCGCGATGCGCGGAACGTCCTGCGGCGCGATGGCTACGATGCCCTTCACCAGCCAGATCGCGATCGCGATGCCCAACAGACCGCCGGCGAATCCCAGCGCGCCGCTCTCGACCAGGCTCTGCCGCACCAGCCGCCAGCGGCTGGCGCCGAGTGCGACCCGCACCGCGATCTCGCGCTGCCGCGCCGCCGCGCGCGCCAGTTGCAAATTGGCCACGTTCACGCACCCGATGAGCAGCAGCAGCGTCACCGCGCCGAGGAGGAGCCACAGCGCGCGCGGCGTGGTCGAGCCGAGCATGGCCTGGATCACGGGCGTCGGGACCGTGGTGACGCCGCCGCGGATATCGGGGTGCTCGGCCGCGACCCGGGCGGCGAGCGTCGCCATGTCGGCGCTGGTGCTCGCGAGCGACGCGCCGGGCTCGAGCCGCGCAATGGCCTCGAAGACGAAGTTGTCGCGGCGCTGCACGTCGGGGTCGAGCTCGCTCGTTAGGCGCAGCGGCACCCAGAGGTCGGCGTCGATCGGCCACCGCGCCTCCGCCGGCATCACGCCCACGACCGTCCGCTTGATCGCGTTGACCTCCACCACGTGTCCCACGATGTCGGGCCGTGCACCGAACTGGCTCCGCCACAGGCGGTCGGAGATGACCACCGGATATCCGGCATCGAGCGCGTAGTCCGAGGCGTTGAGCGAACGGCCTAACTGCTGCCTGACGCCGAGCGCGCCGAAGAACTGCGGGCTCACGGCGGCCGCCGACACGCGCACCGGCTCGGTGGGACCGGTGAGATCCATGTTCGCCGGCTGATAGACGGCAACCTGCGAGAAGACGTGCTGGTCGCGCCAATCCATGAAGTCCGCGTACGTGACCGACCACGTTTCGTTGGTCGCGAGCTTCCGCGTGTCCGGCTCCACGATGCGGTCGGCGTCGGGGAACGGCAACGGCGCCAGCAGCACCGAGCGCACGACGCTGAAAATCGCGGTGGTCGATCCGATGCCTAACGCAAGCGTGACGACGGCCGCCCCCGTGAACGCGACGCTCCGCCGCAGCGAGCGGATGGCCTGCGCGGCTTCCTGCACGATGATCGACATCCGATCCTCCGCGGAAAGCCGCGGTGTAGGTGAAGAAACGGTCCGCACCGACGGACGCGCGGCCAGCACGTGCCACCACTCGACCACCACCAGCGCGAGCAGGTCCGCGGACGCTCGCCGCCAGACACGAAACCGCGACTCGCCCGAGCGACGGGCCTCGGCCAGACGATCGCGGTGGAAGTCGCCGATGGCTTCGCCGTACCGCGCGAGAAATTCGCGCGGCAAGAGCCGCACGAGCGCGCGCCACGCGAGCGGAAAGCGGATCGCATTGCGCCGCGCCGGACCCGTCGTCACGCGCGCCCCGGCGCGATGATCTGCCGCGATACGGCCAACCGCACGAGCGCGCGCAGCCGCAGCATTTCGGCGGCGAGCACGCGATGCCCGAACGGCGTCAGGCGATGATAGATGCGCCGCTCGTCGGCGTCGGCGTCGCGGCGCTGCGGCGCTTCCTCGATCAGCCCTTTCGATTCGAGCCGGCGCATGTGCCGGTACAGGTTTCCGGCCTCGAGCTCGATCTTGCCATCGCTGTGCGACAGTATGTCCTGCCGGATACCGTACCCGTGCCGCTCGCCGGCCGCGAGCATGGTGAGGATGAGGGTGTCGACGGACTTGAGCGGCAGCAGCGCTTCGGGTTCCGGCCAGGCGGATTTCGGCAGCGGCGGCATGGGTCGTCCTCAGTATAGGCAAAACGACTATAGCACTCTGACACCCAGTTCGCGAGGATGGTTTGGGGGTGGCCGGCGGACGCGGCAGCGCTTGCCGCATGCGCCGGGGGCCGGGGTCCTGACCCATTTCGCGGCGGCGCGCCGAACGCTATGATATACCGCCGGACTAACTCTGTTGGGCATCGTCCATCGCGGTCACCTTCCCGGAGGCTCCATGCGCGCCCGTTCTGTCGTCTGCTGTCTCGCCGTCACGCTCGCCGCCTGCGCAACGGGCGGCACCCCGCACGCCGGCGGAAGCCACGACCCCAATTCGATCACCGCCGACGAGGTCGAGAACAGCCACGAGGCCAACGCCTACGATGTGGTCCGTGCACTCCGTCCCAACATGCTCGTGTCGCGCGGCCATACGACGTTCATGAATTCGGACCCCGGCATCGTCGTATTCCTCAATGGCACCCAGTTCGGCGATCTGCAGTCCCTGCGCCGCATCACGGCCAAGGACATCGAGCAGATCCACTTCTACTCGGCCAGCGAGTCGAGCTTGCGCCACGGAACGGGCTATCCGAGCGGCGTGATCGAAGTGACGACGAAATAGGAAAACGTTATGTTGCATCGGTGAGTCTCGCCGATGTCCTGCGCACGGCGCTCGGGCAGATCCGGGCGAACAAGCTGCGGTCGTTCTTCACCCTGTTAGGCATCATCGTGTCCGTCGGCTTTCTCGTGGCCGTGGTCGCGATCATACAGGGGATGAATGCGTACGTGAAAGAGAACGTGGCCGACGCCATCGTCGGCGTGAACACGTTCCAGGTGCGCCGGATCCCGATCAAGATCGGGCTCTTCACCGACGACGAGCTGCGCGCGATCCAGAAGCGGCCCAAGATCTCCATGGCCGATGCGCAGGTGGTCGCGCGCGCCGTGCCCGGCGCCGGCGCCGTGGCCCTGCAGAGCGGCTTCCCCACGCCCACGGCGCAGCTCGTGTGGCACGGCCACACGCTCGAGAACGTGTTCGTCTTCGGCGTCACCGCGCCGTACCAAACAGTGCAGGACTACCGGTTCCGCGGCGGCAGCCCGATCACCGATGTGGACGTGCGCGAGCGGCGCCAGGTGATCGCCATCGGCGCCGACGTGGCGGACAAGCTGTTCGCCGACGCCGATCCCATCGGTCATACGGTGCGCATCATGGGCGCGCGGTTCACGATCGTCGGCGTCATCGCGCCCAAAGGACGCGTCCTCGGCCAGTCGTTCGACGCGTTCGTGATCATGCCGATCACGAGCTTCGAGCTGCTGTACGGCCGCCGCGCGACGACCACCATCTCGGTCAAGATGCCTAACGCAGAGTCGATCCCGTCGGGCATGGCGGCGGCCGAGGAAGCCATGCGGATCGCGCACCGGCTGCGGCCGGAGCAGGCCGACGACTTCACCGTCGAAACGGCCGACGCGCTGGTCGACTTCTGGAAGAACCTGACCCGCGTGCTGTTCAGCGTGATTCCAGCCGTGGTCGCGATCGGCATCGTCGTCGGCGGCATCGTGATCATGAACATCATGCTCATGGCCGTCAACGAGCGGACGCACGAGATCGGGATCCGGAAGTCGGTGGGCGCGCGCCAGCGCGACATCCGGCGGCAGTTCCTGGCCGAAGCGGTCGCCCTGGCCACGTTAGGCGGCCTGCTCGGCGTCGGGTCGGGGTGGGGGCTGGCGCTCGCGATCTCGAGTGCGTCGCCGCTTCCGGCGCGCGTCACCGCGTGGTCGGTGGGCGTCGCCATTGCGTTAGGCGCAGGGATCGGCGTGCTGTTCGGCGTCTACCCTGCCAGCCGCGCCGCCCGCCTCGACCCCATCAACGCCCTGCGTGCCGAATGAGAGTCGCCGAGCGCATCAGCGAGAACATCGGCATCGCGATCGACACGCTGCGCGTGAGCAAGCTCCGCAGCGGCCTCACGATCCTGGGCGTCGTCATCGGCGTCGCGACGGTCATGGCGATGGCGGCGATCGTCCAGGGCGTGCGCCAGCAGATCGTGCACACCATCGAGATCGCCGGACCCACGACATTCTACGTGACGCGCTCGGCGACCCCCGTGAACCCCGGCAACCCGCCGCCCGAAATCCGCGACCGTCCGGAGATCAAGTCCGCAGAAGCCGACCGCATCCGCATCCTTCCCGACATTGCGTACGCTGCCATCTGGGGACAGGCCCAGGCGCGCATGGATTACCAGGGCGCACGCACGCAGCAGGTGGCGATCTTCGGCGCCGACAACCGGTTCACCGACATCCAGGGCGGCGATCTGTCCGACGGCCGATGGTTCACGCACCCCGAGCTCGTGAGCGGCAACGCCGTGGCCGTGATCGAGCAGGACGTCGCGCGCACGTTGTTCGGCCGCATCGACCCGGTCGGCAAGGTCGTCGGCATCGGTGGACGTGCGGCGCGCGTGATCGGCGTGTACGTGCCGCCGGCCAATATCTTCAACCCGCCCGGCCAGTCCACCGGTGCGATCGTGCCGTACGCGATGCTCG
>Ga0157369_10002629_pt1 | contig 21468 bp, 20 predicted proteins | sample C25metaG_FD_113461 | JGI IMG/M metagenome (GOLD analysis project Ga0157369, IMG submission 113461) | Corn rhizosphere microbial communities from Kellogg Biological Station, Michigan, USA - C2-5 metaG | ecosystem: Host-associated > Plants > Roots > Rhizosphere > Soil | place: USA: Michigan...
TCAACTCAGGCCAGAAGGCCTGGGATGTTCCGCTCGGCACCATGATTCCAGGTATGAATACAGGGTCCATCAATTTGGGTGGGCCGATCGTCACGGCTGGGGGTTTGGTCTTTACGGCGGCTTCAACCGACCCGTATCTCCGAGCTTTCGACTCCGCGTCGGGGCGCGAGTTATCAAAGTGGCTTCTTCCTGCTCCCGCGCAGGCAACTCCGATGACCTACGTGATCGACGGAAAACAGTACGTCGTGATTTGCGCGGGCGGAGACGGTCAACTGGGAACGACTGTAAGCGACGCAGTGATCGCGTTTTCTTTATGAGTCGATTAACCTCAAACTCCGCCGCTATTGCTTCCCTCGAAGTAGCTCTCGGCGACCCGCGGCAAGGCCTGCCCGAAGATGTCTTCCTCTTCCTCAGCCGCATCACGCCGCTGATCAACGTCGACCTTCTGATCCAGGACGAGCTTGGCCGCACGCTGCTCACCTGGCGCGACGACGAATTCTTCGGCCAAGGCTGGCACATTCCAGGCGCCGTCATCCGCTACAAGCAGATGGCTGCGGAGTGCATCGCCGCCTGCGCGCGCCGCGAATTGGGGGCCGAGGTCTCTTTCGACGCCACTCCCGTGCTGGTGCAGGAAACCATCGGCGCCCAGCGCACCCGAGGCCACTTCATCTCTCTGCTGTACCGCTGCCGGCTCGAATCGGCGCCGGACGAGCGGCTTCGCTCGGGCGATCCGCATCCAGTCGCGGGAGCCTGGCGCTGGCACGACGTCTGCCCGCCGGATCTTCTCGAAGTGCAGGCTCAATACGCCCGATTCTTTGCATGCTGACCTTGGACCCCAGCATCGCCGCTGAGAGCACGGGAGGCTTCTCCCTCAGGAAGGCCGTTACGTTCAGCATCATCTTTCTGCTGGCTGCCGTGCTGCTGTTTTATTCGCTACGCGGGATCGAATGGCGTCAGGTGGGTCGTCTGATGGCGGGCGCCAAGCCGGGCTATCTTGCGCTGACTGCCGGCATCGGCGCGGTGACGCTCTTTCTGCGGTCGTTTCGCTGGAGGATTCTGCTTAATGCGGAGGGCCACGTCGGCATTTCCAACGCCTTCTGGGCCACTTCAGCGGGCTATTTCGGCAACAACTTCCTCCCCGCCCGCGCCGGCGAGCTCGTGCGAACCTTCATGATCAGCTCGCGCGCCGGCTTGAATAAAGCCTACGTTCTGGCCACGGCCCTCTCCGAGAGAGTCGCCGATGCGATCGCGCTGGTAGTCATCAGCTCCCTGGTGCTGCTGACGTTGCCGGCACAACCCGGGTGGCTCGCCACCGCGGCCAAGCCATTCGCGATTCTGGGATTGGCCGGCGTGCTAGCCATCGCCCTGCTCCCGCGCCTGGAGCGGTTGGGCCGGAAGATTCTTGAGCGTGTTCCCATGCCCTCCGGCCTGCGAGAAAAGCTCCTCGGCGTGATGGGGCACGGCTTGCGCGGCATCCGGGCCTTCCACGATCCTAAGCGCTTGCTCGGATTCCTGGGACTCACCCTCGTCATCTGGTGCCTGGATGCTGTTGGCACGATGATTGGCGCGGCAGCGCTCGGTCTGGCCATATCGCTTCCAGTGGCGTTCCTGCTGATCGCCGGACTGGGCTTAGGCAGCGCCCTGCCCTCCACGCCCGGCTACGTCGGCATCTATCAGTTCGTTGCCGTCAGCGTACTGGTGCCTTTCGGCTTCAGTAAGACGGACGCTATCGCTTATATCCTGATGGCGCAGGCGCTGCAATACGTCGTCATCGGAGTGTTCGGCGCAGGAGGACTGCTCGCCTACCGCCGGATGAAGGGCTTGAAGAAAATCAGCTCGCGCGTGTCCCTCGGAGATCGGCTGGACGCGTGGGCCAAGAAGCTCGATTCCCGGCCCGCACTGATCCTCCTCATACTCGCGGTCGTTTATGTGGCATTGATTCGTCATTCCGTTTACCGCCACCTCTGGTACGACGAATTACACACGTTCTACATAGCACAGGCGCCAAGCATCTCGCAGTTACTAAGAGAAATTTCGTTATTGGACCTGAACCCTCCTTTGTCATACCTGCTCGTCCGGGCGTCTCTCGCGATGGGTCTAAATCCCGAACTCGGAGCGCGGCTGCCGATGATCCTCGGCTTCTTCCTAGGCAGTGTGGGGTTGTTCCGGTTTGTAGCGCGCCGTGCAGGTTCGTTGTGGGCGGCGGCGGCCGTATTTCTGTTCTGGAGTGAGCCGATTCTTTACTATGCCGCGGAATCGCGTCCGTATGGCGTTCTGCTGGGCTCGCTAGGGCTGATGCTGTTGTGCTGGGATCCCGCGATCGGTGGGGGCCGGCGGCTGTGGGCGCTGGCGGGAATCGCCGCGGGGAACGCCGGGATGATTCTGAGTCATGTGTACGCGCCATTGTGGGTCCTACCGTTCTGCGCGGCGGAACTGTGGCGGGCATGGCGGACGCGGAAAGTCGACTGGCCCTTGGGGTGTGTTCTGGTTCTACCAGTGGCGCTGGTCGTGACTTATATTCCTCTCTTTCGGAATACCGCAGGCTCTGTACCGCCTCCGTGGATGCAGGGATCTGCTTCCAAGGCCGTCGGCTTCTTTGCGAATATTTTCTTGCTGATCCTCATTCCGTTGATCGGCGCAACTGTAGTAGCGTTCGCGATCGCATTGTGGCGCCGCCGGAAATCCACAGCCGTCACTGGACTTCGTGGCGGCGACCTAATGTTGCTGCTGACGGCTCTCCTGCCCCCGGTTCTGATCAACGCAGTGTCCATGCAGCGGCACATTCCGTTTTCCGGCCGGTATGCCCTTCCCACGATCCTGCTGGCATATGCGCTTGTGATCCTGTTTATTGCTTACGAATGCAGGACCAATCGGCTGTCCGGCTTGGCTGCAGCGACTATAGTGTTTGGATTCACTCTGCTACCGGCCTTGTGCCGCTCGGTGGTGCCTGAGACGCCTAAAACATCTGAGTTCGAGCATATCCGGCCTGACCTGCCGTTCGTCACCAATAGCGCATTGACTTTTCTCGAGATGGATCGCTACGAAGATCCGGCCCTGGTAGCGCGTCTCTATTACCTGGTTGACCGTGATTCGGCCCTCCGCTACGCCCAGTCGAATCTAACAGAGGGACTGCCGACGCTAAAGAAATACTTCCCGATCCGCGCTACAGTTTCACCCTATACCGATTTCGTGGCCAAGCACCGGACGTTCCTGGTTTGGGGTGTAATGGATCAGTCTGGCTGGCTTCTGCGGAAGCTCAAGACTGAGGGAGCTCGGATCATCGAGGCCGGCAAGTTTGACACAGTGTACGCGGACTCCCAGCTGTATGAAATCAATTTGGACCCTTGAATATATGCCAGTCCGTCATAGAAGTGACATAATCTTCCAGCCTATCAGTGAGGCCTTCGGCGTTGTTCTCACTGTTGACCTCAAGTGGCAGGCGTTGGCATTGAAGAGAATTCCTCTTCCATGACTTTTCATCACGAAGTCAATCCGCTTGAACCCGATTTCTCCAAGATTTTGGAGATCAAAGGGTGCTATGTCCCTTTCTTCCCATGCTGACGACGAGACCTGCTGTTACTGTCGGAGATCGACTTGAAATGTGGGCATGCTGGCTGGATCGGCGCTCAATATTGATTATCCTGGCGCTCGCAGGCCTATACCTGACTCTAATCCATCATTCCGTCTACCGCCATCTGTGGTACGACGAACTGCACACGTTTTACATTGCCCAAGCGCCGTCACTCTCAAGGTTTGTCGAAGAAATTCGACTCCTGGACCTCAATCCTCCGCTACAATACGCCCTCGTGCGGATTTCCTTTGATCTTTTCGGCGTATCCGAACTAACAACACGACTGCCTATGATCCTGATCTATTTCCTGGGCAGCGTCTGCTTCTTTACGTTTATGCGCCGCAGGGTTGGATCTCTATGGGCCGCCGCTGGAGTGCTGCTAGGCTGGTACTCCCAGTTCTTCTATCTCTCTACAGAAGCGCGCCCCTATGCAATACTAATCGGCTTCCTCGGATTCACCGTGATGTCATGGGATTATGCAGTCTCGGGCGTGAGACGTGGATGGTCTCTCATAGGAATCTCTGTAGGCGCACTTTGCATGATCCTTAGCCATGTCTTTGCGCCGCTATGGATCATGCCCCTTTGGGCCGCGGAAATAGTACGGACTTGGAAGCAGCGCCGAATCGATTGGCCAGTATGGATGACTTTGACTCTTCCCCTTTCGGCTTGCGTGACGTATCTTCCGCTCATAAGGGGCGTATCGGGCGGTGTTATTCCTCCCCAGTTTCTGGGCTCCATTCAGAAAACCATTTCTCTCTATCTGACAATACTTATTCTAGACGTTACGCCTGTCCTCGTCGCGGCGTTCTCGGCGTTTGCAATCGCCGTCTGGCGAAAATGCAAAGCCAAACCGGGTTTCTCTAGTCCCGATTTGGCCCTATGCCTTGTATTTCTCTTGCTGCCCGTGTTGTTGAATGTGATTTCGTTCTACAAACACATTCCATATTACGATCGATACGCGTCGCCCGCGGCGCTAATGATGTCTATCCTGATCTTGCTGTTCATCGCGTACGAAAGCAAGGTCAATCGCCTTTCTGGGCTTGTGGCCACCTTTATAATATTTGCCTTCCTTATTTCATCGCCTCTTTTGAGGGGCCTGGACCACGAACCGTTCCAGGCGGCGAATCAGATACCGCGGATGTCCATTAGCCGGACACCATTCGGCCAGATTCATCCCGAGTTGCCATTGGTCATCAATAACGCACTGGTATTCCTAGAACTAGATCATTATGAGCTTCCGGACGTTCTTGCCCGCCTATATTACCTAGCCGACGTGAATTTCGCTCTCAAATATACCAACTCCAACATTACAGAGGGTCTTCCAGTGCTGAAGGCGTACTTCCCGATACGCGCAAAAGTAGCACCATATTCCGAGTTTATTTCCACGCATCGCCATTTTCTAGTCTGGGGCCGCATGGACGATGAACTGGGTTGGCTTTTGCGAAAATTGCGTGCTGACGGAGTAGACGTTAAAGAACTCGGGGATTTTGAATCGGCAGATTATGGAGGGGAACTCTACGAAGTAACGCTTGACCAATAGGACGCCTTTTATCGCTGCACCAGGCGAACCTAACTCTCGGGCTTGGGCCTGGCTGTATGCACCTTGCCACACTGAAAGCGGAAAGAGGACGCTGACCGGAATCGGAACGTTCGGCAGCCAATTCTTTCCGGGCGACTACCATCATGGATGCGAGCCAACTTGGGCACTCTCAAAGCCATTACCGCGGCGGCCCACAAACTGGCGTGGTTCTATTTTTACCTGCTTTCATTAAGGGAAGCGGATGACAAATCCATCTTTTTCAACACGAGTTGCCCCACCTTCCCTGGTAAAGTTGCTGCTTCGCAAGCAGGCTCGCAAACTTTGGTTGATCCTAATGAAGACACCCGTCTTTGCCGAAAAACAATAGAGCACGCAAGTCCACGATCAAGCTACCATCAAAGAACACGCTGCATGGCGGATAACGGATTCACCGACTACTACGAACTGCTCCAGATCAATCCCAACGCGGAGTTGGAGACCATCAACCGGGTCTACAAGATGCTGGCTACCCGGCACCACCCAGACAACGTCGAAACCGGGGATCTGGACAAGTTCCTGACGCTGAAGCAGGCTTATGAAACGCTTTCCAATCCGTCCCTGCGCGCCGAATACGATGCGCGCTACGAGCAGCGCAACACAGGGCCCATCGAGATCTTCGAACTCAAAGAATTCAGCATTGGCGTCGAAGGTGAAGCCAACAGGCGCATGGGGATTCTGTGCCTCTTATACACCCGTCGCCGCAGCAATCCGGATGACCCGGGTCTGTCACTGCTCGAATTTGAGTCCATGATGTCGGTTCCCAGGGAACATCTGCTCTTCACCATGTGGTATCTCAAGGAACATAACTGTGTACGCCAGGATGATGCCAGCGATTATGTGATTACCGGGGAAGGGGTCGACTACGTCGAAACGCACCTGCCATCCAATAAACTGCTCTACAGGCTTCTGAAGGCCGCCGAGAACGGAGTGGCAAGGACTGCCACCCGGGAGCCCCAAGAGGGATAAGTCACTCCTCCATGCCCCCAGCCACTAAAATTCTGCTGTTGCTTTTGGTCCTAACTGCGGGCGTCTTTGATTATCGCGAGCGGCGCATCCCCAACTGGCTGGTACTCGCTGGACTTCTGTTGGGAGGGGCCATGAATGCGTTCCTCATGTACGAGACTCCTTCCGCGACCTCTGGGCTTTTGTTCTCCCTGGAAGGCCTCGGCCTCGCGCTCCTCATTTATTTACCCCTTTATCTGTTGCGGGCCATGGGCGCGGGCGACGTGAAACTCATGGCTGCCGTGGGCGCTGTCGTGGGACCCTTGATGTGGCTTTTGATCTTCTTCTTCACGGCAATCCTGGGCGGCGTTGTCGCCGCGATCGTGGTTCTCCGTAAGCACCGGGTGCACCGCACGCTTCAAAACCTTTGGATGATTCTGATCAGCTTCCGTTACGGCAAAGCGCCTTATGCTACCAACCCGGAACTGGATGTAAATAGTGACCAGGGTGTCCGACTCCCCCACGGAGTCGTCATCGCCGTAGGCACCCTCGGATTCGTCGTGGCTAAAACTATTTGGCCTTAACGGATAAAGTTGGCACTAAAAGTGCCGATGCTTTCTCCTGTGAAGACCTTACAAACTGCCGTCGGGACCATGGATTCGTCTCTTAGCCTACAAGTTTTCTTGTACTTACAAGTTCTTGATGTATTGACAACCTGGCTCGGCTTCCGCCTCGGGTTGGCGGAAGCGAGCCCATTTATCCGCATGCTTATGGGGTTCGGTCCGATGGCCGCCCTCCTCATTTCCAAATTTGTGGCGTTGGGCCTAGGAGCGGTGTGTGTTTGGCGGGGCAAGTTTCATATCATCCGCCTTATCAATTACTGGTACGCCGCCTTGGTTGTCTGGAATCTGGTGCTAATTTTGTCGCGCTAGTTGACCGTATTCATGGAGAGCGTGCTTAGCCAATGTTCTAAACCCAGCCGCACCGAAATAGGCTGAGAGAACGCACAGGTCCGTTCACCGGCGTGGATCTGCCGAATATAGAAGCGGCCCGGCTCACCCTCTGTCCCGCAAACCGAATACAGCGGGTCTTCGCTCTGAGTGACTATGTGTTGGCCTTCCTCGATTTCCTGAACAACTGTCATGTCCTTAGCCACCACCTGATTGGGGCTGGTGATAACAATTCGGAATTGGCCGGTAGCAGGTTCGTAGTTTCCGTAACTGAAACAGCGCCCGATGCAAGTCCGGTCGGCCACATGGAGTAGGGCATTGAGCCGGGCCCCAGAGTCCGAAATGGCCGCCACCAGCCTTTGGCCGGGGGGAAGTTTCTCCACTAGGCTGGCCACTTCGCTCTCAACTCTATTGAATGCCAACCCATCCAGATAGAGGCACGCGAAGAAAACCATGGTCACTAGTCCGGTGAACCGCGTGATCCCGCGACCGTGGCGTGCGCGTCCGACCATGATGATAAAGAAGAGAACGGTGAACAGCGAAATCCGCTCCGTAATGTAAGCCAACGGATGCTGGTATTGAGGCAAATGAATGGCTGATGGCATCAGCACTAGCGCTACCGCATGCAGGATCCAGATCTGCCCTGCCGGGTCGCTCAGCAGCCCCCCCTGGTCGATACGCTCCAGCAACAGCACCAGCAGCACGATCAATATCGCTACGGCAAGGATTAGGTATTTTATATCGTACAACCAGATTTGATCCATGCCCGTGAGCCCAAGAACGGTCTCCTGCAGCGACCAGCGGTACGGATACCTGTTCATCAGAATGGACTGCAGGACGGCCAGCAGAGCTGCGCCTCCCAGCGGCGCCGCCATTCGCCAGGGCATCGGGATCCTCCGCACGGTATACAAGTACGCCAATACCGAACTCACCCAGATCACCGGAAGTGCATGCGCCAACAAAGCCAGCAGCGCAAAAGGGACTGAGGCCAGCGCGCGCTTCGACGAGGGACGCCACAACAAGCCTAGAATCCACAAACAGAAACCAGTGGACAAATAAAAATTCAGGAAGCCGAAGTGAAAGATCAGCCCGTAGCTGAGCATGCCCAACAGGGGACAGAACAACCAGGGTTTCCGGCCGGCGGCCGCCCCGACGGCCAGGAATGCCCCCCAGAAAAAGATCAATACAGCAGATCCCGCGACGATTCTTTCGGCCGCAACTGGACCTGTGTTGTAAACTAGCCGCTCCAAGACCCAATCGTTCAGCACGTTGGTCCAAAGCGGAATCACGGTCAAGCCTTTCACCGCGCCACTCTGGATCTGCCCGGCGAGCCAGGCGTTATAGACGTGGCTTGACAAGTCTCCCGCCTGGATCCTCTTCTGCCAGACACACGGGATCAACAGCACCGCTGAGATGGCGACCATCATCAGCACCTCTGTGGTGCGCCTGAAGTAAGGAAAAGACGGCCCCTTGGGACCGCCCGGTTGCATCGAGCCTTCCAAGCGCCCTGGCCTCCGATGACGCGGCTAAGCCGCGAGCTCTCAGCTACTTATCTCCTCCGGCCTGTCCAGCCGGCTCTGTGCTTACGAACCGCTCCCCGAACCAGACAGACGAAAAGACTCCAACTCCGCCAATAGAGCGAAGCGGGTCGCCACTGAGGCGATCTTCTCTCCCGCTTGAGGAATCCATTTCTCACGCACCTGGTCTTGCCCGGCCGCCAATCGAAGATAGCCGACGCGCTGCGGGTCGATCTGCATGATGCGGCAACAGGTAGCATCCACCGCGACCGGATCGGCCCCAGCCACCACGACACCCACAGGACGCGGCGTGCCCTGTATGGGGCCATTCCCTTCCATCCCCACAATTCCATCCACGATGGCAAAAGTCTTCGGAAACAGCGAGTGTAAATCGGCGATGCATTCATCGATGCCCGCCCAATGAAGCATGTTTTTGGGCCAGCCATAGACGCCCCCCGGCACCAGGCCAAACAGATTTTTCATGCTCAAAGTGGCGCCCACCCAGTGGTGCGTTTTCATCTTGGGCATCGAAACCAGCAAGTCGCATCCAAGTATTGTTTGCGGAAGGTAGAGCGAGTTCAGTTTGGACTGGGGCCGGACGAGATTCACCTTTGTAACTTCGTCCAGATTGAGGTCCGTAAAAACGGACTCAAATTTCGGGATGGTTGAGAAATAGCCGGCAGAGTCGGCCAGGTCCAGAGTCTCCCGGCGGTGCCCGGGGCCCTCCGCGATTCTGACATCGGCCGCACCCGCGGCCCGGAACGCCTCCAGGGCTGCATGCACCATCTTTGGATGCGTATTGATGACGGTGTTGGAATCGAATTCGACCAGATTGGGCTTGAGGACCACTCGCTTTCCGCGGATATCCAGGCGGTGTTCAGAGATAATCCGCTGCATCAGGGCGTACAGATCTTCCGAATACGTCCCTACGCGAAGGATCGAGACGGGATCAAGTTCGCGAGATGAGCGTCCACAGCCGGCCAGGGCAGCCGTTCCGGCCGCTCCCGCGACCCACTGCCTGCGTGTGACTGGGCGACTACTGGACAAACAGGTTTTTCCCTTGGCGCGCTGCTTCGGCCAGCACCCCCAGCGCGAGGGGTACCGTGCCTTGGTGAGGAATGACAGCCCCCACAGACGGAGTTCGCCCGTGCACCAGCAATCCGAGAGTCAGCCAGCTGGCGGCTTCTAGAGATTTGGATTCGCGAAGATGACGTTCCCCGAGAGCGAGAGCGACGCCCAGTTCGGCCGGGGTAGCGTTATGCAAAGCCAGCAGGGCTAAACCGGTCGTTTCCGGATAAGAGTCCGAATCATAGCCGAGTGCATGGGTTGAACCATGATTCCACCCGCCGTCGCGGCAGCGCCGCGCCAGAAGGAATGACCTCCCGTCCCCGATGCGTTTCTGGACTAGAGTGTCTTTTTCGGAACGGTCGAACCTTTCAAGGGCCAGCAGGGTGAGAGCAGTCGGCACCACCCAGGCCGCAGTGCCCGGATACCATGGCCAGCCGTCGAATCGCTGACTTGGGTCCGCCCCGAGTCCCAGGAGAAGAAGCCGTAACCGATGCACCACGCCGGATTCGCGTCCCGTTTGCGCCAAAAGCCACCGGGAGGCGCGGTTGCGGTCGATGCTCAGAACTTGCTCAGGCGGCAGCAATAGTACTAGTGCCGTAACCCAGGTGCTTTCATCCACGCCGTCTCGCGGAGCCCAGCCGCCATCCGGTCGTTGCCGGGAGGCAAGCCACTGTAGCGCTCGCTGGACAGCATCGGATGAGGACACCTCTCCCGCCGCCAGCGCTAGGAGCGCGTAACAGGTGGGTTCAGTCCACGAACCTCCGACCGTTCGATAGCTCCAACCGCCGTCATTGTTTTGCCGATCTAAAAGCTCCTGCGAATAGGACACCATCAAGCTCAGATACGACCACTACGAGACTTGGCCGACGCCGATCGCTTACCGCGACCGCTTGCGGCGGCTTCGGCGCGCCACATAGAGGATTAAAATCAATCCCGCGGCAATCCAAAGAATAGCTGCCAACACGCTGTTACTCATGTATTTATATGCTCCATAATCATTATTAGACTCATTCCTGCATTGTATGTCATCAGTTGACCACACCGCCGGCTTGTCGCATCAGTGGGAACAGATACTTGAACACCTGCAGCAGCCCCGGTCCAGCGGACACCACAAGCATCGCCGGAAGTATGAAGAAAAAGATCGGGAAGACCAGCTTTACGCCGACCTTGTTGGCCCGTTCTTCGGCTTCCTGCCGTCGGCGAACCCGCATGAAGTCGGAATGCGTGCGCAATGAGTCGGCAATGCTGGTTCCGAAACGCTCCGTCTGGATCAGGATGGCCACCAGCTTCCGCAACTCGGCTTCCCCGGTCCGTTCCGCGAGGTTTCGCAACGCTTCGACGCGGCGCTTCCCCGCGCGGATTTCCAGGTTCACAAGCTGTAACTCTTCGCTGATGTCTGCGTAGGTATTGGTCAACTCTCGCGCCACGTATTGAATCGCCTGGTCCAGCCCGAGCCCTGCCTCAACCGAGACTACCAGCAGGTCGAGCGCGTCTGGAAGAGACATGCGGATTCGCTCGTGACGAGCCGAGACGAGGTGATCCAGATAGAGGGTGGGAAGAAAATAGCCCAGCATTCCGGCGCCCACAGGGATCACAATGGACAGGATTCCGTTCTGGGTAATGAACCCCCGGAAAATCAGCGCCAGCAGAACAAACACAACGATGGCGATGACGCGCCCCGCCTGATAATAGAAGAGCGCGTCATCAGAGTGATAACCGGCTGCCATCAAGTCGCGACGCAGCAAAGAAGCGTCGGCAGGATCGATAGGCACATGCTCGCCCAGGTTCTGGATGATTTTGATAATCATCCCATCGCCGGCGGCGGTCGGACCTGGCATCGTCGTTGTGAACGTCGCTTCGCCTCCGAGTTGTTCGTAGACTCTCCCGGGGCGTGCATAGCGGCGGTAGCCGAAGTAGGAGATAGCTCCTAGCAGAATGAGGAATAACAGAAGGGAGAGAAGAATGGCCATGACTTTTTAGACCTTGATATCGACGATGCGCCGCATGATGTAATAGCCCACGAGTTGGGCCGCGATGGCTCCGGCAATCATCCACTTGCCGTCCGGATCGTTTGCCATGCCCTGGAGGTAGCCAGGGGCCACAAAGGGCAAGGCCACAAGCATGACCAGGGGCAAGATGCTGAGAATCGTCGCTGTCATTCTGCCGTGTGCACTGGCAGCTTTGACCTGCCCCTTTAGCTTGAACCGTTCGCGAATCACATACGCTAGCCGGATCAGGATCTCGCTTAAGTTGCCGCCCGTCTGGCGTTGCAACAGGACGCAGGAAACAAACATGCGAATGTCCAGAAGCGGTATACGATCAGAAAAATTCGCCATGGCCACGTCCAACGGCGCACCGAGATTCTGCTCGTTGAACAACACGCGAAACTCTTGACCCAGGGGGTCCGGAGACTCCTGTCCCAGCATCTCCAGACTGATGGAGAAAGCATGCCCGGCACGCATCGAACGAGCCAGAAAGTCCAGGGCGTCGGGAAGCTGGGCTTCAATTTCCCCCAGCCGCTTCGTCCGCTGGTGCCGGACGTACAGCCACGGGAGCGATCCCAGAAACAGCATCCCCAGGGGGATACTGAAGAGCACGAACCCCAAAGGGCGTAAGAACCATCCCAGCAGAGCCCCAATTCCGGCCATGATCAAGGTGGTCGCGACCAGCCGGGTCGGGCTCCAAGTGAGACCACCTTGCTGGATGAATTTGCGAAGGCGTTCAATTTCCCCGGTTTTCTGGAAAAATAACTCTAATCGATCTTCTGCCCTTGGCTCCAGAACAACTGGCTGCAACGCTTCGGCAGAATCGCCCGAGACGACATTTAGCATCCCTTCGACCTGCTTCTTGCGTTGTGCTTCCAAAACCCGGTAACCAACACTGACGGCTACCATGACAACCGCGAACAAAACCAAAAACGCGACGCCGATAACAATCTGAATCATGCCTGCGGAGGCCCTCCGATCTCGACCACGGTTTGAAAGACAGCGGCCGGTATCTGCATGCCGGATGCGCGAAGCCGTTCGTAGAACTTCGGACGGATGCCGGTGGCACGGAACCGTCCGGTCACACGGCCTCCCTCAGTGAGGCCGGTCCGCTCAAATACGAAGATGTCCTGCATGGTCACCAGCTCGCCCTCCATGCCGGTGCACTCTGTCAAGGCCACCACCCGTCGGGTTCCGTCGCTGAATCGGGCGATCTGCACAAACAGGTGGATAGCCGAGGCGATCTGCTGGCGAATAGATCGAACGCCCATATTCGCGTTCGCCATGCCGACCATGACTTCCAGTCGCGAAACGGCGTCGCGGGGCGAGTTGGCGTGAATCGTGGTGAGCGACCCGTCATGACCAGTGTTCATGGCCTGCAGCATATCGATGGCCTCGTCGCCGCGAACCTCGCCGACGATAATGCGGTCAGGCCGCATACGGAGGGCGTTGATGACCAGGTTCCGGATCTTGATGGCGCCGTTGCCTTCGATGTTGGGGGGACGGGTTTCCATGCGCGCCACATGTTCCTGATTCAGCTTCAGTTCGGCGGCGTCCTCGATCGTGACAATCCGCTCGTCCTCAGGAATAAATGAAGACAGCGCGTTCAATAAGGTAGTCTTTCCAGCGCCGGTTCCACCGGAGACGATGATGTTGAGCCGGACCCGGACACAGGCTTGCAAGAGCGTCAACATGCCTTCGGTTATGGTGAGGTTGCGAACCAAGTCTTCGCCCTTTAGCCTGTCCCGGCCGAAACGGCGGATTGAGAGGAGCGGTCCATCCACGGCCACCGGCGGAATCGCAGCGTTCACGCGAGATCCGTCAGGCAGGCGGGCATCGACCAGGGGCGATGATTCGTCCACGCGGCGGCCCACTCGCGCCACCACCTTCTCGATAATCCGCATCAGGTGCGCGTCGTCTTTAAATTGGACGGGTGTCTTGTAGAGCTTGCCCGCGCGTTCAATGTGAACTAATTTCGGCGTGGTGACCAAAATATCGGAAATGGTTGGATCGGCCAATAGCGGTTCCAGAGGCCCCAGCCCGAAGACTTCGTCGATCACTTCGCCAATGAGGCGATCCTTCTCCACCAAGCTAAGCGGCGTTTTTTCTTCTTCCACCAACTTGGAGACCGCAGCGCGCACCTCGGATCGTACGCGGTCGCTCGAAACGCTCGAAAGCATCTCCAGATTGATCCGGTCCAGCAGTTTACGGTGAAGGATAAACTTCAGCTCTTGCTGGTTTCTGTCGAAGACCTCCTGACTGAACAGGCGTCCTACCCAACCCGCCTCCCGGCCAACCAGCTCATTTGAAGTTGAATTCATATTTCTTAATTCCTAACCGAAAAGCGTGAACTTCTTCTTCTTATCCTCTGTCGTACCGGCGATCTTGGCGGTCAAGCGGGCAAAACTTTTCCCCAAGTGGCTCTTGTCATCCACGAGCCGTCCTTCCGCGTAGGCGTCCTGCAGCGCCTGATAGTCGTTCGCGAGCGTTGCGAAAATGGGCAAGCCGAGCATTTGCTCCAGCTCGTCCAGCGTGACGTCTAGGCGCTTGGGAAGGCGATTTAGAATCAAACGGATGTTGGCCTGGGGATAGCCGCTGTCGACCAGGTACTGGATCATCTGCTTCGCCTGATGCAAAGCCGGTACTTCATGGGTGGTCACGAGATAGGTTTCATGCACCACGTCCAGCATCGAAAGCGTATTCCCATTCAAATTGCGGCCCAAGTCCAGTACGCTCCAGCCATACTGGCCTCGCGCGAATGCCAGAACTTGTTTCAATTGCGGAGCCAAAACCTGTTTGGCCGCGGGGGCTGTGGGCGCGGTGAGGATCTCCAGGTTCGGGATACCGTTGGAAATGAGTCCATGCCAGAAGCTTTGATCGAGTCTCTGAAGATTGTTAACCGCGTCCACAATGGAATAGGGAGACTTCGTCTTCGCCAGGAACCCTATCAGGCCCGCCTGTAGATCGACGTCGGCCAACAGCACTTTCGAATGGACCAGGCGTGGCAGTTGGACGGCAACGTGGCACGCTAGTGTGGTGGCTCCGCAGCCCCCCTTCGCGGAAACAAACGCCAGCATTTTTCCGGTAGGTTTCTGACCTTCGCGAGACTGTTCGCGGGTCTTGGAGAGGCGCTCCAGGGCCGCCTGCAACGCGTCATGCAAGGGCGGGTACAGATATTCGCTAGCCCCGGCACGCAAGGCGTCCAGAATCGCTGCTGGCTCGGCTGTAGTATTCAGTGCGAAGACCGCCGGCTGCGCCGCTGTCGAACGAATTCTCTTTATGACGTCTTCGAGCGGCTCCCGCAGCCGCGTAACATCCAGCACGATCACATCGGGGCGGACGCGCTCGATTCGATCCAGGAATCCCGCCCAATCCGGCGGGAGTTCCGATAGCTCGAACAGCAACCGGACAGAGAGATTCTGAAGCGAGCGATTCAGCTCATCCCATAGCTCTCTAGTCTGGACGACGATTCCTGCGGCAATCGGATACACGTTTTTGAACTCCTGTTACTGCTGCTGTGGAGGCTGGCCGCCGCCGTTCGGCGCCGGCGTATTAGGCGGAGGCGTCCCTGGGGGCGCGGTCTGTCCCGCGGGTGTCGTACTGGGAATAATCGGAACCGGGACGTATTGCACCGGAGTCGGCTGCGATGGAGGCGGCGTCGGCGTCTCAATCTTGGTCAGTTCTTCCACCGGAAGAGTTCCCAGCGGCTTTGATAGCGGCACTGGACCCGTCACTTCCACGCCGGGTGTGCGCGGCGGATTCGATGAGGTATTGGGCGGCAGAAACTCGCTGGGCCTTTTCAAGTCGGGAAGCGGCGTTCCCTTGGCCATAGGCCGAACGATTTCAGGAGTCACCAGGACGATCAGCTCCGTGTTGTTCTTGTTGATCGTACGCGAACGAAACAGCTTTCCGAAGAACGGGATGTCTCCCAGGCCGGGGATTTTGCTGAAGCTTTCCGTGTCGCGATTGTCGAGCAGCCCTCCGATGGCAAAACTCTGCCCGTCTTCCAGCTCAATACCGGTCGTCACACGCCGTGTGTTCAGACCCGGAATCGTGAACCCGTTAAAAACCAAGCCGTTGGCATAATCGAGAGAACTCACTTCCGGTGTCACCTCCAGACGGATCGTCCCACGCGGCGTGACCGTAGGGGTAAAGTTAATCCGCACGCCGAACTCACGGAATGCGATAGTCACCTGCCCCACACCTCCGCCGCCACCTTGCAGAGTGGGATACGGGAACTCCCCGCCTGCAAGGAAGCTGGCGTTGTGGCCATTGATGGCCAAGACGTTAGGTTCAGCCAAGACTTGCAGAAGGTTTCTGGATGCCAGCGCCTGGATGGCGGTGGCCAGGTTCAGATCCGGACGGAAAAGGAAAACGTTGAGCGCCGTCCCTAGCGAAATCGTGCCGGCCGGAGTTGTTGAGACGCCCGGAGTTGCAGTAGAGATCGAGCCTATTGTATTGCCAACGCCATTCCCGGCGAAACTGATCGAGAGTTGGTTAGCCGTCGATCGATCCACGTCCGCGAACCTTACCTTCAGCAGAATCTGTGGATCCGTATCGGGGACGTTCACGTGCAGCAGATTGATCGTCTTGCCGAGTGTGGAGGCGATCATCACCGCGCGGTCTCCCGTGGTGAGATTGGGAACGGTTCCCCGCAGAAACACAGTGCCGTCCTCCAGGTCTAAAGTGACGTTATCGCCGCCCATCTCAGTGGCGAGCTGCCGCCGAACCGCATCGATGTGAGTCTCGTTGCGCTGCACGGTTAAATCGAAGAACAGCCGGTTCCCTCCCTGCTGCCACACCACCATGCTGGTCTCCCCGACTGTTTTGCCGTTGATGAGGATTTCGCGCGGGTTGATGGCCACCGCTTCCGCCAGAGCTCCATTCGCCACGGCAATGCGTTCAATGACGGTCGGGGAATCCACGAGCACCGATTTCCCGACTGTCACCGTCAAATCCCGCGACGCCGTGGCTTGCGTTGTTGCAGGCGCCTGAGCCAGCGCGGCGGTTATAGCCAGCCCGCTCGCGACAATCCCAACTACGCGTATCGACAACTTCATTACTGTTGGCCCTCCGAGGCGGATTTCTCTAGTTCACGGGCGAACTTCGACTGCGTCCGAGACGTACCATGGATCACCTCGACCACGATGGGCGGAGGTGGTGGCTCGGGTTTCGCTTTTTCGGGAGCAGGCGGAGGCGGCGGTGGCGCGGCGGCCCGACGGCTTGTTCCCTTCGCGACAGCCGGAGCAGCCTTGCCACCCGGCGGCGGCATGCCGTTCTTGTTTGCGTATAAATAGGCGACTGTAGTTCCCTTGGTATCGGTCTCTTTTGTATCCAGCGGGTTCCGTAAAATTAACTGAATTCGTGTTTCGTTGCTCGCAAGGCTGAGAACTTCGGCCTGTTCCGGCGTAACCAGCATGTTGAGGACGCCCACGCTGACCGGCTTGCCTTCCGCATCCTTCGTGATGTTCTGGCCGGCAGAGAGCACCTCCACGTTCTGCATCAGTGTCTTGTTCTGGTCACCCAGTCCGCCGTTGCCCTTGGGCGGCGTACCAGAAATCAGAAGATCCACTTTAGATCCGGGGATCACGAACCCGGCGACACCAACAATGTCGTTCACCCGGACCGCCACCGCCCGCATGCCCGGCGGAATGGTCGCGGCCAGTCCCGCGCCGGCGCCTTTGGCGGCCAAGCGGGTGTCCAGAATCGGCTCATTTTCATAAATCTGAGAGGTCACGCCCCGGCCGACCGCATCTTCAGGCTTCACAATGGCACCCACGGGAATCGGGCCGCCCCAATCCAACATCTTCACGTCCACGTCCTTAATCAGCACGCCGTTGTCGAGGTTGTGAGTCGCTACCAGCACGCGGTTAGTCGGCGCGCTCTTGTTGGCCTCAAACTGGGCCGAGATGACCCGGTACAAGATGTAGCTGGCGGCAGCGGATACTACCAGAGCGAAAATCAATACGGTCAGCAGACGCTTATTCACGGCAAAAAACTCCCTTGTAAGCTCGCATTAACTTGCATTATTGGACGCCGCCAGACGCGAATTAACAATACCCCAAATGGAGGACGTCAACTGGCCCATGCTAATGAACATCGCGGCCCCGGACAAGCAGACGAACGCCAACAGTAGCGAATACTCAATCAGGTCCTGAGCCTGCTCGTTTCGCCAAAAGTTTATGATCCAGAGTAGCACTCCGTCCTCCCACTCTCTCGCCTCCCCGAAACGCCGGCGACCCGGGACAGAACGGGCGCCCGTGCGCCCGTCTGAACCTACCCGCTTCACTTCTCTAAGTTGCGAGTTCCGCAATTCCGGTCAAACCCGGCCCGAGACACTTAAGTACCGAGCTCGACCGGAACTCTGCCCTCTTAGCTGGTGGCGGCGGTATTCGCATTCGTCAGCACCTGATTCGCGGTGGTCCAAATCCCCAACAGAGACTGGCCCGCGCTAATAAACAGCGCGGCCGAGGCCAGACACACAAACGCGAGTAACAACGTGTACTCGATTAAGTCCTGACCTTGCTCATCACGAATGAAACGAACGATAAACTGCTTCATTTTTGATTTATCCTCCTAGTTTTCTGATTCCGGCCAAACCCGGCCCGAAGCACTCAAGTGCCCGAGTTTGACCGAAACACTGCCTGCTTAACTGCTAGCCGCGGTATTCGCGTTGGTCAGGACCGCATTCGCGGTGGTCCAAATTCCCAACAAAGACTTGCCCGCGCTGATAAACAGCGCAGCCGAGGCCAGACACACAAACGCGAGTAACAACGTGTACTCGATCAGGTCCTGACCTTGCTCATCGCGAACGAAACGAACGATAAACTGCTTCATTTCTAATTTGTCCTCCAGTGTTTGTGATCACGAGGTCTTTCGAAACCTCGTGAGGTTGTGTGATCGGGAGATCACGTGCTCCCCCACCAATGTTCCTGGTGGAAGTCCGTTCGCCGCTTCCGGCCGCACCCACGGCCGGCCGGAACACGATGGCGATGCCGTCGTCATAGACGACACGCCAGCGGCTAGATCCTTTCAGAGTTGTGGCAAGGGGCGCTTGCGGAGGCAACAGAATGGTATCCACGCCGTACTGATCCAGCGTCTGCTGCCAGTCCCACTTCACGCCGAGCACGCTCAACCACTTCTCGACGTTGGCGCCGCCATAAAAGTCACTGCGCCCATCCCAAAATACTTTTCCGCCCTCCGGCGATCTCGTATACAGAAGATAATCGCCCCATTCGTCGTTGGTGAAAATGCGCAGGGCCGGATCCTGTAGCACACTCAATGCGCCGACCGGATACGCGTTCGCATCGTACTCCGGCTTCAATGCCGTCCCCGCGGCCGGAGAATGCATCGCCAGTCCGAACAGCACCAGGATTGCCACCGGAATCGCGTGGACCCGCCACAGCCTCTCGATCGGCGCGACTTCGTCCGAGGCAGCACGTACCAGCTCGGCCGCCTTCTGAATCCACACAGCGATCCTTGCCCGGCTCAGCGATCCCAGCCAATCCACCACCGCCGTGGCCGTCAGCGGCGCCGCCACGATCATGAAAATCGGAACGTTGCGCACCACCAGCAGGGACAGATGCGCCCACGCTGCCAGCAGCAGCACTTCGGCAAAGCGCCTGCGGGCGCCATACCAGATCGCCGCCCCGAACCCCAAAATCAGCATCATCTCGAAAAAGATCGCCGCCGGACCCTGGAAATTCGCGGCCTGGAACTCGCTGATAAACGCCGACTGCCTGGGATCTTGCACGTATTGCCAGATGTGCTGGTGTAGATGGTACGTATAAGGATTGATCAGGCTGGCCGCCAGGCATCCCAGCGCAGTCGTGAAGTATGGGATCGAGGCGCGCACCGCCTTCCAGCGCTCTTCGCTGGTGGCCGCGATCACCGCTCCCGCCAGTTCCCCGGCGCCGACCAGGCCCACAATCGCGATACCGAATACAAACCCGCCGTGAATATTCGTCCACAGCACGGCCAGCCCCGGCAGCCACCACAGCAGCTTCCGCCGCCCTTCCCGAACCCGTTCGAGGATGGAGAGATATATCACGATAAACAACATGCTGAACAAGTGCGGACGGGCCAGCCAATGGATGGAGGATCCGGCTGCCGCCAGGACCGTGAGGCCAATCGCCACCAGCAGGTTTTGACTGCGCCGGGCGATCAGCTTGTATAAGAGAGCGAAGGTCACACAAATCACGAAAAAGCTGGTCAGGGCCACGCCCCCCAAACCCGCCCGGTTGAAGATCGCCGCCGCGCCCACGTCCCAGAGCCACTCCCAGGCGAACCAGGGCTGGCCGGGCATGGTAAAGGAGAACATATCCGTATAGGGGACCTGATGATGCGCCAGGATCCACTGTCCGGTTCGGACGTGCCAGCCTGTGTCTCCGTCGCCCAACAGGGTGCGGACGCCCTGCATCCGGGTGAACAGAAATACCACCGGCATGAGGAACGCGATGTCCGTAAGGGACGGCATCAGCCGAAATATCGGATTGGGCTTCAATTCGGTCATTTATTCACTGAGGTACCGAAAGATTTGTCCCTTCCAAAAAACATTGTGGTCAAGGAAGTCCAGTGCGCCAATGGACCGTTGATCCCGCTGCCGCCAGTACCCTTAGCCCAATTGCAGCCAGTACGTTTTGCCTGTACGCGGCAAACTGACGGTATAAGAGCGAGGCCATAAGGCAAATGATGAAAAACCCGGCCACGACTACCCCGACCCGATTGATGAGCCCGGACGCCCTGCACACAAGCGGGCAGGCAGACCAGCGGCGCGTTACCGAGCGTCGGTATCAGCCGGAAGATCGGATTGGACTTCAGTCCCGTCATGCTCCTCAGTGGATCAACGCCGGTTTGTAGGAAATCAGCGGTCTCGCGGTGGGAAGTAGTTCCACCTGTCCACCGCCCTCCTGTCGGATCATCCCGGTGATGACCTGAAGTGCAGCAGTGATGTTCGGATTCCCAGGTCCGAATTGCAGCCAGGCGCCCCGTGGCTGATAGATATTGCCGTTGAGTGACATTGGTGCAGAGGCCGCATAATTTAGCTGTGGCGATGTAAAAGTAACACCATTGTCATGAAGCACGTCCGGTAAGGCGTTTATGTTGGTGCATGTACCGTTCGCGCAAGGACGACTAAGAATGTCCGCCGTATCCGGGTTGTACTCCAGGGTCGAATTCCGCCGGTCCTGCCAAAACAAATTTCCGTTGTAATCGCCGAGGTATTGAATGTTGGGGTCCGTCAAGTTGTTCCTGTTCAGACCGTAAAGAGTAACCGAGGCGGAATTGCCCGTTTTCAGATCAATGTATCCCTGGTAAAGCCGAGGCATGTTGCCAATGCCCGGAATGGCCACCATCTGCGACATCAGACCGGGGTAAGTGTATAAGGGATTGTCGTCGATCGTAATCGCGCCTTGTGCATCGTAAGATGGAGCGGTGGTGATGAACTGCGTCCCGACCGTGGTGTCCCCAGTGACCGTCGGTTGTCCATTCGCGCCGCCAAAAGTGAATGCAGCGGCAGTGTTGCTGCCGTTTTCGGTTTGGACGTTGGTCCCCACCATTACGTATTGGCCCGCTCCGAAATCAGTTTGGCCACCAGCCCGAAGGCCACCGTAGAACAGATAGGCAGGAACTTGGGTGCTGTAGGGATTCGCCGCGCCCGAAGCTGTTGCTGTGTTCAAGGAATTGTTATTGCTACAGGCACCGTTTGCACGGAATTGAACGTTCCCGGTAAGAACAATTTGGTTCCCAGTCGGAACGCCTGAACCATTTACGGCGTAGTATTGATACGGACCAAGTATGAGCGGGGAATTCGCACTCCCACCCGTGATCGTCCCATTGGGAATGCCACACGTCGCGA